>Ga0214471_10000720_pt1 | contig 27241 bp, 20 predicted proteins | sample RVTome_5_FD_207665 | JGI IMG/M metagenome (GOLD analysis project Ga0214471, IMG submission 207665) | Soil microbial communities from uranium-contaminated site in the Upper Colorado River Basin, Wyoming, United States - RVT142D155 | ecosystem: Environmental > Terrestrial > Soil > Contaminated >... | reverse complement strand
CCCGATTGCGGTTGGCGTTGATCAGGAGCTCGCCGACCTGCGGCCGCAGCGCCGCGATGACGTGCGCGATCATCGGCTGTCCGGCCAGCGTCACCAGTCCCTTGTCGATGCCGCCCATGCGCGAGCCAAGGCCGCCGGCCAGCACCACGCCGGTGACCGCGGCGCGCGGGTAATCGCTGGATGTGCGGGTGGAGTTCATGGCCGGCGACGGATCGGGCGTCGAAGGGGTGGCGCGATCGATCCGCACTGCGCCATGATCGGAGCTAAACCGCCGATCGTCAAGTGCGCGCCGCCGTCGGCTGGCCGCGGGGCGCTGGCCGGAGGTATAGTTGAGGACCGGGCGAACGCAGTGCGGCAAGACAGGAGGAAGCATCATGCGACGGCGGCAGCGGCAGGGCGAGGTGATTCTGGCGATCGGCATCCTGGCCATGGTGGCGATCGTGATTTACGGCGAGTTCCTGCAGGCCGAGCTGAACCTGCGCGGCGTCGCCGGCATGGAGGCGGCCTATGGGCCGCTGGGTCTGGCGCGCGTGCTGGTGTTCGCGCTCGGCTTTCCGCTCGGCATCGCGCTGACCTTCATGGGCGCGGCGTTGTTCACCGCCGCCGACCGGCGCGCGCCGCTCTACAGCCTGTTGGTGGCGCTGGTCGCGGCCAGCGCGCCGCTCCTGTACGGCATTCTCGGCAATCACACCAGCGCGTGGTATTTCGGCGGCGGCGGCATCGTGCTGATGGCGTTGATCGCGTTGTCCGCCTGGTGGTGGGGCAACTACCGCGCACGCGTGCCCGAGTCGGTGCGCGCCACGGTCGACCTGCAAGGCGCCGGCCTCGCCTGCTTCGCGGTCGCCGCCTGGAACCTGTGCGGCGCCGGCGCGATGCCGGGCTTCGCCTTGTTCCCGGAACGCCTGCTCGAGCTCGACAGCCGCGGTTTCGCCGTCGGGCAGATGAAGGTGGTGATGGCCTTCCTGGTGCTGGGCTTTCTGTTCAGCGCGCTCGGACTGCGCCGCGCGCAGATCAATTTCCACCTCTAAACGTCGGCATCGCGCCGCGATCACTGCCGCAGGCGGCGGAACTGGTAGCCGGAATACACCAGACGCTCCTCGCCGTCGACGCGCACCGCTCGGATGGTATCGCCCATCAACCAGCCGGTCCCGGCCACCACCAGCTCGGTGTCCGACACCGGCAGCACCGGAATCTGCGAGCGCAAGCCCAACCAGCCGGGCAGCCGGAAGTCGAAGTAGACCACTGGGTTCTCGTACTTGAGGTCGATCACGCGCGTCTCGAGCATGTCGAGGATCGGGTCGCGGTCGATCACCGCGTAGCGGCCGAGGCGCTGTTGCCAGGCGCGGGGCAATGTCGTGGTCGGCAGCTCCTCGGCGAAGCGCCGCAGCTGGTTGCGGTGATCCAGCACCGCGGTGGTGCGGCCCTGCGATACCGCCGGCCACAGGCGCGCCTCGCGCAGCGTCGGAATCGGTATCGGAAGAACACCGAGCAGCCGGTACTCGACGCCGATCCAACCGGTCGGGTGGCGCACCAGTGCGACCGTCCTGCCGAAGATATCGGCACGCAACTGTTTACCGCTGCCGCGTACCGTCACCAGCCCGAGCGGCGTGACGTAGTGGCCACTGAGCTCCGGCAGCTTCCCGTCGCCCTGGGCGACGACGAGCGTGCCAGCGGGCGCCGCCGCGGTTCGCGGTTCGCCTTTCTCAACCAGGCTGCCCAGCAAGCGCTCGCTGACGGTCTCGGCCACCGACCACATCTTGTTGCCGTTGCCGAGGATCACCAGGCCGAGACCGTCGTCCGGCAGGATCACCAGCCGTCCGCCCGAGAACGGCGAGCTGCCGTCCTGCCAGACGACGCGGCGCGCCCCCGCGACCGTCATGCCGCTCAACCGCCAGCCGAGGCCGACATGGTTCCTGAGGTCGAGCGCGACGTCGCGGTTCTGGGCGCGGAACATCTCGGCGACGCTGGCCGCCCGCAGCACGCGGCGCTCGCCGACGCGGCCGTCGTTGAGCAGCATCTGCACGTAGTACGCCAGCTCTTCGGCGCTGCTGTACAGGCCGATCGCCGAAACATCGCGCACCGGCAGGCGCGGAAATTCCCGGCCCTTGCGGTAGCTCAGGCTCACGCCGGGATCGCCGGCGAAGTCCGGGTCGAAGGTCGAGCGGCGCATGCCGAGCGGTTCCAGCAGGCTGGCGCGCACCTGCTCGACGTAGCCGCGGCCGCTCTGCTTCTCCAGCAGGCGGCCGAGCACCGCGTAGCCGGGATGCGAAAAGACATAGACCTGCTGCGGCGGCGCCACCACATACTCGTCGCGCAGCCGCGCCGTGAAGGCCGCCAGGCTCACGGGCCGTTTCGCCATCATGCCCTGGAAGTGCATCGCCGGCAGGCCGCCGTGGTGGCTCAGCAGTTGGCGCACCGTGATCGGCCCGGCGTCCGGGTGGCGGCTGCGCGGCGCGAACTCCGGCAGGTAGCGCTCCACCGGCGCGTCGAGCGTGATACGGCCGCGCTCGACCTGCTGCATGACCGCGGCCGCGGTCAGCGCCATGGTGAGCGTGCCGGTCGGGAACAGCGTGCCGGTGGTCGCCGCGCGGCCGTTCGCGGCATTGGCGAACCCGAAGCCCTGCGACCAGCGCACCCCTTCGGTATCGACCAGCGCGATGCTCAAGCCCGGCACGTCGTGCGCCTTCATTTCGGCCTCGATGAGCCGGCGGATTTCCGCAATCCGCTCCGCGTCGGCGGCCCGCGGCAGGACGTCGGCCGCCGCGCTGCCCATGCCGCACAGCAGGCCGAGGACCAGGACCCGAAGGCCGGTCCGGCCGGTACGACAATGCCAGCGGTTCCCGGGATGGCTGATCACGATGCGCGGTGTTCGTGTGTGACGATCCGTAAAATTATACATGGAATGTCGGCCGGCACGTCGTCGGGGCTTCGCCGCCGCGGGCCGCGCCTTTTGCCCGGGGGGTCGGGGCTCCGTTATACTGAACGCACTTCGCAAGCCGCCGGTCACGGGCCCGCCGATGTTATCCGCCATCAAGCAGTTTTTCGACCGTCAGATCCGCCCCGAGGCCGCCAAGGCCGACGGCGAGCATGCCATGCGGCTCGCGACCGCGGCGCTGCTGATCGAAGTGATGCGCGCCGACTACCAGGTGTCCGAGGCGGAGCGGCGCGCCGTGTTGAAGGCGCTCGAGGACGAGTTCGGCCTCGACGCGAACGAGACGCACACCCTCATGACGCTGGCCGAGCGCGAGGCCGAGGATGCCACGGATTATTATCAGTTCACCTCGCTCATCAACCGCGAGTTCAGCCGCGAACAGAAGCGGCGCGTGATCGAGGCGTTGTGGCGGGTGGCCTACGCCGACGGCCACATCGACAAGTACGAGCGTCATCTGCTGCGCAAGCTCGGCGAGCTGCTGTACATTCCGCACGCCGATTACGTCGCCGCCAAGGAACGGGCGCGCGCCGCGGCGCAGGCCAAAGAAACCTAGACCGGGGTTTCCAGCCCCGACACCCGTGTCATCAGCCGCGTGGAGGCCGAATGCGCACCATCCAGGACGCCGAAGGCAGAATCTGGGACATCGCCGTGGGCAAGGAGTCCTACGGCGTGCGCGTGCTGATTTTTTCGGTGCGCGGCGTCCGGGACATACGCAAGCACGCGATGGCGGCGGGCTCGACGCTGGCGGCCACCCAGGAGCTGGAATCGCTCAGCGACGCGGAGCTGCGGGTCCTGCTCGGCCGCGCCGAGCCCTGGGCCTGACGGTGCCGGCGCCGGGAAAACCGCCAAGGAATCAAGCGCCCGGAACCGGACCTTCATGTGTCAAAAGCGCCGACATCGGCGGCGTTCGCGCTTCGCTTGCCTTGGGAATGCGGCCGGTGTTCCAATATCCGCCAGGACCGAGCACGTACAAGAGGGCGGCGACCCCCGGGCGTGCGGATCCGGCCGGCACGCAACGCCATTGTTTCCAGGTGCCGTAGCCGGTTGTGACACACATCGCCGTGGTCGCGGCATCGATGGACATGAGGGGATGGGGGGAACAATGGACAGAAATCGGACAAGCATTGCGGCGCTCGGCGTTGCATTTCTGGCCGCGGGCCTGGCGGCGCCGGCCGATGCCGCGATCGTCTACGCCAACCAGGTGACCAGCCTGGTGCGCGGCGACACCACGATCGGGAATGTTCCCGGCTACTATGGCGGCTACGCGCCGTTCACCGACCCCGTCGAGCTCAGCGCCGAGCAGGCGATCGCCAACGTGCTCGGTGCGCCGGACGGCAATTTCACCACGCTGCCGGGTCGCAACGACACAATGCCCGGCGATCCCTGGCCGTACATGTACATCGAGTTCGGATTCGGCACCACCTTCACGCCGCAGGACACGATCGTGATCAGCGAATTCGGCCACGCCTTCGAGGCCGCGCGCGTGTGGGTCTACAGCACCACCGGCGAGTCCGTTCAGGCGACGCTCATTCGCTATACCGCCGACGATACGCTGACGCTGGACCTGAGCCCGTGGGCCGGCCAATACGCCGCCTTCGATCGCGTCGGCATCGGCGGGCTTGATCTGCTGGGCACCGCCCAGGGCTTCGACCTGGATGCGGTCGGCGTCGACATCACGCCGATCCCGCTGCCGGCGGCCGGTTGGCTGTTGTTGTCCGGCCTGCTGGCCGCCGTGGGCCTGGTGCGTCGCCGCGGCCGCATGGAGTGATCCGACGATCGCCACAAAAAAGGCGGCCATCGGCCGCCTTTTTTGTGGCGCGGCGGGGGTGGTCGGATGCCGGTGGTATCTATACTCAATCGCATGAACGCCGGCCGGACCTTGGGAATACTGGGCATGCTCGTGCTGTTGCCATGGGGCGCGCCGGCGGCGGACAGCGATCGCCTCCCCGTGCCCATCGCCCAGGCGCTCAAGGTCCACAGGCTCGCGGCGCGCAATCTCAGCCTCTACGTCCGCGAGGTCGGCCAGCCGGAACCGCTGCTGGCGGTCAACGCCGACGTGCCGCGCAATCCGGCATCCACCATGAAGCTGCTCACCACGCTCGCGGCGCTGGAAGTCCTCGGACCCGCCTACCAATGGCGGACCGAGGCATGGATCGACGGTGAGCTCGCCGACGGGCGGCTCGACGGCAACCTCTATATAAAAGGATACGGCGACCCCTCCCTGGTCATCGAGCAGTTCTGGCGGTTCCTGCGCGGCCTGCGGCAGGCCGGCCTTGCGAATGTCGGCGGCGATCTGGTCGTCGACCAGTCGTATTTCAATCCGGCGCCGGGCGATCCGGCGGAGTTCGACGGCCGGCCGCTGCGCGCTTACAACGTCATGCCGAGCGCCTTGTTGGTGAACTTCCAGACGGTCAGCCTGCGCTTCCTGCCGGACGCGGCCGCCGGGCGTCTGCACATCACCGCCGATCCGCATCCGCCGCGGCTCGAAGTGGACAACCGCGTGCGGCTGACGCGCGGCGGCTGCCGCGGATGGGGGCGCCAGCTGGCGATGCGCGTGGTGCGCGATGCCGATGTCGACCGCGTGATCTTCACCGGCCGCTACCCGGCGAGCTGCGGTGAGAACGAAGTCCACCGCGTGCTGACCGACTCCACGCCCTATGTCGCCGGCGTGTTCCGCGCGCTGTGGGGCGAGCTCGGCGGCAGCCTCGCGGGCGGATCGCGCGAGGCGCCGGTGCCGGGCGACGCGCGCTTGCTGCACCGCCACGTCTCCCCGCCGCTCGCCGACATCGTCCGGTCGATCAACAAGTTCAGCAACAATGTCATGACGCGCCAGCTGCTCCTCACGCTCGGCGCCGAGCGCAGCGGCGCGCCGGGCAGCGACGACCAGGGGATCGCCGCGTTGCACGACTGGCTGGCGGAGAAGGGGCTCGACTTTCCCGAGCTGGTGGTGGACAACGGCGCCGGCCTGTCGCGCAGCGAGCGCATCTCCGCGCGCCATCTCGCCGAGCTCGTCCAGGCCGGGCTGGCCAGCGCGTATATGCCGGAGTTCCTGGCCTCGCTGCCGCTGCTCGGCATGGACGGCACGCTGCAGCGTCGCGCGTCCGCGAGCGGCCCGGCACGCCTGAAGACCGGCAGCCTCGACAACGTCCGGTCGCTGGCCGGGGTGTTCACCGACCGTCGCGGTCGGCAGTACGCGGTGGCGATGCTGCACAACGCGCCGCGTGTCGAGGGCTATGCCGGCGAGGCGGTACAGGACGCGCTGCTCGAATGGCTGGACGCCGGCGTCGACTGAGCCGCCGGCCGGCGCCGGTCGCGCAGGGCTGGCCGGCGGGAACAATCCGTCATACCATGCGTCATGCCCGGCAGGCTGCCTGGGGCCCCAAGAACGATAAGCGGCGGGAGGTGGCGGTATGATGCATCGCGTGCAGCGCTATTTCCAGGTGACCGGTCGCGGCCTGCTGGGTCTGGCCTATTTCGTGTCCGGCCTGCGCATCATTCCCGAGTGGGACCAGACCGCCGCGCTGCTCGCCGATAAGGGCCTGCCGGCCGTGCCGCACCTGCTCGGCATCGCGGCCGTGGTGTTGCTGGTCGGCGGACTGTCGGTGATCGTCGGCTATCGGACCCGGTGGGGCGCCCTGGCGCTGGCCGCGTTCACCGTCGTCGCGATGGTCGTGTTCCACGACTTCTGGAACATGGTCGGCGGCGAGCGCCACGATCACCTGATGATGTTTCTCGCCAATGTCGGCCTGCTCGGCGGCCTGCTGATTGTCGCCGGTTTCGGGCCAGGTTCCTTCAGCATCGATCGCAGTCACTGACCGCGCCGCCGGCGACCGTTCGGCCGCGGGGTCCCGGCAATCGGCGGGTTGCGGCCCGGATTCCGGACTCCGGCCCCATTCCGGCACTGGGGTCGGGCGTCGATCATGTTAGAATCGCTGCCGCCCGGGTCGCCGGGCAGGTCAAACTGGAACGGAAGATCCATGTCGGTCCCGAGTCCCGAGAAGTCGAAACAGGAGTCGCGGTTGCGTCGCGCGCTGCGCTGGACCGCGCTCGGCGTCGGCGTGCTGCTGGCGGTTTACGTGCTGCTCAAGAACGTCCGCTTCGGCGCCGTGTTCGAGAACGCCGACGCGCCGGCCGCGGAGAAGGCGGTATTCGTCGACGATCTGTCCCCGTATCGCGGGAACTGGTGGATACCGATCCCGGTCACGCTGCACGCGGAGATCCCGGTCGACGTCAAGCTGCCGACCTTCGCCGGCGACGAGCAGCGCTTCGGTGAGCTGCGCCTTGGCGACAGCGAGGATCCGGTGTTCGTGTTCGTGCTCGACCTCACCGGCAAGGACGCGGCGTTCTCCGGCGCGCGGCTGTACGTCGATCGTGACAAGAACCGCGACCTCACCGACGACGGCCCGCCGCTCGCCGTCGAGCCGCAGCGTGGCACCAAGGTGCCGATCTTCCAGGTGCCGTACCGCGACGGCAAGTCGCGGCCGTACAGCGTGAACATCGGCGTGTACTGGCTCGAGGGCGAGCGCCGTTTGCAGGCGGCGTACTATTGCAAGTGCGGATGGCTGGCCAAGGTGCAGCTCCCCGGCGAGTCCATCGAGCGCGCGGTATTGCTGCTCGACAGCAACGGCGACGCCCTGCACGGCAATGCCGACGACGACCACTACGCGCTCGATCTCAACAACGACGAGATTCCGGACGCGTCCAAGGAGGGCGGCGAGCTGTTCCTGTATCGCGACGCCGTGATCGTCAACGACCGTGCCTACCGCGCCGCCTGGAGCCTGACCGGTGACGCGCCGATCCGTTTCGTCCAGGCACCGTTCTCGACCCTGGTCGGCGTGATCAGTTCGCAGGCGGACGGCAAGCCGCTCGCCGGCGGCCGCGTCGAGGCCTGGTCGGGGTCGCGCGTCGAGACCGCGAGCGACGCCGACGGCGGCTACTCCCTGCGGGTGCCGGAAGGGGTGTGGACGATACGCGTCTCCAAGCCCGGCTATATCCCCGAGCTGCGCTCGGGGCTCGCGATCACGCCGGACGCCACGCAATATTTCAGTGTCGCGCTCGAGCCGATGCCGCCGACGCACTCGGGCACCATCGCCCTGCGCCCGGGCGAATCGTTCGATTTCGTTCAGCAGATCAAGGGCGGCGCGGACGATGGGGACTTTTACGCCGACGACAAGCTGGAGAAGTTCTCCGCCGGCAATCCCTATCAGCGCGGGCTGCTGAGCCTCGGCAATATCGGCAACATCCCGCTGCGCCGGGTCGAGGTGCCGGACAAGGAGTTCGAGCGCTTCGGCGTCACCATCATTCCCGGAAACACCTACGTCGCGCGCCTGCGCGAAGGGGTGGAGGGCGCGACGGTGGTGTTGCGCGTCAAGGCGGTCACCGGCAACAAGGTTATCTTCGATTACTACTTCCACAACGCCACGGGCCCCGGCGGCGGCTGAGTGGCGGGCGGGGCAGTGATGACGTATGCTTAAATTCGTTCGTCAACTCACCGGGGAGGGGCGCCCATGGGTGGCTGGATCGTACTCGGCATCGTCGTCGCGATACTCGTGGCCGGCGTCTCGATGTTCAACCGCCTGGTTGCCTTGCGCAACCGGTTCAAGAACGCCTTCGCGCAGATCGACGTGCAGCTCACCCGCCGCCATGACCTGATTCCGAACCTGGTCGAGACCGCGAAGGGCTACCTCAAGCACGAGCGCGAGACCCTGGACGCCGTGATCCAGGCGCGCAACGCGGCGGTCGCGGGGCTCAAGGCGAGCGCCGCCGATCCCGGCAACGCCCAGGCCATGCAGCAGCTCGCCGGCGCCGAGGGCGCGCTGAGCGGCGTTCTCGGGCGCCTGTTCGCGCTGGTCGAGGCCTACCCGGACCTCAAGGCCAACCAGAACATGATGCAGTTGTCCGAGGAGCTTTCCAGTACCGAGAACCGGGTGGCCTTCGCGCGCCAGGGATTCAACGACGCGGTCATGGAGTACAACACCGTTCGCGAGAGCTTCCCGAGCAACATCGTCGCCGCCATGTTCCGCTTCGATCCGGCGTCGCTGCTCGAGATCGAGGACGTGAAAAAGCGCGAGGTCCCCAAGGTCTCCTTCGGTTAACGTCCGGTTCCGTAGCGCGTCGTGAACTTCTTTGCGCACCAGGACCGGGCGCGGCGCAAGACCTTCTGGCTCGTGGTCCTGTTCCTGCTTGCCGCCGCGGTCATCGTCGTCGCCGCGAACCTCGTCGTGCTCGGCGTGGTCTGGTCCTTTCAGGGTGATCTCCTCGAGCCGCATCCCGAGTTCGGCGCCTGGGCGCACCGCCGCCCCGACGTCATCGCCTGGACCAGCGTCATTACCGTCGGCCTGATCGCGATCGCGAGTTTTTACAAGGTCGTCGCGCTGAGCGCCGGCGGCGGCACGGTGGCCCGCGCCCTGGGTGGGACGCTGGTGGCGCCCGATGTCCAGGACCCGGTGCGCCGCCGGTTGCGCAACGTGGTCGAGGAGATCAGCCTGGCGGCCGGCGTGCCGGTGCCTGAGGTCTACGTCCTGGAGGACGAGCCGGGGATCAACGCCTTCGCCGCCGGTTACACGACCGGCGATGCCGCGATCGCCGTCACGCGCGGCGCCCTGGACCTGCTCGACCGCGACGAGCTGCAGGGCGTCATCGCCCACGAGTTCAGCCATATCTTCAACGGCGACATGCGCCTCAACATGCGGCTACTGGGCGTGTTGTTCGGCATCGTCGCGATCGCCTACGTCGGACGCTTCATCCTGCGCGGCATGTCGCGGGCGCGCGGCGGATCGGGGCGCGGCGGCGCCGGCCTGCTGGCCATACTGCTGGCCGGCGTGGCGCTGATGGTGATCGGCTACCTCGGCGTGTTCTTCGGCAACCTCATCAAGGCCGCGGTGTCGCGCAGCCGCGAGTATCTGGCCGACGCCTCGGCGGTGCAGTTCACGCGCAATCCGCACGGCATCGCCGGCGCGCTCAAGAAGATCGCCGCGCACGCGCGCGGCGCGCTCGTCGATTCGGTCGAGGGCGAGCAGGTCAGCCACATGTTGTTCGCCGACGGCCGCCGGTCATGGACCGCCTGGTTCGCGACGCACCCGCCGATCGTGGCGCGCATCCGCGCCATCGAGCCGCGCTTCGACCCCGCGGAGTTGACGCGCATCGCCGTGCAGCTCTCGCAGTCGCCGCCGCCGGTGCCGGCGGAACCTCCGGCGAAGGCGGCCGCCGCCGGTTTCGCGGGCGAGGCTGCGGCCGGGCTGCCGATACGGCCGGACCTCGTCGCCGCCTCGGTCGGCGCGCTCGGCGGCGCGCAGCTCGCGGACGCCGTGGCGCTACGCGCCTCGATACCGTCGGCGCTGCTGGACGCGGCGCATTCGGCCAACGAGGCGGTCGCGCTCGCGCTCGGCCTGGTGCTGAGCGCCGAGCCGAAGCCGCGTGCCGGCCAGCTCGCCCGGATCCGCGAGAAGTTCAGCGCCGCGGCGACGGCGCGCATCGACGCCCTGGCCGGGGAGATCGAAGGGCTCGGCCCGGCCTACCGCCTGCCGCTGCTGGAGCTCGCCTTTCCGGCGCTCAAGCAGCGTCCGCCCGGGCAGCTGGCGGCGCTCGCCGATCTGGTGCTGGCGGTGAGCTGGGTCAGCGGCGACGTCGCGGTGTTCGATTACGTGGTCGCCAAGCTGCTGCGCGTCCAGGTGCGCGACGCGCTCGTGCCTGGCGCCGCCGGCCGCAAGCGCGAGCACGCCAAGCTCTACAACCACAAGACCGGGCTGCAGGCGCTGTTCTCCTGCATGGCGCGCTTCGGCCACGACGACAAGCGCGAGGCGCGGGCCGCCTACGAACGCGGCATGCGCCGGCTGTTCCCGCAGCACGGCCCGGAGTACGCGCCGCCGTTCCAGTGGATCGCCGCCCTCGACGAGGCGCTGGACGCGCTCGACCGGCTCGAGCCGGCGATGAAGCAGCAGTTGATCGAGGCGCTGGTCACGACCATCGCCCACGACGGGCGCGTGAGCGTCACGGAATCCGAGCTGCTGCGCGCGGTGTGTGCCGCGCTGCATTGCCCCTTGCCGCCGCTGACCGCCGGCGTTCGTCCCGGCGCCTGATCCCCCGCGTCATTGAAAGGAGCGCCGCGTGTAGGGTGGGGCCCAGCCCCACCATTGCGGCGCGGGAAACGATAACGATTGCTTCGGCGGGGCACGGCCCCGCCCTACACCTGAATAATTCCGACGCAACGGCGTACCGAAACAGGAAATTGTAGGCGGGGCTTCCAGCCCCGCCCTGTAAGGCCTGCCACGGATCCGGCGGGGCTGGAAGCCCCGCCTACAGAGGAAACGCGCTAGCGCTCGAACTCGTCTGCCCGGGCGTAGGCCAGCTCGGCGCCGCGCACGTCGCCGAGCTGGTTGCGGGCGTCGCCGATCAGCCGCCAGTTGAGGGCGCGCAGCCGGCGGTCGGTGCCGGCGTAGCTGTTGGAGCGCGCCGCCAGGCTCTCGGCCTGCTGATACTGCCCCTGGCTGAGGCGCAGGCGCGCCAGCTCCTGCCACAGCGCGGCGTTGCGCGGTTCGATGCGCAGCGCGCGCTCGAGCGCGGCGCCGGCCGCGTCGGGCTTGCCGGCGCCGACTGCGCTGCGCGCGTCGTCGACCAGCGCGACCACCGCGCTGTTGGCCGACACCGGCGGCGCCGGCTCCGCGTCCACGCCGGGCAGGCCGGCGCAGGCCGTGAGCAGCGCGGCGCCCACAAGACCGGCGATTCGGATGGCGGTGTATTTCATGCCCGGTCTATATCATTTCCCGGAGTCACGGTCCAGACGAAACCGGACCCGCCCCGAATCAGTCGCGGTCGAACAACCGCTGGAACCAGTTCCGGACCTTTCCGGCCGGCGCCTGGCCCGCGCAGGGCGAGGATTCCGCGGGCTCCGAGCCGCGGATGAAGGGCAGCTCGACCGCGTCGGCGCAGCCGGCGTCGGCGCGCAGCCCGGTGGCGGGGTCGATCAGCACCGGCTCGATGTCGTCCGGTTGCGGCGGCACGAGCGGTTCGGGGTTGAGATCGCGCAGCATCATTCCCCAGACGGTCATGGCGCCGCTCGCGCCGGTCAGGCCGGTGGAGGCGTCGTCATCGCGTCCGACCCAGACCACCGCGACGCGGTCGCCGGTATAGCCGGCGAACCAGCTGTCGCGCAGCTGGTCGGTGGTGCCGGTCTTGCCGGCCGCCGCGATCTCCGGCGCGAGATAGCGCTCGATCCCCTTGGCGGTGCCGGCGCGCACCACGCCTTGCAGCGCGTGAGTGATCAGATAGGCCGGTGCCGGCGCGATCGCCTGCTCGACCGCCAGCGGATAACGCTGCAGCGGATGGCCGTCCGGGGTGAGCACCGCGCGGATTGCGCGCAGCGGCACGCGGAAGCCGCCGCTTGCCAGCGTCTGGTACATCTGCGTGACCTCGAACGGCGTGAGCGCCGCGCTGCCGAGCAGGCCGGAGGCGTAAGCCGGCAGCGGCTGCTCGACGCCGAGCGCGCGGGCGCGTGCCATGACCTGCGGCACGCCGAGCTCGAGGCCGAGGCGCGCCGACGAGACGTTATAAGACTGCGCCAACGCCAGTGGCAACGGCACCTCGCCGTGAAACTCCTTGTCGTAGTTCTGCGGCTGCCAGTCGGGGATGCCGCGTTCCTGCCAGGTGAGCGGTCCGTCGTCGAGGCGGGTGGCCAGGGTGTAACGCTCGGGTTGCTCGAGCGCGGTCAAATAGATCACCGGCTTGATCAGCGAGCCGATCTGGCGGCGCGCGTCGAGCGCGCGGTTGAAGCCGGCGAAGCGCGGATCGCGCCCGCCGACCACGGCATGCACCTCGCCGTTCTGCGGATCGCCGACGACGGCCGCGCCTTGCAGGCTGTCCGCCGGCAGCCGGCGCGCCTTTTCGAGCGCCGGCAGGCGCGCGGCCAGCGCGCGCTCGGCGGCGCGCTGCGCGAGCGGGTCGAGCGTGGTGAGGATGCGCAGGCCCTCGGAGCGCAGATCGGCGTCGTCGTAGTCGCGCCGCAGCTGGCGGTGCACGAGATCGATGAAGGCGGGGTAGGCGGTCAGGCTGCCGGGCGCCTGCCGGGCGACGCCGAGCGGCGCGGTCTTGGCGGCGAGATACTGTCGGTCGTCGAGCTTTTCCTGGCGGCGCAGCTCGCTCAACACCAGGTTGCGCCGCGCCAGCGCGCGCTGCGGATGGCGGCGCGGATCGTAGGTGCCTGGCCCCTTGAGCATGCCGACCAGCAGCGCCGCCTCTGGCAGGCTCAGATGCTCCAGCGGCTTGGCGAAATAGAACTGCGCGGCCAGGCCGAAGCCGTGCACGGCGCGCTCGCCGTCCTGGCCCAGGTAGACCTCGTTCAGGTAGGCCTCGAGAATCTCGTCCTTGGAGTAGTGCAGCTCCAGCAGCAGCGCCATGAGGATCTCGGTGAACTTGCGCCGCAGAGTGCGCTCCGAGCTCAAATAGAAATTCTTGATGAGCTGCTGGGTGAGCGTGCTGCCGCCCTGCACCCCGCCGCCGCTCACGGTGGTGACCAGCGCCCGGCCCATGCCGCGCGGGTCGACGCCGTGGTGCTGATAGAACTTGCGGTCCTCGATCGCAATCAGCGACTCGACCAGGGCCGGCGGCACGTCGCCGAGCCGCACCAGCAACCGATCCTCGTTGTGCGCGGGGTAGATGTTGCCGATGTGCAGCGGGTCGAGCCGCGCCAGTGTGACCTCGCTGCCGTCGTCGGCCCGGCGGATGCGCTCGATGCGGCCGTCGTCGAACGTCAGTATCAGGTGCAGCGCCGGCTGTGTCCCGTCGCCGAACTGGAACGGCCGGGTCACGAGCTCGATCTCGTCGCGCCGCCGCTGGAAGCCGCCCGGCTCGGTCCAGGCGTCGCCGCTCGCCACCGTCCGGTAGCGCAGCAGGCTGATTTCCGATACCAGCTGCTCGGGGCTTAAGCGCCCGCCCGGAAACAGCTCCAGCGGGCGGGCATAGACCCTGGCCGGCAGGGCCCAGCGCTTGCCCTCGAACTGGGCGCGCACGGCGATATCCAGGTACAGCGCGAAGGCCGCGAGCGTCAGCAGCAGGGTCAGGCCGGCGATCCGCGTGCGCCGCCATGTCACCTCGTCGGCCAGGCGCGTGAGCGCCGATTTCCATGGAATCCGTGGCATTTGGGGTTGGCGGCTGGATGGCGGGCGTTGTCGATCGGTTGGCGTTCATTATACGCGTCCGCCGCTCGGCCGGGCGAGCCGGCCGTCCGGCCGCGGCCGGCATCGGCATGCCGCCTGACGGGCAGGCGCCGCGGAGCAACGGCAACGGATTGCGTGGGCGCGTGCTAGAGTCTTCTATAGAAACAGAGGAAAACGCGCGGTATGGACCCGGCCCGGAACCGGAGGACGCGCCGGGCGATCTATCACGTAGCGCCCCCGTAAGCTTCCTCGCCACCAACCCGACTCATGGCAATGGACGAGCGACATAAGCCGAGCAGTCTTGAAGTCCTATGGAGCACCTCGCCCCTGGCAGGGGGCAACGCCGCCTACCTGGAAGCCCTGTACGAGCGTTACCTGGAAAACCCGGCCGGCATCGACCCGGCCTGGCGCCGCTACTTCGAGACCCTGCCGCGCGTCAACGGCCACGACCTCGACACCTCGCACGCCGCGGTCCGCGACAGCTTCCGCCGCCTGGCGCGCGCGCCGCTGGCGGCGCCGGTCGCCGCCGGCCAGCTGGAAAAGCAGGTCAAGGTGCTGCAGCTCATCAACGCCTACCGTTTCCGCGGCCACCAGCGCGCGCAATTCGACCCGCTCGAGCCCACCGAGAGCGAGGAGATCCCCGATCTCACCCTGCGCCACCACGGCCTCAGCGAGGCCGATTTCGACACGGTCTTCGAGACCGGCTCTCTGGTCGGGCCGCGGCGCGCCTCCTTGCGCGAGATCGTCGCGGTCCTGGAGCAGACCTATTGCAGCGCCATCGGCGCCGAGTACATGTACATCACCGACACCGCCGAGAAGCGCTGGATCCAGCAGCGCCTGGAGGGCGCGCGCGGCCGGCCCGATTACAGCCCCGAGGTGCGGCGCCGGCTGCTCAATCGCATTACCGCCGCCGAGGGCTTGGAGCGCTACTTCCACACCAAGTACGTCGGCCAGAAGCGCTTCTCGCTGGAGGGCGGCGAGAGCCTGATCCCGATGCTCGACGAGATCGTCCAGCGCAGCGGCACGCACGGCGTCAAGGAGCTGGTCATCGGCATGGCGCATCGCGGCCGGCTCAACGTGCTGGTCAACATCGTCGGTAAGACGCCGGCCGATCTGTTCCTGGAGTTCGAGGGCCGGATGAAGCCGGGCACCGACGGCTCCGGCGACGTCAAGTATCACCAGGGTTTCTCCTCGGACATCCAGACGCCCGGCGGGCCGGTGCACGTGGCGCTGGCCTTCAATCCCTCGCACCTGGAGATCGTCGGGCCGGTGGTCGAGGGGTCGGTGCGCGCCCGCCAGGACCGGCGCGGCGACCACGACGGCGGCGAGGTCGTGCCGGTGCTGCTCCACGGCGACGCCGCCTTCGCCGGCCAGGGCGTGGTCATGGAGACCTTCAACATGTCGCAGTCGCGCGGTTACGCGACCCGGGGCACGGTGCACATCGTCATCAACAACCGCATCGGCTTCACGACCAGCCAGCACCAGGACGCCCGTTCCACCCTGTACTGCACCGATGTCGCGAAGATGGTCAACGCGCCGATCTTCCACGTCGACGGCGACGACCCCGAGGCGGTGCTGTTCGTCACCCAGGTCGCGCTCGACTACCGAATGGCGTTCCGCAAGGACGTGGTGATCGACCTGGTTTGCTACCGCCGCCACGGTCACAGCGAGGCCGACGAGCCGGCCGTCACCCAGCCGGTGATGTACCGCAAGATCCGCCAGAAGCCGACGACCCGCGAGCTCTACGCCAAGCGCCTGACCGATGACGGCGTGGTGACCGCCGAGCAGGCCGAGGCCGAGCTGGCCGCCTATACGCGCGCGCTCGACGCCGGCGACACGGTGGCGCCGAGCCTGGTGCGCGACGATTCGAGTTACTACCCCTATCGCGCCGACTGGCGCCCCTACCTGGCCCGCGCCTGCAACGTCGACATCGATACGCGCGTGCCGCTCGAGCGGCTGCGTGATCTGGCGTCGGGCCTGCAGCGGCTGCCGGAGGGCTTCGAGCTGCACCCCAACGTCGCCAAGATCCTGGACAACCGCCGCAAGATGGCGGCCGGCGCGCTGCCGCTCGACTGGGGCTGCGCCGAGACGCTCGCCTACGCGACGCTGGTCACTGACGGTTACGACGTGCGCCTGTCCGGCCAGGACAGCGGGCGCGGCACTTTCTTTCATCGTCACGCCATCCTGCACAACCAGAAGGACGGCGCTCCCTATATACCGCTGCGCCAGCTCGCGCCGGACCAGGCCGATTTCCTGGCGATCAACTCGCTGCTGTCGGAGGAGGCGGTGCTGGCCTTCGAGTACGGCTACGCGACCACCGATCCCAAGGTGCTGGTGATCTGGGAGGCGCAGTTCGGCGACTTCGCCAACAACGCCCAGGTGGTGATCGACCAGTTCATCAGCGCCGGCGAGCAGAAATGGAACCGGCTGTGCGGGTTGACGCTGTTCCTGCCGCACGGTTACGAGGGCCAGGGCCCCGAGCATTCCTCGGCGCGGCCCGAGCGCTACCTGCAGCTGTGCGCCGAGTACAACATGCAGGTCTGCGTGCCGACCACGCCGGCGCAGATCTTCCACCTGCTGCGCCGCCAGATGCTGCTCACCTGCCGCAAGCCGCTGGTGGTGATGACGCCGAAGAGCCTGCTGCGCCACCGGCAGGCGGTGAGCAGCCTCGAGGATCTGACCGACGGCGGCTATCACACCATCCTGCCGGAGGTCGACCCGCTCGACGATGCCGCCGTCAAGCGCGTGGTGCTGTGCAGCGGCAAGGTGTACTACGATCTGATCGACAAGCGTCGCGCCGACAAGCGCGACGACGTCGCGATCCTGCGCATGGAGCAGCTCTACCCCTTCCCCGAAGAGGCGCTGGCCGCCGGGCTCAAGCGCTATCCGAATGCGCAGTCCTATGTCTGGTGCCAGGAGGAGCCCAAGAACCAGGGCGCTTGGTACGCCAGCCAGCACCACGTCCGCAGCGTGATCGGGCGCGACACGCCGCTCGACTACGCCGGGCGGCCGGCCTCGGCGGCGCCGGCGGTGGGTTACGTGCCGGTGCACGTCGAGCAGCAGCGCCGGCTGGTGGCCGAGGCTCTGGGGCCGGCGCCTTGAAACGGCCATCGCAATGGCGGTATAACAATCCGTGTCGTCGCGCAGCGCGGACCGGCAAGCGGTCAGGAACATCCACGCCGCGCGGTTGGAAACACTTCCGAACAAGCGGTAGAGAGTTTCACGAAGGGTCCCCTCTCCCGCCGGGAGAGGGACAGGGTGAGGGCAAAGTCCGGCACGCCCCCTCACCCTAGCCCTCTCCCCCGCTCGCCGCGGGGGAGAGGGAACTTGTTGGAGGTTCGTTAATAACAACAGGAGCGCCCATGTCCATCGAGGTCCAGGTCCCCGTCTTCCCGGAGTCGGTCGCCGACGGCACCATCGTGAGCTGGCACAAGCAGCCGGGCGATCACGTCAAGCGTTCCGAGGTGCTGGCCGACATCGAGACCGACAAGGTGGTGTTCGAAATCCCGGCGCCCGAGGACGGCGTGCTGAAGGAGATCCTGGAAAAGGAAGGCGCGACCGTCGTGGCGCGCCAGGTGATCGCGCGTCTCGACCGCGGCGACGGCGCCGGCGCCGAGCCCAAGCCGGCCACCGCACCGCCGCCGGCCGCGCCCGCCAAGGCCGAGGCGGTCATCACGCCGTCGGCGCAGAAACTGATGGACGAGCACGGCATCGACCCGACGGCGGTCAGCGGCAGCGGCAAGGACGGGAGGGTGCTGAAGGAGGACGTGTTGCGCCATCTCGACGAGCAACGCGCCGCGCCGGCCGCCCGCCCCGTGGCGCCGGTACCGGCGCCGGCTGCGCCGCCCATGGAGGCGCCGGCGCCGGTGCCGCCGGCCGCCCGGCCCGCCGGTGAGCGGCCCGAGAAGCGCGTGCCCATGACGCGCCTGCGCGCGCGCATCGCCGAGCGCCTGGTGGAGGCGCAGCGCACGGCCGCGATCCTCACCACCTTCAACGAGGTCAACATGCAGCCGGTGATGGCGCTGCGCAACCGTTATAAGGATCGCTTCGAGCAGGAGCACGGCGTCAAGCTCGGCTTCATGTCGTTCTTCGTCAAGGCCGTGGTCGAGGCCTTGCAGCGCTTCCCGGAGGTCAACGCCTCGATCGACGACACCGACGTCGTGTATCACGGTTTCTTCGACATCGGCATCGCGGTCGGCTCGCCGCGCGGGCTGGTGGTGCCGGTGCTGCGCGACGCGGACGCCCTGAGCATGGCGCAGATCGAGGCGCGCATCGCCGAGTTCGGCGCCAAGGCCAAGGACGGCACGCTCGGCATCGAGGACATCACCGGCGGGACATTCACCATCACCAACGGCGGTGTGTTCGGCTCGCTGCTGTCGACGCCGATCCTCAACCCGCCGCAGAGCGGCATCCTCGGCATGCACAAGATCGAGGAACGCCCGGTCGCCGAGAGCGGCCAGGTCGTGATCCGGCCGATGATGTACGTCGCGCTGTCCTACGATCACCGCCTGGTCGACGGGCGCGAGGCGGTACAGTTCCTGGTCGCCGTCAAGGAGCTGCTCGAGGACCCGGCGCGCATCCTGCTGGCCGTCTGATCGCACGGCCCCGCGGCGCTGCTCGGCCGGTCCGCGAACGACGCGAACAAGAATAGTTTTCCCCGTGCTCCCCGTGGTTGCATCGCGGCCTTACAAAGGAAACCGACCCATGGCGAAGAGCTACGACGTAGTGGTCATCGGCGCCGGCCCCGCCGGCTATGTCGCGGCGATCCGCTGCGTCCAGCTCGGCCTGAGCGCCGCCTGTGTCGATCAGTGGCGCGACCGCAAGACCGGCGAGCCGGCGCTCGGCGGCACCTGTCTCAACGTCGGATGCATCCCATCCAAGGCGCTACTCGAATCCTCGCTGCTCTACGAGCAGGCCAGTCACGGCTGCGCCGAGCACGGCGTCAGGCTCGCCGGCGTCGAGCTCGACCTGGCCGCCATGCAGGCGCGCAAGGACAAGGTGGTGGGCGAGCTCACCCAGGGCGTGGCGGGCCTGTTCAAGGCCCACGGCATCGCCGCGTATCACGGCCACGGCCGGCTGCTCGCCGGGCGGCAGGTCGAGGTGCGCGATGCCGACGGCAAGACCGAGGTGCTGGACGCCGGCAGCGTCATCATCGCCACCGGCTCGGAGCCGACGCAGATCGGCGCCGCGCCGCTCACCGACGGCCTGATCGTCGACTCCACCGGCGCGCTCGAGTTCGAGCGCGTGCCGGAGCGGCTCGGCGTGATCGGCGCCGGCGTCATCGGCCTGGAGCTCGGCAGCGTGTGGCGGCGGCTCGGCGCGCAGGTGATTCTGCTCGAGGCGCAGCGCGAGTTCCTGGCCATCGCCGACGCGCAGATCGCCAAGCAGGCCTACAAGGAGTTCACCCGCCAGGGCCTGGATATTCGCCTCGGCGCGCGCGTGCTGGCCTGCGAGGTGCAGGGTGCCAAGGTCCAGGTGCAGTACGAGGACGGCCAGGGCAGCCACCGCGAGACCTTCGACAAGCTGGTGGTCGCGGTCGGCCGGCGCCCCGGCACCGACGACCTGTTCGCCGCCGAGACCGGTCTGCTGCTCGACGAATGGGGCGTGGTCCATGTCGACGAGCACTGCCGCACCAACCTGCCGGGGGTGTACGCGATCGGCGACGTGGTGCGCGGCCCGATGCTCGCGCACAAGGGCATGGAGGAGGGCGTGATGGTCGCCGAGCTGATCGCCGGCCGCAGCGCGAGTGTGAACTACGATACCGTGCCGTCGGTGATTTACACGGAGCCGGAGATCGCCTGGGCCGGCAAGACCGAGCAGGCCCTGAAGACCGCCGGCCACGACTACCGCAGCGGCAGTTTCCCGTTCGCGGCCAGCGGCCGGGCGCGCGCCATGGGCAATACCGCCGGCCTGGTCAAGCTGCTGGCCGACGCCAAGACCGACCGGGTGCTGGGCGTGCACATCCTCGGCCCGCACTGCTCGGAGCTGATCGCGCAGGCGGTCATCGCCATGGGGCTCGGGGCCAGCAGCGAGGACCTGGCGATGACCATGTTCGCGCACCCCACGCTGTCGGAGGCGGTGCACGAGGCCGCGCTCGCCGTCGACCACCGCGCCATCCACGTCGCCCGCAGCCGCCGCAAGTAGCCGGCGGCTGTCGTTAACGGGTATCATGCACGGCGCGCGAAGCGTATCGCGCGCCGATCCGTGACAGGAACCCATAACGCATGAACGTCCACGAATACCAGGCGAAGGAGCTGTTCGCCGCCTACGGCGTGCCGGTGCCGCGCCACCGGGTGATCCGCCACGCCGCCGAACTGCCGGCGGCGCTCGACGAGCTCGGCGGCGAACGCTTCGTCGTCAAGGCCCAGGTGCACGCCGGCGGCCGCGGCAAGGCCGGCGGCGTCAGGCTCGTTGAGTCGTCCAAGGAGGCCGCCGACGCGGCGCGCGCCCTCCTGGGCGCGCGACTGGTGACGTATCAGACCGACGCCCACGGCCAGCCGGTCAACCAGGTGCTGATCGAGGAGCCCTGCGCGATCGCGCGCGAGCTCTACCTCGGCGCGGTCGTCGACCGCTCGCTGAAGCGGATCGTGATCATGGCCTCGACCGCCGGCGGCGTGGACATCGAGAACGTCGCGCGTGAAACGCCCGGGAAAATCCTGCGCACCGTCGTGCATCCGCTGGTCGGCCTGCAGCCCTTCCAGTGCCGGCGCCTGGCCTTCGGGCTGGGCCTCGCGGGCGACCAGGTCAAGCAGTTCACCGCCATGCTCACCGCCCTCCTGCGCCTGTTCCAGGAGAAGGACCTGAGCCTCATGGAGATCAACCCGCTGGTGGTGACCAAGAGCGGCGCGCTGCTGTGCCTGGACGCCAAGGTCAATCTCGACGACAACGCGCTCTACCGGCACGCCGACCTCGTGACGCTGCGCGATCCGTCCCAGGAGGACGTCCGCGAGGTGCGCGCCAAGGAGTGGGATTTGAACTACATTCACCTCGACGGTGACATCGGCTGCATGGTCAACGGCGCCGGCCTGGCGATGGCGACCATGGACCTGATCAAGCTGCACGGCGGCAGCCCGGCCAATTTCCTGGACGTCGGTGGCACCGCCACGCAGGAGCGCGTCGCCGAGGCCTTCAAGATCATCCTGTCCGACGCCAAGGTGAAGGGCGTGCTGGTCAACATCTTCGGCGGCATCGTGCGCTGCGACATGATCGCCGAGGGCATCGTCGGCGCGGTCGCGGAGGTCGGCATCAACGTGCCGGTGGTGGTGCGGCTCGCGGGCAACAGCGCCGCGCGCGGCCGCGAGATCCTCGGCAAGAGCGGCCTCAGCATCATTCCGGCGCAGGACCTGACCGAGGCCGCGCAGCAGATCGTCGCGGCGGTGAGGACCAAGGCATGAGCGTGCTGGTCGACCGGAACACCAAAGTCATCTGCCAGGGCTTCACCGGCAAGCAGGGCACGTTCCACTCCGAGCAGGCGATCGCCTACGGCACGAAGATGGTCGGCGGCGTCACGCCGGGCAAGGGCGGCACGACCCATTTGAATCTGCCGGTGTTCGACACCGTCGCCGACGCGATCGCGAAGACCGGCGCCGACGCCACCGTCATCTACGTGCCGGCGCCGTTCTGCAAGGATTCGATCCTGGAGGCGGTCGATGCCGGCATCAAGCTCGTCGTCTGCATCACCGAGGGCATCCCGACGCTCGACATGCTCGAGGCGCGCCTGGTGGCGGCCGAGGCCGGCGCGCGCATCATCGGCCCCAATTGCCCGGGGGTGATCACGCCCGGCGAGTGCAAGATCGGCATCATGCCCGGCGAGATCCATCTGCCGGGCCGCATCGGCATCGTGTCGCGCTCCGGCACGCTCACCTATGAAGCGGTGCAGCAGACCACGGACCTGAAATTGGGACAGAGCACCTGCATCGGCATCGGCGGCGACCCGATTCCCGGCACCACGTTTGTCGACTGCCTGAAGCTGTTCGAGGGTGATCCCCGGACCGAGGCGATCCTGATGGTCGGCGAGATCGGCGGCACCGCCGAGGAAGAGGCGGCGGAGTATATAAAGGAGCACGTCAGCAAGCCGGTCGCCGCCTACATCGCCGGCGTCACCGCGCCCCCGGGCAAGCGCATGGGCCATGCCGGCGCCATCATCGCCGGCGGCAAGGGCACGGCGGCCGAGAAATTCGCGGTGCTCGAGGCGGCCGGCGTCACGGTCACCCGATCGCCGGCGGAGATGGGCGAGGCGGTGCGGCGGGCACTGGCCGGTTAGGCCGGCCGGAAACCGTCGCGATCGTCTTTCGAGAGTGCCTATATAACTGTGGGCGGGGCTTCCAGCCCCGCTATGCACGACGTCGATCCACCCTGTATCCCCGGAAGGCCGTGCCGCCGACGGCGGGGCAGGATGCCCCGCCTACAATTTGATCATTAACCCCGATTCGTCGCGACCTGCGTTCAAGAGGTTCAGCCGCCGCCCGGCCGGTCCGGGCCCGACGGCGCGAACTTCCATCAAGAACAAAGGAGCGAACCATGCCCGTCAAACTGACCAAGCCCGGCGCGATGGCGATCGCCGGGATGCTCGCCGTCGCGGCCGCGATCCCCGGCACCGCCGCGATTCCCGATGAACGCCGTTCGACGCTCGCCGACCAGCAGTCGGTCGCGGTGACGATCTACAATTCCGACCTGGCGCTGATCAAGGAAACCCGCAAGCTCCGGCTCGACGGCGGTCTGAACCTGCTCGCCATGCGCGAGGTCAGCGCGCGCATGCGGCCGGAGACCGCGCAGCTGCGCTCGCTTTCGCACCCGGGCGCGTTCACGCTGCTCGAGCAGAACTTCGACTTCGACCTGCTGACGCCGCAGAAGCTGCTGGAGAAATACGTCGGCCGCTCGGTGCGGCTGGTCCGCACCCATCCCACGACTGGCGCCGAAACACTGGTGGATGCCGAGGTGCTGAGCGCCAACAACGGCGTGGTCCTCAAGATCGGCGACCGCATCGAGACCGGCATACCCGGCCGCATCGTCTACGACGGCGTGCCGCAGAACCTGCGCGACCGGCCGACCCTGGTGATGCAGCTCCACAACGCCCAGGCGGCCGCGCAGACCCTGGAGCTGTCCTATCTGAGCGGGGGCCTGAGCTGGAAGGCCGATTACGTCGCCGAGCTCAATGCCGCCGACGACCGGCTGGACCTGGCCGGCTGGGTCACGCTCACCAACCAGAGCGGCACGGCCTATCCGAACGCCCGGCTGCAACTGGTGGCCGGCGACGTGAACCGCGTCCACGACGAGCTGCGTTTCGCGGCCAAGCAGGGCCGCGCCGTCATGGAGGCGGCCGCGCCGGCCGCCGACATGGCGGAGGAGCAGCTGTTCGAGTACCACCTCTACACGCTCGGCCGCCCGACCACGATCGCCGACAACCAGACCAAGCAGGTGGCGTTGCTGAGCGCGGCCGGCGTGCCGGCGCGCAAGGAGCTGGTGCTGGCCGGCAGCGACTACTATTACCGCAGCAGCATCGGCGAGCTCGGCCAGAAGATGAAGATCGGCGTGTTCATCGAGTTCGACAACCGCGAGGCGGCGGAGCTCGGTCTGCCGCTGCCGGCCGGCACGGTGCGGGTGTACAAGAAGGACCGGGCCGGCAATGCCCAGTTCGTCGGCGAGGACCGCATCGAGCACACGCCGAAGAACGAGAAGGTCCGGCTGCGCCTCGGCAACGCCTTCGACGTCACCGCCGACAAGAAGCAGACCGACTTCAAGAAGCGCGCCGCCACCGGCAAGTACGCTTATGCGTTCGAGAGCGCCTACGCGCTCACGCTCAAGAATGCCAAGAACGAGGCCGTGACCGTGACGGTGCAGGAGCCGGTGCCGGGCGACTGGAAGATGCTCGAGGAGAACTTCGAGCATGCCAAGGCCGCCGCCGGCACGGCATTGTGGCGCATCAAGATCCCGGCCGAGGGCAGCACGACGCTGCGCTACCGGGTGCTGGTGCGGTATTGAGCAGGGCCCCGGTCAGCGCGGACGCGGGCACAGGCGCGCGAGCAGCAGGTGGGTCGGCAGGTAGACCAGGAGCGGCAGCAACACCATCATCGCCAGCACGTGCCAGCCGCCGGGCAGCAGCGTGACGTGGTCGGCGCCGAGGCCGTGGACCCAGTTGATGTTGCGCTCGACGTCGCTGATCCAATACGACAGCGGCAGCACCGCCCAGGCCAGCAGCGTCGCCGCCGGCAGCGCGCGCCGGTCGTAGCCCAGGCGCCAGACCAGGAAGGCCAGCACGCCCGGCAGCACGATGTGGAACAGCGACAACGCGCGCAGCCAGCGCGGCCGTGTCGCGTCGAACATGTAGCCGGTGGCGTTGAGGCCGAGCAGGTCATGGCCGGCGATCAGGTGCAGCAGATAGTCGAGCGTCCAGACCCCGTCCGGAAGCAGCGCCACCAGCGCCATCGTCCCGGCCAGCAGGCGCTGCTCGCGCCACAGTGCCACGACCGTGACCAGCAGCGCGATGTCCGAACTCCACAGGAAATTCGCCGGCCCGTATCCGACCCAGTAGGCCGGCACGATCGCGGCGACCATGAGGGTGTAGGCGATCTTGAGCGACAGTGGGATGTGGTTCGATTTCATCGGTGAGCGTTGTGCCCGGCGGGGCTGGAAGCCCCGCCTACAGGAACTTAATATGTAGGCGGGGCATCCTGCCCCGCCGTTCGTGCCATAGGTCTGGACATCACGCTGTCGTTCGACCGAGGCCGTGCGCGGCGGGGCTGGAAGCCCCGCCTACAAATACTTTGCCTGTTCATCCCAACCGCCAGGCATGATAACGCTGCACCCACCGCAGCAACTTCTGCGGCGCGTGCGCGCGCTTCCAGGCGCCGGCGGCGAACTTGTTGGCTTCGGCGAGCGTCGGATAGATATGAATCGTGCCGAGGATCTTGTTGAGGCCGATGCCGTGCCGCATCGCCAGAACGTACTCGGCGATAAGATCGCCGGCATGCTCGCCGGCGATGGTCACGCCGAGTATCGTATCCTTGCCCGGCACGGTCAGCACCTTCACCTCGCCATGCGCCTCCTCGTCGGCGATGGCGCGATCGAGGTCGTCGATGCCGTAACGCGTGACTTCGCAGGCGATGCCCCGTTCGCGCGCCTCCTGCTCGTTCACGCCGACGCGCGCGACCTCCGGCTCGGTGAAAGTCGCCCAGGGGATCACTGAATAGTCCGCCTTGAATCTCCGGAACTGACCGAACAGCGCGTTGACCGTGGCGTACCAGGCCTGATGCGCGGCGGTGTGGGTGAACTGGTATGGCCCGGCGACGTCGCCGCAGGCGTAGACGTTGGGAAAGCGCGTCTGCAGATACTCGTTGACCGGGACGGTGCCGTTCGGCGCGGTTACGACGCCGAGCGCTTCCAGGCCCAGCCCCGCGGTGACGGCGCGCCGGCCGACCGCTGCGAGCAGGCGGTCGAAGACGATCTCGACGTCCCGGCCGTCGAACTCACAGACCAGCACGCCGCCGCCTCCGGAGCGGCGCACCGATTTCGCCTTGTGCCCGACGCGCAGCTCCACGCCGTCGGCGCCCATGCGCGTCGCCACGCGGGCCGCGAACTCGGGGTCCTCGCGCGGCAGAATGCGCTCGCCCATCTCGACCAGGGTCACGCGACTGCCGAAGCGCGCGAAGCACTGCGCCAGCTCGCAGCCGATCGGCCCGCCGCCGAGCACGGTCAGGCGTTCCGGCAGCTCGCGCAGCGCCCAGACGTTGTCCGAGGTCAGCACCTCGACGTCGTCGATGCCCGGGATCGGCGGTACGAACGGGCCGCCGCCGGTGGCGATGACGATGGCGCGCGTGGTCAGCGTGCCGCCGTTGACCTCGACGCTGTAGGGCGAGGTGATGCGCGCGTCGCCCTGCACGCAGTCGACGCCGAGCGCGGTGTAGCGCTCCACCGAATCGTGCGGCTCGATCGCGCGGATCACGCGCTGCACGCGCGCCATGATCTCGGCGAAGTCGAACTCGGCCTGGGCCGAGTGAAAGCCGAATTCCTCGGCGCGCCGCACGTGCGAGATGAACCTGGCCGAGCGGATCAGCGCCTTGGACGGCACGCAGCCGGTGTTGAGGCAGTCGCCGCCCATCTTGTGCCGCTCTATGAGCGACACCTTGGCCTTGACCGCCGCGGCGATATAGGCCGACACCAGGCCGGCCGAGCCGGCGCCGATCACCACTAGGTTGCGGTCGAAGCGCTTGGGCCGCTTGTGGCCGCGCAATGCCTTGCGCGCCTTCATGAAGTCCACGAGCTTTTTCGCGATCAGCGGGAACAGGCCGAGCAGGGTGAACGACAGGATCAGGCCGGGCGACAGGATGCCGGCCAGCGATTCGATCCGGCCGAGCTGGGTGCCGGCGTTGACGTACACCAGGGTGCCCGGCAGCATGCCGATCTGGCTGACGACGAAATAGGTCAGCGTGCGCATCGGCGTCAGCCCCATGACCAGGTTGATCACGAAGAACGGGAAGAGCGGCACCAGCCGCAGCGTGAAGAGATAGAACGCCCCGTCCTTGCGTACCCCCTCGTTGACCGCCTTGAGCGAACCGCCGAAGCGGCGTTGCACCAGATCGCGCAGCAGGAAGCGCGACGCCAGGAAGGCCAGGGTCGCGCCGATCGTCGAGGCGAAGGACACCACCACGGTCCCCCACAGCAGGCCGAAGATCGCGCCGCCCACCAGCGTCATGAGCGCGGCGCCCGGCAGCGACAGGCCGGTGACCGCGACATAGATCAAAAAGTAAAACAGCAGCGCCCGCAGCGTATGGGTGCGCACGTAGGCGTCGATCGCCGCCTGCTGGGCCTTGAAGAATTCCAGGCGCAGGTACTGGCCCAGGTCGAAATAGAAGAACCCGGCGATCAGCAGCACCAGGATCGCCAGCAGCGCAAGGCGGGTCTTGTTCACTGTTCTTGCTCCGTTCCGCGCGGAATGCCGGCCTATTGGTCGGCGCCAGGCCGCCAAGATAACAGAGGCGCGCGGATTTTTCTGCGCGTGGACGCCGGCGCCGGCCGCGCCTACAATCGATTTTCTCCCAGCGAATAAGCGGCAGAAACGCTGACGAAGGGTTCCCTCTCCCCTTGGGAGAGGGACAGGGTGAGGGCGGTGCGCTCCCGAAATACCCCCTCACCCTAACCCTCTCCCCCACCATGGGCGGGG
>Ga0214471_10000719_pt1 | contig 27246 bp, 25 predicted proteins | sample RVTome_5_FD_207665 | JGI IMG/M metagenome (GOLD analysis project Ga0214471, IMG submission 207665) | Soil microbial communities from uranium-contaminated site in the Upper Colorado River Basin, Wyoming, United States - RVT142D155 | ecosystem: Environmental > Terrestrial > Soil > Contaminated >... | reverse complement strand
AAGGGGATGGCGCCTCGGCTCGGCCACGAAGTTCCTCGGCCTGAGCCAGGCGGAAGCCGCCATGGTGGAATTGCGACTGGCCCTGAGCGAGGCCCTGCGGGCTCAGCGCCACGCTGCGGGGCTCACTCAGGTCGAGGTGGCTGCTCAGCTTGGATCGAGCCAGTCGCGCGTAGCCAAGATGGAGGCCGGTGACCCGTCCGTATCCATCGATCTGCTGCTCCGGTCGCTCATCTCCCTCGGCGCCCGCCCGCGGGACGTTGCCAAGACCATCGGGCGCAGGACGGCCACGCCGCTGCACTAGGCGGAGCCGGTCCCGCCCGCCCGCCGGTGGGATTCGAGGGTAAGGTGGTGTGGCCGGAAATCGGGTGGCGGGAGGTCGGGCGATCCGGCCGGTGAAACCCCCGATGCTCGGAAACCGTACGCTATCGGGAGCCTTCCGTACCACTCATTGCTCGAGGAGTTGCGCCAATGCTCCGCCGGCTGACCGTTGCCGTACTTGGTTTCGCGTCCGCGGCCGTTCCCGCCGCGGCCCAGACGTCCCGCGCCGACCGGATCGCGCTCATGGACTCGATCGCGGAATCGCCCGTGCTCGAGGGACGCGTCGCCGGCCTGGCCGTGGCCGTGGTGCGGGGCGCCGACACCCTGCTCATGAAGAGTTACGGCATGGCCGACCTGGAATGGCGGATCCCCATGCCGGTGGACGCGGTGTTCGAGATCGGCTCGGTCACCAAGCAGTTCACCGCCGCCGCCATCCTCAAGCTCCGGGACGAGGGGAAACTCGACCTCGACGCCGACCTCTCGCAGTACCTGCCGGAGTTCAATACTCAGGGCAACCGCATCCCGGTTCGCCGGCTGCTCGACCACACCTCGGGCATGAAGGGCGCAACCGAGATGGCGAGCTTCCGGACCATCAACACGCAGGACCTGCCGCGCGACACGCTGCTCGACCTCATCGCCGCCGAACCGTTCGATTTCGCCCCCGGCGAGGCGCTCATCTACAACAACTCGGCCTACATCCTGCTGGGTCACATCATCGCGCAGGTGAGCGGCCGCTCGTATGAGGACTACGTCGAGACCGAGCTGTTCGCCAAGCTGGGCATGGCGCGCTCGAGCTACTGCTCCAACACGGATGTGGTGCCGAGCAAGGCGCGCGGCTACCGGCTCACGCGGGAGGGATTGATCCAGGGGGCGTACACCAATCACCTCTGGCCCTACTCGGCCGGCTCGCTGTGTTCCACCGTCGGCGACCTGGTGACCTGGCTCCGGGCGCTCCACGGGGGACGCGTGCTGCCCGAAGCGTCGTACCGGACGATGATCACGCCCGCGCCGCTCAACGACGGCACGCCCGTGCGCTATGCCATGGGATTGTCGCTGATCGACCCGCGCGGCGTACCGGCCATCGGGCACGGAGGCGCCATCGGGTCCGGCTTCGTCTCGCACACGATGTACTACCCCGGCGAGGATCTCGTGGTGGTGATGCTGGTCAACACCGCCGGCAACCTCTCGCCCGCCGCGCTGGCCACGGAGATGGTGGACGTCCTCTTGCCGATGCCGCCGATGGAGCGCAAGCCTTTCGCCGGGGACGCCGCGCCGCTGGTGGGCACCTATGCCGGGCCGGCCCGGGGCCAGGAGATGACGATCACGGTCACCCTTACCGGCAACGGCATCGCGGTCGCCGCTGGGGGTGGCCAGCCGGCGCCCCTCGCCTGGGTCGAAGGCTGGACCTTCCGCCGCGGGCCGACGCAGATCATCACCTTTGAGCGCGCCGGCGGCAACGGCGCCGCGACCATCATGCGGGTGGACGGCCCCAGTAGCCACTACGTGCTGCGGCGGAAAGCCCAGTAGCGAACCGTAGTCTCCGGCAGCACGCAGCAGGTCAGGCCGGGGTCGCGCTGCTCCGGCGGCGCCACGGCACGTACCGGGAGAGAATCTGGAGGTTGTCGCCCAGCAGCTCCGCGGCGGTCTTCTCACCATTCGCCCGGGTGCTGATGTAGCAGGCCCCGCAGGTGTTCTTGCAGGAGAACTCCCGCTGCATGTCGCGGATGTCGTTGAAGTAGGCCATCACCATGGCGCAGGGCGTGAGGCGGCCATCCGGATTGATCACGACAAAGCGATACCCCGCCTGGCAGCCGCCGATGTGCCCCTCCACCAGGAACTGATAGAACTTCCACATGGTCCCCGGTGAGGTGTACACCGGATACCCCTGTGCCTGCAGATCGATCACGTCCTGGATGGCGCGCTTGAGGCCGGCGGCCTTGCCGTTGCCCTTCACCAGGCCCTGGGGATCGTCCATCCGCAGCAGGGAGTACGACGAGAAGTTCAGCCACACGCCCCACCGCTTGGCCAGGCGCGCGATGTCGGGCAACGTCTCGTAGTTCCACGCGGTGATGCAGCAGTTCAGGTTGACGTCGTTGGCGTCCCCGCGCTTCACCAGCTCGGGAATCGTGGTGTCGAGGTGGTCGAACAGGCCCGGGATGCGTCGGAAGCTGCTGTGGCGGTCGTCGGGGAAATCGATGGAGACGGAGAGCTGGTGCATGCCGGCCCGCTTCAGGCGCAGGAACCGCTCGGGGCTCAGGTTGGATCCATTCGTCACCACCACCACCCAGGGGAGCCCGCCCGGCGTCGCGATGGCCCGGATGATGTCGTCCACATTGCCACGGGCCAACGGCTCGCCGCCCGAGATGTTCACGACGGGTGCTTTGAGTTCCCGGTAGATGGCGGCATATTCCTCCGGCGTGCGCCGGGTCTCCTTGATCGGCCCACCCCAGTTGCAGTGCCAGCAGTTGGCCGTGCACGCATGGGTCACTTCAAACGAGACCGTGAGGGGACGCTTGCGCCACATGTTCCACGCCGCGCGCCCGGCCATCCGGATTGCCATGCTCCGAGATACGTTCATCGCGCCTCCCGGGGTGGATTAATGACACGACGCTGCCCCAAGTGCAAGGAGGAACTGGCGGCCGCCGTGCTGCGCTGCTTCTGCGGATACGTCTTTCCCGAGGCCGGCGATCTGCTGTCCGATCCCGATCAGCCGCATTGCGGCGTGTGCGGCCAGGCCATGGGGCTGATGGTGGTCACCTGCCCCGCATGTGGCGCCGACGGATATCCCGCGCTCCGCGCACGGCGAGGCAGGAAGACGCTCGGCGCTCCTCCCGAAGCCGCCGATTCCTGAGAACGTTCTCCAGTCCCTGTTCCAGGGTCCCGCGCTAGCCGTCCCGGAGCACGACCTTCGCCGCATTCGCGCCCGCGGCCCCGGCAATCCCGGCGCCCGGATGCATCGCCGGGCCGCACAGATAGAGGCCACCCACGGGCGCGCGATACGCCGAGAGCTGCGGCATGGGCCGCATGAACAGCACCTGGTCGAGCGCCAGCTCCGCGTGATACGGCTGGCCTTCCGGCCACCCCCACGCGGCTTCGAGGTCCGGCGGCGCCAGCACGGTGCGGGAAACCACGGTGTCCGACAGCGCGGGCACGTGTTCCGCCAGCGTCCGCACCCCGCGGTCTCCCAACGCCTCGCGACGCGCGGCGTCCCACCCGCCGTCCGCCGGCGCATACGGCGCAAACTGGGCGTGTACCGTCACCCGATGCTCGCCGGCGTTTGACCCCGCCTCGTGCCGGGCCTCGAGGTAGGGCTGCTCCGAGATGCGACCGTATTTCGCGTGGTCGTAGGCGCGCTCCAGGTAGTCGAGCGACGGCGCCACGGCCAGCACCTCGAACCCCGGCGCCCGATCGAGCGTCAGCATCACGCGGGCCGTCACCCCGCGACACCGGACGTGCCGGACCGCGCCGACCACGTCCGGATCCAGCCATCCCGGTTCGAGCAGGTCGCACAGCGTCGTCCGGGGATCGGCTTCAGAGATCACGCACGGCGCGGCAATCTCCTCGCCATGGGCCAGCACGACCCCGGTCACGCGCCCGTCGCGCACCGCGATCCGCGCAACCACCGCGCGGTCACCGCGACGGACTTCGACACCCGGCAGGGATTCCAGGACCCGGCCCAGGTTCGACGACGGCGGACGAAACACACCCGGCGGGCTGCCGACGTGATGGTGCAGCAGGCCGAACGCGGTTCCGCCCGAGCGCGGCCCCTGCTTCAGATGGAGGATGCCGGCCGCGCCCACGGCCCCCTTCAGGACGTCGCTCTCGAACCAGTCGTCGAGCAGATCCTGCACCGGCATGGGCAGCAGCCGGAGCAGGTCCAGCATGCCCTGCCGTCCCAGCCGGCGCGCGCGCAGGCCGGTGAGCGCCAGCCGCCACAGGTCCGCCGGCGCGCGGCTCAGCGGGTCGAACGGCGGTGCGGCGTACAGCGCCTCGAGCAGCCGGGCCAGGCGGGCCATCCGCTCGCAGAACGCCGGCCACCGCTCGGCATCGCGCGGGCTCAGCCGGCGAATCGCGTCCGCCGACTTCCGCACGTCGCGCCACAGCTCGAGCCGGCCGCCGTCGGGCAGGGGCACCGCGAGCCACGGGTCCGGAGCCGCCGTCCGGAGCCCGTGCCGCGCCAGCGCCAGCTCGCGCACCACCCGCGGCGGGGTCCAGCCCGCGTCGGGCCACGGGGGATTCCCGTCACGCCGTTCGAGCACGAACACCCGCTTCCCGGCGCGCGCCAGGTAGTGCGCCGCCACGAGCCCGTCGGCCCCCGCGCCGATCACCACCGCGTCCAGGGTCACGACCGCGCCCCCAGGATGGCGCGCGCGGCCATCCGGCCCGAGCCGCCCATGATGCCGCCCCCAGGGTGCGTGCCGGCCCCGCACTGGTACAGGCCGGCGATGGGCGTCCGGTAGTCGGCCCACGCGGGCGCCGGACGCAGGAAGAAGAGCTGCTGGAGCGTGAGCTCGCCATGGAAGATGTTGCCCTCGGCCAGCCCCGCGATGCGCTCCGTGTCGGCCGGCGTGATCACTTGCCGGTGCAGGATGATGGACTTGAGGTTGGGCGCGAACCGCGCCAGCGTGTCAATCACCGCGTCGCCAAAGGCCTCGCGCTTGGCGTCGGTCCACCCGCCATTCAGGTGATAGGGGCAGTACTGCACGAAGATGGACATCACGTGCTTGCCGGGCGGCGCCATGCCGGGATCAATCATGGACGGGATCACGATGTCCATGTACGGCCGCCGCGAGAACTCGCCGTACTTGGCGTCGTCGTACGCGCGCTCCAGGTAGGCCACGCTCGGGCTCACGGACACGGCGCCGCGGAGATGGGGTCCCACGCCGGGGAGACACGTGAAGTTGGGGAGCGCGTCGAGCGCCAGGTTCACCTTGCCGGACGAGCCGCGGAACCGGAACCGCCGGATGTCCTCCACGAACTCGCCGGGCAGGTGCGCCTCGCCGACGAGTCCCAGGAACGTGCGCCGCGGATCGGCGCCGGACACCACGATGGGCGCGGCGATCTCGTCGCCGCTCTCGAGCACGACACCCGTCGCGCGACCGCCCCGCAGCAGCACGCGCGCCACGGACGCGTTGGTCCGGATCTCGGCCCCGAACCCGCGCGCCGCGCTGGCAATGGCCTCGCTCACGGAGCCGGTGCCGCCCCGGGCGAACCCCCACGCGCGGAAGACGCCGTCAATCTCGCCCATGTAGTGGTGCAGCAGCACGTAGGCCGTTCCCGGCGACCGCGGGCCGAGCAGGGTGCCGATGATGCCGCTCGCCCCCTTGGTGGCCTTGAGGGCCTCGGTCTCGAACCACTCGTCCAGGTAGTCGGCCGAACTCATGGTCATGAGCTTGTGGAGCGCGTGGAACACCGGGCGGTCGAGGCCGCGGAAGTGCCGGCCGAGCGTCAGCAGGCCCAGCAGGTCGCGCGGCGACAGCGAGGTCGGATCCGGCGGGCGCATGCCGAGGATGGGCCGCACCGCCCGCGCCAGATGGTGCATCAGCCGGCCGAACTCGTCGTACGCCTCGGCGTCGCGCGGGGAGTGGCGGTACAGCTCGCGCCGGCTCTGGTCGTGGTCGCCCCACTGCGCCAGGTAGTCGCCGTTCGGCAGCGGGGTGAGCGTGCTCTCGAGGGGGAGCACGTGCAGGCCGTGGCGCGGCAACTCGAGGTCGCGGATGATCTCGGGCCGGAGCAGGCTCACGACGTACGAGAACACGGAGTATGTGAACCCGGGAAACACCTGCTCGCTCACCGCGGCCCCGCCCACGCGCTCCCGGCGCTCGAGCACCACCACCCGCTTCCCGGCCTGCGCGAGATACGCCGCCGTCACCAGGCCGTTGTGCCCGCCGCCGATCACGATGGCGTCGTATGGTCGGGCCATGGCGCTACGCCCGCTTCCGGTCGGGGTCGAAGAACGGCTTCGGCACGACGCGCGCAGCCGCGCGCCTGCGCCGGTGCTCCACCGTCAGCTCCATCTCCAGCGCCGTGCCCGGCGCGGCCCACCGCGCCTCGAGGTGTGTCAACGCCAGGTATTTCTTGAGCAGCGGCGACCAGCAGCCGCTGGTGGCGTACCCCACCTGCTCCCCTCCGGGGGTGTAGACCGGCACGCTCGTGCGCCACGCCACGGTCGGCAGACGCGGCGCCAGGCCCACGTTCGCGTACAGGCGCTCGATGGCGTCCCACGCCACCTCCAGTCCCACGAACTTCCATGCGGGCCCGCGCGCCGCTTCGGCGGCCAGGGCCGCCCGCCCCACGAACCGCTCCTTCTCCAGGCTCACCGTCCAGCCGAGGTCCAGCTCGTAGGGCGACGACATCTGGTCGGGGATGAGCGCGTGCCGGGCGGACACGTAGTCCACCTCGAGCAGCGGCAGCCCGGCTTCGATGCGCGCGATGTCCAGCGCCAGGATCCCCGCCGGCGTGATGCCGTACGGCGTGCCCGCCTCGATCAGGTCGTCCCACACGCGCAGCGCGTACTCGGCGTCGAGCCAGATCTCGTAGCCCAGGTCGCCGGTATAGCCGGTGCGGGAGATCGTGACCGCGACGCCGCGCAGCCGGGCCGGCGTGATCTGGAAGTACCGGAGCCCCGCGAGGTCGCGGTCGCACAGCCGCTCGAGGATGGCCCGCGACGTGGGCCCCTGGAGGGCCAGCGCCGCGGTGGTGTCGGAGACGTCGGCGATCGCGACGTCGAGGCCGGCCGCGTTGTCGCCCAGCCAGCGGAGGTTGGGATCCGCGGATGTGAGCCGGAATGTGGTCTCGTCCAGGCGGGCCACGGTGCCGTCGTCGAGCACCTTGCCCGTGGCGTCGCACCACGGCGTGTAGAGCACCCGGCCCACCGCGGCGCGCGCCACGTGCCGCGTCACCACGCGGTCCAGCAACGCCGCGGCGTCCGGGCCGCGAATGACGTACTTGTAGAGGGGCGACACGTCGAGCAGCGCGGCGGCGCCGCGGATGGCGTGGTACTCGCGCTCGTGCTGCAGCTCGTAGGAGCTGGCCACCACGTGGCCCGCCCAGCGTCGCCAGTTCTGGCCCTGACACAGCGCCGCCGTGCGCGCGTGAAACGGTGTGGTCTTCAGCATCGCCGGCAAAACACTACATGCCGGGCCCTTGTGGCGGAAGGCCGCGAGGCGCAGCTTTGCGGCTCCGTGCCCAATGACGAATGACGAGTGACCGACTCCCGAAAGGACGTTCGCCGTGCCCGCATCGTTCGACATGAGCCTCGTCCAGCGCGGCGCCCGCCTGCGGCGCACGCCGTTCTTTGCCGCCACCCAGCGCTACGGGGCCCGGGCGTACACGGTCTACAACCACATGCTGTTTCCGATCTGCTTCGACGACCTCGAGGCGGAGTACTGGCACCTGATCAACCACGTAACACTGTGGGACGTGGCGGTGGAGCGGCAGGTCGAGATCACCGGGCCGGACGCGTTCACGCTCACCAACATGCTGACGCCGCGCGACCTCGCGAAATGCGCCGTGGGGCAGGGGAAGTACGTCCTGATCACCGGCGAGGACGGCGGCGTGATCAACGATCCGGTCCTGCTCCGCCTGGGGGAGAACCACTTCTGGCTCGCGCTGGCCGACAGCGACGTGCTCCTGTGGGCGCGCGGCGTGGCCGTGCACGCCGGCCTGGACGTGCAGATCGGCGAGCCGGACGTGTCGCCCCTCCAGATCCAGGGTCCCAAGGCCAAGGCGGTGGTCGAGGCGCTGTTCGGCCAGGCGGCGCTCGATCTCTCGTACTACTGGTTCCTCGAGACCACGCTCGACGGCATTCCCGTGATCGTGACGCGCACCGGGTGGACCGGCGAGGTGGGTTACGAGGTGTACCTGCGGGACGGCAGCCGGGGGGACGCGCTGTGGGAGCGGATCATGGCGGCCGGGAAGCCGCACGGCATCCGGCCCACGGGCCCCTCGGACATCCGGCGGATCGAGGCCGGCATCCTCAACTGGGGCGCCGACATCACGCTCGACGACAACCCGTACGAGCTGGGCCTGGACCGCCTGGTGGACGAGAAGAAGACGGCCGACTACCTGGGCCGGGACGCGTTGCGCCGCATCAAGGCCGCGGGTGTGAAGCAGCGCCTGGTGGGAATCGAGATCGAGGGAGCGCCCATCGGCTTCAACGCCACCAAGTGGCCGGTGGCCGCCGGCGGGCAGCCGGTGGGCCGCGTCACCTCCGCCATCTACTCGCCGCGCCTCGAGAAGAACATCGGCTACGCCATGGTGCCGGTGGCGCACGCCGCGGCGGGAACGCGGCTCGCCGTCGAGATCCCGGACGCCGGGACGCGTACGGCCACCGTGGTGGAGATGCCCTTCGTGGATCCCGACAAGGCGATCCCCAAGAAGAAATAGGGTGCGAGCGCGCGCTACCTTCGCAACGCGGCCTTCAGCTCCGGGATGATGTTCTCGACGAGAATCCACCCTCCCGAGCCGCCGTCTGACTCGGAGCTCACCAGAAGCATCAGGAACCGCTGATCGTCGGGCGCCACCGCGTAGAACCGGTTGTCGTTGTTGGCCCCGTACGCGCTCGCGTCGAACAGCTCACGCTGCGCGCCCACCTCCGAGGTGCCGGGAGGTCTTTCCGAAACCTCCGCAAGCCCGGTGCGTAGGGGGCCCATCGCGGCCCACGAGGACTTCCCCATGCGCGCGTTGCTTCAGGACCTCCTGCTCGGCCTCCGCACCCTCAGGAAGGAACCCGCCTCCGCCGCCATCGCCAGCCTGACGCTGGCTCTGGGCATCGGCGCCTGCACCATCGCGTTCAGCCTGGTCTATGGCGTGTTCTTCCGCGGGCTCGACGTGCCGGAGGCGAATCGGCTGATCCTGATCTCTCGCAGCGTTCCATCGCGAGACATCGACTTCATGGGCGTGAACAGTCACGATCTCTACGACTGGCGCGCGCAGCAGACGGCCTTCGAGGGGCTGGCGACGTTCGAGACCGGCACCGTGAACCTCAGTGGTACCGAGGGCCCGGAGCGCTACGACGGCGCGTTCGTGTCCGCGAACATCTTCGAGCTCCTGCGCGTGCGGCCCGCGCTGGGGACGGGGTTCCGTCCCGGCGACGACGCGCCGAAAGCGCCGCTCACGGTGGTCCTGGGCCATCGTGCCTGGGAAACCCGCTACGAGGCGGCCCCGGACGTCGTGGGCCGGAGCCTCACGGTGAACGGCGAGGCGGCCACGATCCTGGGTGTGATGCCGGCGGGGTTCATGTTCCCGGCGGATCAGGAATTGTGGGTGGCGAGCCGCGACAGCCGGGCGGACGAGCCGGACCGGCGGCGCGCCAACACCTTCAACGTGTTTGGGCGGTTGACCGACGGCGTGACCCTGGACGAGGCGGGCGCCCAAATGGCCCTGATCGCGCAGCGCTTGGCGGACGAGCACCCGGCGTCCAACGAGGGCGTGACCACCCGCTTCCAGACCTTCATCGAGGATGACACGGGCCCCGAGCTGGTGGCCGTGTTCGGTGCCATGCAGGTGGCGACGATTTTCGTGCTCCTCATCGCCTGCGCGAACGTGGCCAACCTCCTGCTGGCGCGTGCCACCCTCCGGACGCGGGAGTCGGCCGTGCGCACCGCACTGGGCGCGTCCCGCTGGCGCGTGGTCATGCCGTTCTTCGCCGAGACCCTGCTCCTGTCGGTGGCCGGCGCCGTCGCGGGCATGGTGATCGCGTACGTGGGCATCACCCTGTTCGACGGCGCCACCCAGACTGTGGGGAAGCCGTACTACATGCGGTTCGCCCTGGACGTCCCCGTCCTGGCGTTCGTGATCGGCATCACGACGATGACGGCGTTGGTGGCCGGCGCGGCGCCGGCGTTCCAGGTCCTGCGGACCGACGTGAACGCCACGCTGAAAGACGAAGCGCGGGGATCCTCGGGGATCCTGGGCGGACGGGTCACTCGGGCCCTGGTCGTGGCGGAGATCGCGCTCTCCTGCGCGCTGCTGATCGGCGCGGGGCTCATGGTGAAGAGCATTACGAGGCTCCGCAACTTCGATTTCCCCTTCGCCACGGACCACGTCTTCACGGCGCGGCTCGGGCTGTTCGAGACCGGCTACCCCGATCGCGCGTCGCGCCAGGCCCTCTTCACCCGGCTCGTGGAACGCCTCGCGGGCCTCCCGGGCGCGCGGTCGGTCTCGCTCTCCACCAGCCTGCCACCGAGCGCGGGCACGTGGCGGATCGGCATCGAAGGAGAAGCGTATGCGCGCGAGCAGGACCATCCGACCGCCGAGTCTATCGCGGTCACCCCGCGGTTCTTCGAGACCTTCGAGATCCCGGTCACGCGGGGGCGGACGTTCACGGATCACGACGCCTGGGAGGGGGAGCCCGTCGCCATCGTGAACCAGCCGTTCGCGGACCGGTTCTTCCCGGGGACCGACCCAATCGGCCGGCGCTTCCGGGAGGGGACGTCGGACAGCGCCACCACGTGGATCACGATCGTCGGCCTGGTTCCCGACATGCGCCTGGACAACTTCGAGCCCGAAAGCCATCCCGCGGGATTCTTTCGGCCGCTGGTCCAGCGCGATCCCAGCTTCGTCAGCATCGCGATCAACACGAGCCGCGCCGATCCCCTCGCCATGACCGGGGAGATCCGCGACGCCGTGCGGTCGCTCGATCCCGACCTCCCGATCTACGAGGTGACCACCGAGCAGGGATTCATCCACCAGCGGACGTGGTTCTACCACGTGTTCGGCACCGTGTTCATCGTGGTCGGCGCGGTGGCGCTGTTCATGGCCACGGTCGGACTCTACGGCGTGCTCTCCTTCTCGGTGAGCCGCAGGGTCAAGGAGATGGGCATCCGGATGGCGCTGGGTGCCACGAGCCGTGACGTCGTGCGGCTCGTCCTGCGGCAGGGGGCTCTGCAGATCCTCGTCGGCCTCTCCCTCGGTCTCGTCCTGGCGTACGGCCTGACGCGCGTGATCGGCATTTTGATGTTCGAGATGAGTCCGCAGGACCCGCCGGTGTTTACCATCGTCGTTCTGGTGATCACCGTGGTGGGGCTGCTGGCGAGCTTCGTTCCCGCCCGGCGGGCGACGCGGGTGGATCCGGGGGTGGCGTTGCGGTACGAGTGAGCGTGGGAGTGCAGATCGCGGATCGCAGATTGACCCCTCTGCGTCCCGCACGTTGCCGGTGATCCCGCTGCACCCTGATCGCTGCATGCTGCACGGCCGTTATCGGATCACCTCATACACCCGCACGTACTCCACGTCCAACTCGTCCCGCCAGGGGCCGATGGCGTGGCTGGCGGCGACCTGGTGGAGTGCGAAGCCGGGCGGCATGGGCACCGTGGCGGCGGGCGCGCCGTCGGCGTCTACGGCGCCGCCGGGTCTCGGGGTCCGTCCGGGCTCGCGGGCCGCCGTGGGATCCAGCGATGCACCTGGTGACAGTACCGCTCGTACGCCGCTCCGAAAGCCCGCGCCAGCGCCGGCTCTTCGTACAGCAGGACGAACGCGTGCGCGCACCCGAGCCCCGCGGCCGCGAGCAGCGCGATCGCCGGCGATCGGACCCACAGACCCACGCCGCCCAGCAGCGAGAACCCGCCCACGTACATGGGATTCCGGACCCAGCGGTACGGGCCCACCGCCACGAACCGGCGTGGCGCATCGAACGGGGCCGGGGTGCCGCCGCCCGCCGTCACGAAGACGGCAACGCACCAGACGGCCAGCGCGCCGCCCGCCAGCATGAGGGCGGCCCCGAACCCTACGAGCCACGGGTGGAGCGGCCCGCCCAGCTCGGCGTCGAACGGCCGCACGGCCACCGCCAGCCATCCCCAGAGCAGGACGAAGCCGCTGGCGTAGACGGCGGCCCGAACGGCAACGAACACCCGACCGCCGCGTCTACATCCCCATCCCCGGGAGCGGCTTCATGCTGTTCACCACCAAGCCGGCGATCTTCCACTGCCCGTCCACGAGTCGCCAGTGGGTGAGGTAGCTGCCGCTGTCCGGGAACAGTGCCGCCATCCCGGCCGGGGCGTTGGGGCCGGGCGTGAATTGGAACACGTAGCTCCCACGCTCCACGCCCAGCGGGCCATTCGCCACGGCCGCGGCTGAGCGGATGTCCACGCTGGCCGTGCCGAGCGCGTAGAAGGCCGCCGCGTTGTCGCGGATTGCCTGCCGTCCGGTAGCCGGCGGCTGGTTCCCGAAGGCGGCAAAGGCGTCTTCGGTGTACAGGCTCGCCACCGAGTCCGCGAGCCCGGCGGCCTCGAACTGCTCGTACTTGGCCTCCACGGCCGCGAGGGCTGTACGGAACTCGGCTGTTTCACCGTCCATCCGCGCGTGCATCTGCTCGTCCGTCTCCATTTGCGCCGCCTGGCATGCCAGGCTCAACGCCGCCACCGCCACCGCCCCCGGTCCGATCCGTCTCATGGTTTCCTCCCGAAAACGCGACCTGATGCTGGTGAGCGGCGAGAAGGTATCCCCTGCGGGGTGTGTCCGCGAGCCCGGCCACGCGCCTATCTTCCCAGACAGCCGGGTGCGCCGCTTCGGGCGCGCACCGGCCGGACACTGGTATGGAGTGGAGGGATCACCATGCGCAGCAGGATGCCGGCGCTCGCGCTCGCGGCTGTGACCTTCGGCCTCGCGGGCTGCGGCACGCCCGCCGCCCCCGGGGCGGCGCTCGAGAGCTTCACCACCGACGGCCTCACGGCCCATATCGCCGTCCTCGCGTCCGATTCGTTCGCGGGTCGTGGACCCGCGTCCATTGGCGAAGAGCGCACGATGGCGTACCTGACCGAGCAGGTCGGCGGGCTCGGGCTCCTGCCCGGCAACCACGGCAGCTGGTACCAGGAAGTGCCGCTCGTGCGGATCACCTCCGGTAGCGACGCGGCCCTGGCCATCCGCGGGCAGGGCGCGCAGGCGCGCTTCCAGTATGGGACGGACTTCGTCGCCAATAGCAAGCACCTCGACAACGCCGTGACCGTGGCCGACGCGGACGTCATGTTCGTGGGCTACGGGGTGGTGGCGCCGGAGTACGGCTGGAACGACTACGAGGGGCTCGACGTCCGCGGGAAGACCGTCCTGATCCTGGTCAACGATCCGGGCTTCGCCACCGGCGACACGACCCTGTTCCGCGGTCGCGCGATGACCTACTACGGCCGGTGGACCTACAAGTACGAGGAGGCGTCGCGGCAGGGGGCCGCGGCCGCGTTCGTGATCCACGAGACGGAACCGGCCGCGTACGGCTGGAACGTGGTCCAGAGCAGCTGGACCGGACCGCAGTTCAGCCTCGCCGCCGCCGATGGGAACCGCGCGCGCGTCTCCGTGGAGGGATGGGTGACCCTCGAGACCGCCCAGGCCATGTTGCGGCTCGCGGGACAGGAGTACGAGACCCTCAAGACGCGGGCCGCGGCCCGCGGCTTCCGGGGTATCCCGCTCGGAATGACGGCGTCCGTGACGCTGCGGCAGCAGGTCGAGCGCTCGACGTCCCGGAACTTCGTGGCACGGCTGCCCGGCACCGATCAGGCGGACGAGCACATCATCTACATGGCGCACTGGGATCACTTCGGTACGGATCCCACCCGCGAGGGCGACCAGATCTTCAACGGCGCGGAGGACAACGCCACGGGCACCGCGGGGCTGATCGCCATGGCGAAAGCGTTCACCGCGCTGAGCAGCCCGCCGTCCCGCTCCATCCTGTTCCTCGCGGTCACCGCCGAAGAGCAGGGGCTGCTGGGGTCCGCCTTCTACGGAGGCCAGCCGGTGGTTCCGCTCGAGCAGACCGTGGCCGCCATCAACATGGACGGGATGAACGTCCTGGGGCCGATGCGCGACGTGATCGTCATCGGGCTCGGCATGTCCGAGCTGGACGACTACATGACGGCGGCGGCGGCCGGCCAGAACCGCGTGGTGCGGCCGGACGCGGAGCCCGAGAAAGGGTACTACTACCGGTCGGACCATTTCTCGCTCGCGCGGCACGGCGTGCCGGCCCTCAATCCGGGCGCCGGCCAGGATCACGTCGAGCACGGCATCGAGTGGACGCGGCAGCGCGAGGCCGAGTACCGCGCGGAGCGGTATCACCAGCCGTCGGACGAGATGCTCGACTCCTGGGATCTGAGCGGGATGGTCCAGGACCTCCAGCTGCTGTTCACCATCGGGTACCGCCTGGCCACGAGCCGTGATTTCCCGAACTGGCGGGAAGGGACGGAGTTCAAGGCTCAGCGGGACGCGATGATGCTCGGGACCAACTGAGCGGATCGGCGTCAGCCGCGCTCGGCGCTCCCCGCCGTCACGTCTCGGCGGGGAGTGCGCCTATGTATGGGAGCGTGCGATACCGGTCCGAGTGGTCGAGGCCGTAGCCCACCACCCACACGTCCGGGATCTCGAACCCGACGTACTCCAGCGGCACGCCCACCTCGCGTCGCGCGGGCTTGGTGACCAGGGCGCAGGTGCGGAGCGAGGCCGGCTGCCGCACGGTCAGCATTTTCTGGACGTACGCGAGCGTGTGGCCCGTATCCACGATGTCCTCGACGATCAGGACGTGCCGGCCGCGGATGCTGGCCCGCAGGTCGAGGACGATGCGCACTGCGCCCCGAGCGGCGCCGTTGGCCCCATAGCTCGACAGGGCCAGGAAATCCACCGCGTTCGGCACGGGGAGCGCGCGGGCCAGGTCGGCCAGGAAGATGAACGCCCCTTTCAGCACGCCGACGAGCAGGATCCCGCCCTCCGCGTCCGCGTAGTCCCGCGCAATGGTCTGCGCCAACTCGGCCACGCGGGCCTGAATCCGTTCCTGGGAAATGAGCACCTGCGGGTGCGAGGGATGGTTGGGCATGGCGGCAAGATGGGGCCCCAATCACGCCCCCCGCCAGCCGGGCAAGCCGTGCTCGCCGACCATCACCCCCCCGGCCCGATAATGAAGGGGCTCTCATCGAGCGTTCAGGGGTTATGGAGGAAGCCGCCAGACGCTGCCTTACGGGAAATTACGGACCTCGAGCGCCGCGCCCTGGGAGCCGCAGCTCGCGGCTGGACACAGCCACGACCAGCCGCCAAACTTGGTATCGTGCCGGTGTCGTCGCCGGACGCCGATTGGACGCCGGTCGCGCCAAAGATGCCGCTCCAGCTGCGGCCAGCCGTCCCGCAGGGCCTGACGTGTTCCTCCATCTCCGTGTTTGTCCGGAATGACGGTCCGGGGTCGCGCTAATGGAGATAAGGGCCTGAATCTCTGAGACTTGTCCAGCGCCAGTGCCCAGCCTTCGGTCCCAGCGCGAGGTTTGTGACGCCATGCCCATCGTCTGTGTCGGGATCAACTACCGCACCGCCCCCGTCGCCCTGCGCGAGCGCCTCTCGTTCGGGCCCGGCCAGCAGGCCGCGCTGCTGCGCGGGACGCGGTTGCGCGACTTCGGGGAGCCTGCCGGGCTCCGCGAGTTCGCGCTGCTCTCCACGTGCAACCGGACGGAGCTGTACGCGGCCGCTCCGGACGTGACGCGGCGGTTCGCGACGGTCCCCCAGGGGCTGGCGGAGGGCCTGGCGGCCGCGCATGGGCTGCCCGCCGCGGAGTTTGCCGACCACCTCTACGTGCACACGAGCACCGATGCGGTTCGGCACCTGTGCCGGGTGGCGTCCGGTCTGGACTCGATGGTGCTCGGGGAATCCGAGATCCTGGGACAGGTCGCGGACGCGCACGAGCTGGCGCGGCGGGAAGGGGCGGCGGGCCGGGTGCTGGGCGCCGTGTTCCACACGGCGCTGCGCGCCGGGCGGCGTGCCCGCACGGAGACGGGCATCTGCCGCTGTCCCATGAGCGTCAGTTCCGAGTCGGTCCGGGCGCTCCGCGAGAGCGGCTGGGAGCCGGAAGGCAGCCGCGTGCTGATCGTCGGCACCGGGAAGATGAGCCGGCTGGCCGGCGAGGTGCTGCGGGCGCACGGCGTGCGGGACCTGCGGGTGGTCGGCCGCACCGCGGCGCGGGCCGAATCGGTGGCCCGCGCGCTCGACGCCCGGCCGCTGGCCTGGCATCTCTTCGAGGCGGCGCTGCGCGAGGTGGACGTCGTGTTCTGCTCGACCAGCGCCCCGCACGCGGTGGTGACGCGCGAGCGGGTGGTGGCGGCGCGGGCCGGCGTTCCTGCCGAGCAGCCCCTCCGGTTCATAGACATCGCCGTCCCGCGGGACGTGGAGCCCGCGGTGCGGGACGTGCCGGGCGTCACCGTGTTCGATCTGGACGACCTCCAGCGCCGCCTCGTCCGCAACCTCGACGGGCGGCGCCGGGAAGTGCCCGCCGTGGAGGCGCTCGTGGACGAAGAGCTGCGGTACTTCGAGGAATGGCGTCACGGTGCCGAGCTCCGCCCGCTGCTCGCGGCCATGCACCAGCACAGCGAGGAGATCCGGCAGCGCGAGGTGGCCCGGGCGCTCCGCCGGCTCAAGGGGGTCGGTCCCGAGGTCGAGGCGCAGCTCGAGGCGTTTTCCCGGTCGCTGGTGAACAAGCTGCTCCACGAGCCCACGCGCCGGCTGCGGGACGAAACCGATCCCGATCTGAGCGACACGTACGTGCGGGTCGCGCGGGATCTGTTCGGCCTGGCGGCCGACGGGCCGGCGGACCGGACCGAAGCGCCGCCGGACGCCCGCGAGGAGTACCGCGGGGAATCGGCGGCGTGACCACGGCGTCCCGCGCGCTGCGGCTCGGCACGCGCGCGTCCCGGTTGGCTCGCTGGCAGACCGCGCACATCGCCGCCGCCCTCCGCGGCCGCCACGAGGGACTCGGCTGCACCGAGGTGACGGTGTCCACGGAGGGCGACCGCGACGACCGCACGCCGCTCCCCGAAATCGGCGGCAAGGGCGTGTTCACCGAGGCGCTCGAGGCCGCGCTCCGGTCGGGCGAGATTGACGTGGCCGTGCACTCCCTGAAAGACGTGCCGGTGGAGGCCACGCCGGGGCTGGTGCTGGCGGCGCTGTGTTTCCGCGCCGATCCGCGCGACGTGGTGATTGCCCGGGGCGGCCACACCCTGGCCACGCTGCCCGCCGGGGCGCGGGTCGGGACGTGCTCGAATCGGCGGAGCGCGCAGCTGCTGGCGCTCCGTCCCGACCTCCAGCTCCTCCCGCTCCGGGGCAACGTGGACACGCGCGTCCGCAAGGCGCAGGACGGCGAGTACGACGCGATCGTCATTGCCGCCGCGGGTGTGGGCCGCCTGGGGCTCGCGGACGCGGTGACGGAGTACCTGCCGCTGGACCAGGTCCTGCCGGCGCCCGGTCAGGGCGCGCTGGCCGTGCAGTGTCGGGCCGACGATGCGGACGTGCTGGCGCTGCTGCGCGACCTCGACGACCCGGATGTGCGGGCGACCACAGAGGCGGAGCGCGGATTCCTGGAGGGGCTGGGTGGGGGATGCGCGGCCCCCATCGCCGCACACGCGCGGGTGGAGGAGTCGCCGGCGGGCCGCCGCGTGCTCGTGCGGGGGGTGGTCGCGTCGCTCGATGGGCGCGTCGTGATCCGGGTCGCCACCGTCGGCGGCGCGGACCGCGCCCGGCAGACGGGACTCGCGCTCGCGGCCGAGGCGCGCGCGCGCGGCGCCGATTCGCTCCTGTGAGCGCGCTCGCCGGTCGCACGATCGTCGTCACCCGCGCCGCGGCGCAGGCCGCTCCCCTCCGCGAAGCGCTCGGGGCCCGTGGCGCCCGCGTGGTGCTCGTTCCCACTATCGTGGCGGAACCGGCCCGCGACGCGGAGCCCGTCCGTCGCGCGGTCGGCGCCCTCGAGGCCTACGCCTGGATCGTCTTCACCAGCGCCAACGCGGTCCGGTTCTTTGCCGAGTCCCTGGTCACCCGGCCCGGTGGCCGGCTTCCCCCGGGCGTCCACGTCGCGGCGGTCGGGACGGGCACGGCCGCGGCGCTGGCGGAGCGGGGGATCCGGCTGGACGCCATTCCAGACGAGTTTCTCGGAGTCCGAGTGGCCGAGGTGCTGGGCGATCTTCACGGCCGCCGGGTGCTGCTTCCGCGCGCCGATATCGGTCGTCCCGAGACGCCCGAGGCGCTTCGCTCGGCGGGCGCGCTGGTGGACGAGGTGACCGTCTATCACACCGTGCCCGCCGCGCCCGCTCCCGCCGGTGTGGCGGCCCTCGAGGCGGGCGTGGATGCCGTCACGTTCACGTCGCCCTCGACGTTCACCAACCTGATTGCCATGCTGGGCGATCGCGCCGCCCGGCTGCTGGCCGGCGTCACCCTGGCGTCCATCGGCCCGGTCACCTCCGAGGCCATGCGCGCCGCCGGATTCCCCGTCCACGTCGAGCCGGCCGAGCACACCATGGCCGGGCTCGTGGACGCGCTCGACACGTTCTTTGCCAGCCACGCCACCGGCGTGGCGGGAGATGCCCGATGATGGACCGTCCCCGTCGCCTGCGCCTGACCCCGCAACTCCGGGCGCTGGTGCGCGAGACCACGCTCGACGCCGGCGACTTCATTGCGCCGATCTTCGTCACGGCGCAGAGCAAAACGGCGCGCCCGATCACCTCCATGCCCGGCGTGCAGCAGCTGCCGCTGGACGCCGTCGTGGCCGAAGCGGAGACCATGGCCCGGGCCGGGATCAGGGCCATCATCCTCTTTGGCATCCCGGCCGCGAAGGACGCCACCGGCAGCGACGCCGCCGCCCCCGAGGGCATCGTGCAGCGTGCCGTGCGGGCCATCAAGGCCGCGGTGCCCGAGCTGGTCGTGATGACCGACCTCTGTCTGTGCGAATACACGGACCACGGCCACTGCGGCATCGTGAACGGGACCACCGGGAAGCGCGATCCGCGGCTCCCCGAGGGATACGTGCTGAACGACGAGACCAACGAGATCCTGGCCCGGGTCGCCGTCGTCCAGGCCCAGGCGGGCGCCGACGTGGTGGCACCGTCGGGCATGATGGACGGCGCGGTGGCCGCCATTCGGGACGCGCTCGACGCCGCCGGCTACGCGCACCTGCCGATCATGTCGTACTCGGCCAAGTACGCGTCCGGCTTCTACGGCCCGTTCCGGGAGGCGGCGCAGGGCACGCCGCAGTTCGGCGATCGCAGCTCGCACCAGATGGATCCCGGCAACGCGCGCGAGGCGCTGCGCGAGCACGCGCTCGACGTTTCCGAAGGCGCCGACATCCTGATGGTGAAGCCGGCGCTGGCCTACCTCGACGTGATCCACGCCACGCGCGAGGCGTTCCCGGAACTGCCGCTCGCCGCGTACAACGTGAGCGGCGAGTACGCCATGGTGAAGGCGGCGGCGCAGCAGGGCTGGATTGACGAGCGACGCGTGGTGCTCGAGCTGCTCACCGGCATGCGGCGCGCCGGCGCCGACCTCATCCTCACCTATCACGCCAAGGACGCGGCCGCCTGGCTGCGTGGCTGAACCGATCGAATCCGCGATGCCCGAACAGACGCCACGGACGCTCAACCACTTCAGCCTGGTCCGGTTCACGCCGCGCTACTGGGAGATGGCGCCCAGCGAGCGGCGCGAACACCGCGCCCGGTGGCTCGACGCGGTGCGCGGCGCGGCGCGGGCCACCCACCTGTATCAGGTGGCGGGACCCGAGGCGCAGAACGACCTGCTCGTGTGGTCCGCGATCGAAGCCGACGATCCGGCCGCCGCGGCCCTGTTCTTCTCGGCTTGGGCGGAAGCCCTGGCGCCGGCGCGGCCGTTCGTCGAGGTGCGCGAAACGCTGTGGGGGCTCACCCTCCCGTCCCAGTACACCAAGACCCGCTCCACCCAGGAGCTGGATCCGTTCGTCGGGACCCGCGCCCCGTATCTCATCGTCTACCCGTTCGTGAAGACCGTGGACTGGTATCTCGAGAGCCAGGAGACCCGGCGAACGCTGATGGCGGGGCACATCAAGGTGGGAAAGCAGTATCCGCAGATCACGCAGCTGCTGCTCTACTCGTTCGGTCTCCAGGACCAGGAGTTCGTGGTGGTCTACGAGACCGACGACTTGGTGCCGTTCCTCAACCTGGTGCACGAGCTGCGCGCCACCGAGGCGCGGCGGTACACGGTGCGCGACTGGCCGCTGCACTTGGGCCTGTACCAGACCGGCGAGACGCTCGAGCGATGGCTGTGAGTCCCGTGATGACCGAGGCGCCGTTCCTCCGCGCCGCGCGCCGGCAACCCACGGACGTGACGCCCGTCTGGTTCATGCGGCAGGCGGGGCGCTACATGGCGGAATACCGCGCCATTCGGGAGCATCACTCGCTCCTCGAGATCTGTGCCCGGCCGGCGCTCGCGGCCGAGGTGACGCTCCAGCCGGTGGAGCGCCTGGGCGTGGATGCGGCCATCCTGTTCGCGGACATCCTCCTCCCGATCGTGCCGCTCGGGCTGTCGCTGGAGTTCACGGCCGGCGAGGGCCCGGTGATCCGGAATCCGGTCCGCACGGCCCGCGACGTGGCCGCGCTCCGCGCGGTGGACGCCGAGACCGACCTGGGCCACGTGCTCGAGGCCGTCCGCCTGGTGCGCGCCGAGTTGGCGGGCCGCGTGCCCCTGATCGGCTTCGCGGGCGCGCCGTTCACGGTCGCGAGCTACATCGTCGAGGGTGGGGCGTCCCGGCACTTCCTCGAGACCAAGAAACTGATGTACGGGGCCCCGGACGTCTGGCATGCCCTGATGGGCAAGCTCAGCGAAGTGCTGGCCGGCTATCTGGCGGGGCAGATCCGCGCCGGGGCGCAGGCGGTCCAGCTGTTCGACAGCTGGGTGGGCACCCTGGCCCCCGCCGACTACCGCGCGTACGCGCTGCCGTACACGCGCGCCATCTTCGAGCGGCTGCGCCCGCTGGGCGTGCCGATGATCCACTTCGGCGTGGGTACGGCGTCCCTCCTCCAGCTGCAACGCGAAGCGGGCGGAGACGTGATCGGGCTCGATTGGACCATCCCGCTCGATGCCGGCTGGGCGCGGGTGCCGGATCGGGCGGTGCAGGGGAACCTCGATCCCGTCGCCCTGTTCGCGCCGCCGGCGGAACTCCAGCGTCGCGTGCGCGAGGTGCTGGCGCGCGCCGCGGGGCGGGCGGGCCACATCTTCAACCTGGGGCACGGCATCCTTCCCGGCACACCGGTGGACCACGTGCGGGCCGTGGTGGACATGGTGCACGAGGCGACGGCGCGGGGCACGCCATGACGACGGGCGTGCTCGTGATGGCGTACGGCGGCCCCGACTCGCTCGAGGACGTCGCGCCCTATCTCCTGGACGTCCGCGGCCGGCGCGAGACGCCGGACACCATCGTGCACGAGGTGCGCGAGCGGTACGCGAAGATCGGCGGACGGTCCCCCATCCTCGAGCGCACCTGGGCGCAGGCCTCGGCGCTCGACGTCCTGCTGAACGCCAACGGCCGACGGTTCGTCGTATCGGTGGGCATGCGGCACTGGCACCCGTACATCCGGGACGCGGTGCGCGATCTGCGCAACCGCGGCGTGACCCGGATCGTGGGCGTGGTCATGGCGCCGCACTACTCCCGCATGAGCGTCGGGGCCTACTACGAGGTTCTTGCCGAGGCGGCCAACGGCCTCCCGGTGCGCGGGATCGAGCACTGGCACCTGCTCCCGGGCTACGTCGCCACCCTGGTCGAGCACGTGCGCGATGCGCTGGCGCGGTTCCCCGAGGACGTCCGGGACCGCGTGCCGGTCATCTACACCGCGCACAGCCTGCCCGAGCGCATTCGCACCTCGGGCGACCCCTACCCGACACAGCTGCTCCAGACGGTCGAAGCCGTGGCCGCGGCACTCGGACCCCACCCGCACGCGTTCGCCTACCAGTCGGCCGCCATGACCAAGGAGCCGTGGCTGGGACCCGATGCCGGCGAGGTGCTGGACGGGCTTGCCCGCGCGGGCGCACCCGGGGTGGTGATCGCCCCGATCGGGTTCGTGTGCGAGCACGTCGAGATCCTCTACGACGTGGACGTGGAACTGCGATCCCGCGCCGAGGCCCTCGGCCTGCGGCTCGAGCGGATCCGCATGGTGAACGATGCTCCCGCCACGATGGCGGGGCTGGCCGACCTCATCCGCGAGGCGGCGGAAACGGCGGGGTGGACGTGAGCGCCACGGTGCGGGTGGCCGTGATCGGGGGCGGGATTGCCGGCCTCGCCGCCGCGCACCGGCTGGTGGGCCTGCTGGGCGGGGACGAGGTGCTGCTGCTCGAGGCGGACGACCGGCTGGGCGGGAAGATCACCACCGAGCGGGCCGACGGGTACGTGATCGAAGGCGGCCCCGACTGCTTCCTGGCCGTGAAGCCCGCGGGCCTGGAGCTGTGCCGCCGGCTCGGCATCGGCGACCGGATCCGCGGCACCAACCCCGCCCTGCGGCGCAGCTTCGTGAAGCGCGCCGGTCGCCTGCACGAGCTGCCGGACGGGCTCACCGGGCTCGTTCCCTCCCGCATCCGCCCGCTCCTCACCACCGGCATCCTGTCGCCGCTCGGGCGGGTGCGCGCCGCCTGCGAACCCCTGGTGCCGCGGCGGCGGCTCGCGGGGGACGAGGCCATCGCCGCGTTCGTGACGCGCCGGTTCGGCCAGGAGGCCTACGACTGGCTGGTCGAGCCGCTGCTCTCCGGGATCTTCGCGGGCGACGGGGCGGCGCTGAGCCTCTCCGCCACGTTCCCGCAGCTCGCGGAGACCGAGCGCCTGCACGGGAGCGTGCTGCTCCCCATGCTGCGGGCGCGCTTCCGCCGGGGCGGGAACGGTGCGCCGCCGCCACTGGGATTCGTGACACCCGAAACGGGCCTCGCGGAGCTGGTCGAGGCCCTGGATCGCGCACTGCCCGCGCATCAGGTCTGGCGTGGGGCGCGGGTCGGGGAGATCGGCCGGCTCCGGCACGGCTGGCGCCTGTCGCTGGAGGACGGGCGCGCGGTGGACGCGCTCGCCGTCGTCTGCACGGCTCCGGCCTTTGACGCCGCCGACCTGCTCGCGCCGCTCGACGCGGCGCTTGGCGAGACGCTCCGCACGATCCCGTTCGTCTCCACGGTCACCGTGTCCGTCGCATTCCCGCGGAGCGCCGTCCCGGCGCCGCTCGCGGGCTCGGGCTACGTATCCCCACGGCTCGAGGGCGGGAGCGTCGTCGCGTGCACCTGGACGTCCAACAAGTTCCCGGCGCGGGTGCCGGCGGGCGGCGTCCTGCTGCGCTTCTTCCTGGGACGCGCCGGCCGGGAGGAACCCGCGTTCGCGTCGGACGACGAGATCCGGGGACTGGTGCGCCGGGAGCTGGCCGCCGTGCACGGCATCACCGCCGAGCCATCGCTGTGGCGGGTGTTCCGGTGGCCGCGGGGACTCGCGCAGTACACGGTGGGCCACCTCGACCGGCTGGACCTGATCGAGCGCCGGCTCGCGATGCTTCCCGGGCTCCTGCTCGCCGGGGCGTCGTATCGTGGCGTCGGCATTCCCGACTGCATCAAGTCCGGCTGGGCCGCGGCCGATGCCGCCGCCGCGCACGTCGAGACGCTGGTGGCCGCATGAGGGTCACGGCAGCGTGAGAACCACGGACGCGTCCCGGGCGCTCTTTGCCGAGGCCAGCGGACTCCTGCCCGGGGGGGTGGATTCGCCGGTCCGGGCGTTCCGCGCCGTGGGCGGCGATCCGCTGTTCATTGCCCGCGGGGAAGGTGCCTGGCTCGAGGACGTGGACGGCAACCGCTACGTGGACTACATGCTCTCCTGGGGTCCGCTGATCCTGGGGCATGCGCCGGCGGCGCTGGTGCGCGCGCTGGCGGACGCCGCGGCGCTCGGCACGAGCTTCGGGGCGCCGAGCCCGCTCGAGGTGCAGCTCGCACGGCGGGTCCGGGAGTTCTTCCCGGCCGTCGAGATGCTCCGGTTCGTGAGCTCCGGCACCGAGGCCACGATGAGCGCGCTCCGGCTGGCCCGGGCGTTCACGGGCCGCGCCAAGATCCTCAAGTTCGAGGGCTGCTACCACGGGCACGCGGACCTGCTGCTCGTGAAGGCGGGCTCGGGGGTCGCGACCCTGGGGTTGCCGGATTCGCCCGGCGTGCCCGAAGGCACGGTCGCCGACACGCTCGTCGTCCCGTTCAACGACCTCGACGCGGTCGAGCGCCGGTTTGCCGATCTGCCGGGCGAGATCGCGGCGGTCATCGTCGAACCCGTGGCCGGCAACATGGGGGTGGTCCCGCCCGCCGACGGATTCCTCGACGGGTTGCGAGCGGTGACGCACGCCCACGGCACCCTGCTCATCTTCGACGAGGTCATGACCGGATTCCGTGTGCACCCGGGCGGGGCGCAGGCGCTGACCGGCGTGGTGCCCGACCTCACGACCCTCGGCAAGGTGATCGGGGGGGGGCTGCCGGTGGGGGCGTACGGCGGCCGCCGGGACATCATGGAGCTGATCGCGCCCGCGGGACCCGTCTACCAGGCGGGCACGCTGTCCGGGAATCCGCTGGCCATGCGGGCCGGGCTCGTGACACTCGACGCGCTGGCGCGACCCGGCGTGTGGGACGGGATCGCGGCGCGGGCCGCGACGGTGGGCGGGCTGATCGAGAACGCGGCGCGCGCCGCCCGCGTCCCGATCACCGTGCAGCGCGTGGGCACCATGCTCACCGCGTTCTTCAGCGACGCGCCCGTCACCAACTGGGCGGGCGCCAGCCGGTGCGACACCCAGGCCTTCGGTCGCTGGCACCGGGCGCTGCTCGACCACGGCGTGTACTGGGTCCCCTCGCAGTTCGAGGCGGCGTTCCTGTCGGCGGCACATGGGGACGCCGAGATGACGCACACGGCGGCGGCCATGGAGCGGGCGTTCCAGCAGGCCCGCGGGACGTAGGGAGGTTGCGATGCACCAGGGAGAGCTTGCGGGCGACCGGTATCCCGGCCTGATCTACGGTGGGGCGCCGCGCAACGTCTATTGGGAGATGACCATCGCGTGCGACCTCGCGTGCAAGCACTGCCGCGCGGACGCCATCCACGTGCGGGACCCGCTCGAGCTGAACGGCGACGAGGCCCGGGCGCTGCTGCGCGACATCAAGGCCATGGGCAGCATGATCATTCTCACGGGCGGCGACCCGATGAAGCGGCCCGACCTGTTCGACCTGATCGAGTATGGCCGGTCCATTGACCTGCCGGTCTCCATCACGCCGAGCACGACGCCCACGCTGACGCGCGAGGTGGTCCGGCGGTTCAAGGAGCTGGGCGTGGCCGCGATGGGCGTGAGTCTCGACGCGCCCACCGCGCACCTGCACGACGCGTTCCGCGGCGTGGACGGCACGTTCGAGCGGTCACAGGCCGCGCTCGCCTGGGCCCGCGAGTTCAAGCTCCCGGTCCAGGTGAACACCACCGTCACGACCGGCACCATGCCGCACCTGCCGGCCCTGTTCTCACTCCTCAAGAACGAGCACGCGCCTCCGGTCCGGCGCTGGAGCCTGTTCCTGCTGGTGCCCGTCGGACGCGGGACGGAGCTGGGCGTGCCGACGGCCGAGCAGATCGAGGAGCTGTTCGGCTGGGTGTACGCGGTGGCCGAGGGCGCGCCGTTCCACGTGGGGACGGTCGAAGCGCCGCACTACCGCCGCTACTGGATTCAGCAGAAGGAAGCCGCGGGGATGCCGCCGGCCGCGATCACGCAGATGGCCAAGCGGATGGGCTTTGGCGTTCGCGACGGCAACGGCGTGATCTTCGTGTCGCATCGGGGTGACGTCTATCCCGCCGGCTTCCTGCCGCACCCGCTGCTCGGCAACGTGCGCCGGCAGCCGCTCTCCGAGATCTACCGCACCGCGCCGGCGCTGCTCCGCCTCCGGGACATGGACCAGCTCACGGGCGCCTGCGGCGCGTGCGACTATCGCTGGGCCTGTGGCGGCTCGCGGGCGCGGGCCTACGCGATGACCGGGGATGCCATGGCGACCGACCCGTTCTGCGTCGTTCCCCAGGGGGCGCCGACGGCGGCCTGACGGGTCCTCGAACACGGAGGTCACACAGACAGGGGCGGAGGGAGGCGGACCGGATTGGCTGGGGCCGCCGGCTTATCTTCTGTGGCATGACCTGCCGCGTTGGTCTTCTGCTGGTGGCGCACCACTACGATGCCGAGTCCGCGGGGCACCTGCGGACCCTCACCTTCTCGGCCGGGGTGCCGGGACGCCTGGCCACGATCGGCGGCCGGTCGGGCGATGAGATCGGACACGGGCTGCGGTCGCTGCATGCGGCGGCGCACGACGCGGTGGCCGTCGTGCCCCTGTTCGTGTCGTCCGGCAGCCGGCTGGTACGACAGGCGACGGAGCTGGCCGCCGCCGCGTCCGCCGAGACCCATATCCCCGCTACCGTGACGGCGGCGCTCGACACGTCGGCGGAAGTCATGGACATTCTCGCGGACCGCGCGCGCCGGCTCGCCGAGTCGCGGGCCCGGCAGGCGCTCATGCTCGTGGGGCACGGCCCCGTGGCGGATGAGGATATGGCCGACTGGGAGTCGCTCGGCGCCACGGTTGCCGCAGGCGTGCGGGAGCGCGCCGGGTTCGCCGTCGTGGAAGCCGGCGTCGTGCGGGACGATGCGGCGCCGGAGGCACGCGCCGCCGCAGTGGCGGTGCTGCGCGACCGGATTGCGCGGTTGGCGTCGGACATCGGCCGGCCTGTGGTGGTGGTGCCGTGGGTCCTCGGCGCCGGCCGTCTCACGCGCGAGTGCCTGCCGGCCGATCTCGCAGGGCTCGACGTGCGCTACGACGGCCAGCCGCTGTTGCCGCATCCCGCCCTGGCGCGGTGGGTGACCCGGCAGATCGGGGCGGCGCGGAGGCTGCTGGAGCGGGACGCGGTCCCCTCCGCGTAGGGACCCGCGGTGGAGGTGGATCCTGCTGAAGCAGGCCCTCGGCCGCTTGCTGTCGCCGAGGCGACACCACGCGCCCGTCTCACGGGCAGATGGTGGCCGAGGACCCGCTTCAGCGGGATTCACCCAACGTCGGCCGGGAAAAGGGGGAGCCATGAGGTCCATAGCAACGGTCGCCCTGGTGGTCGCCTGCGGGGGCGCGGATGCCGGTGGGCACTGGGGCGGTACCGTCGAGACGCTGCCAGGCGGC
>Ga0214471_10000718_pt1 | contig 27262 bp, 25 predicted proteins | sample RVTome_5_FD_207665 | JGI IMG/M metagenome (GOLD analysis project Ga0214471, IMG submission 207665) | Soil microbial communities from uranium-contaminated site in the Upper Colorado River Basin, Wyoming, United States - RVT142D155 | ecosystem: Environmental > Terrestrial > Soil > Contaminated >... | reverse complement strand
CTCGCCCATTGCCGGATGCCTCGACACAAGCTTTGGGCGCATTGGTTGCGCGTCGACGCCAAATGATGCAAATGCTTGTAGCCGAAAAGAACCGCCTCCAGAGTTCTCCTAACCCAATTCGTAAAGAGATCCAAAAACATATTCTTTGGTTGCAGCGTCATTTGACTTCTCTGGATGAGGATTTGACTGGATCCATTAAACAAAGTCCTCTGTGGTGTGAGAGAGAAAATTTGTTGAAGAGTACCCCGGGGGTCGGGCCTGTGATGTCTAGAACCCTCTTGGCCGATCTGCCGGAGTTGGGAACCTTGAACAACAAACAAATCGCGGCCTTGGTCGGGGTGGCCCCTTTGAACCGTGATAGCGGCAAATTGCGAGGAAAACGCTCTGTCTGGGGTGGTAGAGCACATGTTCCTTCTACTCTCTATAGGAGTACCTTGGCAGCGCTTCGTTTCAATCCGGTGATCAAGGCTTTCTATCAAAGGCTGCTGGTAGCGGGAAAAGCTAAAAAGGTGGCCCTTACCGCTTGTGTGAGAAAATTGTTGGTCATTCTGAATGCTATGTTGAAACATGGAACCCCGTGGAAAACTAGTTTTATAATCTCCCCTTGACTTTTAAGACAGTTGCTTACAAAGGAGGGAGAAATTAATAAAAGCCCTGGATTCCCGCTTCTGCGGGAATGACGAGATTTAAGAGGAAAAACCTCTCTACCTCCCTATGTCCCTCCTTACAAAGGAGGGAGAGGCGGGGGATTTATTTTTTTCTTAAAAGAAGTGTAACCCAGCCGTTTTTTTGTTTTGTTTGAATCAAAGAGAAGAATTTTCCGTAGAGCAAAAAAATCTCTTTATATTCCTCCTTCAATAATCCCGATAAAATCAGATACCCTCGCTGGGAAACGACTTTGCTGAGCTTGTTTTCCAATTGCCGTAACGTCACTGCACTGATATTAGCGGTCACAATAGAAAATGTCTTTTGTCTGGAAATGGTTTTTCGAAAGTTGATCTTCGGGGAAACCCGGTTTTCCTTTGCGTTTTCTTTGGCGGCTTTTAAGGCCACGGGGTCGTTTTCTACCGCTGTGATTTGAGAAATCCCCAGTTTGGCTCCTGCGATGGCGAGAATCCCGCTTCCGGTGCCCACATCAAGCATGACTTTCGTTTTTCCTTTAGTTAAAACCTCTTCCAAAAAAATAAGGCAGGTTCGCGTGGTTCCATGGGTTCCGGTCCCGAAGGCCATTCCGGGGGAAAGGGTGATGACTTTCCGTTTTGTGTGTTTTTTCTCTATTTTTTCCCACGGGGGGATGACCAGTAATTTTTTCCCAATCTTTTGTCTGGGAATAGAATGCTTTTGCCAGGCCGTTTGCCATTGTTCCTCAGGCAACTGCTCCGAAGCGATGGATATTTTTTTTTGGGGAATCAGTGTGGTGAGGGTTTTTCGAATGGACTTTATAATTTCCATTTGAGAAAGGTCTCCGGGGAAAAAGACTTTCAGATGAACGGAACCTTTTTCCTCCTCTACCCAAACACCGTTTGACCCCAGCGCGACCAACCGGGCAGAAGCCTCCTCTTCATATTGTGCAGGAAGGGTTATAATTATTTTATACCAGTAGGTTTGGCGGGTTTTCATTCCCGGAAGTATAAAAACCAGCTACTCTTTATTCAAGTTATACTTTTGGGGTAATAGTTCTATTAAAAGTGGAAGATCGGAAAGGGAGGGTAATGGGGGGTGAATCCACCAATAGGAAGAAATAATTAATGGAGCAATTATTTATAAAGTGGGATTTAAGGTCTATTTAAACCCAAAAATTTAGGCAAAATGTGGGAAATTCAATTAATTTTTTATGCTTTTTTAAATTAAAAAATGGGAAGTTTGTGTTTTTCGCCGTTTTTGTGAAAATACTCCCTTCCCATTTGAAATTAAGTCAATTTTTATTGTTCGGAAGGTGTAATCGCGAGCTCTACCCTCCGATTTTGGGCTCTTCCTTTCTTTGAAGCATTCGAGGTTGCGGGTTGGGATTCTCCCATGCCTACGGTAGAGATATTTTCGTTGGGGATGCCCTTGGACAGTAATTGGACCCTGACCGCGTTTGCACGGTTCTCTGAAAGGCGCTGGTTATATTCATCGCTCCCCACATTGTCCGTGTGGCCCACCACTACGATTCGGTCCTCTGGGTATTTCGCCAAAATGGTGGCGATTTCTTTTACCCGGTTTGAAGCATCTGGTTTTATAGACGCTTTTCCGGAATCAAATAAAATGTCTCCTTTGAGACTCACCAGGATGCCTTCGTCCGTTCGTCGCGTCTCTGCATATTGAGCCAATTCTTTGGTCTGTTTATCTAAGCGGTTTCCAACAGCTCCTCCCAAAAGGGCTCCAGCAGCAGCCCCAATAAGGGCTCCTTTTCCCGCATGTCCAGAGGCGCTTCCAATCGCCGCCCCAATACCGGCTCCCCCGGCGGCACCGACCCCTGTTCCAATGGCCGTTTTTTTACCCGGAGTGGTGCACCCGGTGGCTAAAAGGAATCCTATGATCATTATCGTAAAAATCTGTTTCATTTCCCTCCCCCTTTAATACTTACAATTTTTTTGGTTTGAAATCCCGATCAGGTTACCACGAAATTTGTCCCTGTCAAACTGAACCCTTTTTGTTTTGATTTGTAAAATCATACCCCCGCTACCACGTGGGAGCAACCAAAAACAGATTTTTTTCCTTTTCCCTAATTGAAATCCGTTTTATTTTTTGGAGATTATGAGCTGAACACAAGTATCTTTGATTTGAACACTGAAAGTATCCAGGATATAATCCCTTGACAAATGAGCCTGAAATTTGGTAAATAATTCTGTTCAATTCAACACTTGGAGGTGTTTCGTGTATGCGATTGTAGAAACGGGTGGAAAGCAGTATAAAATGTCCGAAGGGGAGACTCATCGGTTGGAGCTCCTGGAGGGAAACGCAGGGGATACCGTTGATTTAAATAAAGTTCTCCTGATTCAGACTGAAAAAAATGTTCAGATTGGCCGACCTTTCCTTGAGAATACTTCCGTTGTGGCAGAGATTTTAGGCCAGCGCCGTGGAGATAAAGTCCTCATTTTTAAAAAGAAACGACGGAAAGGGTATCAACGGACCCAAGGCCACAGGCAAAGTGAAACCTGGGTGAAAATTCAGGAAATTAAAACAGAAGGTTAAGCAATTGGGGGTTTTCGGATATGGCACATAAAAAAGGGGTGGGTTCTTCCCGAAACGGGAGAGACAGCAACGCCCAAAGATTGGGTGTAAAACGGTTCGGGGGACAGTTGGTCTCCGCGGGCAATATTTTGGTCCGCCAAAGGGGAACCCGGTTTTTACCAGGTATGAATGTGGGCAAGGGAAAGGATGATACCCTTTTTGCAAAAATCACAGGTGTGATTGCTTTTGAGCGGGAGGGAAGAGATAAGAAGAAAATCAGTGTTTATCCTTCCAGCCAGTAGTTCTCTCTCTTAATAATTCCTTCCTTTTTCCCTCGGTTCGTTTCCAAATTTTATAGGGCTTCAGGCGTGCCTTTGGACGCGCCATCTTTTTGAGGGAACCAAAGCGTGTTTGTCGATCAGGTTAAAATATTTGTGAAGGCCGGAGACGGCGGAAACGGTTGTGTGGCTTTTCGCAGGGAAAAATACGTTCCCAAAGGGGGGCCCAGCGGAGGCAACGGCGGAAAAGGGGGAAGTGTGGTATTGCGCGCTTCTCGAAATCTGACCACCCTTTTGGATCTTCGGTATCAGCAACATTATCATGCTCCGAGAGGACAGCATGGCCAGGGGAAGGATTGCACAGGGAAAGACGGTGTGTCTTTATTGATCCAGGTTCCCATGGGGTCATTGGTCAAGGAATTTGAAACACAAGCGGTATTGGGAGATTTAAATCGCGACGGGGAGGAACTCCTGGTGGCCCGGGGAGGTTTAGGGGGAAGGGGGAACGCGGAATTTGCCACCTCTACACGTCAAGCGCCCATGTTTGCCGAGGAAGGAAAAGAGGGGGAGTCCCGGTGGTTGATGCTGGAATTGAAATTGCTGGCGGATGTGGGCCTGGTGGGTCTTCCCAACTCCGGAAAATCCACATTGATTTCTTCCATTTCCTCCGCCCGCCCCAAAGTGGCTGATTATCCGTTTACCACCCTCACCCCCCAGCTTGGGGTGGTTTCGTGGGGGGATTTCAAAAGCTTTGTGGTAGCCGACATACCCGGGTTAATTGAAGGTGCCAGTGCGGGAAAGGGGTTGGGGTATCAATTCCTCCGCCATATCGAACGAACCCGGCTTCTGCTTCATTTGGTGGATATCTCCGAGTCGATAGAGGGCGATCCCGTTGCCGATTTTAACGCGGTTCGCCATGAGGTTTCAGTCTACAGCCCGAAGGTCGGTGAGAAACCCTTTGCCGTAGTGGCCACAAAAACGGATATAAAAGAGGCAGGCGAGAAGTTAAAAAAATTGGAAGACCATTGCCGGGCACAGGGGTTTCAGTTTTTTGCGGTATCCGCCCCCACCCAAGAGGGCATGAGGGAGCTATTGAATTTTGTGGGGCGGCAGATTAGTATTCTTCAAGCCTCTTCCGATGAGTTGGATAAAGAGAATGGATCCCAAATTAGAGAAAAACTTTCCTTCCCGGTCTGAGCTGCTGGAGCAGGCCAAACGGATCATCATTAAGATCGGAAGCAGTACGGTTTCTTCCCGTGAAACCGGTCTTGATCATTCCCGGATTGAGCATCTGGCTTCTCAAATGTCGGATATTAAAAAGAAGGGTAAAGAGATCATTGTGGTTTCCTCAGGGGCCATATCCTCGGGGATGAAGATTTTGGGAAAAAAGGAATCGTTGAAAAGCATTCCCTTAAAACAAGCTGCAGCGGCAGCGGGACAAAGCCGCCTGATGTGGAGTTATGAGAAAAGTTTTAGTTTTTTTGGGGAACGGGTCGCTCAGATTCTTTTGACTCAGGAAGATCTGTCCAATCGAAGGCGTTTTTTAAATTCCCGTAATACCTTAACCGTTCTTCTTGAGCACGGGATCATCCCTATCGTCAATGAGAACGATACGGTGGCGATTGAAGAGATTCGCTTCGGAGATAATGATGCGCTGGCAGGACTGGTGACCCATTTAGTGGATGCCCAGCTGTTGTTGATTTTATCTGATGTGGACGGCCTTTTTACATCCGACCCCGGAACCAACCCTTCGGCCACGCGGGTGCCAGTGGTGACGGAGATGACTCCCCAGATTGAGCGGCTGGCTTCCGGACGGACTTCCAAGGAGGGAACCGGGGGAATGCAATCCAAACTGCAAACCGCCAAAAAGGTTTCAGGTTTTGGGGTGGCCACACTGATCATCAATGGAAAAAGTGAAAATATTTTAGAGCGGGTGTTTCAAGGGGAGGAAGTGGGAACCCTCATTCTTCCCAAAGGGGGACGGAAACCCAGTCGGAAAAACTGGATCGCCCATACCCTTCGGGTAAAGGGAAAATTATTTTTGGATGAAGGGGCAGCCCATGCCCTTTTAAAAGGGGGAAAAAGCCTCCTGTCCTCCGGGATTTTAAGGATTAATGGAAAATTTGGGGTTGGGGACCCGGTCTGTTGTATTGATCCGGATGGGCTTGAGTTTGCGAAAGGCCTGGTCAATTATTCTTCTTCGGACATCGATAAAATTAAGGGTTGTAAATCCACCGATATTGAGAATATTTTAGGCTACAAAGATTTTGATGAGGTCATTCATCGGGACAATTTGGCTCTCTTGAACCCCTAAATGGATCGGTTGGGTTGGATGAGCGTTTTTAAAAGAGGGGAACCATGGACATAAAAGGGCATGTGAGTCAGCAGGCCCAAAAGGCCCGCGAAGCCTCAAGACATTTGGCTGTGCTTTCCTCTGAAATCAAAAACAATGCTTTGAGGGCAATGGCCGATGCGTTGGTCTCTGAAGAGAAAAGTCTTATTTCGGAAAATCAAAAGGATTTGGAGAACGCAAAAAGCCAGGGGTTAGCTCCAGCCCTTTTTGAACGGCTCACACTAAACCCAAAAAGAATACACGACATGGCAAAGGGACTTCTTGAGGTTTCAGCACTTCCGGATCCTGTTGGGGAAGTGGTTCGGATGTGGAGACGCCCCAACGGAATGGAGGTGGGAAAAATGCGTGTGCCTATTGGTGTGATCGGGATTATTTATGAATCCAGGCCCAATGTGACTGCGGATGCCGCCAGTCTTTGTCTCAAATCAGGCAATGCGGTGGTGTTAAGGGGCGGTTCGGAAGCCATTCATTCCAATCGCAAAATTGCGGAGCTTCTCATTCAGGCAGGCGTTCAGGCAGGGTTACCCCCTGATTCCATCGGATTTATCCAAACACCGGATCGTGAAGCGGTGTTGCATTTGCTGAAGCAGGACCGGACTATTGATTTAATTATTCCGCGGGGCGGTGAAGGGTTAATCCAGTTTGTGAGTGAGCATTCCACTATTCCGGTCATTAAGCATGATAAGGGGGTTTGTCACACCTATATTGATGAACATGCGGATATAGAAATGGCAAAAAAGATTTCCTTCAACGCCAAGGTCCAGCGCCCCGCAACCTGTAATGCCATGGAAACATTGTTGGTACACGAAGGTGTGGCGTCTGCTTTCCTTCCCCCGATGATTTCCGAATTTCAGAAAGCGGGGGTTGAAATCCGGGGGTGCCCCAAAACCCAGGCGATTGTAGCGGGGATTCATCAAGCCACGGAGGAGGATTGGGGTACTGAATATTTATCGAACATCCTTGCCGTGAAGGTCGTGAAGGATATGGACACTGCCATCACTCATATGGAAACCTACGGCTCCCATCACTCCGAGGCCATTGTGACCCAGGATTATGCCCGGGCCATGGCATTTCTCCGGAGGGTGGATGCCTCAGCGGTTTTTGTAAATGCGTCGACCCGGTTAAGTGACGGGTATCAGTTTGGGCTGGGCGCAGAGATTGGCATCAGTACCACCCGAATCCATGCCAGGGGCCCAATGGGGTTAGAAGAGCTGACCTCCTTAAAGTTCATTGTTCTTGGAAACGGACAGGTTCGCGGCTAGCCTTTCATTTGGGGAGTGAAAAAATTCTCGGGAATGCAGATCGGGTTATTCGGGGGCACATTTAATCCTGTCCATCAATGCCATCTGGTGGTTGCGGAACAGGTCCGTCAGCGTTTGGGATTGGATCAAATTGTTTTTGTTCCCGCAGGAGACCCGCCCCACAAATCCGAAGAAACCATATTGGATTCCAAGCACCGGTTGGAGATGATCCGTTTGGCCATTCAACCCTTTCGGGAATTTTCGGTTTCGGAAGTGGAGGTCAAACGACCGGGGAAATCCTATGCCGTGGATACCCTTGAAAAGTTAACCGCTTCCGATTATGATGGGGATCATCTGTTTTTCATGTTGGGACTGGATGCTTTTTTGGAAATCGGGACCTGGAAAAATCCGGAAAAGCTTTTTTCCCTTTGCCATTTTATTGTTCTTTCCAGAAAAGGGTTTAAATTTAAGGACGTGATCCAGGTTCCCCTGATCCCCCAGGTTCCCGAGGAAACACTGCATCAATTGGACCTGCAAAAGATGACTCAGGTGGATATTCCCCTGTCCTCCGGAAAACAGGTGCACCTTTTGTATGTTCCCCATTGCGAGGCGTCTTCTACCCAGATTCGGATTCTCCTAAGCCGCGGGAAACAGACGAAAAATTTATTGCCCCATTCGGTGGAATCATATATAATTAAAAATAAGCTTTACCAGCCGCTGGAGGCGAAACCGTAGACTCAAGAGAAAAATCCCTCATTGCCGCAGAGGCAGCCCTTGAAAAGCAAGCCATTGAAGTGGTTGTGCTCAACGTCAAAAAGTTTACGGATATTGCAGATTATTTTTTGATTTGCTCGGGGGATTCTGAGCGGCAGGTCAAGGCGATTTCCGATCACATTGAGGGGGCCCTTAAGGAAGAAAAAGAAATCCCTTTCAGCGTGGAAGGGTTAACTTACCTCAATTGGGTATTATTAGACTACAATGATATCGTGGTACATATCTTTAAACAAGAATCTCGTCTTTTTTATAATTTAGAGCGTTTATGGGGGGATGCCCCCCGTTTGACCCTTCCCCAAGACCCTTTAAGAAAACCCGCCATTGGATCGGAACAGGGCGGGCAAAGCAGCCATGGTTTTACATAATGATAAAAGGGGATTAATCCGTTTCCGGAGGTTCCTCCCTTCATCGTTTTCACAGCGGTTGGATTGATTGGGGCCGTTGAAGCATTTATCGTTTGGAACCATTGAAAGATGAAAGCCCTACCGAAAAAATAAAGAGGAAAGGCGGTCAATATGCGGGTTTTTATTTTCTTTCTTTTAGTGCTATTAGGGATCGTCGGCTACTTGGCGATTCTTAACCAGGGAAGTGTTACCCTTCACTTGCCGGCGGGAATCGTGTTGGATCTCCCCATTGTGGCCTATCTCCTTTTGTCTATGGCTTTTGGAGGAATTCTGGTTATCCTGGGGGTGGGAATTAAGGAAACAAAAAATCTGTTTTTAAATTGGCGGTACTCCCGGAAACAGAAGAAAGAAGAAAAAGTCCAGGAATTATATACCGAGGCGGTTAACGCCTTTTTAGCCAAAAGACAACAGGATGCCATGGCTTTATTTCAAAAAATTATTGGAATTAGCCCCGGTCATGTGAACTCCCTTCTCCGGTTGGGAAATATTTACCGGGGAGAGAAAAATTATGGGGAGGCCATTCGGCTTCATCGAAAAGCCAAGGCTCTGGAGGAGAACAACCGTGAAGTTTTATTGGCCTTAGGGCGGGATTATGAATTGGCGGGTCGGTATGAGGAGGCCATTTTTTCCATGCGGGATGTCCTGCGATTGGATGGAACCAACCTGACGGCTTTGTTTCAGCAGAGGGACCTTCTCATTAGCCTGGAGCGGTGGGAGGAAGCCCATGAGCTTCAGGAGAAAATTGTCAGCTGCTCTCTGAGCGAAAGCGACCACAAACGGGAACGGTTAGTGTTTCTGGGAATTAAGTATGAATTGGGAAAACTTTATTCCAAAGAAGGGCAAGGGGAAAAGGCCCGACGCTTTTTTAAAGGGGCAATTAAAATCGACCGGTCTTTTTTACCCCCTTACATGGGTTTGGGTGAACTCCTATTGGGGGAGGGGAAACATCAAAATGCCGCGGAGCTTTTGGAGAAAGCCTTTGAGCTTACCGGAAACATCATTTTGCTGCACCGGTTGGAGAGGCTTTATTTGGACCTTAATTCACCGGAGCAGATCATCCGGATTTACCAGGAAGCGGTGCAGCGGGACCCGGAAAACAAGGTCATCCGTTTTTATATGGGAAAGCTTTATTACCGCTTAGAGATGATCGATGATGCATTTGATACCATTGCCGAAATGGAAAACACGGAAGAACGTTTTCCGGACCTACACAAAATCCTTGGAAATATTTATGTGCGACGAGGGCAGTTGGATTTAGCAGTTGAGGAATTTAAAAAAGCCCTCAACCTTAAAAAAATGGTTGTCATTCCCTATTACTGTCCCCTTTGTGATTTCCACACCACAGAATGGGCGGGGCGATGCCAGCGGTGCGGCGAATGGAATACCTATATCGCGACCCCCATATTAAACCAGAGAAGTAAAGTTCAACCCGGAAAAGGAACTCTTAAACTCAGTCGGGTTTCTTTTAATTAGCCTAGGGCACAGTACGAACTCATCCCAAAAAGCAACGAGGAAGACTATGAACCCTTTTGAAACATTTGCGGAAAAAGCCCTTCGGGCTGAAGCGCTGAAGCACTCTGAATGTGTCGAGGTCCTTCGTGCGGAAGGAGAGGCACTTCTTCCCCTGATTCACGCGGCCTTTCGCGTTCGTAAAACGTATTTTGGACGGGGGATCAAACTCCATCGTCTGATTAATGCAAAAAGTGGCTTATGTCCTGAGGATTGTGGTTATTGTTCTCAGTCCGCTGTGTCCACTGCCCCCATCGAAACCTATCCCCTTCTTTCAAAGGAAAAAATCCTTCGGGAAGCGGAAAACGCCGTGGCGGCCAAAGCCCTTCGCTTTTGTATCGTGACCAGTGGTCGGGGGCCGTCCCTGCGAGAAATTGATCAAATCGGAGACACCGTTCGGGAAATTAAAGAAAAGTTTCCCCTGGAAATTTGCTGTTCCTTGGGTCTCCTGTCACCTGAACACGCGCGATCTCTTAAGAAAGCCGGAGTGGATCGCATTAACCACAATATTAATACCAGTGAGAGGTATCATTCTTCCATCTGTAACACCCATGGTTTTTCCGATCGGATCCAGACTTTAAAAAATGCCAAGTCGGCAGGATTGGATATTTGCTCCGGGGGAATCATCGGCATGGGGGAGTCCGAGGAGGATATTATCGATTTTGCCATGGTTTTTCGAGATCTGGAGGTGAATTCCATACCGATTAATTTTCTCAATCCGATCCCGGGAACCCCGATGGAGGGGATGGCCGATTTAACACCCTGGAAATGCATTAAGGTTCTATGTTTATTGAGATTTTTAAACCCTTCCCGTGAAATTCGTTTGGGGGGGGGTCGAGAAATCAATCTGAGGTCTTTACAGCCTTTCGCCCTTTTTGTAGCGGATGCTTTATTTGTAGAGGGCTATCTTACAACGCCGGGCCAGGACTCGGATGCAACGCAAGAGATGATCGAGGAAATGGGTTTTCATGTGGAGCGTGGAGCCCTCTCTTCCCAAAAGGCGGGGGTATGACCGGGGATGAGCGGGAGGTCGTTGAGAATTTTGCGCTCCGGCAGGCCAACCGGGTTTTGCTAGAAGATTTGCTGGGTCATGATATCTTTCAAAAAATACAGACCGACCGCTTGAATGAAAAAGAAAAATCTTTTCTTTTTCAATTGGCCCTGGAAGAAGTAGCGGACCTTCGTACCTACGCCAAGGTCCATTTCCATCCCAAAGTAAACCGGCTTCTGGAAAACGCAACGGCAGTTCAAAAAATACTCGGAAAATAATCATTCCCCCCTTTAACGTTGGGAGTGTATGGCTCTCTCCTGCTTTTTTGGAAAGGTTTTAAATTATCTCCTTCCCACCCCGTGTCAGGTTTGTGGCCATTTTCAACAAGATGGAACCACCCAATGGTTTTGTCACTCCTGCTGGAGCGACATTCCATGGATTAAACATCCGGGGTGTATTCGTTGCGGGAAACCGTATTCGGCCGAGGCGACTTTCTCTTATCCCTGCGGTCAATGCCAAATGAAGCCCCCATCTTTTGACGGTTGCATTTCAGTGGGGTACTATGAAGGCACTTTTTCAAAGGCCATTCAGCTTTTTAAATTTCACAAAAAAACCCAACTGGCTTTTCCATTCACCCACCTGATGGTTTCTTCGCTGAGGAAGCTTCCAGGAATTGATCTTTTAATCCCTGTCCCTCTTCACCCGAAACGGTTAAAGGAGCGGGAATTCAATCAATCTTTTCTTCTAAGCTATCATATTAGCCGTTTTTTGGGATGGCCCATGAGGCCCAACCATTTGGAGAGGGCCAAATATACCCCACCCCAAATTGGGCTCAACGCCTCTGCGCGGATAAAAAATATGAAGGATGCTTTTAACCTAAAAATAAATGAGAAATTAAAAGGAAAGAAGGTTCTCCTCATTGATGATGTATTGACCACGGGGGCCACGGTAGAGGCCTGTGCCCGGTTGCTTAAAAGAGAAGGGGGTGTAGAGAAGGTGTTTGTGGGGACACTGGCCAGGACGAGGCCTGTTTAAGGCAAAATCCCTGGATTTGACAATTCCGGCCTTTATCTGCGAAAATAAAACGATAATCATCAGTTAGAAGGTCTTGGAATCCCTTCTTAGGCCTTTTTGAGGGTTTTAAGTTTTCCAGGAGGAGTTGAATGAATATGAGATTTTTAAAATCTTTTTTGTGGATTGCCGTTCCTTTTTTTCTTTTCCATCCCTTGACGACTTTAGGCCAGGAAGATCCACTGACCGCAGGGGAGATTGTGGAAAAGGCCGAGAAATTTCCAGGAAATGACCAACGCTCTAAAATCACCTTTAAAATCAGGGAAAAAGACGGGACGGAACGTAAATTGGTTTCGGTTCGGTTTTGGAAAAATTATCAGGGAAAAAATGGGCTCGACTCTAAGACATTGATTTTTAGTGAATATCCTCCTGATCAAAGGGGTTCAGCGTTTATGTCCTGGTCCTATCGTGCGGAGGCCGGAAAGCCCGATGAACAATGGATTTATATTCCATTTATTCGGAAGGTTACAAGAATTCCGGGAAAAGGGGATGAAAGCTTTCAGGGATCGGATTTGAAAGCCTCCGATATGACTCCCCGGGAAGTGAACTTGGATCGTCATTCCCTGGTTCGTGAGGAAACCATAGAGAATAAGGATTATTATGTGATCAAGAGTAGCCCCAAACAGAATGACCCCAACTATCCCTACAGCAAGGTGGTGAAGTGGATCACAAAAGATAATTTTTTAAAAGAGCGGTTGGATTATTATGATGAGAATGAAATTCTGGTAAAAAAACAGCATATTTCATGGAAACAGGTTGGAAAAGTTTGGGTGTGGGAAAAAGTGGTGATGACCAATTCGGTCAATTCTAATCAAACGGTTCTCACGTTTAGTGACATTCGAATTGGCACAGGACTTTCTGATAACCTTTTTAGCGAACGTTCGATGAAGGCGGGCCTTGCTAAGATCCGATAGGATTCATGGGAAAAAAATGGGCAAACACATTCAACACTCGGGTTTAAAGAAGAAAATAATATTTTCCATCCTTTGGGTGGGTTTGGCGACGGGGATCATCGGCCTCTCCTCTGCCTACTTTATCGGAAAATCCTCCTTGTCCCGTGCCATCGGAGCCAATTTTAAAAAATTAGCCCAGGTGACGGCAGAAAATATTGAAAACACCCTCCGGCTTCGTATCGAAGAGGGTCGTCTATTGGCCAGTTCCCATGCCGTTCTGGTGACGGTTGAGGATTCCAATTCTTTTTATGAGGGAAGTGCGGAAGAGGAAATCCAGCAACGGTTAATGCAGGTTGAAGAGCGTTGGGTTCATGCCCAAGGAGTGAATGCCTTTCTGCTGGAGGTTCTCAACAACAGGGCCACAACCTATTTGACTCAGTTTTCGGAAAAAAATCGGGAAGGTGGAGGTCCTCTTTTATTGTTTGCAACCAATGAACGGGGCGCAGTTGTAGCCGCAACCGAAAAAACCTCCCACTATTATTTTGGTGAAGAAAAATGGTGGAAGCAAGCTTTTCAAAAAGGGGAAGGGCAACTCTACATTAGCGATTTAGAGCAAAACGAGGACCTGAATGCAAGAATTTTGTTGATCGCAACTCCCATTCAAAAAGGGGGTCAGAATATTGGGGTGGTTACCATGATCTATGATGTGGCTTCTTTTCTGGGAACGGCGACTACCTCTAAAATTGGAAAGACGGACCTGACCATGATTGCGGGGTCGGACGGGAATCTAATTTTTAATCCTGCTTCTCCCGGTCAGTCACAACCTCTTCCTAAAGGAATGATTGGAATCCTTCAATCGGGGGGCCCGGGGTGGGCCAGCACAAAGGATGATCCTCGATATCCGGGCAAGGAAGCCATTACCGGTTTTGCCCCGGTTTCCATTACCTCTAAGCTGGGGGAAGGGAATTTTGGAGGAAAAAACTGGACTGTTTTTACCAGCCAGGACCCCCAAGAAACGTTTGCCCCTGTGTATAAACTGCTTCAATGGATGGTGTTTATTGGTCTCTTAGGGTCAGGTGTTTTGGGGTTTTTAGGCTTTGTGGCGGCTCGCCGGATTGTCAAACCCATAGAGGAACTCCAACGGGGAACCGAACGAATCGGGGAGGGGGATTTGAACTACCGGATTCATTTAGAAACGCATGATGAGATCGAAGATTTGGCCAATAAATTTAATGAAATGACCTATAAAGTAAAGCTGGCGCAAATCAGTTTAGAAGAACAGGTTAAGGAGAGAACCAAAGAACTGGAACAGCAAAAAAAGGAATTGTTTGTTCTTTATTCCATCGCATCAGCCCTGAACAAATCTCTTCATTTAGATGAGATTTTACAGGAAACGCTTAAAAGACTTCTAGAGCTAACCCATGCAGACGCGGGACTGGTCTGGCTTTCCACCGATAACAAAGGAGGAAAGTTTTCCGTTGCGGCGACCCGAGACCTCCGTCCCGACCTTCCACAAAATGAAAATCTATTGCAATTGGTGGATCATGTGGGACATGTCATTCTGAAATCAGGATCCTTTTGGACTTCGGAGAATCTCTCATCCGATGAAAGGGTTTCGAACCTTCCTTTTTGGGATATTGGGTTTATGTCCGTCAATGCAATTCCGTTGATTTCAAAGGGAAAGGTGTTAGGAGTGTGCTACCTCCTGCACAAAAATATTCATGCACTCACCTCAAAGGAAATCAATTTATTAAGTACCATCGGAACACAAATCGGAATTGCAATTGAACATTCTTTGCTTTTTGCAAACCACCTCTTCAAACAAATCGAGGATGAAATTTAACTTATTCTCCTTTATTCCTCTCATTTTTTATTTTCGTCCTATGTCCATAGAAAAACACAGGTTTCCTTTTTCCCTAAAGAAAATAAATAAAATTTTTTTTTTAGGGATACTCGGTTTTATTGGGGTTTGGTTTTTTCTGGGCTGCCAAACCGCCCCGGTGACCGGAAGATCCCAGCTCATTTTAATTTCGCCTGGAGAAGAAGTTCAAATGGGCCTTTCTGCTTATCAGGAGGTGTTGGGCAAGGCAAAGCTCAGTACGGATCCCAGTATCAATGAGATGGTCAAGCGGGTGGGGGCCCGAATTGCCGCTGTTTCCGAACGGCCCGATTTCGAATGGGAGTTTAATGTGATCGACGATGATGAGATGATCAATGCGTTTGCCCTTCCCGGGGGAAAGGTCGCGGTTTATACTGGAATTCTACCCTATACAAAAGATGAGGATGGAATGGCAACGGTTTTGGGCCATGAGGTGGCTCATGCACTGGCCCGTCATGGGGCAGAGAGAATCAGCTCAGGAATTTTGGCTCAAATCGGTATGGTGGGGTTAAATCTGGCTTTGGAAGACCGGGATCCCCAGGTGGTGCAATCCGTAAATGCTGCTTTTGGTTTGGGTGTAAATGTTGGGGTTCTACTCCCCTTTAACCGCAACCAGGAATCCGAAGCAGACCACATCGGTCTATTTTTGATGGCAAAGGCAGGGTATGATCCCCGTAAAGCGGTTGGATTCTGGCAGCGAATGAGCCAAACCAAAAAAGAAAAACCTCCTGAATTTCTCTCCACCCATCCTGCCGATGAAAGAAGAATCCGGCAGATTCAAGAATGGCTTCCTGATATGCTGAAAGTATATCAGACCGCTTCGCAAAATCCTTGATAATGGGAGAGGGGTAGCGCTATCCTCTCCCGTTCGAGGCGGTTGCCCAAACAGAGAAACTGTGGTATAAGGCCTTTTATGGAAATTAAACGCAAGCACGGGCGGATTACATTTTTAGCAGATGCGCAAGTTCATTCCCCCCGGCAAGGAATTTCTTTTGAGGGATCCATTACCACTTTGGGACGGCAAGGATTGGGTATGTTTTCCCAAGGTTTTTTAGAAAACAATGCCCCGGTTGAAATTTTGGTGACCTTTAAAGATTCAAAGGGTACCCTTCACAAAGAACGTGTCCGGGGCCGTGTCACGGGGGTTAAAATCGGGGTGGATGGAAATACCTTTGGGGTGGAATTTAACGAGAAAATTAACCAGGACCAAAACCCTGCCCTCTACCAATACCTTTATCAAGCCCCGACTCGGATATCCTAAACCATGAACCCTATTTATTATTTCGACTTTTCCTCACCTGTTGGGCAGATTGTCCTCTATGGAACCCCGGAGAGCCTTTCTAAAATAAAAATCTTCCCCCATTCCCGGAAAAGCATATTTTCCGCGGATGAAAAAAAATTTTCTCTTCAAAAAAGAAGTGATCTTTTTAAAATTTGGCTGGATTGGTTTGAGAACTATTTTGAGGGAAAGGTCCAGCCGGTTAAAGGGCCTATCCAATTTTCCGTCGGGACACCCTTTCAGCAAAAAGTTTGGAAAACACTTCTCAAAATTCCTTTCGGACAGGTCAAAAGTTATAAATGGATGGCGGAGAAGACAGGCTCTCCACAAGCGGTGCGTGCCGTAGGTCAAGCCAATGGGAAAAACCCTTTTCCGATTTTAATTCCCTGTCATCGGGTCATTTATAATAACGGATATTTAGGAGGATATACCGGAGGCCTTGGAATTAAGCGTCAACTTTTAGAGGTGGAGGGTTGGTCTGTGCAAAATCACCGCGTAGTTAAAAAACTTCCTTTGTCTTTCCCTCTCTCCCCCCCTCATCATTCCCGCAATCTTTAAACGGGAATCCAGAAACAGGGTCTAGACTAGACCCCGCCTATCGGGGAGTAACCATCTTAATACCTCGGAGCATCCTCCGCAGTAGTTAATTTTGAAAAAGGGCCGAATTTAATGAAAGGAAGATCTGCTGATTTTATTTTAAAGCTAATCATTTTAGACCGCTTCATTGTTGGGACTCTATTAATCCTTCTTTCTATGGGATTGTTTAACCTCATTGGTAGAGATTTAGCGACTCTGGTTAGGGGTTTTGTTGAGGCTCTCAATTTGGATGTGGACAACCATTATATACAACTTTCCTTAACCTATCTCTCATTAGTGAATAACAAAATTGTCTTTGGAATCTCTTTGGGGATTTTTTTATACGGTGTTTTGTACCTCATTCAAGGGTATGGGCTTCATTTGAGGAAAAGATGGGCGGAATATCTCACGGTGGTTGCAGTCGGCCTTTTGATTCCTTTTGAGATTTTCGAGGTTCTCCAAAAATTGACCTTATTCCGTGTCAGTGCTCTGGTGATCAATATCGCCATTGTGGTTTTCCTAATCCGGCATAAAGAGCTTTTCCCAAAAAAAGAAAAGCCTCATCTGAAACGGGCACAAGAACCAGTCCTACCCAGGTAAAATGATCCATAAAGCCAAAAAAAACCTTATCTAAAAAGATTTATAAAAACAATCGAATAAGAATTTTAGGCTAAATTTAATGGGGGATCAGCCTTAGCTCCCACCTTCACTCCTTTCTCCCCTAAGTAATACCCTATTTTTTTAAGAAAAATACCCTAAATCTCCTATTGACATTTTTGATAAAAAAGCGGTATTTTCAATTTAGTTTAAGGTAAGTAGGACACCTTCTATCATGGCAAACTGCCGGAAACGGTAGGGCGCAAAGTCACGGAGCTTTTCCCCACTTTTCCCTCCCCCTTAATGGGGGAGGGTTGGGGTGGGGGTGTAAAGAGTAGAGCTAGCCGGGCCACCGAGGTGACAAGAGAATTTTGTCATATCGGATGCTCGGCTTTTTTTATTCCTGTTCGGGTTCAATACGGGGAGGTTAACTTCGTCATTCCCGCAGTTTTTAAGCGGGAATCCATCTTTATAATTTCTTTGAGGGCGTTTCAACGGATATGGACAAAGTAGAAAACCTCTTGGTCCAAAAATTAAATCTTATTGGAAAAAGTCCTGCCTTTTCCCATGTCATGGAACAGTGCACTTCCGTTGCCCCTCATGAAACCACCGTTCTCCTTTCGGGAGAAACGGGGACAGGGAAAGAAATCTGTGCACGGGCGATCCATGAATTGAGTCAACATGCTTCAGGTTCATTTATTCCCGTTGACTGTGCTTCCCTCCCTGAGGCCCTTTTTGCAAATGAGTTATTTGGTCATGATAGGGGGGCTTTTACCGATGCCCATGAAACCAAACAAGGGCTCCTTTCTCTTGCTGAAGGGGGAACTTTTTTCCTGGATGAGGTAGAGAGCTTATCATTTGGCTCACAGGGTGTGCTCCTTCGCCTCTTGGAAAATCGAACCTGGCGTCCATTAGGTTCCCAAAAATTTTATTCACTCAAATGCCGTGTTATTGCGGCAACAAATCAGGATCTCCTTGGGCTGGTTTTAGCAAAAACCTTTCGACCAGACCTGTATTACCGACTCTCTGTTAATGTAATATCCCTTCCCCCTTTAAAAGAAAGACGGGAAGATATCCCGCTTTTGGTTCAGCATTTCCTAAGCCAATATGGTCCAACTTATCAAAAAGAAGGAATCCATCTCTCTAAGGAAGGGATTGAAACTTTGTCGGACTATTCCTTTCCCGGGAATGTCCGTGAACTTCAGAATATTCTCCAGCAGGCCATCATTCGAACATCAGGGTCTTGTATTAAAACCGAGGATTTGCAGGTTCCTTCAACCGGATGTAAATATCCTTCTGATTGTTCATGGTCAGAGGCCAGACGACAGGCCCTTTTGGCTTGGGAGAAAGAATTTCTATCCAAAATGCTATCTACCTCATCAGGGAATATTTCTGAAATGTCCCGAAAACTAAAACTCAGTAGGCAGGTCCTTTATCGCCTCCTAAAGCGGCATAACCTTAAACCCCCTTCCCCAAATGAAACGCCAACACCTTCATCTCTTGATAAAAAAGACCAAAACCCCCTCAAACCTGTTATCAAATAGGTGACATCCTGTTTCTTTTAGGCAACCCATAATTTCCCTTTAAAAATAAATAAAATTTATAAAGTTCTCTCCATCACCTGTTACCCAAAAGATGACAGTTTAAGGAAAACAGAAATTCTAGAGAAAAACAGATTTTCCTTTTAAAATAGTTACTTAAAACAAAAATAAAAAGTGGTCTGCTCTTTGCACTTCAAGAAAGTCAGGAGGAAAAGTTGGAAGAGCCTCTGACTCAGGAACGTGGGAAGGTCATACTGGAAATACTAAAGTATTTGAATAAACATCCTGAGTCGGGAGACACGTTAGAAAATATTGCGATGTGGTGGATTCCTCCTGAACGCATCCGGCCTCTTTTAAATCAAGTGGAGGGAGCGGTGGGGTATTTAGTGGAGCGAGGACTGATAAAAGAAATCCCTCTTCCTGGGGGAAAAAGGTGGTATCGGGTAAATCTCAACAAAAAAAAGGAGGCGGCCCAATTACTTCGGTCTTTATCCGATGACGGTTGGTTTGCTGGACCATCAATATAAATGAGAACTAGGTTTGTTTAGTTGATCTTGTTTATTTTGTTTGTCTGGTGTTGGAGGTCAACAAGACGAACTAGACAAACCAAACAAACCAGAGGAACCAGACAAACTAGACTTCGGCGTGAGCCCCTGTGGTGAGCAAGGTTGAACCATCGGTCGAACGCCAAACTAAAAAACCACCTTCTATCATGGCAAACTACCGGTGACGGTAGGGCGCAAAGCTACGGATCTTTTTCCCGTTTTTCCCTCCCCATTATAAATGCGGGAGGGTTAGGCTGGGGGTGTAAAAGACAGCCGGGCCACCGAGGTGACAAGAGAATTTTGTCATATCGGATGCTCGGCTTTTTTTTTAGGCTGGATTTCCAATTCCTTCGCTCCGATCGGCACAACGGTCTCCTCCCTCCCGCGCTCGCTTTCGCTCGCTGTGCCGTAGAGCCCCGAGGGGGCTACGACCCTTTACGGGGTAAATACCCCCGGGCAATATGAGCCAGAGGACCCCCTCTTTAGACAGGGGTGAATGGATTTTCTCACAGAAGGCGAGTCAAGCAAGGCTTGTCATTGAAAATTGTCCCGGCTTGCCCGGGGGTATCCATTTTCACTGGGTTAATCACAGATGTCCCCTAATAGCAAAGAAACAAGAGGCAGAATAAATAAAATTTTAGTTGAGAGACTTCATCTCGTAGGTGAAAGCCCGCAATTTTTACAGGCAGTGGATCAATGCTTGGCTATTTCTCAAAATGATATAACCGTTCTCTTTTTGGGTGAGACGGGAACCGGAAAGGAACTCTTCTCCCGATGGGTACACCAATTAAGTCCCCGTGCTTCAGGTCCCTTTGTTCCTGTGGATTGCGCTTCGATTCCCGAAACGCTTTTCGCCCATGAGCTTTTTGGCCATGAAAAGGGTGCCTTCACGGATGCCCGTGAAGAGAATAAAGGACTCCTGGCTGAAGCCTTAGGGGGCACTCTATTTTTGGATGAAGTTGAAAGTTTGCCTGTTGGAGCACAAGGAACTCTGTTGCGCCTCCTCGAAAATCGAACCTGGCGCCCTCTGGGTTCAACGACATCTCAGGCACTCAATTGTCGGGTGATCGCCGCCTCCAATTAGGATCTTTGTCAATTTGTTGAGGCCAAGGCTTTTAGGAGTGACCTCTATTATAGATTGACTGCCTATGTCCTATTCTTGCCTCCTTTACGCGAGAGAAAAAACGATATTCCTTTACTTATTCAACATTTCTTGAATCAATTCGGGCATGCTTACGGGAAAAAGGATGTGACCATTTCGGAAGAGGCCCTGGTTGCACTTTGTTCCTATGACTTCCCGGGAAATATCCGTGAGCTTCAAAATATACTCCAACAGGCGATCATTAAAAGTTCCGCCGGGAGCAGTATTACATCTGAGGACTTTCCTTTTTCTTTAAGCCAAAGTGAATTCTCCTTTAAATCCTGGAAGGAAACACGTCGGCAAGCTATTCTTTCTTGGGAGAAGGAATATCTTTCGCGGGTCTTAACAGCTTCATCGGGTCATAAATCTTCCGCAGCGCAACGGCTTCAACTAACCCGTCAGATGCTATACAAACTTATGAAACGGCATCGGATGCTTTAATGTTTCCCTTCACGACATTCCTACCGGGCAGGCGGGTCTGACTTCAGTCATTTAGCTTTCCCTCAAAATTCCGTCCATTCCGATAAATAAGTTCAAATCGGCCTTTGTCCGATGGCTTCCAATTCATACGGTCCGAAAACGATCCTCTCTCAAATGGTCCTTTTCATAAGGGCAATAGATTTTCCGTCGTTGGCCAAGCTTTTTGTCAACCGTGAGTGAAAACAGGTCAACTAATAGTTGACATTAATTTTCCCTTTAAAATCAATGGAGTGGCTATCTTAAGCGTTAATCCCTGTCAACTATTAGTTGAAAAAACCCGGAAATCAGCTTTGATCAGAAAAGCAAATTCTTTTTTATTTTCAGTAACTTAAAATGAGACGACGGACATGGCCTAATCCTTGCACATATTGATTTAGGAAAAGAAGATGGAAGGACCTCTTACTCAGCAAAAATACAAACTCATAAGGGAGATACTTCAATACCTTAACAAGCATCCGAATTCAGGGGACACCATCGAAAATATCGCCATGTGGTGGATTCCGTCGGAGCGCCTGATTCCCTTATCCAGAGAAGTCGAAGACGCATTACGTTATCTGGTGGACTATGGCCTGATCCATGAAATGATTCTACCCGGGGGAAAGAAGTGGTTCAGGGTTAACCCGGATAAAAAACAAGAGGCCAATCAATTATTAAATTCGCTTTCCGATGGAGGTTGGTTTGTGGGTCCATCCATTTAATAAAAAAATGCCGTTAGGGGTTAGGCGTGAGGCGTAATGGGGAAAGAAATAAAAAGCCAAATTAACCAAATAAATAAAAAGAACCAAATAAACCAGAGGAACCAAAAAAACGAGACAAACCAAACAAACCAGAGAAACTAAATAACCACCTTCTATCATGGCAAACCACTGGTGACAGTGGGGCGCAAAGCTACGGAGCTTTTTCCCGGTTTTCCCTCCCCCCTGCCTGCCGGCAGGCAGGGGGGAGGGTTAAGGTGAGGGGGAAAAGAATAAAGCCAGCCGGGCCACCGAGGTGACAAAGTTGTTTGTCATTTTGGTTGTCCGGCTTTTTTATTGCGAAAGACGTTTCATCGGAAATAACTGGTATTGCAAGAGTGATAAATTATGAAAAAAATTAAAATTCCGCCTAAATTAGTTTTTTTTGTTCTTGTTGTAGTTTTGTCTTTCATCCCAAACTTTGTTTTGCCTTTATATGGCGCACCAAGAGCTGTGATCCCGGTTCAAAGCATTGAGGATGAGTTACTCCCAAATGGCCTTTTTGGAAAAACAGCCTACCTTGAAGTGGTTGATCCCACCACCGGTTCACTTCTCCATAGGATCCAACTATTAACCCAAGAAAATGCAGAAACTTATTTAGTTGATAATATAGATGCGGTGGTAAGCTCAGATGAAACAAGAGCCATAGTTCCCGTTATGAGCACCTCCACGGCATACCTTGAAATTGTCGATATTGTATCAGGAACTTTAGTATCCAGAATAAAACTTCTCAATGGCAATAATGAACCGACCTTTTTAGTGAACGATGTTGATGTAGTTTTAACACCAGATGGGTCCAAGGCAATTATTCCCGTCCAGAGTCGGTCGCCTGAGGTCCTTCCGGGCGGGAACACCGCCTCGACGGCATATCTTGAAGTTGTAGATATTGGGACCGGGAACCCGATTACGGTTCAATTACTAAATCAAGAGGGAAATGAAACCACTCTTGTCTTAGGAGGTGACGTGGTTTTGACCCCCGGTGGGGCAAAAGCTGTTCTTCCTGTTGAGAGCAAAGCACCTGAGCTCTTGCCAAGCGGAAATAATGACAAAACTGCCTACCTAGAAATAGTGGATATTCCCACGGCGACCTTAGAATATAGAGTTCGCCTTTTAAACCAAAACAACGATCCTACCGTTCTTTTTGGAGATATTGATATACTGGTAACTCCCGATGGGACTAAAAGCTTGATCCCAACACAAAGTGCTTCTTTAGAGGCTCTTCCGAGTGGTTCTGGGGCTACCGCTTATCTTGAAATTGTCGATATCGGAACGGGGGCTCTAAGTTCAAGGGTACAATTGCTCAATCTTAATAATGGGCCTACACAATTAAAAAATGGTGTGGATGCAGTATTAGTACTTCCAGGGGGAACCCAGGCTATTGTTCCTGTTCAAAGTCAGGTTTCGGAACTTTTACCTAGCGGGAATACAGATACGACGGCTTACCTTGAAATTGTTAATATTTCCACTGGGGTTTTAACTTCAAGGGTACGGTTGTTAACCGTTTCGAATGATGGAACCGATTTGGTCCGGGATGTAGATTCGGTAATTACCCCCGATGGTGCCAGGGCTTTAATTGGAGTCCAGGGAAGGTCCGTTGAAACATTTCCCTTAGCCACCGCGAATACAGGCTACCTTGAAATAATAAATATTAGCACTGGTACCTTGGAGTCAAATGTTCGATTGGCCACTACAAGCAACTACCCCACCAAATGGGTTGCGGGTGTGGACGTTATTTTAACTTCGGATGGAGCAAGCGCCTTTGCACCTGTGGAGAGTGTCGGGGAACCCTTTTCTTATGGAGTCTATCTCTATTATGGGACAGCCACATTGGGAATTGTGACTGTGGCCACCGGTTCTTTAACCGATATGATTCCGCTTCTGAATCATACCGGAACCATAACCCGCCTGATATTGGATGTGGACCCCATTTTAACCCCCGATGATTCAAGGATTTTGGTTTTAGTCGCCAGTGATGGCTTGGAACAATTTCCTCTCGGGGATTGTTTGGGGGGATGTGGAACTCCTTATCTTCAAATTATCAGGTTTACTCCCTTTCAACATAACCGTATCCGGTTGTTAAATCAAAATAATACCGAAACGATTGCAATTAACGGGATTGATCCTGCCCTGGTCCCGGATGGAACCAGGGCCTTGATTCCCATCCAAAGTCAGGAACGCGTAAAAATCCAGCCACCCGGCCAGCCGCTTCCGAGTTTTGATCGCACTGCCTATCTTGAAACAGTGAATTTGGTAGCATTATCTTCAGCGTTTTTGGAATATAGAACCAAACTTCTTACCACAGTGAATGGCGACACTGGTTTTGTCACGGGTGTTGATGTCACCGGCCACGGAAGCGGAACCATTGGGGATGTTTTTGATGCGGATGCAGACATGGCCCCCGAATATTTTGGGACGGTGACTGTCACAACCACCACCCCCACGACAACCACTACCCTTCCCGATTTTGGCGATGCGCCCGATCCATTTTTGGGAGTTGCTCCTCCTAATGTTCCTGCTCCTGGGAACTACCCCTCTCTCCTTTCACATAATGGGGCAAGACACCTGGACTTTTCAAAGGAATGGTTGGGTGATATCTCTTTATTTCCTCATTGTGTGTTGACTCCTGCTTCTGCAGATGGCGAATCGGATGCCAAAGTTGCTAATTTGGATAATCTTGATAATGGGGTAAGAATAATTGATCAGAATGGTAACATTGTTGTGAAATTAAAAAAAGGAGGTTTGTATACAGTTGAAATTTTGGTGAGTACTTCTGGCCAAGGACCTCTTCGATACGGAGCTGCCTCAAACCAAAAGCTTTACTTGCACGGGTATTTTGATTGGAATCGAAATGGTGATTGGGAAGAGGGGATGCAATTTCACGAAAGTCTAAATCCGGCAGTCCCTGGGTGGGGAAATCCAAATTTAGATCAAGGTGTTGGAGGGTCTTGTGCTCTTCTCAAAATTCCGTTAAACGTTCCCTCAAATGCGGAGTTAGGGAACTTTTACGCCCGGTTCAGGCTAGATTATGGGGAAGACGTTGGAATAATTGCGAATCCTGTCTGTATCCGAAATAAAGGAGGCCCTGGTGGGGGGCTTTGCGAAGATGTTGGAGAGGCACAGTTTGGCGAGGTGGAAGATTTTCCATATGAAATTATCGCTGGTGATACGCCTGATGGCCCGGACGGCGGAAAAAAGTCAGGATACAAGTGGGAAGATCAAAATGGAAACGGTGTGTGGGATGTAGGGGAACCACCGCTTCCAGGGTGGGAGATCATACTTTATAAACAAGGAAGTCCACCGGTTCCATTCAAAATTACCTCTACCGATCACAATGGATACTATGAGTTTGATGGTCTTCCTGTCGGGTCTTATGAAGTTTGTGAACGTTGGGAAGCATTTTGGATACAGACATTTCCCAATGGCTGTTATTCTTTTAATATTTCATCTCCTGGGGAAGTCCATACTGATAATAATTTTGGAAACCAATTTGATTTTCCCCCTCTTTGTACGTTGACAATATATGGTTGGAAATGGAATGATTTAAATGGGAATGGTATACATGAATCAAATGAACCTTTTTTACCAGGATGGAAAATATTTGCGAAGGGACAAGATGATTTATTCGGAAATCCCATTTCAGATTATGAAATAACCGATATGAATGGATTTTACCAATTTGATGAGTTGCCTTGCGGGGAATATGATATTTTTGAAGAGGTAAAACCTGGTTGGTCCCAGACCTTTCCTTCGGGTGGGTCTTATCATCACATCGTTTCCACCCCTTCAATTTTTAAGGATGAGGATTTTGGAAACAAAGAATTAATAATAACCACCGCGATTAGACTTATTAATTTACGGGTCCATCCATTTGGGAGTGGAAATCTTATTGAGTGGACCACGGGATCAGAGATTGACAATTCGGGATTTAACATTCTCCGAGGCCAATCGTCCCATGGGCCGTTTGAGAGGATTAATCCTGCCATAATCCCGGCAAAAGGAATTTCTCCGGCCGGGGCTACCTATACCTTTGTGGATTCATCGGTAGATAATGAAGAAACCTATTACTACCATTTAGAAGATATTGATACCCGGGGAGTGAGAACAGTCCATAACACGGTTTCCGCAACACCGCTTTTTGCTTCCAATACGCCCGTGTCTAGTGATTCAACTTCGAATATTTCTCCTCAAACCTCAACATCCGACCTACCAGGTTCTAATTCTGGAAGGACCACAACAACTTCAGTAGATCACGGGTTAGAAATTTCTGGATTTGGGAAGTCGTGGGAGGTTGAAGGTCAAGAAGGATTTATCTACCAAATCCTGGTGCCGGATGGGAGTGGTTTAACGGTTTGGCGGGTGGGTTCTGAACCAATGGCCGAGTTAGGAAATGATGAACGTATTGCAAGTGAGGTGGTATTGGAAATCCAGGGGGAGGAAGGTTTAGGGTTTAAAGCCAAAGGCAAAGAGAGAAAAGTTGTATTAAAGTGGATTGCAAGGAATATGGACGACGGCTATTTCCTCTGGAGGAGTAAAAGAGGGGAGAAAGACAGTTTTATACAAATTACCGATTACCTTTTGCCTTCTTTTGATATGGAGCAATCTGACAAACCGCTGAAATTTGAATATGCGGATACGGGTGTAATACCCGGCGTGGATTATTCCTATAAGCTGGAAGCGGTGGATGTTCTGGGCAAAGCACAGTTTGTGGCATCGGCATCCGCGAAGGCGATTGAGGGGCCTTCTGAAACGGAGGAAGAAAAGAGTGAGGATGAGAAAGGGACCGAAAAAAGAGAGACCAAACCGGTAGAGGCAGAAGTTAAAGTTGGTGAAGGGGAGACGAAGGGAAGAAAATTCATGGATTCCCGCTGAAGGATTGCGAGAATGACGGGAAGAGAAGAACCCTAAGATTTCTCGTTTCACTCGAAGTGACATATGGGAGGAGGGAGGGCGTAAAGCCCTGTTAGGGCCACGCCCCTTTACGGGGGAAAGGAAATAGTAAATCATAATTCCCTATATACTTCTTTTCGGTGTTTTATCGCAAAGATGGTGACTTCTTTCCGAAGATCATCAACGGTATAAAGGATGCGATAATCTCCTTGTCTAATTCGGAAAGTTTTGGGTTTGGTATGAAGCTGCTTAATTTGTTGGGGGAAAGGGTTTGAGGTAAGACTTAAAATGATTTTATCTATGCGTGTTAAATCCTTTTTGGGGATTTTGGTCAGTTGTTTCTCGACCGACTTTTTGACAAGGATTTTATACATTCATTTCTTTTTGCGAAAAATCTTTTTGCGAACGGTTTCATATGGAATTGAATCCTCAGCGATGTGTTCTTTGACATATTTTACATCTTCGAGATCTTCGAGGCGATCAAGAAGCTTTTTGTATTCTGTCATATTAATGATAACGGCTTTTTTCTTGCCGCGTTTGTCAACAATATATGTTTCCTTTTTTAGGGGCTTCATGGTGATAACTCCTCGTTTTGGAACTAAATACTCCATTAAATTTTATATCAGTAGGGAACAGGAATGTCAAGGAAGGGGTAAGACCCTAAAACAGAGATAGAACGAGGCTCCGCGGTCTAAAACCCCTCCCCTCGTGGGAGGGGATGAAGGGGAGGGGGAACCTGCACGGTTACCTTTCACCCTCTCCCTAACCCTCTCCCATCAGAGGGAGAGGGAACCATTTGGAATCCTCTATCTCTAATGGAATGGACCCATCCCTCTTTCAAAATGTCTTGAGCTAAGGCATGATGGATGTTGTTAAAAGTCTCAAACATTCATCCAACAAAAGAAGGAGGGTCCAACATGAACGTTACCATAT
>Ga0214471_10000717_pt1 | contig 27291 bp, 22 predicted proteins | sample RVTome_5_FD_207665 | JGI IMG/M metagenome (GOLD analysis project Ga0214471, IMG submission 207665) | Soil microbial communities from uranium-contaminated site in the Upper Colorado River Basin, Wyoming, United States - RVT142D155 | ecosystem: Environmental > Terrestrial > Soil > Contaminated >... | reverse complement strand
CGCCGGTGGCGATCTCGGCCGAGTGACACAGTGCGGCCCGCACTCCTGTCACCTTGTTGGCCGCCATCGAGACCCCGGTGCCGGTCCAGCAGCACACCACCCCGAGCTCGGCATGATGGGCAGCCACCATCTCACCCACCTTGCGCCCCACGTCGGGCCACGGCGCAGGGTCGGCCACCACCTCGACGACGTGGCCCATGCCACGGATGTGGGCGACCACAGCCGAGGTGGTCGTGTTCGACGTGTCGGTTCCGAAGGCGACCCGCATCACGATCACGGTACCCCTCGTAACCTCGGGGGATGGCTCGCCGCGTCGACATCGTCCCCCACACCCATTGGGACCGCGAGTGGTACTCGTCGTTCCAGACGTTTCGCTTGCGTCTGGTCGACCTGATGGACGAGTTCCTTCCGCTGTTGGAGAGCGATCCCGCCTACCGCCACTTCCTCCTCGACGGTCAGATGGCCGTGATCGACGACTACCTCGAGATCCGTCCCGAGGCCGAGGACACCATCCGGCGGCTGGCCGCCAGTGGACGGGTGGCGTTGGGGCCCTGGTATGTCCTCATGGACGAGTTCTTGGTGTCGGGCGAGACCATCATCCGCAACCTCCAGCTCGGGATCGAGCGGGCGGCGGCATTCGCCGGGGCCTCAGACGTGGGCTACCTGCCCGACATGTTCGGCCACGTCGCCCAGATGCCCCAGATCCTGCGCCAGGCCGGGTTCGAGCACACCGCGGTGTGGCGCGGCGTTCCCAGCCACGTCGACCGCACCGCCTTCTGGTGGGAGGCCCCCGACGGCTCCGTGGTCCGGGCCGAGTACATGCCGGTGGGCTATGGGAACGGCGCCGCCATCCCCGACGATGGCGCGGCGCTGGTGGAGCGCATCGCCGCCCACGACAGCGAGCTGAGCCACCTGCTTCCCGACGGCTGGCCGATGTTGTGGATGAACGGCACCGACCACGAGGTACCCCAGCCGTGGCTCGGCCGGGTGGTGACCGAGGCCAACTCCACCCAGGACGACTACGACCTCGTCATCTGCTCGCTGTCCGAGCACGTGCACCTGGCGCCGGCCGAAGAGCTGCCCGAGCACCGGGGCGAGCTCCGATCGGGGGCCCGGGCCAACCTGCTCATGGGTGTCGCCTCCAACCGCGTCGATGTGAAACAGGCCGCAGCGCGCGCCGAGCTCTCACTGGAACGGCTGGCCGAGCCGCTCTGCACGCTGTTCCTTCCCGCCGAGCGCTGGCCCCAGTCGCTGCTCGACGTGGCCTGGAAGGAGATGATCCGCAACAGCGCCCACGACACCATCTGCGCCTGCTCCATCGATGAGGTGTGCGAGGCCGCCATCCATCGCTATGGCGAGGCGCGTGACATCGGGGTCGGCCTGACCAACCGAGCGCTGAAGGCGCTGGCCAGCTCCATCGACACGCCGGGTTGGGTGGTCGTCAACGCTGACGCTCGGCCCCGCAGCGGCGTGGTCGAGATGGTCATCGAGACCGAGGAGCTACCGGTGGGTGCTCAGCTGGTCGAGGAGATCGGGGGGTTCGACCTGGACGTCACGGTGCCCGGTCGTGATCTGGGCACCTACCTCGGCATGCTGCGCAGCCAGCACCTGACCGAGGGCACCTACCTCAACGGCATCGACATCTCCGAACACGACGAAGGGGTCGAGATCGTGCTGCACATCGACTCGAAGATGGTCGACTCCTTCAACGTCGAGGAGGCACGCCGCAAGCTCTACGCCCTCGGCGGCGCTCGCCCCGACACCCCGTTCCACGCCACTGGCACCCAACCCACCGCCGTCCGAGCGCTCGCTCGCGTCACCGACGTGCCCGCCTTCGGCTGGACCATGTGGACGCCGCGACCACTCGACGTCGAGCCAGTGGAGGTGACCCAGCCGGTCGACAGGCCGGTGTTGATGTCCAACGGGTTCACCACCGTGTGCATCGACCCCGACCACGGCACGTTCTCTCTCGACGAGACCGCCGGCATGGTGCGCCTGGTCGATGGCGGTGACCTGGGCGACACCTACAACTACTCCCCACCCGTCACCGATGACCTCGTCGCCATCCCCGAGTCCGAAGAGGTCACCGTCGAGGCCAGTGGTCCGGTGGTGGGCCGGATCCGGGTGCTCCGCACCTACCACTGGCCCACCCACTGCGACCCCGCGGAGGGGGGTCGGCGGGTGGGCACCGTCACCGTGGGCGTCGACACCGTCATCGAGCTGCACGCCGGCGAGCGGTTCGTCCGGGTAGCGGTGGAGCTCGACAACCACAGCCGCGACCACCGCCTCCGAGCGCACTTCCCCTTGCCCCAGCGGGCCGATCACAGCCGGGCCGAGTGCGCGTTCGCGGTGGTGCAGCGTGGCCTCGAAGCCGAAGGCGGGCCGACCGAGCGAGCGCTGCCAACGTTCCCGTCGCGCCGCTTCGTTTCGGCCGGGGGGCTGACCATCGCCCATGAGGGGTTGGCAGAGTACGAGGTGGTCGACGAGGGACGCGAGCTGGCGCTCACGCTGCTGCGATGCACCGGGATGCTGAGCCGACCCGAGATGGCCTACCGCCCGCTGCCGGCCGGCCCCGACATCGCCATGGAAGGCCCCCAGATGCAGGGCCGTCACACGCTGCGGTTCGCGGTCTCGGCCGATCCCCACATCGATCCCTACGCCATGGCCGCGGACGCCTTCGTGTTCCTCTCCGCCAAGCAGACCGCCGGCGACGGCGACCGCTCACCAACGGGTGCCGCGCTCGACATCGATCCGGGAGCGGCCCAGATCTCATCGCTGCGACGCCACGACGGCGCCGTCGAGCTGCGGGTCTTCAACCCCACCGGAACCGCCACGTCAGTGCGGCTCCGCGGTGCGACCGGTTGGTTGGTCGACCTGCGCGACCGTCCGATCGAGCGGTTCCACGAGGGGATCGATCTCGGTCCCTACGCCATCGCAACGGCCCGCCTCGACGCCTAGCCCGGACCCCCCCCATTGGCTTCCGCATCCATCAGCCCAGGGTGACCGCCTGCTCGGGAGGCGGTGGTGGGGCCAGGAGGGCTTCTCCACCTCGATCGGTGGACGACCAGCCCGGGTCGATGCCGGGAGCTCGGAGGGTGACCTCGCCGGCGGGTGCCGCCGGGTGAGGCGTGAGCTCCCACAGCAGCGCCGGACGCTCGCCGTGCCACCGAAGCGCATAGGACAGTCGCCCATGGTGGGTGGGGGCGTCGTGCACCTCGAGATCGTGCCCGAACCAATCAGGCGGCAGCAGGGTGAGCAGATCGAGGCCCCTCGGCCGATCGCGCACCAACAGGTTGCGCACGAAGGTGAGGTAGTCGGCGGCGGCCCACCCGTGGTGGCCGTCACCCATGCAGCCGCCCCCGAGCTGGGGATGGATGGCCTCGGGCCAGGTGGCGGTCGACGTGGAGGCTTCGGTCATCCACGCCAGGCGGCGCAAGGCGCGAGGATCGCCGGACTCGAGCTCGACAAAGGCCAGCTGGAGGGTGAGGTACGTCCCCAACCCGGTGTGGGAGATGCCCTGGTAGAACGCGTCACCCTGGCAGAACCGCTCGCGGATGACATCGGCCGTCGCCACCACCGATGGGTGATCGGCGGGGAACAGCCCGAGCGGCCAGCAGGCGGCCAACGATCCGATGCACCCAGGGTCGAGCCTGCGCCGGGGTCCGGCCGGCATGGCGTCGGTGCCCAATCGCTCGGCCACCCGCCGCAGGCTCGCCTCGATGTCGCGACCGAACGCAGCCGCATCTTGGCGCACGGCGGCTGCAGCCGCGGACTGGCCCAGCGCCTCGAGCAGCTGCGCGCCGTCGAGCATCCCCTTCCAACCCCAGAAGTCATCCCAGTAGTAGAAGTCGAACGGGCCGAGGTGCTCGGCGGAGATACCCGCCGGCAACAAGCCCTCCATCTCGGGATCCTTGCGGTTTCGCTTCGAGTGGCGCTTCCGCTCGATCCACTGCACGCCACGTGCAACGACCTGGTCGAGCCCTTCGAGCGCGTCGGGATCACCGGTGAGCCGCCAATGCTCGGCCAGTGCATGCAGCGCGGCTCCGTTGCTGTCCCACTCCTGGCGCTGGGAAAGGAAGTAGCCGTCGACCCGCTGGCGATCGGGCCACGTGGCCAGCACCTGGGCCGTCTCGGCGTGAAAACCCCAACGATCCATCGCTCCAAGCAGATAGGCGGCGTCGCGAAACCAGAAGCGGTGGTAGGTGAGCGGGCCGGGCGTGACCTCGTCGCCGTCGTGGTACAACAGCATGAAGCACCGGTTGGCCTCGACCGTCTCGGCCAAACGGCCGGCCGGGAGCACCACCCGCATGCCCCGGTCGGTCTGAGCCAGCCATCCCTTGACCACCTCGTCGGAGGAGACCAGATCTCTCGAGGTGTCCGCGGAGGACAGGCGGCGCGCGATGGCGTGGCGCCGCCGGGTGCGTCGATCGGGCCGCAGCGGCATGGCAAAGCGGAGGGTGGTGTGATGCGGGAGCGGGAAGAGGAACGCAGCCTGGGCCAGCCCGGCGTCGCAGCGAAGATCGGAGTGCAGTGTCGTGCCCGCCTCCCCGCGCTCGACCACTCGTGCCGAGTCTCCGTCGTGGAAGGTGGATCCCGTGGCGTGGCGCGGCACTGAGGGAAGGGACAGCGCCGGTCGCCCGTCGACCATGATCGTCGCGCCGTGCTGTTGGATGCGCTCGACGACGGCCAGGCCCTCGGGGTTGTAGGGACGGACGGCGACGGCCAGCGCCACGGGTACGGCACTGCGGTTACTGATCTCGACGACCACCAGCTCCTGGTCGCCTCGCTGGATGACGTAACAACGGTGAACAGCATCGCCACCCGGTATGCGCATGGCCGTCTCGACCACCGGTGTGCTCTCGACCAACCGCTGCCGGACCGCGGGCTCGCGCGACGGGAAGTGCCACCGATCCTCGGCGCCGATCCACCAGTCGAGCGACCAGCCGTCGTACCACGGGGTGACCAGACCCCGAGGGTCGACGACCGCCGACCAGGGGGAGGAGACGTTTCCGAGGCCGGTCCAGTTCCGCGCCGTGATGTTGGTCGGGAAGGGGAGATGACCACGCGGCACGAACGCCGACGACTCGGGATCGATCTGGCGGTGCAGCCAGTAGGGCCACACCCAGTCGACACCGATCTGGGGAGCCGACCGGGTGCGAAGGGCGCGAAACACCGTGCGAGCCCCCACCGGCAGCAGCTCGGTGGGCATCTCGACCTCGACCGCCTCGCCGAGCCGCTGAAACGTCGTCAGGTGACGGACGATGTCGTCGTCGATTCGGAAGCGACCCGCCAGGCGGCGGAGCGCCCACGAACGCAGGCCCACTATGGGTCGATGCCCTCGAGCTCGTACCCAGCCTCGCGCTCGAGCAGCGAACCCATGGCGTCGACGACAGTCCGTTGGCCATCGAGCACGGCAACGACCTCGCTGGCGATGGGCATGTCGACGCCGTGGGTGGCCGCGACCTGCAGCACCACGCGCGACGTCTTCACGCCCTCGGCGACCATGTTCATCTCGTCGATGATCTCGTCGAGGGTGCGGCCACGGCCCAGCTGCTCGCCGACATGGCGGTTGCGGCTCTGACGGCTGATGCAGGTGGCGATTAGGTCGCCCATACCGGCCAGCCCGGAGAAGGTGAGCGGCTGGCCGCCCATGGCCACGCCCAGACGCGACAGCTCGGCGAGACCACGAGTGATGAGAGCCGAGCGGGTGTTGTCGCCGAGGTCCATTCCGTCGACCATCCCGGCGGCCAGAGCCATCACGTTCTTCAACGCTCCCGCCACCTCGCAACCCACGACGTCGTCATTGGTGTACACCCGGAATCGACCGGTGCTGAAGATCCTCTGGAGCTCGCCGGCGATGCGGCTGTCGGCCATTGCCACCACCGCCAGTGCGGGCTGGCCGGCCATGATCTCCTTGGCCAGGTTGGGTCCCGTGAGCACCCCTGCCGGGTGACCGGGCATCACCTCACCGATCACCTCTGTCATCCGCAGCCTCGTTCCCTGCTCGAGACCTTTGGTGAGGCTGAGCACGGGGACCCAGGCCCGGGTGTGCTCGGCTACCTGGACCAGCACGTCACGGAAGCCGTGGCTGGGAACACCCATGACCACGACGTCGGCGGTGTCCACCACCGCGGCGAGATCTGACGAGGAGGCCAAGCTCTCGGGGAGCACGAAGTCGGGCAAGTAGGCGCGGTTGACGTGCTTGACGTCGATCTCCTCGGCAAGATCGGCTCGTCGGGCCCACAGCGTGGTCGGCACGTTCTCGGCAGCGATCGATGCCACCGTGGTGCCCCACGAGCCGGCGCCGATGACTGCAACGCGGATGGTCGCCATGGGCCGTCACCCTAGGGGACGACCCTTCGCCGCCCTACACTCATCGGCCCATGGCGCTGCCGATCTACGACCACCTCAGGGACGCTCCGGTGGCGGTCATCGTTCCGATCCGATCGTTCGACGGGTGCAAGCAGCGCCTGGCCCCGGTGCTCTCGGCCGATGAGCGGTCGCGGCTGGTGATGGCCATGGCTGCCCGGGTCCTCGACGCGGCCCGGCCGATGCCGACCGTCGTCGCCACCGCCGACCACGACGTCGTCGATTGGGCCCGGGCTCGCTCGGTCCCGGCGTTGGCGACGGGGGGTGAGTCCCTCGATGCCGATGCGACCGAGGCGATCGACTTCCTGGCTGACCACGGGGTCGGCGCGGCACTGATCGCTCACGCCGATCTCCCGCGTGCCCAGCGTCTCGATCATCTGGTGCGATCTGGGACCGTCGTGCTCGTCCCCGATCGCGCCGAGGACGGGACGAACGTGTGCCTTGTTCCCACTGACGCCGGGTTCCGGTTCGCGTACGGTCCGGGTTCGTTCGCCCGCCACCGGGCCGAGGCGGAGCGCCTGGGACTCGAAGTGGAGATCGTGGTCGACGACGACCTGGCGCTCGATGTCGACGAGCCTGGCCACCTCGCCGCCGCCTCCCACCTCATGCCGTCGGTGACCGCCGGCATCTGATCGTCACACCCCGTGCTTCCCGACGATCTCTCGCCCCATGTCGCCGATGTCGTTCGCCGCTACGACGACACTCCATCGTCGGTGCTCGTGCTCGGCGCTCACCCCGATGATGCCGAGCTCGGGGCCGGAGGCACGGTCGCCCGCTGGTCGTCGGGTGGAAGCGAGGTCCACCTCTGCGTGCTCACCGACGGTTCGAAGGGTTCGTGGGACCCGACCGATGATCCCGCCGATGTCGCTGGGCGGCGCCGCCAGGAACAAGCCGACGCCGCCATCGCGCTCAGGCTGACAGGCGAGATCCACTGGGGACCGTGGGCCGATGGAGAGCTGGTCGCCGATCCGGCGTCGGTCCGCTGGGTCTGCGGGCTGATCCGAATGGTGAGACCCGAGCTGGTGGTTGGACACGACCCATGGCGTCGCTACCGCCTGCATCCCGACCATCGCCATGGCGGGCTGCTGGCTGTCGACGGCGTTGTGGCGGCGCGCGATGCCCACTTCCACCCCGACCAGGATGCACCTCACCGGCCGGAGGCACTGCTGCTGTTCGAGGCCGACGAGCCTGACACTGTGGTACCGCTCGACGATGATTCAGCGCAGCGAAAGATCGACGCGCTGCTGTGCCACCGGAGCCAGTGGCGGTCCACGATGGGGATCGACCACGGCGACGACCCAGCGGTCTCCCGCTGGAACGACCGCGTTCGCGATCGCCTGGCGGCCCACGCCGCCCTCCTCGACTCTCCTGAGGTTCGCCTGGGTGAGTCGTTCCGATGGCTGGCCACCTGATCACCGACGCGACGATGGGGCGGCCGAAGCCGCCCCATCGAGCTCAGGTTCTGTCCGTCAGCGCCGAGCGGCGCGCTTCTTTGCCGGACGCTTCTTGGCTGCGCGCTTCTTGGCTGCGCGCTTCTTTGCCGGACGCTTCTTGGCTGCGCGCTTCTTTGCCGCGCGCTTCTTGGCGGCGCGCTTCTTGGCCGCGCGCTTCTTGGCGGCGCGCTTCTTGGCCGGACGCTTCTTGGCTGCGCGCTTCTTTGCCGCGCGCTTCTTGGCCGGACGCTTCTTCGCGGCGCGCTTCTTCGCTGCTGCCTTTCGCTTAGGGGCGGACCTGCGTGTCGCAGCCGCCTTCTTCCGGACCGGCCGCTTCTTCGCTGCAGCCTTCTTCTTGGCTGGCCGCTTCTTTGCGGCTCTCTTCTTGGCGGGGCTCACAGGCCACCTCCTCGTGTTGAGGTTCTGGGGCATCGAACAACACCCTTTGGCAGACTTCAAGCATTTACACATCGCGCGCGCCACTGGTGGATACCCCCGATGGGACCGCGGTGTTCTCTAGTCTCCGCACCGACAAGTCGTAGAGCTCGCTGGAGGAGCCGTGTCCCAATCAATCACCAGTCGCCTGCCGGCGCGCTTGGTCATGGTCCTCATGGTCGTCGGCCTGATCGCCGCCGCGTGTGGATCCGACGACGACTCGGGCACCGGTTCCGTCGCCACCGACGGGTCACCCCAGTCGTGGGTCGACGCGGTGTGCGGCGCCGGCATCCAGCTGGCGGCGAATCTGGAGCCGGTTGCCGACCGCCTCGCCGAGGAGTTCGCCGACATCGACCCCACCGACTTCTCGTCGTTCGACGAGCTGTTCACCATCCTGTTCAGCGTGCTCGGCGAGTTCGAGGAGCCGTTCACCGACTTCGCAGAGAACGTGAAGTCGTTCGGCCCGCCTGACGTCGAGGGCGGCCAAGAGCTCTACGACGGCATGGTCGCCGGGTTCGATGCCGCAGTGACCGCCTTCGCGACCCTGGCCGCCACCGACCCGTCGGACGGCCTGGCGGCACTCACCGAGGACGATCCGTTTGCGGGCCTCGAGTCACTCGAGAACCTCGACTTCGCTGACGGGCCGCCGGAGCTTACGGCCGCGGCCGAGGCGAGCGAGACCTGTCGAGACGCCGAGCGTGCATTCGATGAGTTCTCGGCCAAGCTCGAGAACCTCGGGCCCGCGCTCTAGCTCTCGGTCACGACGCGGCAGGTGGTGCCGGGGCCACCCCATCAGGCGGCCATGGCGCCATCCCATCCTCGAGCGGGACCTCCAACGATCGAAGGATCCCGGCCACCATCTGCCAGGTACCGATCGACGCGATGAGCTCGATCACGGCCGCGTGGTCACCACCGCATGCCGACACACACCGTTCGAAGGTCGGCGGCGACACCGTCCCGGTGTCGAGCGTCTCATCGGTGGCGGCCAGCACCGCTCGCTCCGCTTCGCCGAAGCCGTCATGAGCGTCCGGCTGACGGCAGCCGACGATGTCGGCTCCGTCGATCTCCATCCAGGTGGCCACTCCCCAGTGCTGGGTCCACTCGTAGACCGAACCGGTGCGCCAACCGAGGCGCATGATCACCAGCTCACGCAGGCGGCGGTCGAGCGTCGAGCCGAAGAGCAGGTGATCGAGCAGGCCGTGCACCGCCTTGGCCACCGGCGGCTGGTGGAGCAGCACCCGGAACACGTTGAGCCGGGCCAGGTAGTCGGGAACACCCACCTCCTCACCTCGGCGCACCGCCTCGGACTCCCCCAGCAACGGGACGCGAGGTTCAACCGGAACGGCTCCGAACTCGGTCACGCTCGGTCTCCTTCGTCGGGTACGAGCACCGCGTGATGAGGCGGTGGATCGCCTTCTCCGGCGATCGCCGCTACCAGCTCGCCGGCTCGTCGAAGCGGTTCGGAACGTCGATCGATCACGCCAAGATCGAGCGAGTGGCTGCCGAGCAGGGCCATGGCCTCGACGTAAGCCGAGTGATCAACACCGAGGGTGCCGTAGACGGTGATCTCCTTGGCCACGAGATCGTCGGGGTGGAATCCCGGGGCGTCGACGGGGCCGCGGGTTCCGGCTACGACGACGCGGCCGGCGGGTGCGGAGAGAGCGATCGCCTGACCGAACGCGGCGGGGGCGCCGGCGGTGACGTCGACGACCACGTCGGCCCTTCGGCCGCCGGTGGCGCCGCGCAGGGCAGCCACCGGATCCTGGTCCACTACATCGACGGCGAGATCCGCGCCCCACGCGCTGGCCGCCTCCAACCGGGGATGATCGCGATCGCCGGCCCCGGTGATCATGATGAGCTCCGCGCCCGCGGCGCGGGCGGCGGCGACTGCGGCGAGACCGCGGAGCCCGGGGCCGAGCACGGCGACGACGTCGCCCGGGCCGGTGCGGGGAACCGTCGCGCCCCACCTGATGCCGGCGCCCAGCGGGTTGAACAACGTTGCCGTGAGCGGATCGAGGCCCGCGGGCACCGGGACCAGCAGCGTCCCGGGGCCCAGGACGTGATGGGTGGCCCAGCCGCCCCACAGCCCGCAGCCGCTCTCGAGCGGCTGGAACCCGTACATGGTGGCCAAGCCGTGCTCCACACACCTCCGCTCATCACCGCGCCGGCACGCCTCGCACACCCGGCATGACCGGAACACCTCGACGGCTACCCGGTCGCCAACCGACACGCCCCAGCTGGTGGCGGCGTCGGGCCCGATGGACACGATGCGACCGATCGTCTCATGGCCGGGGACCAAGGCGTAGCCCGGAAACAGCATCCCGCTCCACAGCTCGTGGTCGGTGCCACACAACCCGCAGGCTTCGACCTCGAGCACCGCTTCGTCGTCGGCGGGTTCGGGAACCGGAACGGCGACCAGCTCGATCTGGCGAGGCGCCCGCAGCACGGCCGCCGTCGCCGAGATCGGTGCCACGCCGTCAGCGCCTCAGGCCGCGGATGCTGCGGCCAGGTCGGCGTCGCGAGCGGCGACGCGCCGAACGAAGTCCTGACCCTGGGGATGTCGCTGCAGCGTCCGGAGCTGAGTGACGGGGCGGGGCAGCATCCACGAGTGGCCTCCGGCGATCCACACCACCGGCTCGCCGACGATGTCGGAGAAGTCGAGCGCCGTGCCCCTCGGCACCAGACGATCGGACCGACCCCACATGGGAAGGATCGGGATGTCCGTGCTGCTGACGGCCAGGATGACGGGGTCGAGGTTCTCGTAAAACAACATGGCCGCCACCGGGAACGTGTCGGCCAGCGAATGGATGTTGCGGCGAGCATCGGGGAGAACACCTCGCACGAACGAGCCGAGCCGTCCCCATGCGAGGTCGGGGATGTCTGCCACGGCCCCGGCCACGATCTCCACCATCGAGCCGACATCGGGCGAGATGGGCTCGGTGATCTTGGTCAGAAGCCCGTGCCGGGTCTTCCATGACGAAGGGCCGGCGCCATCGCGATAGATCACACCGAGGCAGCGATCGGGGTGATCGTGAGCGAACTGCATGGCCACCGCGCCACCCATCGAGTGGCCGAGCACCACTGCTCGTTCCACCTCCAGATGGTCGAGCAAGGCAGCCAGGCGGGCGGCGAACGCACTCATCGACAGGTCGGACCACTCGAGCGGTTGACTGCCACCGAACGAGGGGAGGCTGGGATTCACCACCTTCCACCCGAGGCCGCCGGCCAGACGGGCGCTCTCGCGCCAGTACATGCCGCCGCCGGCGAAGAAGCCGTGGATGTTGACGGCCCAGATCGAACGCGAATCGTCGACGGCGGCGTCGATGGCGGCGTTGTCGCTCAGGGCGTATCGCATGGTCAGCCCGTCGTCGGTGAACGAGCCAGGGGCCATGCGCACCCGAAGCTGGTCGGAGAGCCCACTCAAAGGTGGCGGGGCGAGGGTGAGGCGACGGGTCACCACTCAGACCGTCCTCCAGGTAGGGGGTTGTCCAGCGGTGAGCTCGACGGGGCAGCCGACGACGTTGCGGCCGGCCATGGACGCGACGTCGTCAGGGTTGCACGTGGCCACCACGCGCCGGCCGTCGGGCAGAGCCACCACGGCCGGCGCCGAGCTGGCGGAGCCGTGCTTGTCGAACTGAACGCTGACAGCAACGACGGTTCCGGGGCCGCTGGCAGTGGGCAGCACCGGAAGCGCCGACTCGTCGATCGCCGCCTGCTCGGCCGTGGTGTCGGCCAGGCGCCATCCCTCCGGTGATGGGTCGGCACCGACCACGAGGGCGCTGTGCTTGGTGACGAACCAGCCGAGGCCGGTGACCAGGCCCAGTCCCCCCCGCTCCCGAAGGCGCTCGATGGTCGTGGCCAGCGCGTGACCGGCGTAGTTGTTGCCGGCACCCCCGAAGTAGGGCAGCCCGCCGGCCACGGTGAGACCGCGCCGATCGTCGAGGTCGATCCCCCCGGCCTGTGCTCCCATCTGCACCGCGCACGGGAAGCACGAGTAGAGATCGATCAGGCCGATGTCGTCGATGCCGCATCGAGCAGCGTCGAGCGCGCCCCCTAGGGCGGCGGCGATGCCCGGTGTTCGCCCGAGGTCCGGGCGTTCGCACACATGCCAGACGTCGTTGACCGAGGCACCACTCCAGAGGAAGACGGCCTGCCCATCGAGGCCGAGCTCTCGCGCCACCGCCAGCGAGCAGACGACCAGAGCGGCTGCTTGATCGACGACCACCATGGCGTTCATCCGCTTTGTGTACGGCTCGGCGATCAAGCGGTTGGTGCGCGACACGCTGGAGATGTCTTGCGGCGACGCGGGCTCGGGGAACCATGCGTAGGGGTTCTTCGCCGCCACCTCGGTGAAGGGAGCCATGAGCTCGCCGAGCCACTCCCGCTGCTCGGCAAACGTGCGTCCGGCCCGGTGGGCGAGGACGGACTCGAACAGCGGATAGATCTGGGTGGGCACTACCAATCCCGCCGCCATCTCGAGGGGGTGGATGCCGAGACGATCGTCGCCGACCACCACGTCGGGCGGTAGATCCTCGTGGGGCTCGGGTGTCGGTGTCCGTAGCGAGGGCGCCGGCGCGTTCTGGCTCCGCTGGGCTTCGGATCCGGCGATGAGCACGGCATCGATCCGGCCAGCGGCGATGTCGGAAGCGGCGCGTCCCACCAACCATGGTGGTGTGTTGCCCCCGATGGTGGACACCTCGGTGGTGACGTCGTCCAGCCGGAGCCGGCGAGCGAGGCGGCGCGCCGGAGACGGTCCGACGCGAGTCAGGATGTTGACGACCGAGACCCGCCCGATGTGACGGTCGATGCCCGGCGCTTCGCGCAGCGCCGCCACCGATGCTCGCTCGGCGAGGTCGATGGCTCCAACCCGCTCGGCCCGCTCGACGGCCTGACCGACCGCCACGATGACAGGAAGGCGGGATTCATCGACTACCACGAGCCGAGACGCTAGTTGACTCGTCAGTCAACAGTCGGGTCACCGATCCACCGGGCGGGAGGATTCTGGCCGCTTCGCGCAGAATCCACTCACGACAGGATCGGTGTCGGTGTCGATTCGCGAGTACGCGAGGGGTCATATGACGGGGCGATTGCGGGCGGCGACGGTGGTGGCAGTCATGGCGGTGGCGATGGGTGCGGGTACTCCCGCTCCGGTCCAGGCGCAGGCCGACTGCCCGCAGGTCATCTTCATGTTCAGCGGGGTCGAAGGTGGACCGGCCCTCAACATCGGAACCTTCGGATGCGTCATGGGGAACTCGCCTGATGTCCGCGTCTTCACACCAGGCGCCACCGTTGCCAGCGCGGCCACGACGGGCACCGTCGAGGTCGACGAGAGCGGCGAGCGGTTCCTGCTCATCGAGCACATCGACATCGACGAGGCGACGGGCGGCCACACGGTTGTCTCCTCATCGGAGATGCCGCTCACGTTCAACCCCGACAACAGCCGCTGGTCTACCGAGTCGTTCGCCATCGAGGCCGATGCGGTACGGGCATCGGCTGTGTTCACCATCAGCGGGAACCGCCACGAAACCACCTATCGCCACGCTCACACCGACCTGGAGGGGTCACGGTGAGCCGGCGAACGGTGGCTCAGATCGCCGCACTGTCCCTGACCATCTCGGTCATCCCGCTGGTGGCACCCCAGGTGACGGCCCGCGCCGACACCGACCCCGTCACGGTGGCCACGCCCAACATGGAGTGGGTGGCAACGGTCGCCTACGCCACCCGCGAGGGGTACGAGAGTCCCCGATTCGCCGATGACGCGGGCCTCATCCCACTCGACAGCTCGTTCGGCACCGATCTCGAGGTGGCCTCGTGGACGGTGGACCACGACGGCGGGCGAGTCGAGCGCGACTTCGTGGTGGCCGGTTCCTACCGCAACGGGATGCAGCTGATCGACGTCACCGACCCCGAGCAGCCCGTCATCGCTCAGACGTTCGACTGCGGCATCGCCCAGGGAGATGTCCAGATCTTCCAGCGGGTGGTGGACGGCCAGACCCGCACCTACGCCGCCTACGGCCAGGATGACATCTCCGGAGACCGGCTCCTCGACACCGAGTGCTTCCGCCAAGGTCTCGAGCAGGAGGGATACACCGGGTCCGGGACCGAGGGCGATGCCTCCGTGATCGACGCCGAGGGCGGCGTGTCGGGCACGTTCATCTTCGACATCACCGAGCCCTACCACCAGCCCGACAACACCAACCCGGTGCGCGTTGTCGGCTGGGCCCGCTGGCCCACCGGCTCCCACAACACCACCGTCGATCCGACCGGTCGGTACATCTACAACTCGAACCAGGACCTTCTGCCCGCCAACGTGCCCGGCGACGGCAAGAGTGCGTTCCAGATCGAGGTGTTCGACATCGGCGAGCCGGACCCGACCACCGGCAACTTCGACGTAGAGCTGGCCGGCTCGGTCCAACTCGACACCGGGCTCGGACCCCACGACATCACCTTCAACGAGGTAGGCGACCGCGCCTACGTGGCCGCCATCTCCCACACGGTGGTGCTCGATACCTCCGAGCCCGCCCAGCCCGAGGTCATCGGCGTGATCGAGGATCCGGCCATCAGCATCCATCACCAGGCAGACCCGATCCCCGTGCACGACCCGCTGCTCGGTGAGCGGGTGTTCCTCGTCATCAGCGACGAGCTGGCTGGCGTCATCCAGGGTGCCGGGGCCTGCCCGGGGGGTGGGCTCCACGTCTACGACGTCACCGGAGATCTCGAGCGCACCCCGGTGAAGGTGGGCTACTTCGCCATTCCCCAGACCGAGCCGGCCACCCAGTACCACCTGCGGTGCACGGCCCACGTCTTCCGCACCTACGACACCGATGGAGACGGCGGCCACGACGTGATGACCATCGCGTGGTACGGCGCCGGGGTCCGGGTCATCGACCTCAACGGTCTGGCCGGCGCGAGTGTCGGCGCGTCGGGCGTAGGGTCGCTCGGCACCGCCCCCGTAACCGGAATGCGGGAGATCGGTTCGATCTACCTTCCCGAGATCAGCACCGTCGATGCCGACGGCAACCGCATCGTCGAGCAGGACGGGTCCCAGACGTGGTCGGCGAAGGTGCTCGAATGGGAGGACGACGGCTCCGCCTTCATCTTCGCCAACGATCTCGATCGGGGATTCGAGGTCTACCGCTTCGACGGCACCCGACCCTCGGGGCCGGGGGGAACCTGGTTGGGGCCCGACGCCGCACTCGAGCTCGCCTCCGAACGGGGTGTGTTGAGCGCTCGCACCGCCGGTGTCCGCTACACCCCGTACTGCGTGGTGCTGCCCCAAGGGGTGGAGGGCTACGAGACCATCTGACGGGCATCGGGGTGGGCGGCGGCGGTGATGGCCCGCTCCCACCCTGTGCGGTCGATGCCGATGGCGGCGAAGCGCTCCTCGGCGTCGTGGCGCGAGGCGACCGCGTCGTCCTGCCGGCCGATGAGGTCGAAGGCGGCAGCGCGAGCCAGGCGAGCCACCGCCATGGCCACGTGATCGCCAGTTGCATCGGCGCGGGCCACGGCCTCATCGCTGAGCCCGACGGCGCCGACGGCATCGTCGAGGTGCGCTCGGGCGACCGACCGCGCCGCGGTGGCCAGCAGGTGGTCGAGGTAGGTGCCCTGGGAACCGAGCTCCTCGGTGATCTCGTTGGCTCCCACGACGTCGCCGGCAGCCATCCGTGCCAGAGCCAGCGGGGCGGCGAGGTAGGCGCGCAGCCCGCCGGTGGACACGTCGCCGGCTGCGGCCTCGAGAACCCGCAGGGCGTCGGTGGCTCGACCGAGCTGGAGCAGGCCCAGACCCACGGTGACCCTGCGCTCACCAGCGATGAGCATGTCGCTGTGTTGCTCGAGCTCGGCGATCTCCTCCGCCATCGGTGCCAGCCGTTCGGTGTCACCAACGAAGGCGGCGAGGCTGGCCCGCAGCCCGAGGGAGAACTGGCTCATGCCCGATGCATCGTCGGCCAGGGCATCGACCTCCTCGGCCGCCGCCCAACCCTCGTCGACGGAGCCCGAGGCGATGAGTGCTCTCGACAGCACGGTGAGGGCCTGGATGCGTCCGTAGCGGTCATCCATCTTGGTGAACTGATCGACGGCCTGGCGCCCTCTGGCTACCGCGTCGAGCGTCGCGCCCCGCCACAGGGCCACCTGGGCGAGCAGCACCATCAGGATGGCCTCCGGCCACCGCTCACCGCGATCGGCAGCTCGCGGGAGCACCTTCATGGCCAGCTCCTCGGCTTCATCCAGCCGGCCCTGCTGGAACCGGACCCAGGCCAGCAGACCGAGCGCCCATCCCTCCCCACCCACGTCGCCCGTCTCCCTGAAGGCGACCGCGGCCTTGTTGAGCCGCTCCTCGGCGAGGTCGGGTTGACCGCTCAGGAAGGCGATCCAGGCCAGGTTCTGGAGGGCCCAGGCCTCGCCCCGCCGCGAGCCGAGCCGGCGGTAGAGCTCCAGTGCCTCACGGATGGGTGGGTCGGCCTCGTCGAGGTGGTTGCGCCGGATGTCGTTGAATCCGAGCGCTCTGAGGGCTGACGCGATGCCGCCAGCGTCGTCAAGCTGACGCCACTCCTCGACCGCCTGGTGGAGGATCCCGGCGGCGCCGTCGCAGTCGCCGGAGGTGCTCACGATCTCCCCGAGGACGGTGCGCGCCCGCGCCGTGTAGTGGGCATCGCCGGCCGCTTCGGCTTCAGCGAGAGCAACGTCGATGTCGGCGCGGGCTTCGTCGATCTGGTGCAGCGACTCGCGGGCGTCCGCCCGACCGATGAGTGCTCGCCAGCGATGGGGTTGAGGGTCCGGCGGCAGCAGCCGCATGACGTGGTCGAGCAGACGGGCCACCACCAACGGTTCGTCCTGGGCATCGGCGCGCACCGCCGCCCGTTCCAAGGCCTTGAGCGCCCGCATCGACACGTCATCGGGGATGGCGTCGACATCTCCCAGCTCGGCAACCAGCTCGGCAGTGGTTCCCCAGTGGTGGGCGAGCTGTTCGAGGTGCTCGTCTTCGCGGTCGGCCTGGCGGGCACGGCGCTCCAGCCACTCGGCGACGGTGCTGTGGCGGGCGGCCCGATCCCGCTTGGTCATGACGGAGTAGGCAACCTCACGGATGAGATCGCTCTTGAACTCGTAGTCGCCACCGTGAAGGACGAGGAGATCGCGGTCGACCAGCTCGCGCACGGCGCCGGTGGGCTCAAAGTCGCCTCGCTCAGAAGCCAGCGCCCCCAGCGCCTCGCGGGGACCGGTCCGGCCGACGACCGCGGCATCCTCGAGCGTGGCCCTCGCTGCGGGGGCCAGCGCGTCGATGCGGGCGGCGACGAGCCCTCGAAGCGTCGCCGGCAGCTCGGTGCTCGCAACCGAGCCCACGAGCTCGCCGTCGTGGTCGCGCAACAGCGCGACCAGCTCCTCGAGGAAGAAGGGGTTCCCCCCGCTGCGCTCCAGCACCTCATCGGCGACCACCGGCGGAAGCTCGGTGCCCAACAGCTCGGCCAGCAGGCACGTGGCCGCCGCCGCCGGCAACGGGTCGAGGTGCAGCTCGATGCTGTTGAAGCGGCCGGCGGCCGGCCGCCAGCGCTCGTCGATCTCGGTTCTGGCCGTGGCCACGGCCACCAGTGGCTCATGCACCATCCGCTCGGCCAGCCGGTCGACCAGCTCGAGGACACGCTCGTCAGCCCAGTGCACGTCGGAGAGAACGACCACGACCGGACGGGTGCGGGCGACCCCGGCCAGGGCCGCGTGCAGGGCAACCACGACGTCGTCACGGATGCGGCTCGGGTCGACCGCCTGCTTGGCCTGCTCGTCGCCCATGAGGAACATGAAGGTGTCGACGATGGGGCCGACCTCGGGCGCATCGGCGGGAAGGTCGAGCGCGCTAGCGGCCGAGGCGCGGCACTTGGCGAGCATCTCGTCGTAGCTGTCGTCGGATGTGATGCCCGCCGCGGTCTGGAGCGCGTCGGCGATGGGGAACCAGGCGTTGGCCTCGCCGTAGGGGACGCACTGGCCTTCGAGGAGGTAGGCATCGTGGAGACGGGCGGCCTCGGCCGCCACCTCCTCGGCCAGCCGGCTCTTTCCGACACCGGCTTCACCGGTGAGCAGGACTACTTGCGCCCGGCGGTGGCTCACAGCCAGATCGAGTGTGGAGCGGAGGATGGCCCGCTCGGCGTCGCGGCCAACGAGTGATGCGCGATGGGTGCGCGGACGGCGCCCGGGCCGGGTGGCAGGACGGATGGCCGTCCACACCGGGACTGGCTCTCCCTTGCCCTTGGCATCAACGGCGGCGTGGTCCTCGTAGACGATGACGCCGGCGGTGGCGGCGTGGGTGGCGGCACCGACCAACACCTCGCCCGGATCGGCGGCCGACTGAAGACGGGACGCGGTGTTCACGACATCGCCCATGGCGGTGTAGTCGTCGCCGGCCCGGATGCCGCCAACAAGCACCTCACCGGTGTTGACGCCGATCCGCATACCGACCTCCTCGCCGAGGTCACCGGCCATGCCGGCCAGGGTCGACTGCATCTGGAGTGCGGCGCGCACCGCCCGTTCAGGGTCGTCCTCGTGGGCGACCGGCGCGCCGAACAGCGCCACGATGGCGTCGCCCACGACCTTGTCGACGCGTCCCCCGAAGGCCACCACATCGGCAGCCAGACGTTCGAAGCATCGCTCGACGAGGTGCTTGACATCCTCCGGATCGCGTCGCTCCGACAGCGCGGTGAAGCCCACGAGATCGCCGAACAGCACGGTGGCCACCCGGCGCTGGTCGGCGACGGACGCCAGCACGTTGCCGCAGGACGGGCAGAAGCGCGCACCGATCGGGACATCGGTCCCACAGGCGGTGCAGTTCACGCCGCCATGGTAGAGGGCAACCGACAAAACGGACCCGCCCATATGACATGGGTCACCGGAAGCTGTCACTGCCCCGGCGTACGATCGGCCATGTGACGATCGTCGTCGCCTCCCCGACTGCTCCTCCCATCCACGGGCTCGACATCGAGACCGACACCGCCACCGGCGGGCTCGATCCCGACCGTTCGCGCATCCTGGCCGCCGCCGTCGCCACCGAAGGCGGCACCATCGTGCTCGATGACCCGTCCGAAACCCGCCTGCTCCGGGGTCTCGATGATCTCATGGCCGAGCTCCCCGCCGGCGTCATCGCCACCTGGTTCGGTTCCGGCTTCGACCTTCCCTATGTGGCCCGGCGGGCCGAGATCTGCAGTGTGGCACTGGGGTTGCGCACCATCGCCGATCCCCGGGCGCCCGGGCGGGTCGCCGGGGCGTGGCACCACCACACCCACCTAGACGCCCATCGCCTGTGGGCCCACGTCCGGACCGCGCTCGGGGTGTCGGCTTCCCTCAAGTCGGTGGCCGGCCACAACGGGCTGCGCGCCGTGGCCGAGGAACCGGCCCGGGTGCACGAGCTGTCGCCGGCCCGGCTTCAGGCCTATGTGGCGAGCGACGCCGAGCTCGCCGCGTCACTGGCCCGCCATCAGTGGTCGCGGGCCCATGTCGCCATCGATGAGCTGATCATCCCACCAAGGCAATAGCCTGCGCCCAGCATGGGCGCACGCATGGACCGAACCGAACGCTGCCTCAACCTCTTGGCCACCCTCCAGCGCGCCGAGATCCCGATGACCCTCACCGAGCTCACCTCCTTCGACGGGTACACCGGAGACAAGGAGAACCGTCGAGTCCAGTTCGAGCGCGACAAGCGCGTGCTCCGCGGCGCCGGCGTCATGATCGAGGTGGCCGATGTCCCGGCCCCCTCGGGCGACCAGATGGTCCAGGCCTACGTGCTGGGCGACACCTACCTACCCGATCTGGACCTCGACGACGACGAGCGCCTGGCCCTGGGCGCAGCGCTGCGAGCAGTGCGGGTCGGTGACGACAACGGAGTCGACCCGGGCGCCCGGCTGGGCGCCGCCGATCCCGAGGACGTGTCGTGGCTCGCCCAGCTCCCCGCCGCCGATGCCCTAGAGCCGATGGCAGCGGCGCGCCAGGCTGCCGCCGCCGTGCGGTTCAGCTACAACGACCGGCATCGCCGCTTCGAGCCGTGGTCGGTGTTCACCCGCGAGGCCTATTGGTATGCGTCCGGGTACGACGTCGACGCCGGCGAACCTCGCACCTACCGGATCGATCGCATCCAGGGACCGGTCACCGATGCGGGCCCGGGCGAGCACCCGCGACCCCAGGGGTTCTCGTCGGGCAATGCCATGCCCGACGACCCGCTGCTGTTGGGAACGGGTACCGCCATCGTGGCCCGGGTTCTGGTCGATGCCGATCACGCCGGACGAGTGGTCCTCGCTCGACCCGACCAGATCGTCGAGGAGCGCGCCGACGGCGCCGTGGTGCTCGAGCTCGAGGTACGCCACCGTGATGCCTTCCGGTCGTGGTTGTTCGGCTATCTCGACCACGCCGAGGTTCTCGCTCCGCCCGAGCTGCGCGACGAGGTCGTCGCCTGGCTCACCCAGATGCTCGAGGCGGCATCATGAGCCGCGGCGCCAGTGCCGACGTCCGGGTGCAGCGAGTCCTGGCCATGCTGCCCTGGATCGCCGAGCGGGCACCCGTCAGCGTCGACGAGATCGCCCGGCGCTTCGATCTGCCGGCCGACCACGTGCACACTGACCTGTCATTGCTGATGTGCTGCGGGGCGGGCCACCGCTACGGCGGCGACATGGTCGACGTGTGGCTCGACGACGGCGCCGTGCACGTCGACCGGCGCGAGCCGCTCGCCCGACCGATCCGGCTGAACACCAGCGATGGGCTGCGGGTGTTGGCAGTGGCCCGCACCATGCTCACCGTGCCGGGGGCCCACACCGCCGCCCTGGCGTCGCTCGTCGACAAGCTGGCCGGTGTCGTCGGGCCCGACGTCGAGGTGGACGCCGAGGGCGCCCCCCACCTGGCGCTCCTCCAAGGTGCGGCGGGCGCTAACCGCTCGGTCGACGTCGCCTACTACTCGGCCAGCAGTGACGAGGTCACGGAACGCCGCATCGATCCCGAGCTGGTGCACCTCACCAACGGGCGGTGGTATGTGGAGGCGTGGGATCACCTGCGTTCCGATCGCCGGCGATTCCGGTTGAGCCGCATCCTCGAGTGCCGCGACACCGATGCAACCTTCGAGCGCCGACCCGACGCACCCTCGGACGCGTCGATCACCTACTCCCCCGCGCCGGACTCCGATCGCGTGGTCCTCGACCTGGCGCCCGCGGGTCGATGGGTTGTCGAGTCGTACCCATGCGAGGTGGAGCACGAGTCGCCCGAAGGGCGAGTGACCGTGGCCCTCGCGATCAGCGGGCGGCCATGGCTCGAACGGTTGCTGCTCCGCCTCGGCAGCGACGTCTCCGTCGTGGATCCCCCCGGTGCCGCCGACGTGGGTGCCGACGTGGCCCGGCGGGTCCTTGCCCGCTACGGCTGATCGGCTGGCGGTGCCGGCGGAGACCAGCGCCGGAGCTCGGCCCACTCTGCCTCGTCGGTGGTGACCGCGTCGTAGGTCGACATCCCCTCGACGGCGAGCGCGGTGCTCGCTCCCACGAACGACGTGTAGTCGGGAGCCGCGGTCCGATCGGCGACACCGCCGACGACGTGGATGAGGACGTCGGCCCCGACCAGCTGCCGCAGCCGTTCGACGGTGACCGTGGTGTAGGTGGCGGGATTGCGCAGCCCCGAGTCGGCGTCCCGGAACGTCCAGTAGGCCATCGGCAGCCATGCATCGTAGATCTCGGCCAGGTCCGCCCACGGGAAGCCAGGCCAGAAGTCGGGGTTCACCTGCTCCATGAGCACCGGTGGGACCACGATGGCCCCCAGGGCGTCGATCCCGACCGCGGCCCGCAGCCGCCGACTGAGCTCGAGCAGGCGGATGCTGCGCACCGCCGGGTCGGGCTCGTCGAAGTTGTCTTCGATGTCGACGGCGATGCCGTCGAAGCGATGCCCGTCGAGCGTCCGGAACCGGTGGATCTGGAGCAGGTGCCCGAGGTCGGCTTCGGTGTCGAGGTGCTTGGGTAGGAACCAGCCGACGACCCGCATCTCGTGCTCGTGCGCTCGACGGAGCAGGTCGCCGGCGATCGCCTCATCGACGAACCCCCCGGGGCTGCGATCGTCGATGCGAGTGACCTGGAGGTAGATGGTGCGGATGCCGCGGGCGGCCAGCACATCGATGGTCGAGGCATCGACGGGCGGGCGACGGCCGGCGGGCTGGTAGGCGGGGCCGTAGTCGAAGGCGTCGATCCACGCCCCGAACCCGCGGTAGACGTCGGCGTCGCGATCGAAGGCGCGGATCACCGTGGTGTCGTCGCTGACGCCGGGAACGAGATCGAGACCCGGAACGTCCGGGAGGCCGACGAGGTCATCCACGATCAGGGCCGCCGCCGTGGTGAGCAGCGCGGCGATCGCCGCGGTGAGCGCGGTGGCGCCCCTCAGCTCGCCGTCGGCCACAGCAGGTCCACGATTCGCCCGGCCAGCCCATCGAGCTCGCGGGCGAGCTGTGCGTGAGTTCTCGAGGTCGAGCCGGTGACGTCGATCAGGTCGTCGAGCTCGGAGCTGCCAGCGAGGTCCGACGTCCGCCGCCCGGCTCCGATGCGTTCGAGCCAGTCGGGGACGGTCTCGTCGGACCGGCGAGCGCCGCGGCCGGTTCCCCGCCGGACCATCTCGCGGACGGTGAAGGTCCGAGGGGTGGCCTCCCGGTCAAGAGCCAACACCAACCGAGCGTGCTCGCGGGTGACTCCCAGGATGAGGTCAGCCGAGAGGTCATCGGAGCTGAGACGGGCAGGAGTGTGGTGAGCGAGATCGACGTCGCGCTCGGCCAGCAACGACACCGCCTCGAGATGGACCTCACCCGATCCGGCCCGGGTTCCCGCCGTGCGGACACGAACCGATCGCCCGGCGTCGTGGGCTCGCCGAACGATCAGACCACCGAGCATCGGGGCTCGGCTCGCGTCGCGTGTGTCCACCACCAACAAGTCGATGGCCCGCAATGTAGGACACGTCGCCGAGCCGTGGCGTCGTACCGGCGCCGGCCACCGTGACACACTGCGGGCACACGCGAGGAGGGACCGTGGACAAGGGAATGGGAATGGCCACAGCCGACAGCCACAGCGGGACCGATGCCATCGCCTGGGCGCGGGGCTCGTTCGATGCCCTGCGCTCGGAAGTGGCGGCCCTCGCCGCGTCCGTCGCTCGCCAGCAGGCCGTGCTCGACCGCGTGGCCCAGATCGACGTCGATGTCGTCGAGCTGGCATCGAACCTCCCCGACCGGCTGGGCGCCGCCATCGCGGCCGCCGTCGAGAGCCGCCAGAAGTCCTTCGTCGCCCAGGTCGACGAGATGGCGACCAGGCTGGAGTCGGTGTCAGCGTCGGTGCGCGAGCAGGCCCGGCACGCGGTCGAGACGCTCGAGAAGGCGATCCGCGACTCGTCCACCGCGGCCCAGACGGCCGCCGACACCGGCAAGCGGATGCACGAGACGTCCCGCTCCACGGCCGAGCAGCTCCTGGGGCTGGAGGAGCTGCTGTCCCGGCTGCCCCACGAGCTGCGGGCCGGCTTGGCGCAGACCAACGAACAGATGTCGACGCTGTCGGACGAGGTGACCTCGGCGATGGCCGAGGTCACGGGCTTCCTCAGCCGCACCGATCGCACGCTGGCCCTCTCCATCGATCAGACCGAGGGAGGGTTGGCGGAGGTGCGGGCCGCGATCAACAGCGTGGAGGAGCGTGTCGGGGCGGCAACGGACATCGCGGAACGCTCAGCGACAGCCGACGACCTCAACACGCTCCGCGAGATCACCGTGAAGGCACGCGATGCGGCGGAAGCGGCGGCGGGCCGCGAGGAGGTGACCCAACTCGCGGACCAGGTCCGCAACGCGTCCGCGGCGCTGGGCACGGTGGCCACGGCCGAGGAGCTGTCGTCGATCGCCACCACCTTGGGGCGCCTCCAGGAGCGCTTGGCCTCGTGGTCTCCGGTCGAGCGGCTCGATCACATCGCGGGATCCATCGCCGAGCTTCAGCAGACCCTCAGCGAGGGCAACGACGGTGTGGCCCCCCTGCGCGAAGCGATCGGACGCATCGCCGACGGCTTGGTGCGGACCGCGTCGAGCGAGGATGTCGAGCGGGTGCGGCTCGAGGCCGACACCGCCCGCCAGCAGCTCGCCACCACCATCGAGACCGCAGTGCGTGACACCATCAGCCGAGCAGGCGTCGACGAGGTTCTCCGAGCCGTCTCCGACCTCGAGCGCCGCCTCGAGGCGGGCGACAGCGGCGGGCGTGTGAACTCGGCCATCGGCGAGCTGGCCGATTCAGTGACCCAGCTCCGATCCGAGATCGAGGCACTTCGACGTCTCCCCGACGCGGTCGATGCATTGCCGCAACGTCTAGCCGAGCCCCTCGCCGCGGTCCCCGACCTCGTGGCGTCGGTCGAACGGCTCGCTGAGTCTGGGGGATCTGGTGATCGACTCGATCGCATCGGCCAGGACCTAGTGGCCGCCATCGAGCGCCAAGAGACGGTCGACGGGCGGGCAGCCCTCGCCGAGCTGGAGGTGCGGTTGGGCGCGCTCACCGAACAGCTCGCCGCCATCGATTCGCTGTCCACGTCCGACCACGTCGATCAACGCGTCGACGAGCTGGTCGAGATGCTCGCGACGCCCATCGAGCTCGACCTCGCTGACGTGGTCGATCGCATCGTCGACGCCGTCGGATCTGGTGGTGGCACGGTCGATCTCACCCCGATCGAGCACCGGCTCGACGCCCTCGCCGAGCGTCTGGAGGTTGTCGCCAAGCTGGCGGCCCGGAGCGCCCGCCCCACCCGCACCGCCCGCAAACCCCAGCAGGCGGACCCTGAGTCCTGATTGCTATCCTGCCGCCCCGCACACGCCCCGTTCGTCTAGCGGCCTAGGACGCCGGCCTCTCACGCCGGTAACACGGGTTCAAATCCCGTACGGGGTACGCAGCCATGAGGCGGGCCAGGCCCCTCAGGAGACCACGAGCCGGGTGGCCATGTCGTCCGCCGAGGGGTTGTCCGCATCCGACGTGTGGGGCGTGCAATACAGGATGTAGGACCCCGCCTGGGCGGGAATCACGATGACCTTCTCACTCCCGGGTCCGATGGCGACGTCGATGCCGAGGTCGTCGACGGTGAAGGTGTGGGCGAACGGATCGTTGTTGCGCACCAAGACGGCGGCTCCACGGGCCACGTCGATCTCGTCGCTCGGAAACTCGAAGTCGCTCAGGCGGATCTCGGCGGCCACGTCGACGCCGTCGGGCACCGACTCGCGACCGGTCACCGTGAGCACCGTCGACACCCCGGCCAGGGTGGCGACGGCCGCGAGGGCGATGACGATCGCCCGGCGCTCGCCACCCTCGACGGCCACCACGGTGTCGCCACGCCGCTGAGCGCGCACGGCGGCGATGCCGGCTCCCAGGCCGAGCAGTGCACCCGGCAGCACCAGCACGCCCGGGACGAAGTCGAACACGCTGGCCGGCTCGGCGAGACCGAAGGCCGTCCAGAACATGGCCATGCCGGCCAGCAGTCCGAGCACGACGCCCGACACGCGCCGTGGCGTCGTCCCCCGCCGGACCAGCTTCGACGCAACTACGGCGGCGGCCGACGTGCCCAGCATGAGTGGAAGCTCATCGCCCACGCTCAGACCCCATCCCACGGCGGCAGCGAGCATGACCAGGGGGCCGGCTGCCGTCATCAGCAGCGCCGTAGCGGCCAGAGCCGACCAGCGGGCCTCGCCGGCTACTTCGATCCGTTCCTCCGTTGCCGTCACCATCAGAGCCTCGATCCGTTTGAACATGTGGGGTCTCCACGATGGTCCCGCGACACAACCCCGGTCGGAACCGTGCAGGCACGTTCTCGGGCAGTGTGGCCAGCCCCACCCGACACGGGGCGGCAGCCCACCCTCGCCATGTCGGGCCACGTCGGGGGCAGCGCCCGCACGACCACCCGACTGCCAGACTGCAGCCCATGGCATTCGGTCAGCAGTCCGGTCCTCCCGCCTCGCACCGTCAGGTCACCCAGCTCCTCCAGCTCCTGAACGAGGCCGGCCACGCCGGCTTCCGTGATGCCCGTGGCCCCATGGGGTTCACCCAACGTCAGGCGGCCGGCAAGTTCACCCGCCATGAGGCAGAGGCGTTCATCGACCAGCTCGAGAACGAGCAGTTCATCGCCGGCCGGCCCGCGGCCGAGCCGGCGGGGCCACCGCCGCGGCTCACGGCTGCTGATCGGAAGGTGGCTGATCTCTCCGATCAGCAGCTCGCGGCCGAGCTCCAGCGCCGAGGCTGGATCGTCGTCGAACCCCACTAGGAGCGTGGGTCATGAAGGTCGTGGTCCGGATCGGTCGAGCGGCGTCGGAGCCCGTGAGCTCCGCCAGCGCAGCAGTGTTCCGCATCGCCTTCGGCGTGGCCATGGTCATCAACACCGCCTTGTACCTGCCGAGGCTGGTGCAGGAGTACTACGTCGACACCACCTTCAGCTTCCCGTACGGATCGCTGACCTTCATCCGCGCCCTCCCGGCGCCGGGGATGCACCTCGTGTACGTCGCCATGGGGGTGACCGGCGCGCTGATCGCCGTGGGCAAGTGGTACCGCCCGGCGGTCGTGTCCTTCTTCGTCCTCACCACCTATGTGTTCCTGATCGACTCCACCTTCTTCCAGAACCACGAGTACCTCATCTCGCTGCTGGCGCTGCTGATGATCTTCCTTCCCCTCGACCGCCGCTGGTCGCTCGACGCCCGAGCCCATCCCTACCGCCGGTCCGACACCATCCCGCGTGGCGTCGTCTGGCTGCTGCGCTTCCAGATCGGTGTGCCGTACTTCTACGGCGGGATCGCCAAGCTCAATGGAGACTGGCTCCTCCGCGCCGAACCGCTGCGGACATGGGTGGGCGCCCGTACCGACGTCGAACCGATGAGCTCCATCCTCGACAACGGTGCCGTGGTCTCGACGATGGCCTACGGCGCGCTGCTCCTCGACCTGGCGGTCGTGTGGTTCTTGCTCCACCCGCGCACCCGCACCGCGGCCTTCGTGGTGGTCACCGCGTTCCACCTCACCAACGCGTGGCTGTTCGGGCTGTTCATCTTTCCCTGGCTGATGATCGCCGC
>Ga0214471_10000715_pt1 | contig 27318 bp, 22 predicted proteins | sample RVTome_5_FD_207665 | JGI IMG/M metagenome (GOLD analysis project Ga0214471, IMG submission 207665) | Soil microbial communities from uranium-contaminated site in the Upper Colorado River Basin, Wyoming, United States - RVT142D155 | ecosystem: Environmental > Terrestrial > Soil > Contaminated >... | reverse complement strand
GCGTGGCGATGTCGGCGAGCGCCCCATCGCCGATCGTCGACCCCGAGTTCGTGCGGACGATCGGCGGACCGGGCGCCGGGATGGGCCAGTTCGCGAATGTGGTCGACGTTGCGGTCGACAGCCAGGGACGCATCATCGCAACCGACGCGGTGCGGGAAAAGGTCCTCATCTTCAACTCGACGGGGGTGTTCCTCGACGAGATCGGTGAACCGGGGAGCGCCGCCGGTCAGCTGAACATGCCGTTTGGAGTTGCGGTGGCCCCCAATGACGACATCTATGTCGCGGACCGAGGTAACCACCGAATCCAGGTGTTCAACTCGAGTGGCAATCATGTGCGCGCATGGGGCAGCGAAGGCACCGGCAATACGCAGTTCACCCAGCCGAGCGGGATCGCCATCGACTCGCAGAACCGAGTGATCGTCACGGATTTCGAAGCCGACCGGGTGCAGATCTTTCACCTCAATGGCACGTTCATCACCAAGTTCGGCGCCTCGGGTGCCAACCCCGGGCAGCTGAACGGGCCTTTCGGCGTCTCGACGGGTCCCGATGACGAGATCGTGGTGGCGGAGCTCCTCAACGATCGGGTGCAGGTGTTCGACTCGTCGGCGGGCTTCCTGGCGGAGATCGGCGAACCCGGCTCGGGTGCCGGTGCGCTGAACAACCCGATCGGGGTTGTTGTCGACTCGGCTGGGAACGTGTTCGCCGTGGACCGGGGCGACGATCAGATCAACGTGTTCACGCTGGATGGAGAGTTCTTGGGGTCATTCGGCTCATCAGGCACGGGTGACGGCCAGTTCCAGACCCTCAACCTACTGGGTCTCGACCGTGCCGAGGACGTCCTCGTGGCGGATGTTGGCCGCAATGACGTGCAGCTGTTCGATTTTCATCGTTGTTTCGGGTTGTTGGCGACGATCGTGGGGACGGATGGTCCGGACAACCTGGTCGGGACGGCCGGCGAGGATGTGATCTCGGGTCTGGGCGGCAATGACACGATCTCGGGTGGGGGATCGAGGGACTGGCTCTGCGGGGGCTCCGGGAAGGACACGATCGACGGCAACGGTGGGAGCGACCGGATCGATGGTCTGTCGGGTGGCGACGTGTTGGACGGCGGGAGCGGCAACGATCGCGTCTTGGGTGGCTCGGGTGGCGACGAGTTGTTCGGCAAGGCAGGCTCGGATGACCTGTTCGGCGGCGCAGACGCCGATGAGTTGTTCGGCGGCGGAGGCAAGGATTTGTTGGTGGGTGGCAAGCAGGGTGACTTGCTCGACGGTGAGGACGGCGACGACGTGTTGCGGGGCGGGTCGGGCGGCGACGTCTTGAAGGGCCGGGCCGACGACGACGAGCTGCGTGGTCAGAGCGGCGGCGACGACTTGCAGGGCGGTTCGGGTGTCGACGAGTGCATCGGCGGGAAAGGCTCCGACACGGCATCGGCGTGCGAGACCCGCAAGGGCATCCCCTACTGGCTGTGACCGGCAGGCGGCGCCGGGGTGTGGCTGGGTAGAGTGACCCTTTGGTCACCGGGGTTCGACGGACAAGGGAGTGGACGTGAGGAAGCTGGTCTTCGGGGCTGTGTTGGCTGTGGTGATGGTGGTGGTGGCGCCGGTGGCGAGTGGTGCGGGTGCGGTGGGTGCCCCGGGACCGATCGCCGATCCCGAGTTCGTGCGGACGATCGGGAGCCCAGGTTCGAATCCGGGCCAGTTCTCGAACCCGGTGGACGCCACCGTCGACGCGGCCGGACGGATTCTCGTCACGGACTCCGGACGCAACAAGGTCGTCATCTTCAACTCGACGGGGGTGTTCGTCGACGAGTTCGGCGAATCCGGTGCCGGTGCCGGCCAATTCTCGTCGCCCCAGGGAATCGTGGTGGCGCCGAGTGGCGAGATCCTCGTTACGGATGCTGGCAACCAGGTAGTGCTCGTGTTCGACTCGGACGGCGATTACTTGCGTGATATCGGTGCCCCCGGATCCGGCGATGGTCAGTTCGCGTTTCCCGCCGGTATCACCATCGACTCGCAGAACCGTGTCATCGTCGCCGATTTCAGCCAGAACCGCATCCAGGTCTTCGATCTCGACGGCAACTTCCTCGACAAGTTCGGGGCAGTTGGTTCCGGCGATGGGCAGTTCAGTGGGCCGTTCCCGGTCGACGTCGGCCCCAACGATGAGATCGTGGTGGGCGACTACAACAACAACCGGGTGCAGGTGTTCGACTCGACCGGTGGGTTCTTGCGGGTCATCGGTGACACAGGAGCGGGGGCGCTCACGTTCCCGATCGGCGTCGCCGTCGATTCCGGTGGCAACGTGTTCGCCGTCGACCGCACCAACGATCGGATCAAGGTGTTCGACCTGCAGGGCGGCTTCCTGGGTGTGTTCGGGTCGTCAGGAACGGGTGACGGTCAATTCTCCAATCTCAACCTGATCGGGTTGGATGCCAACGAGGACGTGTTGGCCGTCGACAACACACGCGACGATGTGCAGTTGTTCGATTTTCATCATTGTTTCGGGTTCTTGGCGACGATCGTCGGCACCGGCGGCCCGGACAACCTGGTGGGCACGTCGGGTCGGGATGTGATCTCGGGTCGGGGTGGCAACGACACGATCTCGGGGAAGGGTGGCCGGGACTGGTTGTGTGGCGGTTCGGGCAATGACATGATCGACGGCAACGGCGGGAGCGACCGGATCGACGGTCTCTCGGGTGGCGACGTGTTGGACGGCGGGAGCGGCAACGATCGTGTCTTGGGTGGCTCGGGTGGCGACGAGTTGTTCGGCAAGGCAGGCTCGGATGACTTGTTCGGCGGGGCTGGCAAGGATTTGTTGGTGGGTGGCAAGCAGGGTGACTTGCTCGACGGTGAGGACGGCGACGACGTGTTGCGGGGCGGTTCCGGGGGGGACGTGTTGAAGGGCCGGGCCGACGACGACACGTTGCGTGGTCAGGGCGGCGGCGACGACTTGCAGGGCGGTTCCGGGACGGATGATTGTTTCGGGGGCCAGGGCTCCGACACGGCATCGGCGTGTGAGACCCGCAAAGGCATCCCCTACTGGCTGTGACCAGGCAGAAACGGCCGGCTCAGCGGGCGTCCACCCGGCCCGACTCGAGCACGTGCGTGAGGAACGCCGTCACGCCTGCAACGGCGTGATGTGCCCTGAGCGATTCGAATACGTCGAAGGCGTGGTTGGCCCCCGGCAGAAGGGCGTAGCCGACGGGCCGGCCGCTGACGGACTCGAGGGCCTCGACGAACTGGGTCGCCTCGCGGGGAGGGACGACCGAATCGGTGTCGCCGTGGACGACGAGAAACGGCGGCGCCGTCTCGTTCACCTGGTCGAGAGGCGAGGCGGCCCTGAACAGCTCCGGCTGCTTCGACTTCGAGGCCTTCATCACGCCGGTCGGGATGACGGGCCACTCGTCGCGGGTGGCGTTTCTGTTGAGGAAGTCGTAGATGCCGTAGAACGGCACGGCGGCCTGAACCGTCGTGTCTGCGCCCTCGAATCCAGGCTGGTACTCGGGTCTTCCCGGCGTGAGGGCAGCCAGGGCGCTCAGATGCCCACCCGCCGACCCGCCCGTGATGGCGATGAAGCCGGGGTCGATCCCATGCTCGTGGCCCTCTGAGCGCATCCACGCCAGCGCCCGCTTCACGGCCACGAGCTGGTCGGGGAACGTCGCTTCGGGGACGAGCGGGTAGTCGATGGCGACGCACACCCATCCGGCCTGCGTGAGGCGGCGAATGAGCGGCCTCGCCTGCTGGCGCCGGTTCCCACCGCGCCATCCGCCGCCGTGGACCTGCAGGAGGGCAGGATGGGAGCCGGCCTCGAAGTCACGCCGGCGATACACATCGAGACACAGGCCCGGGGCGTACTCGACGGCGTCGACGCGCTCGACGTCCTTCGGCAGTCGGTACGGCCACGCCAGCGCCACCGCCCTCCACTCGATCGGCATCGGTGTCGGGGCCTCGACGCCAATCTCGACGAGCGCGGCGGCCATCGCCTGGCGGGTCGCGGCCGCCCGACGCTGGATCGGCACGTACAGCAGCCACGTCGCACCGGTGAGCCACAGCCCCCACTGCCCGGCGCGGTGGTCGAGTGCCGATGCAGCAGCAGCGGCGATGACGACGGCGCCGTGGACCAGGACCCGGGCGGGCACGAGCTCCGCCGTCGTCAGGGCGGGCAACCACCACGGGCGAAGCAGTGGATGGCGGCGCGGATCGAGCGTGCGCACCGCGTTGAGCGCTCCGAGGAATCCGAGCAGGCTGGTGAGGAACAGGATCTGGGCTGCGATGTGGCTCATGGGAGGCAGAACAATGGTGGCACGTGGTCACTGGCTGCGGGGTCATCATCGGCACCATCGCCTTCCGTCCACAAGTCGCCTCTCCAAGGTCGATCGAGCGGGCGAGGTCCACTGGTACCCTGGCGTCACGCTGGCGCACAACTGGAAGGGATCGTCCCGTGGAGATCGAGATCGGAATTGCCAAGTCCGGTCGCCGTGCGTGGGGCTTCGACGACATCGCCATCGTCCCGTCGCGGCGCACCCGCGACCCGGATGACGTCGACCTGAGTTGGGAGCTGGACGCCTATCGGTTCGACCTGCCGATGATGGCGTCGGCGATGGACTCGGCGGTCTCTCCGGCGACCGCCATCGAGATCGGCCGGCTCGGGGGGCTGGGTGTGCTCAACCTCGAGGGGCTGTGGACCCGCTACGAAGATCCGCTGCCGGTCTACGCCGAGATCGCCGCGGCGCCTGCCGACGAGGCGACCCGGACGATCCAGAAGGTCTACCAGGAGCCGATCAAGCCGGACCTCATCACGCAGCGCGTCGCCGAGATCAAGGCGGGAGGCGTCGTCGCCGCCGCCAGCCTGACGCCCCAGAACGTCGCCCAGTGGTGTGGCCACGCCACCCAGGGCGGGCTCGACATCCTCGTGATCCAGGGGACGGTCGTGTCGGCGGAGCACGTGTCCTCGCGAACCGAACCGCTCGACCTCTACCGATTCATCGCAGATGCAGACATGCCAGTCATCGTCGGCGGATGCGCCTCGTACGCCGGAGCGCTCCATCTGATGCGAACCGGCGCTGCCGGGGTGCTCGTCGGCGTCGGCCCAGGGGCGGCCTGCACCAGCCGCGGAGTCCTCGGCATCGGGGTACCCCAGGCGACCGCCATCGCGGACGCGGCCGGGGCGCGCATCCGCTACCTCGAGGAGACGGGACGCTACGTCCACGTGATCGCCGACGGAGGGATGCGAACCGGCGGCGACATCGCAAAAGCCATCGCCTGTGGAGCCGACGCCGTGATGCTCGGCTCGCCGATCACGGCGTCCGAGGAGGCGCCGGCCCAGGGCTATCACTGGGGCATGGCGACCTTCCACCCGACGCTGCCACGGGGAACCCGCGTCGAGACCGGCCGGTTGGGGACCCTCGGCGAGATCCTGGTCGGTCCGGCCCACGACAACGACGGGCGGCGCAACCTGTTCGGCGCGTTGCGGGTGTCGATGGCGACGACCGGCTACGCCAACGTCAAGGAGTTCCAGAAGGCCGAGGTGATGATCGCCCCGGCGCTCCAGACCGAAGGGAAGCGGCTGCAACGCAGCCAGGGCGTCGGGATGGGTTGATGCCCGGCGCCGGGAGCACCACCGGGCACGCATCGAGCGCCGATTTCGATCGGGTCCTCGTCGTCGACTTCGGCGCCCAGTACGCCCAACTCATCGCCCGCAGGGTCCGTGAGGCACACGTCTACTCGGAGATCGTGCCCCGCCAGATCACCGCGGCCGAGGTGAAGGCGCGCAAGCCGGCCGCCATCATCCTGTCAGGCGGACCGGTGTCCGTGTACGCCTCCGACGGTTACGAGATCGATCGGGGGATCCTCGAGCTCGGCATCCCGACGCTCGGCATCTGTTACGGCCACCAGGTGCTGGCGCACGCACTCGACGGCAAGGTGGTGCGCAACGACGCCGCCGAGTACGGTCGGACCGCGCTCACCGTATCCGAAGCCGGCGTGCTCTTCGACGACCAGCCATCGGAGCAAGCCGTGTGGATGAGTCATCGTGACGCCGTCGTCGAGCCCCCGCCGGGTTTCGTGGTGACGGCCTCGACGGCCGGCTCACCTGTCGCTGCCATGGAGAGCACCCCGCTCGGGTTGTACGGCGTCCAGTTCCACCCCGAGGTCGCCCACACCCCGTTCGGGATGGACATCCTCAAGCGGTTCCTCTACGACGCGGCCCGAGCACGCCCGACATGGACGCACGTCGGGATCATCGAGCAGGCGGTCGATGCGATCCGCGCCGCGGTCGGCACGGAGACCGTGATCTGTGGGCTCTCGGGTGGCGTCGACTCGTCGGTCGCCGCGGCCCTCGTCCACAAGGCCGTCGGCGACCAGCTCGTCTGTGTCTTCGTCGACCACGGGCTGCTGCGCCACTCAGAGGCGGAGCAGGTCGAGGAGACGTTCCGGCGCCACTTCCGAGTCAACTTGATACACGTCAAGGCCGAGGACCGTTTCCTCGATGCTCTTGAAGGCGTGACCGATCCCGAGCAGAAGCGGATGATCATCGGGGAGACCTTCATCCGCGTCTTCGAGTCCGTGGCGGCATCGGACGTTCCCGACGCCCGGTTCCTCGTCCAGGGAACCCTCTACCCGGACGTCATCGAGTCGGGGACGAAGGATGCCGCCAAGATCAAGAGCCACCACAACGTCGGAGGACTGCCCGAGGACATGCACTTCGACCTCGTCGAGCCGCTCCGCGACCTCTTCAAAGACGAGGTTCGGGCGATCGGCGAGGAGCTCGGCCTCCCCGAAGAGATCGTGTGGCGGCAGCCCTTCCCAGGTCCCGGACTGGCGGTTCGCATCATCGGAGAGGTGACGCGAGAGCGGCTCGACATCTTGCGGGCGGCCGACGCGATCGTTCTCGAAGAGATCAAGCGAGCGGGACTCGGACGCGACCTGTGGCAGTTCTTCGGGGTGCTCCCCGCGGTGCGGAGCGTCGGGGTCCAGGGCGACGGGAGAACCTACGAGTATCCGCTCGTGGTGCGGGCGGTGACCTCCGACGACGCCATGACCGCCGACTGGGCGAGGCTCCCGTATGAGGTGCTCGAGCGGATCTCGAACCGGGTGATAAACGAGGTTTCCGGTATCAACCGGGTGGCGTACGACATATCCTCGAAGCCTCCGGCGACGATCGAGTGGGAATGAGAGAGAGGGCTCCCGCGTGCGGGCGCCATCACGATCGACTCCCTCAAGCTGACTAGCTACTCCACCGATAGACGTTGGAGGCAGCGGCATCTGGCTGCATTTCACGGAGTGAGCAGGCGCGTGACTTGGGCCAACGATCCCGAGCTACAAGAGATGTTCTCGACCGAGATGGTGGAGCGATCTGCCACTCTGGTGGCGGGCGCCCAGGCGATCGTCGCCGACGAGTACAACGCCGACGTGGCAGGGCGGATGTTGCGCGAGGGGCACACGATCAAGGGCACGGCCCGCGTCATGGGGTTCCCGGCACTGTCGGTGGCCGGCCAGCTTCTCGAGCACACATGGCGCCAGCTCAGCCAGGGTGACCTGAAGCCGTCGAAGAAGCTGGGACTGGCGCTCGAAGACGTCGCCGCCTCGCTGCCGGAAGCAGCCAACGCAGATCCCGAGACGGGCACGTCAGGGCTGCGCGACGCCATCGAGCTGCTCGAGGCGGTGCTCGGGGTCGCCTCCGAGGACTCCGTCGTGCGCCGCAGCCGGCCGGCCGAGCCGGCGGTCTCTCCGGAGCCTGCCGAGGCCACCGTCGCCGAGGTCGCCGAGAGCGACGCCCGCATGGATGGCGCCGACGATGCGCCCGCAGCCGGCGAGACGGATGGGCTGCTCACGGCAGGCGACGAACCCGAAGCCGAGCAGGAGCGCCCTCCGCCTGCGGCTGCCCCGCTCGTCACCGCCCCCCGATCCGCCTCATACTCGACTCCCTCGCCCGAGCTCGGCGGGCTGCTGTCCGCAGTGAACGATTGGGCATCCGGCCAGATCGTCACGGTCAACGCAGGCCGCCTCTACCGCATAATCAACGATGCCGCCCACATGCGTCTCGAGCTCGAGGCCGTGATGCAGCAACTGCGCGCCGGGGTGCCCGCCCTCGAGCTGAAGCTCTCGATCTCGGCGCTCGTCGACACGGCGGTGTCGTTGGAGGAGGAGGGGCTCGACCTCGCTTCCGTACCGGTGACCGGGATGACGAACCCGCTCCCGCAGCTCGTGCGCTACCTCGCCAAGAAGCTCGACAAGGAGATTCGCTTCGAGGTCGTCGGAGCGGAGGAGATCTCGGTGGATCGCCACATCCTCGACATGGTGGCCGACCCGGTGCGCCAGCTCGTCGTCAACGCCGTCCGGCACGGCATCGAGCCCCAGGTGGCCCGCAAGAAGGCAGGCAAGCCGGTCACCGGGTCGATCATGCTCACGACGTCGATCAAGGACCGCAGCCTGGAGATCGTCGTCTCGGACGACGGGACCGGCATCGACTGGAACGTCGTGCGGGTCACCGCCAACCAGATGGGCCTGTACGAGGGGGCAACGGTCGACGTCGCCGCGCTCACCAAGGTCCTCTTCCAGCACGGCTTCTCGACCGTCGTCGAGAACGAGCTCGGGGGCGCCGGAGCCGGGTTGGGGGTAGCCGCCGACGCCGTCGAGTCGCTTCTCGGCAGGATCGAGCTGGAATCGCAAGAGGGCTCCGGCACGACGGTGACCATCACTGTCCCGACGTCGCGGGCACTGCAGCGCATCGTCATCGTCGAGGCGGCCGGCACCAAGTGGGGCCTCCCGGAAGGGATGGTTACCGAGATCCTCCCGATCGACGCCGCCGGTGTCGACTCGGTAGACGATCCGCACTCGGTGGAGCGCAACGGCACGACGATCCCCGTCGCCCGGCTGGCAACGTCGGTTGGCATCACCAGCCGGTCCGACGTCGGGTCGCAGCTCGTGATCCTCGCCGGCCGGGCCGGATCAGCCGCGGTCACCGTCGACTCCGTCGCCGGGGTCAGGGACGTCGCCGCCAAGGAGCTCGGTGCCCTACTCAGCGGGCCGTCGCACATCACCGGTGCGGCGCTGCTCGGCGGCGGAGACGTTGTCCTCGTCCTCGATGCCGGCGCCATCGTCGAGCGCGTCATCAACCCGAGCATCGTCGAGGAGCTGCCGGGTGAGGAGGACGACGGACCATGGCGGGTGCTCGTCGTCGACGACTCGCAAGGTGCCCGTGTCGTCGTGTCCGGCGCCCTGGCTTCGACCGGGTTCATCACGACCGTGGCTGCCAGCGCCCTCGAAGCACTCGACATCCTGCACAAGGAACCGCAAGACGCCTTGGTCGTCGACTTCTCCATGCCGCAGGAGGACGGTGTCGAGCTGGTGCAGCGGGTCAGGGCCAACAACCCGAACATCCCGATCATCATGCTGTCCGGCGTGGCGACGCCGGAGGATCAGGAGCGGGCCACCGCAGCCGGCGTCGACGTGTTCTTCGACAAGGCCCACTTCAGGGAGGGTGCGCTCGGCGACACGCTGCGGCACCTCCTCAGGCAGCGCAAGCCGTAGCGCCGGCGAGCGCTACCCGTCGGCATCGTCCGCGGCGAGACTCCGTTCGCAGCCCGCGGTGACGGGTGCACCCAGCGGGGAATCTCACTCTTGTAGTTCAGGGCCGGCCCGCCCGTATACTTCTGGCTTCGAATGATCGACTCCCCCCTGCTCGAGGACCTCAACCCGTCACAGCGCGAGGCCGTGGCAGCCGTCGACGGCCCGGTCCTCGTCGTCGCCGGGGCGGGTTCCGGCAAGACGAGGGTGCTCACCCGCCGCGTCGGCCACCTGATCCGCGATCACGACGTATCGCCCTTCGCCATCCTGGCGATCACGTTCACGAACAAGGCGGCTGCCGAGATGAAGGAGCGCGTCGGCGCCCTCGTTGGACCCGTCGCCCGCGACATGTGGGTGTCGACATTCCACAGCGCCTGCGGCCGGATCCTGCGCAGGGAAGCCCCTCGGCTCGGCTACCGCTCGTCGTTCTCCATCTACGACGAAGCCGACTCGTTGCGGCTCGTGACGCTGTGCGTTCGTGACCTCGACCTCGACTCGAAGCGTTTCCCACCGCGCAACATCCGAGCCGCTATCTCGAGCGCCAAGAACGAGTTGATCGACTTCGAGACGTTCGCCGGCACCGGTAACGGCTTCTACCACGAGAAGATCGCAGACGTGTACCGGCTCTATCAGCAGCGCCTCGTCGAAGCGTCCGCCGTCGACTTCGACGACATCATCATGCTCACGGTCGAGCTCTTCCAGGCGTTCCCCGACGTCCTCGAGCACTACCAGCAGCGCTTTCGGTACGTCCTCGTCGACGAGTACCAGGACACGAACCACGCCCAGTACATGCTCGTGAAGCTGCTGACGGCTTCGCACGGCAATCTGTGCGTCGTCGGAGACAGCGACCAGAGCATCTACCGGTGGCGGGGCGCCGACCTGCGCAACATCATGGAGTTCGAGAAGGACTTCCCAGACGCCAGGATCATCCTCCTCGAGCAGAACTACCGCTCGACGCAGACCATCCTCGACGCGGCGAACGCGGTGATCCTGAACAACATGAACCGCAAGCCGAAGAGGCTGTGGACGGTCACGAGCGGAGGCGAGCCGATCGTCACCTTCGAGGCGCAGGACGAGCACGACGAGGCCGGATTCGTCGCCGAGCAGATCGCAGACCTCGAGAAACGAGGACGGCCGCTCAGCGACGTGGCCGTGTTCTACAGGACGAACGCACAGAGCCGCGTCATCGAGGAGCTCTTCGTCAAGTTCGGCCTGCCGTACCAGGTGATCGGCGGCCTCAAGTACTACGACAGGCGCGAGGTCAAAGACGTGCTCGGCTACCTGCGGGCGATCGTCAACCCCGCCGACACGGTCTCCATGAAGAGGGTCATCAACACGCCGAAGCGGGCAATCGGGGACACGAGCGTCGGCCACGTCGACCGCTACGCCGAGGCACACCGGATCGGGTTCTGGGAGGCGCTCCAGCGAGCGGACGACAACGACCGCCTGTCGGCGAGGGCGCAGCGATCGATCGCCGACTTCGTCGGGCTCATGCACCACCTGCGCGAGGTCGCCGAGACGGGTCCTCGCAGCGCTCTCGAGGCGATCCTCGACATGAGCGGCTACATGGACATGGTGCGCTCGGAGCGGTCCATCGAGGCGCTGGGGAGGGAGGAGAACCTCAAGGAGCTCGTCTCCGCCGCCGCCGACTTCGAGGAGAGCGGGCCGCTCGCCGTCGGCGTCGCCGACTGGGCAGAGGCCGACGGGCTGCGCCGCGCCGAGATGTTCCTCGAGTCGATCAGCCTCGTCACGGACGTCGACCACCTCGACGACTCCGAATCGGTGACGCTCATGACGCTCCACAATGCCAAGGGACTCGAGTTCCCGGTTGTCTTCATCACCGGACTGGAAGACGGGGTGTTCCCCCACATGCGCTCGCTCGGCGAGCCGGCCGAGCTCGAGGAGGAACGCAGGCTGTGCTACGTCGGGATCACGAGGGCCATGGATCGCCTCTTCCTGACGAGGGCGTGGAGCCGCAACCTGTGGGGCGGCACGAACTACAACCCGGAGAGCCGCTTCTTGCGTGAGATCCCGGGGAGCCTCACGGTGAAAGCGAAGCGCGAGAAGCGCAACCCGGCCATCGAGCGATCGTCCGGTCCGACGAAGACGCTTGCCGGCACGGACATCACGGCCGGGGACAGGGTGCAGCACGCCCACTGGGGCAACGGCGTCGTCCAGCAGGTCGTCGGCGCCGGCGACAGCGCCGAGGCGTACATCCGATTCGATCACGAGGGGGTCAAGCGCCTCCTCTTGGCGTGGGCACCACTAGAGCGGGTGTGAACGGCGCCCCGAGGCGCACTGCGGCCCCCCGCTAACCTTCCGGCTCATGCCCCCTCGCGTGCTCATCGCCAAGCCGGGCCTCGATGGCCACGACCGTGGCGCCAAGGTGGTCGCCAGAGCGCTGCGCGACGCCGGCTGTGAGGTGATCTACTCGGGCCTCCACCAGACACCGGAGCAGATCGTCGAGACGGCGATCCAAGAGGACGTCGACGGTGTCGGGCTCTCCGTCCTGTCCGGCGCCCACATGACGCTCTTCCCGAGAGTCGTGGATCTCCTCGACGAACGAGGGGCAGGCGACGTCGTCGTGTTCGGCGGCGGGATCATCCCGGAGGAGGACATCCCGAAGCTGAAGGAGAAGGGCATGTCGGAGATCTTCACGCCCGGAACGCCGCTCTCGGAGATCTCGGAGTGGGTTCACGCCAACCTTCGGAGGGAAGGTTGAAGATCCACGAGTACCAAGCGAAGCAGCTGATGGCGGCTCGTGGTATCCCGGTTCCGCTCGGGGCGGTGGCCGCGTCGGTGGCAGAGGCGGTCGCAGCGGTGCGCCCGCTCGTCGAGGAGACGGGCAACCCTGTCGTCGTCGTGAAGTCACAGATCCACGCCGGGGGGCGCGGCAAAGGGCGCTTCAAAGAGCATCCGGACCTGGGCGGGGTGAACGTGGTCACGGCCGGCGCCGAGGGTGGCCTCGAGGCTGCCGAGCGCGCCGTCGAGTCGTTGGCGTCCAGGATGCTCGGCTCGACGCTCGTCACCGTCCAGACGGGCCACGACGGCAAGCAGGTGAACCGGCTCTACGTCGAACAGGGCGTCGATATCGACAGGGAGCTCTACGTATCGGTGCTCCTCGACCGGGCAGCCGGCCGGAACGTCGTGATGGCGTCGACCGAGGGAGGCACCGAGATCGAGGAGGTGGCTGCGCATTCGCCGGAGAAGATCCTGAGGGTCGAGGTCGATCCGGCGTTCGGGCTTCTCACGTTCCAGGCGGCCAGGCTGGCGAGCGGCCTCGGCCTGGAAGGCGACACCCACCGCAACGGAGTGCGCTTCCTCATGGCTCTCGCCGAAGCCGCAGTCGACCTGGACACCGACCTCGTCGAGATCAACCCGCTCGTCGTGACGACGGCAGGAGACGTGTTGGCTCTCGACGGCAAGATGAGCTTCGAGAACAACGCCCTCTACCGGCACCCGGACGTCGTCGAGATGAGGGACGTCGGCGAGGAAGACCCGGCGGAGCTGGCGGCGTCCGAGCACGACCTCAGCTTCATCAAGCTCGACGGCACGATCGGGTGCATGGTGAACGGGGCGGGCCTCGCCATGGCAACGATGGACATCATCAAGTACTTCGGGGGCGAGCCGGCGAACTTCCTCGACGTCGGAGGAGGGGCGACCGCCGAGAAGATCACCGAGGCGTTCAAGATCATCACCGCCGACCCGGGGGTCGAGGGCATCTTCGTGAACATATTCGGCGGGATCATGCGCTGTGACACGATCGCCAGCGGCGTCGTCGAAGCGGTCGAAGAGGTCGGGCTGCAAGTCCCGCTCGTCGTCAGGCTCGAAGGCACCAACGTCGACCTCGGCAAGCAGATCCTCGACCAGTCCGGCTTCAACGTCGTCAGCGCCGACGACATGAAGGACGGAGCGCAGAAGATCGTCGAGCTCGTCGGAACAGCCGGATGAGCGTCCTCATCGACGCGGAGACGAAGGTGCTCGTCCAGGGGATGGGCAAGACCGGGCGCTTCCACACCGACAAGGCGATCGCCTACGGCACGAGGATGGTCGGGGCGGTCCACCCCAGCCGAGCAGGTGAGACCGAGGTGTTCGAGGGGGAGACCGACCACTCGGGCGTGCCGGGACGAGAAGACGCCTACCGCGTCGACGTACCCATCTTCGGGTCGGTCGCAGAGGCGGTCGACGCCACTGGGGCGACTGCCTCGGTCGTCTACGTGCCTCCGCCGTTCGCCGCCGACGCCATCATGGAGGCGGCCGACTCCGGAGTCGACCTCATCATTGCGATCACCGAGGGGATCCCGGTGGCCGACATGGTGATGGCGAAGCGCTTCCTCCAGGACAGAGCGAGCAGGCTCGTCGGGCCCAACTGTCCCGGGGTCATCACCCCGGGCGAGTGCAGGATCGGGATCATGCCCGGCTACATCCACCAGCCCGGCAGGGTCGGGGTCGTGAGCCGCTCGGGGACCCTCACGTACGAAGCGGTCTTCCAGCTCACGAACGTCGGGCTCGGCCAGACCACCGCCATCGGCATCGGTGGAGACCCGGTGAACGGCACGGACTTCGTCGACTGCCTCCGTCTCTTCAACGACGATCCCGCCACCGAGGGGGTCATCATGATCGGCGAGATCGGCGGCACGGCCGAGGAGGAGGGCGCCGACTGGATCAAGGCGAACATGACGAAGCCGGTCGCCGGGTTCATCGCAGGCACCAGCGCCCCTCCGGGAAAGCGCATGGGCCACGCCGGCGCCATCATCTCGGGGGGGAGGGGGACCGCCGCCGCCAAGATCGAGGCCCTCACGGACGCCGGAGTCGTCATCGCCCCGACCCCGACCGACATGGGCCGGGCGATGCTCGACGCCATGGGCGGCTGACCCCGGACCGTTCCGGCGTCCCCCTGTCGCATGTACGCGACGGTGGGACGCAAGAACGGTTCCGACCCGCCCGCGGGGCGTCGCGTTTACGATGTCCGCATGAATCGCATCAGCGCAACCATCGAGATCGCCAAATCCTCGCTACGGGTCCTCAAGGCGGACAAGGAGCTCGTCGTGCTTCCGCTCCTGTCCGGCCTGGCGAGCATCACCATCGTCGCGACGTTCTTCGTCCCCCTGCGGACGCTCGCCATCGCCGACTCCGCCGACTCGGTGAGCACGGGCGGCTACGTCATGTTGTTCTTGCTGTACGTCGTGCTCTCGTACATCACGATCTTCTTCAACGCCGCCCTCGTCTGCGCGACCCACGAGCGGCTCAACGGAGGCGACCCGACGGTTGGCAGCGCCCTGCGGGGTGCCGCATCCAAAGCCGGGAAGATCCTGCCGTGGGCGCTCGTCTCGGCGACGGTGTCGCTGATCCTCAGAGCGATCGAGGAGCGCTCCGGGGTCGTCGGTCGGATCGTCATCGGCTTCATCGGGATGGCGTGGAGCGTCGTCACGTTCCTGGTGCTCCCGATCATCGTGATCGAAGGCATCGGGGTCGGGGACGCCGTCAAGCGCTCGACCAACCTCTTCCGGCGCACCTGGGGAGAGAATCTCGCGGCCCAGGTCGGATTCGGGCTTCTCGGGTTCGCCGCCATGATCCCCGGGTTGCTGCTCTTCGGGCTCGGCGCCTCCTCGGGATCGATCGCGTTGCTCGTGCTCGGCATCGTGTGGGCCGTGGCCGTCAGCCTCGTGCTCGCCACGTTGAGCGGCATCTTCCAGACGGCGCTCTACCACTACGCCGCCGACGGGTCGGTGCCGGGCGGTTTCTACGCCCCGCAGGTGTTCTCGGCCGCCTTCGCCCCCCGCGGCGGGTGGCGAGGCAACTGACGAGGCTGGTCGCCTTCGTCGCTCTGGCGGCCTCGAGCCTGGCGGCGTGCGCCTCGGATCGGACGGCGGGCGTCGAGCCGGGCACGTACACCTGGACCCTCGAGCACGACGGTACGACCCGCCCCTATCTCGTCCACGTGCCCGACCCAGGTTCAGAGCCGATGGCGCTCGTCGTCGACCTGCACGGCCTGGCATCGTCGCCCGAGTCGCAGGACGCCCTCACGGGTATGTCGGCCCTCGGCGCCGAAGAGGGATTCGTCGTCGTGCAACCGGCGGCACTCGGCGGCATCCCCGTGTGGGACTCGTCTCCCGGTGACCAAGCGACCGTCGACGACGTCGGATTCGTACGAGCCCTCGTCGCCGCCGTCGCCGAGCGGGTGCCGGTCGACGAGAGATCTGTGTACGTGACCGGGTTCTCGAACGGCGGGGGGTTGGCGCATCGGCTCGCCTGCGACGCCGCCGACCTGGTCGCCGCCATCGGCACGGTCGCCGGCGCCTTCTTCTTCTCGGTGCCGTGCTCTCCGAGTCGTTCCGTCTCGGTGATCGCCTTCCAGGGCACGGAGGACGCGACGGTTCCGATCGACGGGATCGGAGGGCTGCTTCCCCCGGTGCATCAATGGGCTGAGGACTGGGCAGGCCGCGACGATTGCACGGGCGAGGTCGTCGAGGCGGTGGCGGGCGACGTCACCACGCTGTCGTGGGGCGAATGCGCCGGCGACGCCTCGGTCGTGCTGCACCTGGTCGACGGCGGCGGCCACGGCTGGCCGGGGACCAGGGATGGTGAGCGAGCCCCTCGGTCCACCTCGTCGATCGACGCCACCAGGTCGATTTGGGACTTCTTCACCCGGCATCCCCGCCGATAGGCTGCCGGACGCATGACAGCACCTCGCAAGCCGATCGCCGTTCTCGTGTCCGGGTCGGGTACCAACCTGCAGGCGCTCCTCGACTGGTCGCACGATCCGACGTCTGCGTTCCGAGTCGCGGTCGTCGTCTCGGACCGCCCGAAGGTCGGTGCCCTCGGCCGGGCCTCGGCGGCAGGCGTCCCTGCCGTCGTGGTCGACTGGCGTGACCAGCCGAACAGGGAGGCGTTCACCAAGGCGGTCTGCGACGTCGTCGACGAACACGGCGCATCGGCTCTCGTGCTGGCCGGGTTCATGCGGGTGCTGGCCCCCGAGGCGATGGCCCGGTTCCCGGCGGCGGTCATCAACATCCATCCCAGCCTGCTGCCGTCCTTCCCGGGTGCCGATGCCGTCGGGGACGCACTGGCGCACGGTGTCAAGGTGACGGGCGTCACGGTGCACTTCGCCGAGGAGCAGGTCGACCACGGACCGATCATCGCCCAGGAAGCCGTGCCGGTTCTCGAAGACGACACCCGGGCGACGCTCCAGGCGAGGATCCAGCACGTGGAGCATCGGGTCTATCCACAGGTCGTCCAGGCGTTCGCGGCAGACAGGCTGGCGATCGAGGGTCGCTCCGTCGTATGGGAGACGGCGTGACGAGTCGCCGTCCGGTGCGCCGGGCGCTCGTCTCGGTTTGGGACAAGCACGGCCTGGAAGCCTTGGCGTCGAGCCTCGTCGCCGCCGGAGTCGTGCTCGTGGCGTCTGGCGGAACGGCTGAAGCGCTCGAGTCGTGGGGCCTGCCGGTGACCAAGGTGTCGGACGTGACCGGTGCGCCGGAGATCCTCGGCGGCAGGGTGAAGACGCTCCATCCGAAGATCCATGGCGGCATCCTCGCCAAGCGCGACGATCCAGCGCACGTCGCCGACCTCGAAGCCGCCGAGATCGTCCCGATCGACCTCGTGGTGTGCAATCTCTACCCCTTCGAGGTCACGGTCTCTCGACCGGACGTCACCCGCGCCGAGGCGATCGAGCAGATCGACATCGGAGGGCCCGCCATGATCCGGGCCGCCGCCAAGAACCACGAGTACGTCGGGGTCGTCACCGACCAGACCCAGTACGAGCAGGTCGCAGCCGAGGTGGCTGGTGGCGGGCTCACCAGCGAGACCAGGGCGTCGCTCGCCAGGGCCGCCTTCAGTCGAACGTCGGCCTATGACGCAGCGATCGTGCAGTGGCTCTCGAGAGGCGAGGTGCTCCCGGAGTCGCTGGTGCTGCCAATGGAGCGGTACGCCACCCTCCGGTACGGCGAGAATCCTCACCAGAGGGCGGCGATCTACCGAACGAGGGGAGGCGACTCGTGGTGGACGCTCGTTCGCCAGGTGCAGGGCAAGGAGATGTCGTTCAACAACTACGCAGACACCGAGGCGGCGTGGGCGCTCGTCAACGCCCTCGGCGAGCCGGCTTGCGTCATCGTCAAGCACACCAACCCGTGCGGCGTGGCGGTGGCGGGCACGCTCGATGAGGCGGTCGAGAAAGCGTGGCAGTGTGACCCGGTCTCGGCGTTCGGCGGTGTGGTCGCCGTCAACCGCCCGCTCGACGGCACTGCCGCCCAGGCACTCGCCGGGAGGTTCGTCGAGGTCGTGATCGCACCGGCCGCCGACGCCTCGGCGCTCGACGCCATGGCAGGCAAGGAGAGCCTCCGCCTCCTCGAGGCTCCTCTGCCGTCGCCCGGTGAGTACGAGGTGAGGCACGTCGAGCGCGGCCTGCTCATCCAGGAGCGCGACGACGTCGGCTTGGAGCTCGCAGGCCGGCTTCCCGAGACTTGGGAGGTGGTCACCACGAGAACGCCGTCCCCCGGAGAGGTGGCCGACCTGACGCTTGCGTGGATCGTTGCCGCCCACACCAAGTCGAACGCCATCGTCATCGCATCGGGCGGATCGGCTGTCGGCATCGGAGCCGGCGACCAGAGCCGGGTCGGCGCCGCCGAGCGGGCGCTGTCACGTGCCGGCGACCGTGCCGACGGTGCCGTGGCGGCGAGCGACGCCTTCCTCCCGTTCCGGGACGGGCTCGATCGACTCGCCGAGGCGGGCGTGACCGCCCTGGCGCAGCCCGGTGGGTCGCGCCGCGACGCCGAGGTCATCGCGGCTGCAGACGAGCATGCGATGGCGATGGTGTTCACGCACAGGAGGCATTTCAGGCATTGAGCGCACGCATTCTGTCCGGCAAGGAGGTGGCCCTCGCCGTGCGCGCCGACATCGCCGACCGGGTGTCAGCTCTGGGGTCGCGCGGGAAGTCGGTCGGGCTGGCGACCGTCATGGTCGGTGATGATCCCGCCTCGGCGGTCTACGTGCGCAACAAGCACCGGGCAGCAGAGGCCGCCGGGATGCTCTCGTTCGACCACCACCTGCCCCCGACCGCTTCACAGGATGAGGTCGAGGAGCTCATACGCCACCTGAACGCCGACGAGGCCGTCGACGGGATGATCGTTCAGCTCCCGCTGCCTCCCGGGCTCGACGGCAACCGCGCCGTGGAGACCCTCGCCCCATCGAAGGACGCCGACGGGCTGCACCCGTACAACCTCGGCATGCTCCTCCTCGATCGGCCGGGCCCGCTCCCCGCCACTCCCCGCGGCGTGATGCGGATCCTGGAGCACTACGAGATCCCGACGAGCGGCAAGCTCGCCGTCGTCGTCGGCAGATCGTTCCTGGTCGGCAGGCCCCTCGCTCTCCTCCTCGGCGCCAAGGGGGCAGATGCCACGGTCGTCCAGGCGCATTCCAGGACACCCGAGCTCGCCACACTCACGAAGATGGCCGACATCCTGGTGGTCGCCATTGGACGACCGCGTTTCCTCGGCGCAGATCACATCAAGCCGGGGGCCACCGTCGTCGACGTCGGCGTCAACCGAACCAGCGAGGGCCTCGTCGGAGACTGCGCATACGACGAGGTCGCCGAAGTCGCCGGGGCGATCACACCCGTGCCAGGAGGTGTCGGGCCGATGACGATCGCGTCGCTCCTCGCCAACACCGTCGCCGCCGCAGAGCGAACGGCAGGCGCCGGATGAGGGAGGCCGCCTGATGTCGGCCTCGCCCGGAAGCCGCGACGGTACGCTCAGCGCCGCTACACCTGACAGTTGAGCGCCACGCCGCCAGGAGGCGCCGAGGAGGTACATAGATGGCGACGCCGATCACGATGGGGCCGGACGGGCTCGTGGTACCCGACGATCCGATCGTCCCGTTCATCGAGGGCGACGGCATCGGCCCCGACATCTGGCGCGCCTCGAAAGCGGTGCTCGACGCTGCCGTTGCGAAGGCATACGGCGGGAGGCGATCCATCGCCTGGATGGAGGTCCTCGCCGGCCAAAAGGCCTTCGATGCGACCGGTGAATGGCTGCCGGACGCAACCCTCGAAGCCTTCAGCACCTACCTCGTCGGCATCAAGGGCCCGCTGACCACGCCGGTCGGCGGAGGCATCCGCAGCCTCAACGTGGCGCTGCGCCAGGTACTCGACCTCTACGTCACGTTTCGCCCAGTCCGTTGGTACAAGGGCGTGCCCTCGCCGGTGAAGCACCCCGAGCTGGTGGACATGGTGATCTTCCGTGAAGCGACCGAGGACGTGTACGCAGGCAAGGAGCTCGAAGCCGGCTCGGCGGGCGCTCTGCAGCTCCTCGACTTCCTGAAGGTGCAGTACGACTGGGACTTCAAGCGCGACTCGGGTCTCGGGATCAAGCCGCTGTCCGAGAGCGGCTCCAAACGGCTCATCCGTGCCGCCATCGAGTACGCCGTCGAGCACGGCCGCAAGTCTGTGACGCTCGTCCACAAGGGCAACATCATGAAGTTCACCGAGGGCGCCTTCCGAAACTGGGGCTACGAGCTGACCCGCGACGAGTTCTCGGAGGTGGCCGTCTCGTGGGACGATTGCCAGGGCGAGCCGGGGGACAAGGTCCTCGTCAAGGACGTCATCGCAGACGCCTTCCTCCAGCAGATCCTCACCAGGCCGGCCGAGTACGATGTTATCGCCACGATGAACCTCAACGGCGACTACATCTCGGATGCGCTCGCCGCCCAGGTCGGCGGCATCGGGATCGCCCCCGGCGGCAACATCAACTACGTCACGGGCCACGCCATATTCGAGGCGACCCACGGCACGGCCCCGAAGTACTCCGGACTCGACAAGGTCAATCCGGGATCGCTGACGTTGTCCGGCGAGATCATGCTGCGCTACATGGGCTGGACCGAGGCAGCCGACCTGGTCGTCAGGGGCGTGGAGGGCGCAATCTCCGACCGCATCGTCACCTACGACTTCGCCCGGCTGATGGACGACGCCACCGAGGTGAAGACGAGCGAGTTCGGCCGGGCAGTCGTCGATCACATGTGAACCCGGGCACAGGTGAAGCCGGGTCAGCCTCCAGCGCCGCCTCGGTCGACGCGGGGATCTCCAGATCCGGGATTGGTCGGCGCCGATTAGCCTCCGATCGCGGACGTGAGCGATCCCAGGAGACATGGCAGATGACCAAGGTGACCGTCGTCGGGGCCGGCAAGTACGGGTCGACGACCGTGCAGCGACTCGCCGAGGCGGACGTCGCCGACGAAATCGTGATGACCGACATCGTCGAGGGTCTGCCGCAGGGCCTGGCGCTCGACATGAACCAGTCCCGCCCGGTCGTCGGGTACCGCACCCTCGTCACGGGAACGAACGACTACGCCGACACCGAGGGCAGCGACGTCGTCGTCATCACCGCCGGGCTGCCGCGCAAGCCCGGCATGAGCCGGATGGACCTCCTCGAGGTGAACGCCAAGATCGTCAAGGGGGTCACCGAAGCGATCGTCCCCGGATCACCCGAAGCGGTGATCATCGTCGTCACGAACCCGCTCGATCAGATGACGACGCTGACCGCCGAGGTGAGCGGGTTTCCGAAGGAGCGGGTCATCGGCCAGGCAGGCATGCTCGACAGCGCCCGCTTCATGCACTTCATCGCCGAGGCCACCGGCGCCGACATCCTCGACGTCAAGGCAGTCACCCTCGGCAGCCATGGGCCGACGATGGTCCCGGTGCCGTCGCTCTGCAGCGTCGCAGGCAAGCCGCTGACCGACGTCCTGGACCAGGAGACGATCGCCGGCCTCGTGCAGCGAACGCGCGACGGGGGAGCCGAGATCGTCGGTTTGCTGAAGACGGCCAGCGCCTACTTCGCCCCGTCGGCCGCCGCGGCGGCGATGGTCGAGGCCGTCCTCCGCGACTCCGGTGCCGAGATGCCGGTGTGCGCTTGGGTGACGGGCCAGTACGGCATCTCCGACGTGTACTTGGGCGTCATGGCACGGATCGGTGCGGGTGGCGTCACACAGGTCGTGGAGGTCGACCTCACCGAAGCCGAGAAGGCAGCCCTGGCAGAGGCCGCCGAAGCCGTCAAGGCCGTCGTGGCAGACCTGGACGACCTCGAGATCTGAAGCTCAGCTCGTGGAGCTCTCGAGGGCCGCCTCGATCTCAGCGGCACTCTTGAGAGCGGCCTCCCGCTGTCGCCTGGCGCGCTGAGCCGCCATCACGCGATCCCGCCTCTTTGCCCACATCGCCACCGCGCCGGCGAAGACGAGAGCCGCACCGATGTTGGCGAGGAAGTATCCCCACGTCACCTGGGTGTCCCGGTACTCGGCGGCGACGTCCTGGGCTCGGACGAGAGTCGACCGCAGCGCGCCGGCAGAGACTGCGATCGAGAGCCAAGCGAGGACCGATGCGATCACGAGCATGCGCGAGGCGGCCAACTCCCTCGGCTCGACTCCCGTGCTCCATGCCGCCGCCACCGCCATCACGAGGAGCATCACCAGGAAGAGCGGCATCTCGATGTCCTCGCCTCCCGCCACTGTTGCGAGGACGCCGATGACGACCAAGGAAACGGCGAACATGACCAGCCGGATCGCAGGCACCTTGATCTTGGCGATGACGCTCTCGGGGACGAGCCGGGTGATGACCGAGGCGAGCACCGCGGCCGCCAACCACGTCGTCACCGCGTTGAGCGGGATGGTCGCAGGCTCCCTGCCGAAGACGGCGGCGGCGGCGACGGCCGCTCCCGCGATGAGGCCGGCGACGATGGCGCTCGTCTTCGCCTTCTGAGCTCGGGGCGCCATCACCAGCAGCACGCTCCCGAGAAGCAGCGCCCCGGTCACTGCGTAGACGACGCCGTGGACCGTCTCATAGCCCCTGATCGACCATGGGCTCACGAGGAAGCGGTAGGCCGGCTCCATGCGAGCCACCTCCCAGGCGACCGATTGGATCGTCACGAGGGAGCCGACGACGGCCATCGTCTCGAAGATGCGTTTCCTCAACGTGCCTCCTCGGCGACATGCTACCTGGTGAGCTTCGGCGGGTCCCGCCGAGTCGTTCGAACCGCGCCGACCAACGCTGCCTGGGGGTCGGTTGGCGGGCCCTCCGAGGGCCGGTACACATTCCGCGTCTCAAAGCCTTGACGCTCAACGGTTTTCGGGTATGGTTACATCGCTGTAATTCACTTCAGGCAGCAACCAAGGAGGGTTCGCAAAGTGAACAAGGGCGAATTGATCGACAAGGTGGCAGCTGCCACCGACGAGTCGAAGAGCACGGTCGGCGACGTCATCGACGCGACGCTCGACGCGATCACCGGTGCGCTCAAGGTGGGCGACAAGGTCACCTTCACCGGGTTCGGGACGTTCGAGCGGCGCTATCGGAAGGCTCGCGTCGGCCGGAACCCGCAGACCGGGGCCGAGGTACCGATCCCGGCGGCAAATGTGCCGGCCTTCAAGGCGGGCAAAGGCCTCAAGGAGTCCGTCAGGTAGTCAGCCGAATGCACGAGCCCCGCACGCCCTCTCGTGGGCTGCGGGGCTTTCGCATGTCCGCAACATCAACTCTCCAGCACCCTGACCAGGCATTTCGGCACGTGAGAGGGCCGGGAGCCGCCGTCAGTACTCGACGTCGATGCTGCCGAGGGCCCGGGCGAACTCGTTGATGAGCGTCTGGTTCAAGAGCAGCACGGCCATGTTTCCTGCGACCTTGATCTTGCCCGTCATGAACGCCATCTGGGTGTTCAGATCACCCTTGGACAGTGAGACGGCAGTGTCGTAACCCGACGTGATCGTGACGTCCGGCTGGGCGTGGGGCCCGGGGACGAGGCCGGTCGCCCCTCCCGTGGTGTCGAGGTGGTACGTCACTTCGCCGTCTGGTCCTCCCGTGACCATGAACTGGACCGTCAAGTCGACGCCGCCGGCCGCCTCCATGAAGTCGGCATGGCCGTGCAGCGCGTCCGTCCCAGCTGCGATGTACTCGTCGGACAGGAACTTGACGCTCATCGAGATCCTTTCGAGGTGAATCGGTCGGAGTGTACGAGAGTGGCTCGGATCATCGGTCGTCGCATCCATCGGCGCCCACTCGGTGCGTGCCGCCCCACGAGCACGGGCTGTGTCAGGTGCGCCCGGCCAGGCGGCGATCGTCGAGCTTGGCGCGCAGGTAGTCGCGGTTCATGATGGCGATGTTGTCGATGCTGATGCCCTTCGGGCATGCCGTCTCGCACTCCCCGTGATTCGTGCAAGACCCGAAGTACGTCTCCATCGTCTCAACCATCCCGATCGTCCTCCGGTCGCGCTCCGGCTGACCGTGCGGCAGGAGGTTGAGGTGGGCGAGCTTGGCCGCGGTGAAGAGCTGGGCTGCACTGTTCGGGCACGCCGCGACGCATGCTCCGCAGCCGATGCACGCCGCCGCGTCCATGGCGGCCTCGGCCGCCTCCTTCGGCACGGGGATCAGGTTGGCGTCGGGCGCCGAGCCGGTGGTGACCGTGATGTAGCCGCCCGCTTCGATGATCCGGTCGAACGCGGACCTGTCGACGACGAGGTCACGGATGACCGGGAAAGCCGCCGCTCGCCAAGGCTCGATCGTGACGACGTCGCCGTCGCGGAACTTGCGCATGTGGAGCTGGCACGTCGCCGTCCCGAGCTGCGAACCGTGTGCCTGTCCATTGATCATCAGACCGCATGAGCCACAGATACCCTCGCGGCAGTCGTGGTCGAAGGCGATCGGCTCCTCGCCGGACTCGATGAGCCGCTCGTTGACGATGTCGAGCATCTCGAGGAACGACGCTTCGGGGCTGATGCCGTTCGCCGGGTACTCCCGGAACGCTCCCGGCGTGCCAGGTGCCGGCTGGCGCCACACCCGCAGAGTCAGATCCATCACTTGTAGCTCCTCTGCGCCAGTTTCACGTATTCGAAGTTGAGCTCCTCCCGATGCTTCACGGCGGGCGAACCCGTGCCGGTCCACTCCCAAGCGGACACATGGCTGAAACGGTCGTCGTCCCGCATCGCCTCGCCTTCGGGTGTCTGGTGCTCGACCCGGAAATGCCCTCCGCAGCTCTCCTCGCGGTCGAGCGCGTCCCGACACATGAGCTCGGCGAGCTCGAAGAAATCTGCGACTCGCCCCGCCTTCTCGAGTGACTGGTTGAGGGTATCGCCCGTACCGAGCACCCGGACGTCCCTGTCGAACTCGGCCCGGAGGGCGGGGATCTCGCTGAGTGCCTTCTCGAGCCCCTCCCTGCTCCTGGCCATCCCGCAATGCTCGATCATGATCTTGCCGAGCTCGCGATGGAACCAGTCGACGGAGCGGGTGCCCTTCGTGGCGAGGAATCGGTCGATTCCGCTCGTGATGGCCGCCTCCGCCTCGCCGAAGGCCTCGTGGTCGGTCGGCAGCGGCGCCACGTTGAGGAAATCGGCGAGATAGTCGCCGATCGTGTACGGCAACACGAAATAGCCATCGGCGAGACCCTGCATGAGGGCGCTCGCTCCGAGCCGGTTGGCTCCGTGGTCGGAGAAGTTGGCCTCGCCGATCGAATAGAGGCCGGGAATCGTCGTCATGAGGTTGTAGTCGACCCACAGCCCGCCCATCGTGTAGTGAGGGGCGGGGTAGATGCGCATCGGCACCCGGTAGGGGTCCTCGTCGGTGATGCGGTTGTAGATCTCGAACAGGTTGCCGTACCGCTCCTCGATCGTGGCGCGTCCCAACCGGGCGATGGCGTCCGCGAAATCGAGGTAGACGCCGTTGGCGAGCGGTCCGACGCCGCGGTTCTCGTCGATCATTCGCATGGCGGCCCGCGACGCGACATCGCGTGGAACGAGGTTGCCGAACGCCGGGTAGACCCTCTCGAGGTAGTAGTCCCGATCCCCCTCCGGGATGTCGCCGGCGCTCCTGGCGTCTCCCCGGTCCATCGGCACCCAGATGCGCCCGTCGTTGCGGAGGGACTCGGACATCAGCGTCAACTTCGACTGGAACTCGTCGCTGGCGGGGATGCACGTGGGGTGGATCTGCGTGTAGCAAGGATTGGCGAACAAGGCCCCTCGACGATGGGCTCTCCATGCCGCCGTGACGTTGGACGCCATGGCGTTCGTCGACAAGAAGTACACGTTGGCGTATCCACCGGTCGCCAGGACCACTGCATGCGCCGAGTGGGAGCGGACCTCGCCCGTCACGAGGTCCCTCGTCACGATCCCGGCCGCTCGTCCATCGTGGACGACGACGTCCAGCATCTCGGTGCGGTGGTGCAGCTCCACCGTTCCGAGCTTGACCTGCCTGGCGAGGGCTTGATAGGCGCCGAGCAGAAGTTGCTGACCCGTCTGGCCCCGCGCGTAGAACGTGCGGCTCACCTGGGCGCCACCGAACGAGCGGTTGTCGAGGAGGCCGCCGTACTCGCGTGCGAAAGGCACGCCCTGGGCCGTCGCCTGGTCGATGATCTCATTGGCCACCTGGGCGAGGCGATATACGTTGGCCTCCCTGGATCGGAAGTCGCCGCCCTTCACGGTGTCGTAGAAGAGCCGGAAGATGCTGTCCCCGTCGTTGCGGTAGTTCTTCGCAGCGTTGATGCCGCCCTGGGCGGCGATCGAGTGAGCCCGCCGCGCCGAGTCGTGGAAGGTGAACGCCTTCACGTTGTAACCGAGCTCGGCGAGGGTTGCGGCAGCGGAGGCGCCTGCCAGCCCTGTTCCGACGACGATGATGTCGTACTTGCGCTTGTTGGCCGGGTTCACGAGCCGGATGGCGAATCGGTGGTTGTCCCACTTCTCTGCGATGGGCCCCGACGGGACTTTGGCATCGATCGTCACAGGGCTCCTGTTCACGTCATGACACCGATCTGGACGGCGACCGGGATGGCGACGAACCCGGCGATGATGAGGATCGTGAGCGCAGTCGCCAACGTGCGCCTGAAGCGGTTGAAGCGCTCGTTGTTGATCCCGAGGCTCTGGAACATGCTCCACGCGCCGTGCCACACGTGGAGGGCCAGCGCCGCCTGCGCGACGACGTAGATGAGCGCCACCCACCAGCGCTCCAGGGACGCCACGAGGTTCCCGTACACGTCTCCTCGCTCGAATCCCGGGTTCACCGCCGAGACACCCCACGTGAGATCGGCGAGGTGCCACGCCAGGAAGAGCAGCACGATGACACCGCTCCACCGCATCGTCCTCGAGGCGTAGTTGGCGGCGAGGTAGTCGCGCTCTCCCGTGTAGCGCTCGGATCCTCGAGCCCTTTGGTTCGTCCTGGTGAGTGCCCAGGCAGCGTGCACGTGGACGACGAGCGCCAGGATCAGCGGGATCCGGAGGAAGACCCAGAGGATGAGCGTCCTCGGAAAGAGCGGCTCTCCTATGTCGCGCAGGCCCTCCCCGTATGCGTTGAGTTGCTCCATGCCCTCGAAGGCGTGGAGGTTCCCGACCATGTGGGCCACCAGGAACATGAGGCCGAGGACGCCGGACACGGCCATGGCGTACTTCTTGCCGACGTCCGTGCGGTACAGCTCCACGATCCACGGGGCGCGTCGACGTGTCGACGCCGGCCGCGACTCGGTTGCCGTCACTGCACCTCCAGTCGGTGAAGCCCCATTATGCACAAACAAGGCGCGTCCTCGCGACGCCATCCCCCGGTCTCCGGGGGATCGGTGAGCGTCCCATACGCAATCCCCCGGTTCCCGGGGGATCGGTGAGTGTCCCGTCAGGGACCGAGCCGAGGGGGCTCCGCCGCAGCTACCCCCTCGACTCGGCCTGCGGCGCTCGTCGGTCCCCCGCAAAGCGGGAGACAGCGTGGGAGGGTGCTCATCCGTAGGGCAGGTCGCCCCTGCGCGCGAGA
>Ga0214471_10000714_pt1 | contig 27332 bp, 17 predicted proteins | sample RVTome_5_FD_207665 | JGI IMG/M metagenome (GOLD analysis project Ga0214471, IMG submission 207665) | Soil microbial communities from uranium-contaminated site in the Upper Colorado River Basin, Wyoming, United States - RVT142D155 | ecosystem: Environmental > Terrestrial > Soil > Contaminated >... | reverse complement strand
ATCCACCCAGGTCCACGGGCGGGGACCCGGCGGGGGCCGCCGGCACGGGGGGGCTCGCCCACCGCCGCTCCACCTTGGCGTACAGCTCCGTGGGGCGGAACGGCTTGGCCAGGTAGTCGTTCATGCCCGCCGCGAGACAGGCCGCCCGATCCGAGTCGAGGGCGTGCGCGGTCACCGCGATGATCGGCAGCGACGCGAAGCGGGGATCCTCGCGGATCCTGCGGGTGGCGGTGATGCCATCCATCTCGGGCATCTGGATGTCCATCAGCACGGCGTCGTACGACTGCCGCTGCACGGCCGCGATGGCCTCGCGCCCGTTGGTCACGACGTCTACCGTGTGGCCCCGCTTCTCGAGCAGCTTGGTGGCCACCTGCTGGTTGATCTGGACGTCTTCGGCCAGGAGCACGCGCAGGCGACGGCGACCCTCCCGCAGCGTGTGCTTCGTGATCAGCGACGGCGTATCGCTGCCGGGCGCCGCGCGGCCGATGACCGCCGCCACGGCTTCCGCCACATCCTCTCCACCGATCGGCCTGGTGAGGTAGGCGTTGATCCCGAGCGCGCGACAGCGCTCCGCGTCGCCCCGGACGCCGGCCGGCGAAACCATGACGATCGGGATCGTGCTCGTGCGGGCATCCTGCCGGATCGTCTCGGTCAGGTCAAACCCGCTCCCGTCCCGCAGGAATGCATCGAGCAGGATGGCGCGGAACGGTGAGCCGGCCTCGCCCGCTTCCCACAGCAGCCCGAGGGCCACGGTGGAGCTTTCCGCTTCCGCCACCACGGCACCGGCCGCCGTCAGCCGGGCGCGGGCCAGCTCGCGCGCCGCCGCGTTATCGTCCACCACCAGCACGGGCAGCCCCAGCAACGGGCTCGGGCCCGGGTCGGCTGCCGGCTCCGGCTCCGTGACGGCCGGGGCGAGCGGCAGGACGAACCGGAATTCGCTCCCGCAGTCCACCTCGCTGGTGACCGTGAGCGTTCCGCCCAGGGCCTCCACGAGGCGATGGGTGATGGCGAGTCCCAGCCCGGACCCACCGTGGCGGCGCGTCAGGCTCGGCTCCACCTGCCGGAACTGCTCGAAGATCGCCTCGCGCATGTTGGCCGGGATCCCGACGCCGGTGTCCCGGACGCCGACGGCGATGCTGCCCGGCCCGGCCGGCGCGACTGTCACGGCAATCTCCCCGGCGGCCGTGAACTTCACGGCGTTCTCCACGAGGTTCGTGAGAATCTGCCGCAACCGCCCGGGATCGCCGCGCACCATCCGGGGGGTTTCGGGGTCAATCGCACAGTCCAGGGCAACGCCGTTTTCCAGGGCCTTAGGGGCGTGGAGGCGCGTCACCGACTGTGCCACGGAGTGGAGGTCGAAGTCGCTGGCGTCGAGGTCGAGTCGTCCGGCCTCGATCCGGGAGAAATCGAGTACGTCGTTGACGACCGCAAGAAGCCCCTGCGCGGACGTGCGGATCAGCTCGGCCGCTTCCCGCTGCTCGGGCTTCAGCTCACCCTGGAGCAGGAGCTCCGTCATGCCCAGGACGCCGTTCATCGGCGTGCGGATCTCATGGGACATCGTCACGAGGAACGCGCTCTTCGCCCGGTCGGCGGCCTCCGCGGCGCGCCGCGCGTCGGCCAACTCCGCCAGGAGGCTCGGCGGGCGGGCGGGAACGTCGGAGGACGCGGACCGCGGCGCGGGCGCCGCCGCCTCGGGCGGCGCGTCCGGGCTCTCGCCCGGATCGCCGGCCTCGGCGACCCCCGGCAGGTCGTCGCGCACGAACTCGAGGGTCTGGCGCCGGCCGACGGCGGACCTGAGCGCCGTCACGACGTTCGGGTCCAGGACGGTGCCCGCCAGTTCCTGCATGCGGGCCACCGCCGCCTCGGGCCGCAGCGGCTCCTGGTAGGGGCGGGCGGTGGTAAGGGCGTCGTAGACCTCCGCGGCTTGAATGATCCGGGCCCCGAGCGGGATATCGTACCCGGCCAACCCGTCCGGATACCCCTGGCCGTCCCACCGCTCGTGATGGCCGCGGACGAAGTCCGCGACCGGCCCCAGGTGCGTCAGGGGGGCCAGGATCCGGGACCCGATGACCGGGTGTTCCTGGACGTGCAGGTATTCCTGCTCCGTGAGCGCCCCCACCTTGTCGAGCACGGACTCCCGGATGCCGATCATGCCCAGGTCGTGGAGCCGGCCGGCCGCGCGGATCTGCTCGAGCTCGTCGTCCGGCAGCCCGAGCTGGGCCGCGATGGTGGCGGCGAACTCCGCCACCCGGGCCGAGTGGCCAGCCAGGAACGTGTTCTTGGCCTCGAGCACCGCGACGAGCGTCTCGAGCATCGCCACGGTCAGCTCTTCCTGACGCCGGCGGGCGTGCTCCAGCTCGAGGGTCCGCTGCCCGACTTCGCGCTTGAGCCAGCCGGACAGCTCCCGGTCCTGGGCCATCGTATCGCGCTTGCGCAGCGCCTTGGCGAGCGCGCGGTCGAGCGCGTCGAGGACCACCGGTTTGGTCAGGTAGTCGAGGGCGCCACGCTGCATGCAGGTGGAGACGGTCTGCGCGTCGCCCTGGCCGGAGAGCATCACGATGCCGACGTCCGGGTCAATCTCGAGCACCTCGGGAATGACGTCGGTGCCGGTCATTCCCGGCAGGCCGATGTCGAGGAGCACGAGGGCCGGCCGCGCGTCGTGCATCTGCTGGAGCGCGTCGGCGCCCGACGCGGCCTCCAGCACGTCATATCCGCGTCGCGCGAGGAAGCGGCTGAGCGTGTTCCGCACGCCCTCCTCGTCGTCCACGATCAGGACCCGGGTCGGTTGGGTCTCGCTGGGAATCGTCATCATGCCGCTCCTGCAATGGGCGCGTGGTCCCACACGCCCTGTCGAGTCATCAGCTCCCGGCGAATCGCGACGACCTCGTCACGATCGGCGAGGAACGCGTCCAGCACTTCGGGATCGAACTGCCGCCCCCGCTCCGCCGCGAGCATCGTGAAGACGGTGTCCGCGGGGATGGCGGCGCGGTACGGCCGGTCGGTCGTGAGCGCGTCGAACACGTCGGACACCGCGCAGATCCGGCCGTGCAGCGGGATCGCCGGCCCCGCGAGGCGGTGCGGATAGCCCGTGCCGTCCCACCGCTCGTGGTGCGTGAGCGCAATTTCGGAGCCCACCCGGAGCACGTCCGACAGGGAGCCCTCGAGGATCCGGGCGCCGATGATCGTGTGCGTCTCCATCAGCCGCCGTTCGGCCTCGTCCAGCGGACCCGGTTTCCGCAGGATCGCGTCCGGGACGCCGATCTTGCCGATGTCGTGCAGCGAGGCGGCGTGGCGCAGCACCTCCTGCCGGCCCGGCGGGAGTCCCAGCCGTTCGCCAATGAGCGCCGAGTACCGCCCGATCCGCTCGATGTGCTGCGCCGTGTCGTGGTCGCGGTACTCGGCGGCCACCACGAGGCGGCGGATCGTATCGAGGTGGGCGCGGTAGGTCTCGCGTTCGGCGGCGGCGGAGCGCTCGAGGGCGACCCGCAACGCGGCCGTCCGTGCGGCAACCTGCGCTTCGAGCGCCCGCTCGCTCTCGCGGAGGCGGTCGGTCGAGTCCTTCATGCGCAGCAGCCAAGTGGTCCGCAGCCGCAGCTCCGCCAGGTCCACCGGCTTTGTGATGAAGTCATTCACGCCGGCTGCGATGGCGCGGAGCCGCGCCGACCGGCCGTCGAGCCCGGTGATCATCACGATCGGGAGGTCGGCCCACGTGGGGTCGTTACGGATCCGGGACGTGATCTCGAACCCGTCCATGCCCGGCATGTCCGCGTCGAGCATGACCAGGTCCGGCCTCAGGCCCAGCTTGGCGAACCCGTCAAGGCCATCCGCCGCGATTTCGACATCGTGGCCGAACGACCGGAGCATCCGCGCCAAGGTATTCCGCACCTCGGCGTCGTCGTCCACGACCAGGATGCGATGGCGCCCCCCGGCCGGCTGGGGTCCGGCGCCGACGGCCTGCGGCGGGCGCGGGTCGAGCCCGGGCGCGCGGGAATCGAGCCTGACCGACATGGCGGCCGTCATCTCAGGACGCGCTCCCCGCTGGCGCGGCCGCATCGCCGCCCAGCGCGGCCTCGATGGCCGCGTGGAGGTCGGCAACCGCAAACGGCTTGGGCAGCGTTCGGAACGCGCCCAGGCGCGCGGCCAGGTCGAGCGTGATCTCCCGCGAGAGATAGCCGCCGCCCGTCGTCACGATCACGCGCACGCCCGGGAACTCCTGGCTCAGCTTCAGGGTCGTCTCGATGCCGTCCGCATCGGGCATGTAGACGTCCATCAGGACGACGTCGGTGGGATGGGCGCGGTACAGCTTGAGCGCCGCGCGTCCGTCGGCGGCCGTCCAGACCTCGTGCCCCAGGCGTTCGGCCATGCGCCGCACGGTGTTCTGGAAACCGATGTCGTCATCCACGATCAGCAGGCGTGCCATGTCGTTCTCTCCGTCCTCGCTAGGCATGCAGGCCGGCATCCGCCTCGGCCTGGTCGAGCACCTGCCGCACCTTCTCCAGCAGGGTGTCACGGTGGAAGGGCTTGTGGATCACAGCGACCCGCTGGTCCTCGAGGAGGCGTCGCAGGTGGGTATCGTCGGTATAGCCGGTCATGAACAGCACCCGGAGGTCCGGCCGGAGGTCCTGCGCCCGCGCCGCGAACTCCCGGCCCCCGAGGCCCGGCAGGACGACGTCCGACAGGAGGAGGTGCACGTGTTCGGAGACGGTGGCGAGCAGCTCCAGGCCACCTTCCGCGCTCTTGGCCTCCAGCACCGTGTAGCCGTGCTGCGTGAGCAGGCGTCGGGCGATCCGGCGCACGGGCTCTTCGTCCTCGACGACCAGCACCGTCTCGTGGCCGTCGGGCCCACGGCGCGGGGCCCGCTCCGCCTCCGCCGCCGGCGTCGCCGACGTGCGAGGGAGGTAGACCTTCATCGTGGTGCCGATGCCCAGCTCGCTGTAGACGCCGACGTATCCACCCGACTGCTTCACGATCCCGAAGCAGGTCGCCAGCCCGAGCCCCGTGCCCTGCCCGCGCGGCTTGGTCGTGAAGAACGGCTCGAAGAGGTGCTGCTTGACCTCGTCATCCATGCCGAATCCGGTGTCGCTCACGCTGAGCAGCACGTGCGGGCCCGGGGTCGCACCCGGGTGCGCGGCCACGTAGTCCTCGTCCAGCTCCACGCTCTCCGTAGAGACCGTAAGCGTGCCGCCGTGCGGCATGGCGTCGCGGGCGTTGACCACGAGGTTCACGAGCACCTGCTCGAGCTGCGAGGGATCCGCGTCCACCATGTCGTCCTCGGCGGCCAGATCCAGCTCGATGTGGATGGACGCCTCGAGGAGGCGGCGCAGCATCTTCTCCGCGTCCGCCACCAGGGCGTTGAGGCCCAACACCCGCTTCTCGACCATCTGCTTGCGGGAGAACGCGAGCAGCCGTCCGGTGAGCACGGCCGCCCGGTCGCTGGCCTTCTTGATCTCGACCAGCGATTCTCTGAGCGGCGTGGGCTCCGGCAGGTCCTCCAGGGCCAGCTCCGATTCCCCGCGGATGATCGTGAGCAGGTTGTTGAAGTCGTGCGCGACCCCGCCGGCCAGGCGGCCCACCGCCTCCATCTTCTGGGCCTGGTGCAGCTGACCGCGCAGCTGGCGCTGCTCGGTCACGTCTTCCACCACCGAGATGAGGTGCCGGACCACGCCGTCCGCGTCGCGGGCCGCCGAAACCGTGAGCATCACCCACAGCTGCCGGCCATCCTTGCGGACGTACCGCTTCTCGATCTGCGCGGTCTCCCGCGTCCCGGCGGCCAACTCGTCGCGCAGCGCGGCGCTGCCGTCGAGGTCGTCCGGCGCCGTCACGTCGTGGAAACGCATGGTCAGCAGCTCGTCCACGGTGTAGCCCAGCATGTCGGCCAGCCGCCGATTGACCCGCAGGTACCGGCCCTTCATGTCCAGGTGCGCGATGCCCACGGCGGCCTGTTCGAACGTGCCGCGGAAGCGGGCCTCGCTCTCCCGCAGGGCGGCTTCGGCCTGGCGGCGCTCGGTGATGTCCCGCACCACCGCGCTGAAGAACCGGCGATCGTCCTGCTTCCACGACCGGCTCACCGCCAGCTCGACCGGGAAGGTCGTGCCATCGCGACGGCGCGCCATGAGTTCACTCACCGGGCCGTCGCTCGGCATCTCGCCGGTGTCCGCGGTCTGGGCGAACGCCACGACGTGCGCGGCATCCGGGATGAGATCAGTGAAGCGGGTCTCGGGGAGTTCCCGGGCGTCGTACCCGAAGCGCTCCACCGCCGCCCGGTTCCAGTACACGATCCGGCCGTCGCCGTCGGCCACGATGATCGCGTCCGAGGCGGAGTCCGCGACGGCGCGGAACCGGCCTTCGCTGTAGCGGAGCGAGGCGAGCGCCGCGTTCCGCTCCGAGACGTCTTCCTTGATGGCGATGAAGTGCGTGATGTCGCCCGCCGCGTCCCGCACGGGCGTGACGTGCATCTCCTCGGGGTACAGCGTCCCGTCCTTGCGGCGGTTCACCAGCTCGCCCCGCCACGTCCGGCCGGCGGCAATCGCGTCCCACATGTCCCGGTAGAAGGCGGCGTTCTGCCGCCCGGAGTGGAGGAAGCGGGGGTTTCGGCCCACCGCTTCGGCCGCCGCATACCCCGTGAGTCGGGTGAACGCCGGGTTCACCCACTCGATGGTTCCTGCCCGATCGGTGATGACGACGCCGTTGGCGGCGGCGTCCAGCGCCACCGACTGGAGCCGCATCACGCGCTCGGCGTCCTGCCGGTCCGTCATGTCCCGCGAGGCGGTGACCACGCGAACCTGACCCTCGATCTCGAGCGGCTGGGCGCGCACGTCCAGCGCGACGCGCCGGCCGTCCCGGCGCGTGAACTGGACTTCGTCCGGGTTCGCGGGCTGGCCGGTGGCCGTCACGGCCAATACGCGGGCGATCACGTCGTCCACCCCGGCGGCCCAGCCAGGCAGTTCCTGGATTCTCGGGCCGATCAGCAGCTCCCGGGAAGCGCCAACGACCTCCTCGGACGCCCGGTTCACGGAGATCACGGTCCCATCCGGCGCGAGCACGGCCACGGGATCGGGCGAGTGCTCGAGCAGCATGCGGGACTCCGTCTCCTTCCGCCGCAGGGACTCCTCCATCCGCTTCCGGTCGGTCACGTCCCGCGCGATCCCTTCGGCGGCCACCGCGCGACGCTCCGCGTCGCGAACGTAGGTGATCCGCACGTCCAGCCAGATGAGCTCGCCGTCCTTGCGGATGAGACGGACCTCCAGCGGCTTGCGCAGCGCCTGGACCTCGCGTCGGGCCTCTTCGACGACCGCCTGATCGTCGGGATGGACCACGGCATCCAGAATGGTCGGGTCGGAGTACACCTCGTCGGGGGCATAGCCCGTGATGCGCATGACCGCGGGGCTCACGTACTCGAACCCCTCGTCCGGCCGGAGCCGGTAGCGGAACAGGATGTCCGGGACGTGCTCGGTCATGGAGTCGTGGATCAGGCGCGTCGTGCGCACCAGGTCCGTGACGCGCCCTTCCTCGCTGACCCGCTTCTTGAGCAGGAGGAGACGGGTGGTTCCGTCGGCGCCGGTCCGCCGCCCGTCCACGCGTACCCATGGGAGGCTCCCGCCCGCCGGGCACGGGACCGTCACCGAGAAGCTGTCGCAGCGCCCGTCGAGGGCGTCGCGCACCTGCCGCTCGAGGGGTGCCAAGCCGGGCCCGAACCGGGCGACCGCACCGTGGAGATCCGCCAGGTAGTTGGCGCCGGGCGCAAAGGTCGCTCCCGCCGACCAGAGGCCCATGAACTCCTGCCAGGCGCGGTTGGCCACGAGGATGGTGGCCGCCCCATCGAGGACGGCGATGGGCACCGGCAACATCTCGACGGTTTCGACCGCGGGCGCCGAGGCCGTGTCCGATCCGGCCACGGGCTCGGCCGATCGGGGGGCCAGGGCACGCAGCGCCTGCCCGACGCCCACGGCATCCGCGGACTTATCCAGGAACGCCGCCGCCCCAAGACCGAGACAGCGCTCGCGATACTCCTCCAGCACGTGATTGGTCAGCACCACCACGGCCGGCGCCGACGCGCGGTCCCGCAGGGCCTCGAGCACGGCGATGCCACCGCCGCCCGGCATGCTGAGATCGAGGACCACGGCATCGGGCCGCTCGGCGTCAATCAGGGCGAGCGTCTCCCGGGTGTCTCCCGCTTCCCCGACGACGGTCACCCCGGGGTCCTGCGCAAGCTGGGTTGCCATGCGCTGTCGCAGGATCGCCGAGTCGTCCGCGATGAGTACCCGCATCGTTTGGCCCTGAGTCGTCATGGTCCGTACGTCGCCTCCTGGACCACAAACGTAGGGCGGATCCCGCGCCGGGTTTATCGGCCGGCCGGGGGGTTTGGTGTGCGACGTGGGGAGGGGGGGTGTCGGCCGCAGGCCGACGCCCCTGTAGGGCTCAGGACGCCTGGGCCAGTTGTCCGAGGATGCTGAGGAGGCGCTCCAGGTCGGCCGACTTGTCCAGGAAGTGGTCGGCGCCGAGCTGGAGGCAGGCGTCCCGGTACTCCGGGTAGGCGAAGTTGGTGAATACCAACACGATAGGCCGCTGGTCGGCCCCGGCCAATTCCTGGAGGACCCGGGTGCCGCCGCCGCCGGGCATGAACATGTCGAGGACCACCACGTCCGGCGCATGCTCCCGGATCCGGGCCAGCGCCTGGTCCGCGTCTGCAGCTTCACCCACGATCAGGACATCCGGGAGGCCCGAAATGACGGTGCGCAACCGCTGGCGGACGACCTCCGAGTCGTCGGCGAGCACGACGCCCAGCGGATGGGTCCCCTTCTGCCGCACTGTCACCCTGCCTTGAATGAGCCCGCGTCGGGACCGCCTGGAACCGGTGAATCGCGGCTCCCGGCCCCCGAATCCCCCCCAAGATACGGCCGGTCCCGAGCTTGGGAATGCCCGGGGGCCCGCGCGGCCGCGTGTGGGGCGGCTACTCCGCGATCCCGTGCTGAACCGCGTACCGGATGAGGTCCGCGGTGGTCTTGAGCGCGAGCTTTTCGAGAATACGCTCCCGGTAGGTACTGATCGTCTTGGGGCTGAGCTCCAGGGCCGCGCCGATCTCTTTGACACTGCGTCCCTGTCCCAGCAGCTGGAGCACCTGAAACTCGCGATCGGAGAGGCTTTCGTGGTGCGGCCGGGCTACGTCGCCCGTGAGGTGTGCGGCCAGGTGCTGGGCCAGGGTCTCGCTGATGTACCGCACGCCGCGCGCGGCCCGCCGGATGGCTTCCTGGAGGTCGTCCGGCGTGCGCTCCTTGGTGACGTACCCGACGGCCCCGGCCTTGAGGGCCCGCTCCGCGTATTCCTCTTCCGCGTGCGCGCTCAGCACCACCGTGTGGATGCGCGGATGCCCTTCCCGCAGGACGCGGAGGATCTCGAGGAACCCCTGGCCGGGCATGGCCACGTCGAGGACGACGACATCCGGGCGTTCCGCGACGACCGCCGCGAGCACCTGATCACCCGTCTCGGCCTCGCCCACGACCCGGATGTCCGGCGTGCTCTCGAGCATCCGCTTGAGCCCGTCCCGCACCAGGGCATGATCGTCCGCGATCAGTACTCGGATCATGGCGTCTCTGCTTATGCCGGATGCACAGGCATGTCAAGGGTCACCACGGTGCCGTGTGGCACGTTCTTCCCAATCAGGACGGTGCCGCCCCAGGACGCCGCGCGCTCCTGCATGCCAAGGATGCCGAGCCCCGAGCGTTCCCGGGCGGTGGAGGCGTGCGGACCGACTCCGTCATCCCGAATCTCCAACCGCAGCCGACCATGGGGTACCGCGACGGTCACCGCAATCTGCGTGGCGTGGGCGTGTCGCGCCACGTTGGTCAGCGCTTCCTGGAGGATGCGGAACACGGCCAGGGCCCGCCCGGGATCGAGCGGCGGCACGGCCTCGAGCCCCGACAGGGTGACCGGGAGGCCCGAGCGCCGTTGAAAATCCCCCGCCTGCCGCTGGATGGCCGCGGCCAGGCCGAGGTCGTCGAGTACGCCGGGTCGCAGCTCCGCGGAAATCCGGCGGACGGTGTCCACGGTGGTGTCCACCAGTTTCATGGCCTCCGCCGCCCGCGCCCCAAGGTCCATGGCATCCCGGTGCGCCCGGTCCGCGAGCCAGCTCAGGTCCATCTTGATCGCGGTGAGCGCCCCGCCCAGCTCGTCGTGCAGCTCCGCCGCCAACCGCTTCCGTTCCGACTCGCGCGTCTGCTCCTGGGCGAACGCCAGCTTCCGGATCTGTTCCCGCGACTCGCGCAGCGCCTCTTCCGCCAGCTTGCGCGCCGTGATGTCCGTGTGCGTCCCGAGCATCCGGAGGGGCCGGCCCTGAGCGTCCCAGGCCACCAGCTTGCCGAGCGACAGGATCCAGACCCACCGGCCGTCCTTGGTGCGCTGCCGGCACTCCACCCGGTAGTTCTCGCGGCGTTCGGCCAGGTAGTCATCGTAGACGCGGTTCACCGGCTCCCGGTCGTCGGGGTGGAGACGTTCACGGAATCGGGCGTTCGTTTCCTCCAGTTCCTCCGGCTCGTACCCGAGCATGCGGGCATACTCGGCGCTCACGATCGCGCGGCCGGTCTGGACGTCGAGGTCGTACATTCCCTGACTCGCGGCGGCGAGCGCCAGGCGCAGCCGCTCTTCCCCCTCGCGAAGCGCCGCTTCCGCACGATGGCGTTCCGTGACGTCGAGGGAAATGACCGAGATCCCATCGGGCACCGGGTCCACACTCAGATCGAACCAGGCGATGGAGCCGTCGGCATACGTGAACGTATTCTCGATCCGATGGAACTCACCGCCCTCCATGCAGCGCCGCAGGACCTCGAACATGGGGGTGCGCTCGATGCCGGGGTACACCTCCATCATGGTCCGGCCGAGCAGATCATCCTTCGGACGGCGCCCGTGCGCGGCCGCCGCATCGTTGACGTAGACGTACCGCCAGTCCCGGCCGATGATCTGGAACCCCTCACGCATGCTGTCGAGCGTCCTCCGGTAGCGTTCCTCGCTCGACCGCAACGCCTCCTGGACGCGATGCCGCTCCGTGATGTCGAGCGCGACGACGAAGACCCCCTGCACGGTGTCATCGGCCCCCCGGTCCGGGACCAGCGTCACCAACATGCGGCGCTGTTCACCGGAGACGTCCGTGAGCACGTTCTCGTAGGCGACGCGCTCCCCGGCCAACGTCCGGTCCAGGTATGGTCGCGCCAGGGCAAATGCCTCCGGACCGATGACCTCGGACAGTCCGCGACCCACGACGCTCTCGGGCGGGAGGCCGAAACGCTGCGCAAACCCCGCGCTGGCAAACCGATACCGCAGGTCGCGGTCCAGCCGCGCTACGAGTCCCGGGAAGTTGTCGCCGATGATGGCCAGCTGCCGCTCCCGGTCCCGCGCGGCCACGAGTCCCCGCAGCCGCTGCTCCTGCCAGATCGTCCGGACGCCCGCGCCCGCCCCGGTCACGAGCACACCGACGAGGAGGAGGGTCAGCCAGAGGCGCGCGCGCACCGCCGCGAGCGCCTCCGCCACATCCATCCGCGCCACCAGCAGCCATGGGGAGCCGGGCACCGCGCGCACCGCGGCCACCACGGGCTCGCCACGGTAGCCGAGACCGTAGACGACTCCCGTGGCTCCGAGGGCGGCCTGGACGACCGGCCTGTCCGCCTGCGTCAGGGCCGCGCGCAGCGAGAGGGCGGCGTCGGCCCGGAATCGCAGCGGCGTCAGGTACCGCACGTGCCCACTCTCGAGGCGCGCGAGTGACACGTCCGCCGTACGGCTGGGGGTGGGCCACCACGCCAGCAGCGGGTAGAGAGCGGCCTCAGCGTCGATTCGCAGCGCCACGGCACCCAGCCGTTCCGAGCCCGGACGTCCGTTCCCGAGCGGTGTGATGACAGTGAGGTGGATATCGCCGTCCGGTACGTCGCGGTGCAGGTCCACCCAGACGATCCGCCCCTCCCGCACGCTTTCCTGGAGGGACGGCTGGTAGGCGCCGACCACCGGTTCCGGCGCATCCGCCAGGGCGAATCGCTCCGAGCCCGTGAGGTCCAGCAGCGACAGCCGGCTGTACGACTGGTTCGCCCGCACGCGCACGAACCAGTCGCGCACCGCGGCCCGCGCCGCCTCATCGGCCCCGTTCGTGAACAATCGCCCCGCAAGAACGTTGAACGCCCGATTGTCGAGGAACATGGCCGCGTCGGCCACCCGCTCCGCCCGCCAGGTCTCGAGCTCCCGCGTCTTGAGGTCCGCGATCGCCAGGAGTTCCTGCTCCACCTCGGCGCGGTACCGCGCCTCGAAGCTCCGCTGAAGCAGGAAGCCGGCGCCGACCGTGCCCGCGGCCAGCACCGCGAAAATCCCGACCAGCAGGCGGGCGGACCGCGCGTGCACTTCGGTCGGCGGGCCGGTGGGCGGTGCGAGGACCCCGAGCAGGGCGGCGCCAAGCACCAGGAATCCCCCGCTCGTCAGAAACGCCGGCGGGATGAACGCGCCGCGGTACAGGAACGGGGTGCCGTACAGGTATCCCAACCCGAGCACCAGCCCGATCCCGGTCACGGCCCCGGCCCCCCAGCGCGCGGCCGTGAGCACCCAGGGCCGGCGGCCCCACGCCGCCGCGAGCAGCGACAGGGCCACCACCACGAAACAGCCCGCGGTCACCGGCGACATGTGCGCCAGCGGCGGGCTGCCGGGCGCATGCACGATGGAAATCCACGGATGCTCGACATCCGGATGGATGCCCAGGCTGGAGAGGAGGAGCAGCGTGAGCGCGAGGGCCCCGCCCGCGATCGTGGCTCCGGCCACGGCCCGCGGCGCCGACGCCGCCCGCATGCGAAGAAGAATGGCACCGGCAAACAGCACGAACAGGAACGCGGTGCTGGGTGCCACGGGCACCTCTTGGGAGCCCAGCCGGGCCAGCGCGGGACGCTCGAACATCCAGCCCGCGAGGATTGCCACCCCGAGGGCGGCCACGGCCCCCGCGGCACCGCGAACGGCGCCTGGAAAGCGGCCTGGTTCCGGGCCCTCGACGCGTCCTGTCATGCCCCTCCCACGCTCCCGTCCTGGCGCGGCGGCCCCGACGGGAGTGTCGAGACACTGCCGCACAACGTAGGGATTCCCAGGGAGGTCCGCCATTACACCGTGGGGATGCCGGGCGGTTTCGGCAAGCTGCTAGTGGTAGCAGGGTATCCCCTGCTACCACTAGCAGGGTATTGCCCTCGCCCTCCGCCCCCACCAACGTAGGGTCACCCCCCCCCGGAGTTTCGCATGGCGCTACCTCCTCCCCGCGATCACAAGATCACGCTGGCCGCCGCCGTAGCCCTCACCAGACGGTTCCGCGAGACGGCCGGCCCCAAGACGGAGCGTGGTGGGATGTTCCACCGGGCGCAGCTGGATCAACTCCTGGCGCAACCAGGCTGCATGGGGCTGCGGTTCTATCAGGGCCGCAACGCGGATGGCAGTTTCGCCATGGTCCTGGTGGGAGTGGATGACACAGGCAACGACATGACCGACGGGGACATCCTCGAGCAGCACTATCCCTGTCCCCCCTACTGCGGTGACCCGGACGGCCTGAACTCGTGAGCGTGGTACACTGAGACCAACACTGTTGATGCACGCGGCGGCGCTGTCCCAGCTGCTGCCACCCGTCGTCGGCGTGGCCGGCGGTCGGGTGGCGGCGCCCCCGCGCCGGTGGGTCGTCGTCTGGTGCCTGCTGCTGGTGACGAGCGACGCCCTCTCGCTTGCCCTCGGGATGCAGCGGATCAACAACCTGTGGGTGGGCTATCTGTTCATGCCGCTGACCGGGGCCGTGGCCCTCTGGGCCCTGTCCCATTGGCATGCGCCAGGAACGGGACGGCTCGCGCTCCGGCTGGCCATCCCGCTGTTCGTGGCGGTGAGCGCAGCGCTCACGCTCCGGGTCGAGGATCCCCAGACGTTCAGCCTCGTTGCCGCGCCCTTTCGCGGCCTGGTGCTCCTGCTCGCCACCATCTGGACCTTCATCCACCGGAGCCTCGCCGAGACGGTGCCGATGGTCCGCCGTGACTGGTTCTGGACCGTTGCCGGGCTCATGTTGTATGCGGGGACCACGACCGCGATGGAGCCGGTCGCGTGGTACCTGCTGTCCGCGGAACGCGTGGATCTCCTTCACCTGGCGATCAACGCCAAGGCCGCCAGCGATATCCTGGCGTTCGTCGCCATCACGTGGGGAGTGTTGTGCCCGGTACCGCCGACGTCCTCTGGTGGATCTTCCTCGCCACCGTCCTCGCCGTGGGCGTTCTGGTCGGCGCCCTCGGCGTCGCGATGGTGATCGCGCAGCGGCGCGTGGTGGCCCTGCACCGCACCTATGCACAGCGGCTCCTCGCCGCCCAGGAGGCCGAGCGCGCGCGGGTGGCCCGGGAGGTGCACGACGACGCCATTCAGCGCCTGGCCGTGCTCCGCCACGAGTTGCAGGAGTTCGGACGCGGCGACCAGGGCCTCACGGCGGCGCAATCCCACCGTCTGGGGGGGATCGTGGGCGAAGTGGACGACCTGGCCGTGACGCTGCGGCAGCTGGCGCACGAGCTGCACCCCGCGGTGATCGAGCAGGTCGGCCTCGTCCCGGCGCTCGAACAGCTCGCCGACGAGGTCGCGCGAACGGCCGGTCTCACGGTGCGCTTGACGCTTCCGCCCGCGACGGTGGCACTGGCCACGGACCGGGCGCTGGCGCTCTTCCGCATTGCGCAGGAAGCGCTGCGTAACGTGACCCGGCACGCCGGCGTCACCGACGCGATGCTGACCCTGGAGGCGATGGACGACGTCGTCGAGCTGCGGATCGAGGACCGCGGGCGAGGGTTCGAGCCCGGCGCCGGCCGCGCCGGGGCGGGCATCGGTCTCGTCGGGATCGAGGAGCGGGCCCGGCTGCTGGGCGGGGCGGCGGTCATCCGGAGCCGGCCCGGCGGCGGAACGACGGTCGTGGCGCGGATTCCCCGCGTCGCCCGGGAGCCATGACCCGGCGTCCACGCCTGCTCGTGGCCGAGGACCACGTCCTGTTCAGCCAGGGCCTGGTGGCGATGATCGGGGACGAGTACCGGATTCTGGCCGTCGTGCCGGACGGCGCCGACGTCGCCGCGGCGGTCCGGCAACACCACCCTGACGTCCTGCTGCTGGATCTCTCGCTCCCCAACCGCACGGGCATGGACATTCTGGGCGACCTCCAGACGCTCGACCCCACGGTGCGCGTGGTGGTGGTCACGATGCACGTGGATCCGGTGCTGGTGGACGTGGCGATGCGGATGGGGGCAGCGGCGTTCGTCCCCAAGGACTCCGACCTGGACGAGTTGCGGACGGCCATCACCGAGGTCCTGGCGGGCCGGCGCTACGTGTCGCCGCGGCTGCCGCGCCGCGGGCAGCACGGCGGGGCCATGGACCGGATGGGGTTCGATCGGCTGACGCCGCGCCAGCAGCAGATCGTCCGGATGATCGGTCAGGGCCGGACGACGGAGGACATGGCCGCGATTCTCGGCCTCAGCCCCCACACCGTGCATTTTCATCGGAAGAACATCCGCCGCCTGCTGGGCCTGGACACCGACTGGGCCGTCCTGCGGTATGCGATTCTGGTGGGTCTGAGCGACAGTCCCGCCGATTCCTGACTACCGCGTCGCGACCGCGACCGGCATCGCCAGCTCCACCACGGTTCCCACCGGTTCGGCCCGCGACACGGTGAGGGTTCCACCCCACGCCGCCGCGCGCTCCTGCATCCCGAGAATGCCGAGCGGCGCCCGATCCGTGGCGGATTCCAGGTGAATGCCGCGCCCGTCGTCGCGGATGGCCACGCACAGGTCCCCGGCGGTGGCCGACGCGGAGATCACGACGGTGGTGGCCTGGGCGTGCCGCGCGACGTTGGTCAGGGCCTCCTGGAGGATCCGGAAGATGGCCAACGCGCGCCCCGGGTCCATCTCCGGGATGGTCTCCAGCCCCTCCAGGCGGGTGACCAGCCCCGAACGCCGCTGGAATTCGCGGATCTGCGAGCGGATGGCGGCGCCGAGACCGAGGTCGTCGAGCACGCCGGGGCGCAGCTCGCCGGACATCCGCCGGACGACGTCCACCATCCCGTTGACCAGTCCGAGCGCCTCGGCGGCGCGGGTGTGCGCGTCGTGGTCGGTGTCCGGAATGCGGTCGCGCAACCACGCCAGGTCCATCTTGAATCCCGTGAGCGCCTGTCCCATTTCATCGTGCAGCTCACGCGCCATGCGGGCGCGTTCCGTCTCCCGGGCCTGCTCCTGGGTGAACGCCAATTCCCGGATGCGCTCCCGCGAGGCGCGCACTTCCTCTTCGGCCACCCTGCGGGCGGTGATGTCGGTGTGCGTGCCAAGGAAGCGGGTAGGCCGTCCGCTGGCGTCCCATTCCACGACTCTGCCCACCGCGAGAATCCACTTCCACGTTCCGTCCTTGGCCTGCAGCCGGAACTCCGCCTCATAGTCGCGCGTCCGCCCCGCGATGCAGTCGGCATACCGCTGCGCCGCGGTGTCCCGGTCGTCCGGGTGCATCCGCTCCAGCCAGACCTCGTGGGTCATCTCGAGCTCGTCGGGCTCGTAGCCCAGCATCCGGCAGTATTCCGGACTGACGACCGAGAGGCCCGTCCGGACGTCGGCGTCGAACAGTCCCTGGTTGGCCGCGGTGACCGCCAGGCGGAGCCGTTCCTCGCTTACGGCCAGGTGGCGCTCCGCGGCCTTGCGCTCGGTGATGTCCTGGCCGATGCCGATCATCGTCCCATCGGAGAGCCGGACGTTGGCCCACATGGTATCGAGCATCCGGCCGCCGCGGACGCGGGTGCGGAAGTCCTCCCATTCCCCGGTGGCCGCGCCCATGTGGTCGCGGGCGCGCCGCCGCTCCGCCGCGTCGGGGTAGAACTCCGCCATCAGGTCGGCGTGCGCCCGGCATTCGCCGAGGGTCCACCCCAGGACCCGCTCCCAGGCCCGGTTCACGAACAGGATCCGTCCGCCCGCGTCATACAGGGCCAGCATCACCGGGACGTTGTTCACCGTGCGGTCGAGCAGCTCCCGCTCCCGGCGCAGCGCGTCCTCCACCTGCCGGCGCTGCGTGATATCGGTGAGCGCGCCCACGATCGCGACGGTCTTCCCGTCCTGCACCAGCGGCGCTTCGCGCACCTCCACCCAGATGGTCCGCCCCCGGAACGTGCGCAGCTCCAGCTCGTAGGGTGGCTGGCGCTGGCCGGTGGCGATGGCCCGTTCGGTGGCGGCGATCCCGGCCGGGTTGTCCGGATGGTCCGTCAGGAGTTCCGTCCAGCGCACGAGCGCTTCTTCGGGCTCGCAGTCCAGGACGTCGCGGACCTGAGGGCTGACGTAGGTGAGGACATGCTCCGGCGTATGGGTATAGAAGACGTTCGTGCTGTGCTCCACCACATGGCGCAGGTGGTCCTCCAGCCGGCGCCGTTCCGTGATGTCCATCGAGGTGCCGAACACCGAGGTCACCCGGTCGGCGGCGTCCACCGCCACTTCGGCCGCCGCGAGCAGGTGCCGGACCTCGCCGTCCGGACGCACGATCCGATACTCCGTGTCCACGCCCCCCCGGCGTTCGACCAACTGTCCAATCCAGGCCCGCACCCGGTCCCGATCCTCCTGGTGCACCAGCCGGTAATGACCCTCGAACCATCCTTCGAGTGCCGGCGTCTCGATCCCGAGGAGCCGGTGCAGGCCTTCGGACCACGTCACGCGATTGCTGGCGGTCTCCCAGTGCCAGTGCCCGATGGACGCCACGCGCTCGGCCTGCGCCAGGCGGTCACGGGAGAGCTGGAGGGCACGTTCGACGCGCACCCGCGCGGTGATGTCCTGCCAGGTCGAGCGCGACGCGATCACGTTCCCATCCGCATCCCGCACCGCGGTGGCCTGGAGGCTCACGTCCAGCGTCGTCCCGTCCCGCGTCCGGACGGCCAGGATCTGGTCCCGCACCTCGCCCACCGCCTGGAGGTTCCGGATGCCCGCCCGTACGTCCGCATGGCACTCCGGGGCGTACAGGTCGAAGACGGAGCGGCCAACCAGCTCCTCGCGCTCGTAGCCGAGCGCGCGCGCCGCCGTCAGGTTGCACGCGAGCACCCGCCCCGTGGTGAGGTCAACCGACCAGTACAGGGCGGGCGCGTGGTCGTAGAGGTCCTGATAGCGGCGCTCCGAGTCCCGGAGCGCGTCACGCACCGCCCGGGCGCTTATGGCCTGCGCGAGCAGGTTGGCGACGGACTGCACGAACGCGACGTCATCGTCCGTGAACCGGTGGAGGCTCGCGCTGTGCGCGCCGAGCACGCCGGCGGGGTGGCCGGCGTCTCCGATCACGACACTGATGCCGCTGCGCACGCCGTGCTCGACGAGCAGGGACGGGCCGGTGAAGCGCGTCTCCGTGGCCAGATCGTCCACCACGACCGGCCCGCCCTCGCGCAGGGTGAAGCCGGCCTGGGACGTCGCGTCGGTCGCCACCGTCGCCACCCCCACGGTGCCGGGCCGCCATCCCACGCCGGCCACCAGTTGCAACGCGCCGCTGCCCGGCGTGCCGAGCAGCACCTTCGCGAACTCGACGCCGAGCCCCGCGGCCACCAGGCGTGCCGCGTCACGCTCCAGATCCGGGAGGGAGGCGTCCGCGAGCGCCCGCGCGCCCAGCTCCACCACGGCGGCCTGCTGGCGCACGCGCCGTTGCAGGACGGCGTGCGCGGTGTCACGTTCCTCGACCTTCTCGCGGGCGTAGGTGACCGCGCCCTCGACCTCGCCCGCCATCCGGTTGAAGGCCGTCATCAGCGCCCCGAGTTCGTCCGACCCGGTCACCGGGACGCGGTGACCGAAGTTGCCGCCCGCGAGTGCCACGGCCCCGGTGTGCAGCGCGGAGAGGTGGCGGCCCAGGCGCCCCAGGAGCACCGCCGCGGCGAGGAGCGAGACGACCAGGGCGGCAAGCGTCACCAGCACCATGGCATCCAGCCGCTGGTCTAAACCGTCCAGCTGCGCCTGGCTCAACACGGTCAGGGCCATGGCGTCCGCGACGACGCCGCGGGCATCCGCCAGCATCGGCTCGACCCGCGCCGCCGGCACGGCCTCGGCCATGCCGGCCCTCCCGACGTCGCGGAACCGCGCCTGCACCCGCGCCGCACCGGGACCCACGCGCCGCGACCAGTCCGGGGACACCCCAGTCCGCCGGGACACCGAGTCCACCTGGCCTCGCAGCGCGCTTAGCGCCGCCTCGATTCCGTTGGCGGTCTCGGGGAGCGGGTTGCGCGCATACTGGTGCAACTGCGCCTGCGCGTCGGCGGCCTGCCGGGCGATCTCGAGCGCGAGGGCGTTGGTCGCCGCGAGACGAGTCTCTGTCCGCCGCTCGATCACCGCGCTGACCCCCACCGCCATCGCCACCGCGACCGTGAGGCCAACATGGAAGAGCAACCGTCGGCGCAAGGTCATGGGAGGGCTACCAGGTCCAGAGGACCCTTTGGGTGGGTCGCTGCGCCCGCATCCGGTTCTCCTACCCCTCTCCCACCGCGCCGAACGCCGTCGGCCCGAGCACGTCCGCCGGCAGGTCCCCCCAGACACCATCGCATCGCAGCAGCCGCGCCCGCACGCGCAGCTGGTCACCGAACCAGTGCGGTGCCGCGTCCACCTGCCACACCAGGCCGTGGGCGTCCCGGACGATCCGTCCCGGCGCCAGGCTCACCATCCCGTTTCCGTCCGCTCCCAGCTCCATGAGTTTCTCTCTTTCGTCGTGGCCGCACCGCCGGCCGCCTGCCGTCGCCGGTTCCCGCGGAGGCGGGAGCGTAGGGCGCGCTGGATGATAGGTCTCCCGCGGAACAGGGGGTGTCCGCCCGCCCGGGTGGCCGGATGTGGGAATGCGCCCGAGCGCGTGTCGGAATCGGGACTACAAGAGTCGGGAGGCGGTCCCGGCCGGGAGGCGACGGCGACGAACCATCGGCTATTTTGTGGCATCCCACCCGGCTCTCGGAGTGCGGCAATGGACGTGGTACTGCTGTCCCGCCTGCAGTTCGCCCTCACCATCATGTTCCACTACCTGTTCCCGCCCCTCACAATCGGGATGGGCGTGGTGCTCGTGTACCTCGAGGGCATGTACCTCCGGACGCGGGAGCCGATGTACGAGACGGCGGCGCGGTTCTGGACGCGGGTCTTTGCCCTGAACTTCGCGGTGGGCGTCGCCACCGGGATCGTGATGGAGTTCCAGTTCGGCACCAACTGGGCCGTCTACTCCCGCTTCGTGGGCGACGTGTTCGGATCGGCGCTGGCCGCCGAGGGGATCTTCGCCTTCTTCCTCGAGTCGGGATTCCTGGCCGTGCTCGTCTTCGGGTGGGACCGGGTGGGGCCGAAGATGCACTTCTTCTCGACCGTGATGGTGTCGCTCGGCTCGATCTTCTCGTCCGTCTGGATCGTGGTGGCCAACAGTTGGCAGCAGACCCCGGCCGGCAGTCATCTCGTGGCGGTCGAGCGCGGCGGCGCGGCGCTGGTGCGCGCGGAGATCACGGACTTCTGGGCCCTGGTGTTCAACCCGTCCACCGTGCAGCGGCTCGTGCATGTCTGGATCGGGGCGTTCATCCTCGGGGCGTTCTTCATCATGAGCATCAGTGCGTGGTACCTGCTCAAGGGCCGGCATGCGGCGTTCGCGCGGCGCTCGTTCGGCGGCGCCCTCCTCCTCGGGACCCTGGCGAGCCTCGCCGCGCTGGTGAGCGGCCATTCGCAGGCCCGGAACGTGTATCGGCACCAGCCTGCCAAGATCGCGGCGTTCGAGGCGCACTTCACGACCGGCCCGGGGGACTTGTCCCTGTTCGGCCTCCCCGACCAACGCGCGGGCGTGATTCGCGGCAACGTGGCCATTCCGGGCGGGCTGAGCTTCCTGCTGCACGACGACTTCGAGGCGCCGGTGCTCGGCCTCGACCGGATCCGCCCCCAGGACCGGCCGCCGGTGCTCCTCCCATTCGTTTCCTATCGGGTCATGGTCGGCCTGGGACTCGCGTTCATCGGCCTGACGCTGCTGGCGTCGCTCCTGCACTGGCGCAACCGCCTGTTCGAAACGCGCTGGCTGCTCTGGATCTTCGTCTTCGCGGTCGGGGGCGCCATGGTGGCCAATCAGTTCGGGTGGGTCGCCGCCGAGGTGGGCCGGCAGCCCTGGGTGGTGCAGCCGCCGGTCGTGCGCGGGCCCGACGGCGCGCCGCTCCTGGACGCCGACGGCTTCCTCCGGTACGCGACGGCGACGATCACCGCACCGGACGGCACGAGTCGCGAGATCGTCGCCGGGCTCCGGACCCGCGACGGCGTGAGCGAGTCGGTGACGGCCGGGCAGGTGCTGACCTCCATTCTCCTGTTCGGTTTCATCTACCTGTTGCTGGGCGCGCTCTGGATCGCGGTGCTGCACCACAAGATTCAGGCGGGACCGGAGCCACCCAGAGATCCCCGGGCGCCCGACCTGCTGGACGCCGCCGGGGCCATTGCCGGCCACCGGGCGTCGCTGACGCATGCCAAGGGAGGTGCCGCTTGAGTCTCCCGGTCATCTGGTTCGTCCTCCTGGCCGCCTTGCTGACCGGGTATGCCATCCTCGACGGATTCGATCTCGGGGTGGGGATCCTGCACCCCTTGGCGCGGGACGAGCGCGAGCGCCGCCTGTTCGTCAACGCCATCGGACCACTGTGGGATGGGAACGAGGTCTGGCTGGTGACGTTCGGCGGCGCGCTGTTTGCCATGTTTCCGGAGGCGTACGCCACCATCTTCTCCGGCTTCTACCTGGCCTTCATGCTCCTGCTGGTGGCCCTGATCACGCGCGCCGTGAGCCTCGAGTTCCGCGGCAAGATGGCGAGCGCAGGGTGGCGGCGGGCGTGGGACTGGGCGTTCTTCGGCTCGAGCCTCGGCGCCACGCTCCTGTTCGGCGTCACCGTGGGCAACGGCATCATCGGTGTCCCGCTCGACACGCACGGCGTCTTTGCCGGCGGGCTCCTGGCCCTGCTCGGGCCGTACCAGCTGCTCGTGGGTCTCCTGGCCGTCGCGCTGTTCGCGCTGCACGGCGCGCTGTTCCTGCACCTCAAGGCCGAGGGTCCCGTGCAGCAGCGCCTGGCCACCGCGGTCTGGCACGTGTGGGGGACGTTCCTCACGCTGTACCTGCTCGTCACGATCTACACGCTGCTCGTGGTGCCGGAGGCGGCCGCCAACTTCCGGCACTATCCGTGGGCGGGCATCGTGCTCGTCCTGAACGTGCTGGCCATCGCGTACATCCCGCGCGCGCTGTTTCTCCGGCGGTACGGCCGCGCGTTCGTGGCCTCGACCCTCACGATTACGTGCCTGGTGTTCCTGTTCGCCATGGCCGTGTTTCCCACGATCCTGCACGCGCGCAACGACCCGGCGCTCAGTTGGACCATCTACAACGCGGCGTCGAGCACCAAAACGCTCACGATCGGGCTGATCATTGCCGGGATCGGGATGCCGTTCGTGCTCGCGTACACCGGGATCGTGTACTGGACGTTCCGCGGGAAGGTCGTCCTGGACGACCACTCGTACTGAAGACCCGGGCGGGCTCGGAGCCGGGGCGGGCGGGCCGAAGGCCCGCCCCTACTCGTCGTCGAGCAGCTGCACGTTGATGGCCGCCAGTTCCTCCTCGAACCAGGCCACCAGGCGCCCGATGAACTTCTCGGCCAGATAGAAGAGATCCCGCCGCTCCTTGGGATGCACGGTGGCCACGAGGGCGGTCCCGGCCTTGAAGACGTCAATATGCCCGTCGGATTGCAGGTGGCGCAGGCGCGTCTTCTTCTTGTTGCTCCAGTACCAGGTCGCCGCGTCGTGCAGGACCTTCGACCGCAGGAGCCGGTACGCGTCGTTGCCGGCGCGAGGCACTACCTGAATGACGATCATGTCGCCGCCTGTCACGAGGTGTCGCCCCAAGGTGGGGGCCCGGGCGGGAGGGCGCCAGTCCGGGGACGGACAGAACGACCGTCCCCTACCGCGTCCGCTCCCGCTCGTTGTCCAGCTCCGCGACGTTCGCGCTCCACCGCGTGTCGCCCAGCAGATGCCGCACGAAGTACTCCGTCCGGAGCCAGTACCAGTAGTCGCTCATGTTCCCGTAGCCGTGCCGCTGGCCCGGGAAGACGAAGAAATCGAACCGCTTGTTGGCCTTGATCAGGGCATCCGCCATGCGCAGGGTGCCGGCCGGATGGACGTTGTTGTCAATGTCGCCGGTCGTGAGCAGCAGGTGTCCCTTGAGGTTGGCCGCCAGCGCCGAGTTCCGCTCGATCGCGTACTCGAACGTGACGCTGTCGCCCTTCGTGACTTCCTTGATCCCGTGGTGCTTCTCGGACCAGTTGAGGTTGTAGACGTCGTTGTCGTGGTTGCCCGACGACGACACGGCCACCTTGAAGAAGTCGGGATAGACGAGCATCGCCGCCGTGGACATGAACCCGCCACCCGAGTGGCCGTAGATCCCCACGCGATCAATGTCCATCCAGGCGTGCCGGTCGCGCAGCTGCTCGATCGCGGCCTTCTTGTCGGCCAGGCCGTAGTCCCGCAGGTTGCCGTACCCGTAGTTGTGGTACCACTTGGACCGGTCCGGGTGGCCGCCGCGGTTGCCCACCGTGATCACGATCATCCCGTACTGGGCGAGCCCGACCTCGTGCGGCGCCGTCGAGAACGACTTTGCCACCGCTTCCGTCTGCGGCCCTGGATAGACGTACGCCACCACGGGATACCGCTTCGTGGAATCGAAGTCGAACGGCTTGTACATGACTCCGTAGAGGTCCGTGACGGCGTCCGCCGCCTTCACCGTGTACGACTCCGGGAACTGGTAGCCGGCCTCCAGCAGCTTCGTGAGGTCGGCTTCCTCGAGGTCGAGGATCCTGCGACCGGTAGTCGCGTCGAACAGCGCCGAGGCCGGCACCGTGTTGACGCGGGAGTAGTTGTTCACGAAGAACCGGGCCGACTCGCTCATGCCCGACTGGCCAAAGCCGCCGAAGCCGCCGCCCCCACCGGCCACCTGATGATGGAAGTTCCCCGGCGTGAGGAGCGTCAGCCCCCGCCCGTCGAGTCCCACCCGGTAGAGGTGCCGGTAGTACGGATCCTCGCCCGGCTCCCGCGCGTTGGCGGAGAAGTAGACCAGCCCGCGGGCTTCGTCCACGGCGTTGACGCCGTTGACGTGAAACGGTCCCCCGGTCAGGCGGTTCCTGAGCGTCCCGTCGGCCCCGAACCGGTAGAGGTGGGCCCACCCGTCGCGCTCGGACCACCAGAGCATGTCGCCCGAGGCGAGCAGCTCCAGGTTCTGATGCTCCACGTAGGTGTGCAGCCGCTCTTCGATCAGGACCGTGGCGTCGCCCGTCGTGGCGTTCGCCACGCAGACGTCCACCTTGTGCTGGTCCCGGCTGCGTCGCCAGAAGTACACCTGGTCGGAGTTGTCCGCCAGCCACAGTGCGCGGCGGGGTTCGTCGCTGTCGGGGTACACGAACTGCCGGTCCGTGAAGGCGCCGAGCCGCTGGTCCTTGAACCGCTCGGCCTTGACCGTCACCATCGTGCGTCCCGGCAGGTCGTACACGAGCAGCTCCTGCTGCGTCACGTCGGTCTCGCCCGGCATGTCGTACTTGTACGTCTCGAGCTTCGGCCGCTTGTTGCCCACGGAATGGATGACCCACAGGTCGCCCACCTTCCGCTGGTCGCTTCGGACCAGCGTGAACCGCTTCGAATCCTTGGACCAGCTGATGTTGGCCCGCTTGCGCCACTCTTCGCTCTTCTCCCGGTCCTCGTCGGTGTCGCCGAAGCCGCGCCCCCCGTAGCTGTAGTGCTCCTCCCCGTCGGTCGTCAGCTGGACTTCCGTGGTTTCGATCTTCTGGTCCGCGCTGTCCGCCGCCGCCCCTTCCTTCCCCCGGCGGGCGTCGAGGATCTTCCGGTACTCGTCACCCGTCATCATGTACAGATTGTGCTTGCGGATGAAGATCACGGTGTTGCCGTCGGGTGCGATGCTGGCCCACGAGGCGTGATTGTCCGGCGCCTGGTAGTCGGCCAGCTCCCGGAGCGCCTGGGTCCGGACGTCGTACTGGAAATGGAACACCTTCTTCTTGGCCCGTGGCGGGCGCCGACGCTGGCCCTGCTGGTCTCCCTCCTGCTCCCGGCCGCGCTCGGCCTCCGCGTCCCGCGTCGTGTCGTCCTGGGAGGACTCGACCTCGAACTGGAGCGTGTTCCCGTCCAGGAACTTGATGCGGCGGATGGGCAGATGCGGTCCGTCCCATGGGTCCCTGGTGATGCGCGTCAGCTCCGCCGCGAGCCGGTCATTGTCGAAGATCTGGCGCTTGGAGCCCGTCACGGGATCCACGAGGTAGAAGAACTTCCCTGCGGCGGTTTCCCACTCGTACCAGAACCGCTCGGTCCCCTCGATCCAGCGCGGCGTGACCGACGTGCTGTACACCAGTCGGCGTATCTTGTACGGGGCGAAGCGGGCCGCGAGCCGGTAGTTGGCGCTCGTGACCGCCGGCGGGTCGGACTGCGCGCCCAGCGGGATGGGGACCGCGCCGAGCGCGAGGACCAGGAGCCACCCGGGCGTGCGCCGCCGGGCCGAGAACGGAGGGGTCGTGCGGGTGCGCGCGTCGGACAGCGACACGGAACGTCGGGCCATGCGTCATGCCTCCCCAATGAGATCCTGTTTGCCGTCACCGCGGATGACGCGGCGGGCGCCGGCCGGGCGGCCGGGCGGCCCGTGGGCAGCACCGCCACCTGGTCCGCGCCCCACGCGCGAGGGGAACCTCGGGGGGGCAGGCGGGGTGCAAACACCTCTCGTACGCGCCGGGCCGGCCATGTGTTGGGTGCTCGGCGTGGCGGGTGGTCGCGGGCCGTGGAGTGTGGCCAACGCCCCGGCCCACCCGCGCGTTAATAGGGGAATCGGGGTCGCCGTCCGACGGCCCCCACGTCTCTTGAACAGCGTCCCATCATGCCCAGAGCATTGACGATATCCCGATTGCCCGTTTCCGACAGCCGTTCCCCGTGGGGGCGCAGCCCCCTCATGCTCCTCCTGACGCTGGCCGCCGCAGCCAGCTGCTCACCCGGTGACGCCTCGTCCAATCCCGGCGGGGGCCCCGGGGGCGCCTCTCCCCGCCCGCCGGTGGCCGTGGGCGTCACCCCCGTCACCCGCCGCACGCTGGCCCGGAGCGTCACGTTGACCGCACCCGTGGAGCCCATCCGGCGGATCGGCGTCAACAGCCAGATGACGGGAACAGTGCTGCGCGTGCTCGTGCAGGAGGGGGACCGGCTGCGGGCCGGCGACCTCATGGCCGAGCTCGATACGCGCGAAGTGGAGGCGCAATCGGAGCGCGCCCGGGCCACCCTCGCCAACGCCGAGGCGGCGTTCCGGCGCGCATCGGAGATGCAGGAGCGCCGGATCATCACCGAGGCGGAGTTCGAGCAGGCCCAGGCGGCCTACGGCGCCGCGCGCAGCGACGTGGCCCTGTGGGAGACGCGCCTCGGGTTCGGGCGCATCCGCGCGCCGGGCCCTGGCGTCGTCACCGCCAAGCTCGTCGAGGCCGGGAGCGCGGTGACCCCCAACCAGCGGATGTTCGAGCTGGCCGACGAGTCGCTGCTGGTGACACGGGTGCAGGTCTCCGAACTGGACGTGGTCCATCTGGGCGGCGGGGAGCACGTGACCGTGGTGCTCGACGCCTACCCCGACGCCCCCATGCCGGGCCGGATCCGCCGGATCTTTCCCGGCGCCGATCCCCAGAGCCGGCTGGTGCCCGTCGAGATCGCCCTCGGGACGCCGCCGGCCGGGGTGGTCGTGCGGCCGGGCTTCCTGGCCCGCGTCCGGCTGGACCTGGACGCCATCGAGGGCGCGCTGGTGGTGCCCAACGCGGCGCTCGGCGCGTCCGCGGACGGCGCGTTCGTGTTCATGGTGGATGCCGATACCATCATCCGCCGGCCGGTGCAGACGGGACTCACCGCCGGGGGCTGGCTGCAGATCGTCTCGGGCCTCGCCGAGGGCGAACGCGTCGTGACGTCCGGACACACCAACCTCCGGAGCGGCGTGCGCGTTCGCGTCGCGGCCGTGGGCACCAGGGACACCGCGGGAGGCACCCCATGACGTCGCGGACCGGCGGGACCCCGTCCCGCAATCTTTCGACCTGGTCCATCGCGCGGCCCATCGGCAGCGTCGCGCTCGCCTCGATCATCGTCGTGCTCGGTCTGTTTTTCGCGGGCCGCCTGCCCCTCGACCTGCTGCCCCAGATCGTCTATCCCCAGATTCGTGTCAACATGAACTATCCGGGGGTGGCCCCCGAGGTGCTGGAGGAGCAGGTCACCAAGGTCCTCGAGACCAGCCTCGCCACGACCGAGAACCTGGTGCGGCTCGAGAGCGAGACCGCGGAGGGTCGG
>Ga0214471_10000713_pt1 | contig 27348 bp, 22 predicted proteins | sample RVTome_5_FD_207665 | JGI IMG/M metagenome (GOLD analysis project Ga0214471, IMG submission 207665) | Soil microbial communities from uranium-contaminated site in the Upper Colorado River Basin, Wyoming, United States - RVT142D155 | ecosystem: Environmental > Terrestrial > Soil > Contaminated >... | reverse complement strand
GCCGTTCGTCCACGCAACCGTGGGCGCCTCGGTCGGAGCATTGGTGGCGCCGCGCAACGCGGCCGGGCTGCCCGATCCGGCCGGCAAGATCGTGCTGCTGACGATCGGGATGAGCAACACGCGTCAGGAATCCGCGAAGCTGGTTTTGCTGTCGAAGAACGATCCGCTGCGCGACCCCGGCGTCGTCGTCGTCAACGGCGCGCAGGGCGGCCGGCCGGCCGAGGACATCGATGACCTCACGGCGCCGTATTGGACATACGTCGATCAACAACTGGCCGGCGCGGGCGTCACGCCTCAGCAGGTGCAGGCGGTGTGGCTCAAGCAGGCGAACCGCTCGCCGACCGAGATGTTCCCGGCCGACGCGGAGCGATTGCAGGCCAATCTGCGAACGATCGTCACGATCCTGAAGGCCCGCTATCCCAATCTGTGGCTGACGTACTTGAGCAGCCGCATCTACGCCGGCTACGCATCGACCCAACTCAACCCCGAGCCGTTCGCGTATCAGAGCGGTTTCGCCGTCAAGTGGTTGATCGAGGAGCAGATCGGCGGGACGCTGCCGGTCGGGGCGGCGCCGTGGCTCGCGTGGGGGCCGTACCTGTGGGCCGACGGCCTGACGCCGCGCGCCGGCGACGGCCTCACCTGGGCCTGCGACGACTTCCAGACCGACGGCACGCACCCAAGCGATCAAGGCGCCGCGAAAGTCGGCCAGATGCTCCTAGACTTCCTGCACACCGACCCGTCGGCCTCATCCTGGTATACGCGCTGACAGCCGAAAAATTCGAATGTTGAATGGTCGCCCCGCTGCTACCGTGCGCCCATGGGAATGTACGACGTGAGGCAGGACGCTCGCGCGTCGCACACGCAGGACTCGTTATCATGATCCTTCATTGCTGATTGAACGCATGAGCCGCGCGCGACGCGTGTCCCTTGCCGGGTTGATCACCCTGATGGGCGGCTCCGGCATCGCGCATGTGATCCTGCCGGAGCCCTATCTCAAGATCGTTCCGCGATGGGTGCCGTCCGCGTCGGCGGCGGTGTTCTGGAGCGGCATCGCCGAACTCGCGGTCGCCGCGGCTCTGGCCCATCCCCGCACCCGCCGGGTGGGCGCCTGGGCGACGGTCGCCCTGCTGGTCGCGGTCTACCCGGCGAACATCCAGCACGCGCTCGACGCCGAGCCGGGCACCGGCGAGTGGTGGGCGACGCGCGCGCGCCTTCCGCTGCAGCCCGTCCTCATCTGGTGGGGGTGGATTTTCACCCGCGCGAAGGACGAAGCGTCGCCATGAGCGACATGCCGGGACCGGCGCCGACATTTCCACGGCTACAGTGATGTCGCGGATAAGAGAGAGGGCGGCCATCCGGCCGCCCTCCAACAAACAAGGTTGTTAGTTGCACGTCTCGTCGGTGAAGTCCTTGTCACCCTCCGGCGAGATCTCTTCGTCGAGGACGACGATGGCGCCGCACGGCTCACCGGCGTTGTCGGCGTTCTCCGGCTCGAGCTCTCCGCCGATGTAGAGGACCTGGACGCCGCCGACATTGATGCAACCCGAGCCGCGGTCCTGCTCGTCTGCTTCGGCGTCGATGAACACGCCGTCGCCTTCCGCCTTGCACTGATTCGGGTTCTGGATGTCGTCTGCGACACCAGCGGCCGGGATCGCGGCAATCGCGAGCGCGGCAAATGCGATGATGAGGCGCTTCATGTTCCCCCCTGGGATCGTGCGGCCGTGCGGCCGCGCGGATGTTGACCCTGCTTATTTCGTGATGCGAGGGGATCTTCCTCTGGCGCAATGCGGCGTCTTATCGGGACAATCCGGCCTTTCGAACACGATCATGTCTGGAAGTGGCGACTACGATCCTGACAGTCCTCCAGAGACCGCTCCAGGTCAGATCCAGTCGAGCGATGCGGGATCGTAGGTGAACAGATCGGGTCGCAGATAGTCCTGGGGATCGACGATCCACTGAATTGTGGGGCGCTCGCTCGCCGGGATCTTGTTTAGCTCCTCGGTCACGGGGCCTTCGTATCGATCGCCGCGACTTCCCAGCGCCGGATCCCAGTCGTCGTGGTGGTTGGGCACGAAGATCTTCGGCCGGAGCGCGCGAACCAAGGTGCGAACGTCGCGCATCCCGTTGGTGAGTTGGCCGAAGTTCACGACGGCGCCGATCTGAACGTCGGTGGCCGGAAGCGCGCGCATCGCGTCCCAGGTCGCGTCGCCTTCTTTCACCGGTCCGGTCGTGTCGTGGAAGGTCAGCGCGAAGTCGTCGATCCGGAACTGATACAGGACGCTGCCTCCTTCGGCTCCGCTTGGCGTGAGCGTTCCGTCGTCTTGCGGCGCGTCCTGCGGGAGCGGGGGATTGGACAGTCGCGCCTCATACGCCGGCGGGAACGGAATCGTTGGGACATAGGGACCGTTGGGGTCGCTAAAGTCGGGCGCTTCCGCCGCCGAGTGGGGATGTTTGATCGCGGTGATTTCGACGCCGGGGATCAGGTCCAAGTCGCGCGGGTCTCCCATCTGCGCGTCGCGCGCAACGGCATCGACGCAGTCCAGCGATACGCCCGGCATTGCGTCGCGCATCTGATCGCAATGCTGCGGGGTGCCTACCAGGGTCGTCACGCCGGAGCGTTTGAGAACGTGGGGACCGTCCTCGGCGTGGTCGAAGTGGCCGTGGCCGAGGAAGAGAAACTCAGGCTTGAGTTCGCCCAGCTCGTAGGGATCGGTCGGGATGTAGCCGGGGTTGTGGGACGGGAAGAAGGCGTCGAACAGGATCACATGCCCGTTGAACGAACCGGCGAAGCTCGCGTTGTGTACCCAACTCAGGATCACGCGATCCGCTCGCACGGCACCCGTGTCCGCGTTCACGTTCTCGACTCCGAAGAACTTCTGGCGGACGCGGACCAGCGTTTCGGTCGCGGTTTCGGCGGACCCGATAACGCCGGTGCCCACCACCGCCAGAATGCTGCAGAGCACAAGCGCTTTCCGGACCACAGCCTGTCTACGAGTCATTGCTCTCTCCCTGGTCTCCGACGTCACCCGCACAGTTCGACGGGAACCGGCCCGATCCCTCCCATTCGGGGCTCGGTGCCCGTCGCACGCACTATCCTGTTCGAATGGTGCTTGGACGTGGGCGCCGGCCGAGGCGAAGCAAGTGATCGAGCAGCGGGGCCGGGATTCCGCGGGCGTCTTCGTCGGCCGTTCACATGCGCTCGCGGATCTCGACGCAGCGCTCGATGCCGCCGAAGCGAAGCGGGGCAGCCTGGTGCTGGTCACCGGCGACCCCGGCATAGGCAAGACGCGGCTCGCCGGCGAGCTGGCCGTGCGTGCACGCGCCCGTGGCGCTCTCGTGCTGTGGGGAACGTGCTGGGAAGGCGGAGGCGCACCCGCCTACTGGCCCTGGTCGCAGGTACTCAAGGCCTGGATGCGCGAGAACGGCGTCGATTCGCTTGACCAGACGGGTCTGCGAGCGTTGGATCTGGCTCCTCTCCTGCCCGAGCATGTGGGCGATGTCTCAGCGCCGCCCGAGCCAGACGAAGCCGAGCGAGTTCGCTTCCGCCTGTTCGATGCGCTCGCCGACGCGCTTCTTCGCGGCGCCGAGCGACAGCCGATCCTGGTCGTGCTCGACGATCTTCATTGGGCCGACGCGTCGTCGCTGCTCGCGCTTCGGTTTGTAGCCGGCGAGTTGCACGGCAGCCGGTTGCTGGTCGTGGGCACGTTCCGCGATCTCGAAGCGGATCGCCAGCACCCGGCGGCCGCGGCGCTGACGGATCTCGACCGGATGGCAATGCGGCTTCCGCTGTCGGGCCTGGCGCGCTCCGAGGTGGCCCGCTTCATCGCCGTCACCACGGGTGCCGAGCCGGATCCGGCTGTGGTCGACGCCACTCTCAGGCGGACCGGCGGAAATCCGCTGTTTGTGCGCGAGCTCGTGCGGCTTGCTCGAACTGAGGGTTCGATCGAGACGCTCGACTCAGGGCCGCCGGCGATCGGCGCGACTCCGGCGAACGTGCGGGAAGTCATCGCGCGCCGGCTCGGCATGCTGCCACCCGAAGCGCAGGAGATCCTCGAGGTTGCTGCGGTGGAGGGCGAGAAGTTCACGCTCGAATCGGTCGCGCGCGTGGCGGGCATCGACCGCCACGATGCGCTGGGCGCGCTCGATCATGGCATCGTCGCCAGGCTCGTCATCGAGACGCCCGAGACGCCCGGGCACTACGCCTTCGCTCATTCGCTGATCCGGGATGTGCTCTACCAGGCGACGCCGGCCGAGCGGCGGGCATCGCTGCACGGCCGCACCGGCGAGGTGCTCGAAGAGCTCTACGGCGCCGCGGCGGAGCACCTTTCGGCGATTGCCGTGCACTATGTGCGTGCCGCGCCACTGGGCGGTGCGCGGCGAGCGTTCGAGTATGCGCGACGTGCCGGCGAGCGGGCGATGGCGACGCCGGCGTGGGAGGAAGCGACCCGGCACTTCGAGCGGGCGCTGGGCGTGGTCGACCTCGAGCCGGCGGAGGTCGGTCCCGATGAGCGATGCGACGTGCAGTCCTCGCTCGGGCGCGCGCGCGTGCGTGCGGGCGAAACCGAGGCGGCGCGAGAGGCGTTCCTCGCCGCGGCCGATCTGGCCCGTGCCGGCGGCGACGCCACGCGTCTTGTCGCGGCCGCGTTGGGGCTCGGCACGGCTTCACCGGTGTGGGGCGACGACCCGGAACTCGTCGATCTGCTCAAGGATGCCCGCGATGCGCTGGGTGAGGCGGGCGCGGCGCCGTTGCGCGCCCGCGTGCTCGCGCGACTGGCGCAGGCGCAGTACTACACGGTCTCGGATGCCGAGCGGGACGCGGTCGGCGGCGAAGCGATCGAGATCGCACGCGCCGCGCACGACGACCCCGCCTTGGCCGATGCGCTCATCGCCCGGCGCGTCCTATGGGGACCAGACGACCTTCACGGCCGGATGGCCCTCGCCGATGAAGTGGCCGCGATTGCCGGCCGCATGAACGACCTCGATCTCGAGGTGCGTGCGCGCGCCTGGCGGGTCGTCGACCTGGTCGAGGCGGGCGACCTGAGCGCGGCGCGCGGCGAGATTCGCCGCCACGCCGGGCTCGCCGGCAGGCTCCGACAGCCGACCCACGCGCGCGACGGATTGGTCTGGCGTGCGATGGAGGCACTGCTCGAAGGCCGGTTCGGCGACGCCGGGTCGCTCGCCGATGAGGCACTCGCGATGGGGGAACGGATCCAGGACCCCGGAGCTCGATCGATCTACGGCGTTCAAAGGGTGATGGTTCTGGCCGAGCAGGCCGACCCGGCGCGGATCGGCGAGGCGGTGGAGCTTGCGCGGGCGGGGAGCGACGCGCATCCGGAGATCCCGGCCTGGCGGGCGCTGCTCGCGTTCGCCGAGGCGCGCGCCGGCCGTCTCGACGATGCCCGCGTGAACCTGGAACGCGCGGCCGGAGACGGTTTCGCCGGCGTGCCGCGCGACGCGGTGTTCCTCGTCACGCTCGCCCACGCGGCCGACGCGGCGGTGATTACCGGTCAAAGCGAAATCGCCGGGCACCTGCGCCGCCTGCTCGATGCCTACGCGGATCGTTGGGTCGTGATCGACCGGGGGCTGGCGTGCAAGGGATCGATCGAGCGGCTGATCGGCCTGCTCGATGGCGTGCTCGGCGATGCCGGCTCGTCGGTGGAGCATCTCGATCGGGCGCTTGGGCTGCACGTCCGCGCGGGCGCACGCGCGTTCGCGGCGCGTAACCGCCGCGAGCTCGCGAGTGCGCTGCTTGCGCGCGGCGGCCCGGGAGACGCCGAGCGCGCTGCGTTGCTGCTGGGCGACGCAGAGGCGGAAGCGCGACGCCTCGGCATGCCGGGACTGCTCTCCGAGATCGCGAACGCGGGGTCGGGTGTCGCGGGCGAGGTTGGAGGGCCGGCGAACGCGGGCGGGGCTTTCCTGCGGGAAGGCGAGTTTTGGACGTTAACCTTCGCCGGTCACACCATTCGCTTGCGAGATGTCAAGGGCCTGCACGACATCGCCGCGTTGCTCGCGCAACCGGGACGCGAGACGCACGTCGTGGATCTGATGGGTGCCGTCGACGTGCAAGCGAGTGGCGAGGACGGAGAGCTGGTCGATTCGCAGGCGCGTGGCGCCTATCGTGCGCGCCTGCAAGAGCTGCAGGAGGAGATCGACGAGGCCGCGGCGGACAACGACTTCGAGCGGGCCGCGCGCGCCCGCGGGGAGGCGGAGTTCCTCACCGCGGAGCTCTCGGCCGCAGTCGGTCTGGGGGGACGGCCTCGCCGGCCGCCCGCCGCCCCCGAGCGAGCCCGCAAAGCTGTGACCTGGCGAATCCGCTCCGCCATCGACCGCATCTCGCGGGAGCATCCCGAGCTGGGACGGCACCTTCGGGTCTCGATCCGCACCGGCGCCTTCTGCTCGTACGCGCCCGAGCATCCGGTCGCGTGGCGGGTCGAAGCGCGCGCCTAGCATCGCGCGGCACTCCCTCGCGCCTCCTTCGGTGAGGGGCCGCATCCGGCGGCTCGATGGAGGAGGGGCGGGCAGGATGGCTGAAATCGCGGAACAGGCGGGCAAGATTCTGGGACCATTGTCGGGGGTCGCGACCACGTGGGCGGTCGACCTCGGGTTGCGGCTGGGGATCTTCGAGCACCTGGCCCAACGGGCGGACGGCGTGACGGCCGACGAGGTCGCGAAGACGCTCGAGCTGGACCCGCTCTACACCATGGTCGTGCTGCGCGCGGCCTACGCGGGCGAGATCCTCGACCAGGACGACGGCCGTTACCGGCTGGCCGAGCACATGGGGACGCTGCTGCTCGACCCCGAGGCGCCCGCGTACGCCGCCGGAGCGGTGCAGACGCTGGTTGCGCTGCGCGAGACGTTCCTCGATCTGCGCACCCTTGCGCGTACCGGGGAGCGCGAGTGGTGGAGCGATTTCGATCCCGAGTGGATCGACGCCGTGGGCGAGAACGGCCAGACCTACTACCGCCGGATGCTCGGCACGGTCGTTCCGAAGCTGCCGACGGTTCAGGCGTCGCTGGAACGGGGCGCGCGGTTGCTAGATCTGGCCTGCGGTGTGTGCCGCGGACCGGCGAAGGTGGTGGCCGCATACCCGAAGACGCAGGTGACGGCGGTCGATTGCGACCGATACAGCCTCGCGACTGCTGAGCGAGAGATGAAGGAGCGAGGCGTCGGCGAGCAGTTCACCTTCGTGCAGAGCTTCTTGGAGGATCTCGAGATCGACGGCGGCAACGACCTCGCGATCATCAACATCAGCCTCCACGAGGCTCGCGACATCGAACGCGCCGTTCAGCGCGTGCATCGCGCGCTGGACGATGGAGGCACCTTCCTCGTATCGGAGTTTCCTTTCCCCGAGCGCGAGCAGGATTTGCGCACCGTTCCGGGACGGCTGATGTGCGGCGTCCAGGCGTTCGAAGCGCACATCGGATGCCAGCTCCTGCCGACGAGCAGGTTCGTCGAACTGCTCGAAGGCGCCGGGTTCCGCGATGTCGGCTCGATCGACGTCACGCCCACCCACGTCGTGATCCACGGGACCAAGTGAGTTCGTGGAGGGGTCAAATGACACGGTCGCGGGGATATCGAGCACCACCGCCTCGAAGGACAGGCCCATGACCCCCAAAGCGAAGACGGTCCGGTTGACGGGCCTCGCTCTGTCGCTGGTGTTCGCGCTGGCGGCCTGTGTCGGGGTGCCCGGGAGCGACACTGTTGGAAGCGGCCTTGCATGGCATGACGTCGACGGCAACGGACTGCAGAGCGACGGGGAACTGGGCATCGCCGCCGTCCGCGTCGAACTGCTCAACGGGGGCTGGACGGTGGCGGTCACCGTGACGAACGAGGATGGTACCTGGACGCTGCAGGGCAATCTTCGCGACGGAGTGTATTCATTGCGGTTCTCGCTGCCACCCGACGGTGTGGGATGGCGGTTCACGATTCTCGATGCCGGAGACGACGACGCCATCGATTCGGACGTCGATCCGGCCAGCGGCCAAACCCGTCCGATCGAAGTCGTTGCCGGAAACGTCTACAGCAACATCGACGCCGGGTACGTCCGCGACGTCGACGAAACCCCGGGGGGTCCGGCCAACGGGGTGATCGGCGACTTTGCCTGGCACGATGTCGACGGCGACGGGCTGCAGGGGGAGGGCGAGCTGGGCATCGGTGGCGTCGCGGTGACCCTTCTGGACGCGACGGGCACCACCATGGCCACGGCCGCCACCGACCCGACCGGCTTCTACGTGTTCAGCGGTCTGCGTGGCGGCACCTACGCGGTGCGCTTCTCGCTGCCCGGGGCCGGGTGGGACTACACGATTCCCGATGCCGGCGACGATGCGCTCGACTCCGACGTGGATCCGGCGACCGGGCAGACCGGTCCGGTCACACTCCGCGGCAGCGGGCGACCCAACTTCAGCATCGATGCCGGGTTCGCGCGCGTTGCCGACGGGGCGGCGATCGGCGACTTCGTCTGGAGCGATCGAAACGGCGACGGACTGCAGGATGAAAGCGAGCCGGGAGTTGCCGGAGTTGCGGTAACGCTGCGCGACTTCAACGGCGATCCCATCGCCGCCACCGCGACCGACGACGCAGGTCTGTATGAGTTCCACGGTCTTCCGGACGGAGCTTATTCGCTGCGGTTCGCGCTGCCGACCCCCGACTGGAGGTTCACGATCCGCGGGGCCGGCAGCGATGAAACCTTGGACTCCGACGTGGATCCGGCGTCGGGCACGACGGACCCCATCACGCTCGCCGCCGGGCAGATCGAGCGAAGCATCGACGCCGGGCTGCTCGATCCGGGCCCGCCCGGTTCGCTCGGTGACCTCGTGTGGCTGGATGCGAACCAGGACGGCATCCAGGATCCCGGCGAGGCGGGTGTGGCCGACGTCCACGTTGTGCTGCTCGACGACGCCGGGGCGATGATCGACGAAGAGCTCACCGACCTCGACGGCCTCTACCTGTTCGACGGCCTGCTGCCCGGCGACTATCGAATCCGGTTCGTCCTGCCGGGCGGAGTCGAGTTCAGCACGCCCGACGCGGGCGGCGACGACACCGTCGACTCAGACGCGGATCCGCTCACCGGCGAAAGCCCGATCGTTGCCGTTGGTCTCGAAGCGAACGTGACTGTCGATGCCGGACTTGTTTCCACGGCAGCCCCCACCGGCGCGATCGGCGACTTCGCCTGGCACGACCTCGACGGCGACGGCGTTCAGGACGAAGGCGAACCGGGCCTGGCCGGCATCACCGTTACGTTGCGCGACGAGACCGGCGCGGCCCTCGCCACCACCACGACAGACCAGGAAGGCCTCTACGAGTTCACCGATCTGGCGGCCGGCACCTATACGCTGCTCTTCTCGCTGCCGCCCGATCCGGGCTGGTCCTACACTCCACCGCACGCCGGGGGCGATCCCGCGATCGACTCGGACGTCGAGCCGTCGACGGGCGAGACCGCACCGGTCGTGCTCGCCGCCGGGCAAGCCGACCTCACCGTCGACGCCGGCTACCGGAAGGCGGCCGTATGACACAAGAAAGGGAGACGAGTGATGGGCTCTGATCCGGTCGATCGGTTCATCGATGCCGTGCAGGCTGCCGGTTTCGCGGAGACCGACGTGTTCACTCATGGTGCCGTCTCGGACACGACGGTTCCAGGCTGGCGCCTGCAGGTCCGGGGTGTCACGGAGCTGCGCGAGCAGTATGGGAAGTGGTTCGACCAGCCGGCCGAACTGTCGGAAGTCCGCCGGACGCCGCTCCCGGACGGTGAGCTGCTCGAGTACACGCGCGCCTGGACTCAGGACGGCGTCTTCCACAAGGCCCGCCACATCCACCGGCTCAGCGTCGCCGACGGTGGGATCGTAGAGGACGCGCACTGGTGCGGCGGGCGGTGGCCGGAGTCGCTCGTCAAAGAGATCGCCGCCGCCGGGCACACCGTCTGACGTGCGTCAGGCCAAGAAGAATACGCCCTTACAGATAGTCGGATCGCGGGGCATCGCCCAGAGGCACGCCGCCGGGGCCTGCCTCATAGGTGAGCCACGCGACGGCCGGCTGTTGGCCCACACCCGTTCGGCTGTAATCGCAAACGCCGCCGGAGAAGAGCGCTTGGAGTTGCGTCCACTCGGCGTTCGTGAACGGCAGCGGCCCGTAATCGGCCGTTCGATCGAGGGGAGTGAGCTCGCACGTGAGCACGTCGTCGGCGAGCGGGCCGCCCGCCTGCATGCGCGGCGTCCCATCCGGAACCTCGCACGCGCGCGGGTCCGCCGGTCCGCCACGGCCGTCCGTGCATCGATCCACGGCGCCGGCCGGCTTGTTGCGGACCACCTTGACGTCGAGCGGATCCTCGGTCGCGTCCGCCTTGATGGCAGTGATCCACTGCGACAGCAGATCGAAGGCGGCGCTGCTGAACGTGCTATCCCCGTTCGTGGTGACCGGCCCCCACCACACGACGTGGTTTTCGTGATGGCCGTTCGCTCGATCCAAGCGTTCACGCACTTCCCACGTTCGAACGTGATGATGGATCTCGACGGTATTCGTGCCGCGCTTGTCGATGATCGGAACGAGATCGAGATTGTTCGCCTCGTTCACCAGTCCCGCCCGGTACGCGCGGGCTAATGTGACGGCATCCGCGGCGACCCGGTCGCCTTGATGAGCGTAGTCGAGATCATGCGCACCGATTGCGCGGTTCAGATCGACGAACTGCGCGGGCGTGATCGTCCCGGCTCGCAACGCGGCGAGCCCATATTGAACGCCGACGTTGTCGTACGGTCGCCCGGCGAAGCCCCTTCCTGCATGCTCTTCCGCATCGGTCCACAGCTCGGGAGGGCGGACACCAAGCACGTTCACCGTGTAGTCCTGCAGGGAGCAGCGAACGCCGCTCGGATTGGTCGACGGGTTGTACAACATCGCAGCCGGCACGGTGCAACTGCGGCCGACGGCCGGCTGGAACAGCTTGTTGAATCCGGCGACGGTGACGTTCTCCTGGCATACCGACGTGCTGAGATGGCCTTCGACGCCCGCCTTCTGCGCTTCCGTCCACGCCACACCGGGCGCCCACCGAGTCGGGTCTTGCCAGTATTCGAGCAGCAGCGCGCAATCCTCCATCTCCATCGTCGTCGACCACGCGTCGGGGAAACTCTGTCCGAGCAGAAGGCCGTCGTAGATGCCGGGATACGCGTTCGCCACCCACTGCTGCGCGAGCGCGCCGCCCGAGCCGCCCGAACCCATCGTGAACAGCACATCGCCGTATGTCTCGATGACGTGTTCCTTCGCCATGACCATCGATTCGGCCTGGACGACGGGGTTGCAGTTGCTGCCGCTGTTGTTCAGCGCCGTGTTCATCACGGCGTACCCCTTCGACAGGGCGCGTTGCTCCTCCAAGACGGTGAGTTCCTCTCCCTGCCCGTACGTCGCACCGCATCCGTGGCCGTGTGAGATCACGAGCTTGCGGTTCCATGCGTCCTGTGGCGCCCAGCGATCCCAAGGCTCGTCCGGATCGAACAGAACGGCGACCTGATAGCGATCGCGATCGACGATCCCCGTCTCGAGCCGAACGATGTAGGGCACGGTCTTGCCCTCATCCGTCTTCGTCGTTGCGACGTCGGACTCGTCGGGCTCTTGAGCGAGGGGATCCTCGGGCAGAGGATTCGCGGGCGTGCGTTCGCACGCGCCGTTGACGTATCCCGAATCGGAGTACGGGAACGCATCCCATACCGCACCCGGGATCGCCCCACACAAGCCCGCTTTGCCATTGCCGGGAGGCTTCTGTGGCCCGTCGGGTCCATACGGCTGGAAGGATCCTGACGACAGCGACATGTAGAAGTACTCGAAGGTCGTCGCCCGCGAACAACGTTCGTCCAGTGCCTCCGGGCGGCACGACCAAGGTTGCAGGTGCGGTCCTGAGAACAAGGGGCCGCTCGCGGGATGGTTGGTGATCGTCATGCGCGCCCCCGAGCCGTCGGGGAGGTGCACCACGAGGGAATTGTCGCCGTCGAGCAATGGAGCGACGATGCCTTCCAGATGTCCGTTCGGACGGACCGCGAACCTGTCGGTGATGTCGGATTCGTTGAGGTCCACAACGAGCGATGCCGGTGCGGCCTCGGGGGGAAGGACGATTCGCACGAGGGCGTCGCCGCCGGAGACGAGATCGGCACGGGTGGAGCGGACCTCGATCGTCACGAGGTCTGTCGGCTCGTCAGCGAGGGCGGAGGTCGACGAGATCAGCATCCCGACGGAAAGCGCCACCAGCGCGCCGCGCGCGCGGCGCGGCGTGGAGGAGATCGGCCCCATCGCGTATCCCATGTCGCGAACAGATTCGTCGTCGTGATGCGCCGGACCTCCCTCGAGCGTCATCCTCCGTGCGGATGGACCTGGGGGATCTCCTGGCCGATCGCGACGATCACGCACCCGCGGCAGATGGCCTTCGGGCAGGATTCGCCGTCGCAGAAATCGCAGCAATCGACCTCGTCGCCGCACTCGTAGCAGACGAGTCGCTCGCGGGTCGGGCTCTCATCCATGGTCGCGCCTGTCGTGTTCCCGCCGCGCCGCGTTCACGGCGTCGTCGCGAAGAAGGATTCCGATGAGCCGTCCATCAGCGCTCGTGATCGGCGACGATTCGAGGTCGTGGTCGACCATGAACTCGGCCATCTGCGCGATACCCACGTGCGGGCGGAAGGTGCTCGGGCCGGGCCGCATGACCTCCTCGATCCGCACCGCGGGATCGCCGTCAAGCTCCTTCGCCCGCAGCAGCCCGAACACGACTCGCTCGTCGTTGACCACGGCGCAGGCGTTCCAGCCCGCCGCCCGCACGCGTTCGCGAACCTCGCCGAGGCGTTCGTCGAGGCCGCATGTCGGTGCGTCGCTGCGGGCGACGTCGGCGGCGCGCGGGTGCTGCGCGTTCTCGCCTTCGCTCGGCAGGCCGGCGGCGAGCCAATCGAGCTTCCCCTCCTTGTAGTCGTAGACTTCGGAGAAGCCGAAACTATCGAGCCGCCACGCGGCTCGTGGGCTTATGTCTCAGGCGCTGTCCCAGCAGTACACGATCACCGGCCGGGCGGGGTCGAGGACCGTTCGTGCCTCCGTCTCAAGCTTGCGCAGCGGCACGTTGATCGCACCGGGGAGATGGTCCTCGTCGTACTCCTTCGCGGGAAGCACTTCGACGAGCTGCGCTCCCGATGCGAGCAATCGCCGAACCTCGTTACGCCCGATCTCTTTCACGGCCACTCCTTTCGAAGGGAGCCCATTCTCTCACGCCGCGTCAGGAGAGCCGCGAGCACCGCAGCCAGCGGAACCCCACGGCTGGTCGTCGGGAGGTTCGATGCCGAGACTCGTGAGCATCGCGCAGATCTGTGTTGAACTCTCGGGAGGCGAAGGATTCGGATGGGTGCCGAACCTTGACTGGTTGCTTCACGTGGCATGACAATGATCCACAGCGGCGGACCCCGTCAGCCGCCGCGAGGGGGGATCCCGTGAACCGCCTTTCCGTCGCCCGGGTGAGCCGCGGGACCGTCACTGTTGCAATCCTGCTTGTGACCGTCGTCGTGCTGCCCGCACGCGCCGCCTTTGCGGCCACGATGACCGTTCGCGCTTGCGACTCCGCGTCGTTCGACGACGAGCTTGACCTGCAACGAGCGATGAACCTCGCCGACAACGAAACCGACCGCCCCGGCCACGACACGATCGTCCTTCAATCGGGCTGCGTCTACACGTTTACCGAGCCTGTCGGTGAAACCGGACCCATCGATGCCCTGCCCGCGGTTGATACGCGGATCACGATTCGAGGCAACGGCGCTGCGATTCAGATGCAGGACGGAACCGAGCACCTCGTGGACCATCTCATTCGTGTCACCCGGACCGGCAACCTCAGGCTTGAGAACGTCACGCTGCGCAACAACTTCGCCGACTGGCGCTTCGGCGGCGGCGCACTCTACAACATCGGCATCACCACGCTCGACCGGGTGACCGTTACCGACATCGGCTCCGGTGCCGTCTTCAACCATTGGGACGGCACCATGACCGTCCTCGACTCCACGTTCAGCGACAACCGCCGTGGCGCCAACAGCGGGGCCGGTATCGAAAACGAGGGGATTTTGTTCGTCGACGATTCCATATTCACCGGCAACCGGACGACGAGAAGCCTCGAGGGCAATCACCACAACGGCGGCGCAATCTGGATCGGTGATAGCGGAGCCGCGCTCATCACCGACAGCGTCTTCGACCGCAACTCCTCTATCGACCTCGGCGGCGCCGTCTTCAGCTTCGGCACGGTTTCGATCTCGCGCTCGACATTCACGAACAACACGGGCGGGGCGGTCACCGACTGGACGGGCCGGCTGATCGTCAGCAATAGCTATTTCGCGAGCAACACCTCCAATTACAAGGGTGGGGCGATCCACGCCGGCCACGACGGGACGATCACGAACTCGACCTTCTACCAGAATGTTGCGATCGGCGAAGGCGGCGGGGTCTACGGCGCGATCGGGTCCAATCTCTCCATTACCAACGCCACCTTCGCGGAGAACAGCTCGCGGAGCGACGTCGGAGATGCGATCTCTCATCACGGCGACTCCGGAACGACGAAGAACAGCATCTTCGCCGGGCACGACCATGCGTGCGACCAGGTTCCGCACGGAGGCGAGAACCTGGTCGACGAGTTCGATCCGACCTGCTCCGGCGGGTTCCGGCTCGGCGATCCCAAGCTTCAGCCGCCCGCGCTCAACGGCGGCGGCACGCCGACGATGAAGCTCGGCCCGGGCAGCGCCGCGCTGGACAAGGCCGTCTCGACCTCCTGCCTGTCGACCGACCAGCGGGGACAGCCGCGCCCGGCCGGACCTCATTGCGACATCGGCGCGTTCGAGGATCAGGTGCCGACCACTCCGGGAACTCCCATTCTGAGCGCCGGCGGACCCAGTCCGAGCAAGACGGGAGCATTCACGATCGCGTGGGGCGCCTCGAACGACCCGGACGGACCCGTCTCCTACAAGCTCTTCCATCGCGACGCCGACGACTCGACCGCATCGCCGTTCGTCACCACGACCGCGATGTCCGCCGCGTTCATCGAGCGCGAGGGAACGTTCTCGTACCACGTCGCCGCAACCGACGGGAACCACGACGTCGCCTCGTCGTCGTTGAACGGGATCGTTGTCGACAAGACCGCCCCCGGTGCCCCGAATCTCACGGCCGACCGCACCCCCGATTACGCACCCGGAACCGGACCGTCGAACGACTGGTATCGCACGCCGGTCACAATCACGATCAGCGATAGCGGGGACCCGATGCTGGCTGACGGAAGCCCCGGCAGCGGCATTGCCTCCGTCACGCCGTCGCCCACGTTCGACACCAGCGGCCCGCACACCGCGACCGGGATCGCGACCGATGCCGCCGGGAACTCGTCGTCGCCGGCACAGCTCACCGTCAACGTCGACGCGGAGAATCCCTCCATAGGATTCACGTCCTGTCCTGCGACGGCGCTGCTCGGCCACCCGGCGGAGGCGACCTGGACCGCGTCGGATCCGTCGTCGGGACTCGCCACGCCTTCGGGGGGAACGATTCCGCTCGACACGTCGACGATCGGCCGTTTCAGCGTGGTTGCCGATGCGGTTGACAACGTCGGCCACGCCGCCAGCGCACCGTGCGAATTCGATGTCATCTTCGACTTCGACGGCTTCTTCACGCCGGTCGCCAATCCCCCGGAGTTGAACGATTTCGCCGCCGGCCGTGTCGTCACGGCGGTGTTCAGCTTGGCCGGTGACCAGGGTCCCGCCGTCATCGCTGCCGGCTACCCGCAATCGATCGAGGTGTCCTGCGACTCGTTCGGGGAGCAGATCGCCGGCTCGCCGACCACGGCGACCCCTCAGGGACTGACATTCTCTGCGGGGCGTTACCGATATCCGTGGAAGACGTCGTCGGACTGGCGCGACACCTGCCGGCAACTCATCGTCAAGCTCATCGACGGCACCTACCACCGAGCGAACTTCGACTTCCGGTAGCTACCGCGAGCACGCGCGCTCGACCGGGCATCCGGTGATCAAATCGCTGCCGCTGCGCGCGGGCTCGTTCACGTGGTGCTACGCCTGTCGTCGCTACGTGTGAGCCAACGTGCGCCCGTGGCGAACGGCGGGCTATCCTTCGGGTCGCGGAAGAAACAGCGAGACAGGAGATGGACCGCCGTGACCGACAGCGTTAGCGAAAGCGAAAACCCCGCAATCCCCAGCCCCACTCCCAAGGCGACGCGGCCAAGGACCAATCGCGACTGGTGGCCGAATCAGCTCGACCTGCAGGTACTCCACCAGCACTCGCCCCGGTCCAATCCGATGGGTGCCGGCTTCGAGTACGCGGACGCGTTCAAGACGCTCGACCCCGACGCGCTGAAGCAGGACCTCGTCGAGGTGATGACGACGTCGCAGGACTGGTGGCCGGCCGACTACGGCCACTACGGGCCGCTCTTCATCCGAATGTCGTGGCACGCGGCCGGCACGTACCGCATCCACGATGGCCGGGGCGGTGGCGGCAGCGGGGCTCAGCGCTTTGCCCCCCTCAACAGTTGGCCCGACAACGCCAACCTCGACCGGGCGCGACGGTTGCTGTGGCCGATCAAGCAGAAGTACGGCCGGAAGATCTCCTGGGCGGATCTGCTGGTGTTCGCCGGCAACGTCGCCATGGAGTCGATGGGGTTCAAGACCTTCGGCTTCGGCTTCGGCCGCGAGGACATCTGGGAGCCCGACGAGATCTTCTGGGGCTCCGAGGAGACGTGGCTCGGCGATGAGCGATACAGCGGCGACAGAGAGTTGGCCAGTCCGTTCGGCGCGGTGCAGATGGGCCTGATTTACGTGAACCCGGAGGGGCCCAACGGCACTCCGGATCCGCTCGCCGCAGCGAAAGATATTCGAGAGACCTTCGGCCGCATGGCGATGAACGACGAGGAGACGGTTGCGCTCATCGTCGGCGGCCACACGTTCGGCAAGACGCACGGCGCCCACGACGCCCGCTCCGTCGGCCCGGAGCCCGAGGCTGCTCCTCTTGAGCAGCAGGGAATCGGCTGGCGGAATTCGGCAGGGACCGGCATGGGCGTCGATTCGGTCACGAGCGGGCTCGAGGGTGCGTGGACCACGCGGCCGACCACGTGGGACAACGGGTTCTTGGACAATCTATTCAAGTACGACTGGGAGCTGACGACGAGTCCCGCCGGGGCGAAGCAGTGGACTCCCACCGACCCCGCCGCACAGGGCACGGTGCCGGATGCTCATGATCCCGCAAAGCGGCACGCCCCGATGATGCTGACGACGGACCTGGCGCTGAAGATGGATCCAATCTACGGGCCGATCTCGAAGCGCTTCCACGAGAACCCGGACCAGCTTGCCGATGCGTTCGCCAAGGCGTGGTACAAGCTGCTGCACCGCGACATGGGGCCCCTGTCGCGCTATCGCGGCCCGTGGATTCCGGAGCCGCAGGTCTGGCAAGACCCGGTCCCAGCGGTCGATCATGAATTGATCGGAGAGGGGGACGTCGCTGCTCTCAAAGCCACGATCCTCGCCTCCGGACTGAGCATCTCCCAACTGGTTTCTACCGCATGGGCGGCGGCAGCCAGCTTCCGCGGGACCGACAAGCGAGGCGGGGCCAACGGGGCACGGATTCGCCTTGCGCCGCAACGGGACTGGGAGGTCAACGACCCGATCGAACTGGCCAAGGCGCTGGGGACCCTTGAGCAGGTGCAGCAAGATTTCAACGGCTCACAGTCCGGCAACACAAAAGTCTCGCTCGCCGACGTGATCGTCTTGGGCGGGTGCGCGGCCGTCGAGCAAGCGGCGAAGAACGCCGGCTACGACGCGGCGGTGCCGTTCACGCCGGGACGCACGGACGCCTCCCAGGAGCAAACCGATGTGGAGTCGTTCGCCGTGCTCGAGCCGCGGGCCGACGGATTCCGGAACTACCTCCGCGACGGCGAGAAGTTGTCGCCGGAAACCCTGCTGCTGGACCGAGCCAACCTGTTGACGCTGACTGCTCCCGAGATGACCGTCCTCGTCGGCGGCATGCGGGCGCTGAACGCCAACGTCGGGCAATCCCAACAGGGCGTCTTCACCGGCCGGCCCGAGACGCTCACCAACGACTTCTTCGTGAACCTGCTCGACATGAGCACGGAGTGGAAGGCATCCGTTTCGACCGAGAACATCTACGAGGGGCGCGATCGCGCGGTGGGTGAGGTCAAGTGGACCGCCACCGCCGTCGACCTCGTCTTCGGGTCGCACTCCCAGCTTCGAGCCATCTCGGAGGTGTACGCATCCGACGACTCGAAGGACACGTTCGTCCACGACTTCGTCGCCGCGTGGGACAAGGTCATGAACCTCGATCGTTTCGACCGCGCATGAGCATTGACGCGTTCAAAGCAGCCGTCGAAGCACGCGATTTGGATGCCTTGATGGCGGTCTTTGCCGACGACGTGACCTTTCACTCGCCGATCGTGTTCAAGCCCTATCACGGAAAGGACGAGCTGCGATTCGTCCTCGCCGGCGTGATGCAGGTTTTCGAGGATCTCCGCTACGTCGGCCGGTATGAGTCCGATTCCGGCGGGGTCCTTCATTTTCAGGCCCGCGTCGGCGACCGCGACGTCGACGGGATCGACATGCTGGAGTTCGGCAGTGACGGTCGGTGCCACCGGTTCACGGTGATGGTGCGGCCGTATTCCGGCGCCACGGCGCTGCGCGAGCGCATGGCCGCCCTGCTCGAGGGAGCCGGCAATGGCTGAAAGGAAACCCGCGAAGTCCAAGGGATTCACGGCTGACGAACGAGCCGCGATGAAGGAGCGCGCCCAGGAGTTGAAGGCCGAGGCGATGAAGGCGGACGGGGAAAGCGCTCTGCTCGCCAAGATCGCCGAAATGCCGGGACCGGATCGCGCCATGGCGACGCGCCTCCATGCCATCATCAAAGCCAGCGCGCCTGCCCTGTCGCCGAAAACTTGGTACGGGATGCCGGCGTACGCCAAAGACGGCAAGGTCGTCTGCTTCTTCCAAAGCGCGCAGAAGTTCAAATCAAGGTACGCGACGTTGGGCTTCAGCGACGAGGCCAACCTCGACAACGGCGCCATGTGGCCGACTTCCTTCGCCCTGAAGGAGCTGACCGACGCCGATGAAGCAAAGATCCGCGCGCTCCTAAAGAAAGCGGTGAGTTGATGTTGCAGATATAGCGCTAACGCTATATCATTTCCTTCATGAACGTCGCTCGACGGATCGGTCTCGATCTCGCCCGCGCGCGCAAGCATGCGGGCCTAACCCAGGTCGAACTCGCCGCGCGGGTCGGAACGACGCAGTCGGCGATCTCTCGAGCCGAGGCTGGACGAGTCACCGCTTCGCCCGAGTTGATCGAACGGATCGCCTTGGAGATCGGGGAACCGATCCACATCACGTTCGGCGGATCGGTTTCGCGACGCGAACGCGTGCGCCGGGTTCGCGTCGCCCTCGATGGCTATCGGTTCGATCCATGGGAGCGGGACCCTTCATCCGTCGAAGCGCGCGCGCTCGAAGCCGCGGGCATAGAGCATGAGTGAGCCCACGGTTGCCTCGCTGCTCCACGAGGCCGCCGACGAGGGAAAGCAAGTGCGCCGCCATCTGTTGGTCGCGGCCGCGATCGGACTCCTCGTGGGTGGCGATTCGATCGTCGTCGGCGGCACTGCCGAGGAGTACTGGACGCGCGACGCGTACCATCCGACCGACCTTGACATCTGCGCTCCGGTCTCGCGATCGGACGAGCGACGACTTCGCGATGCGGGCTTCGATCGGGAGGGACGGCATTGGTTCCATCCAGGAGTGCCGACGGTCGCCGTCGAGTTCCCCGACTCAGTGATCGATGGAGATCCCTCGAAGGCGATAACTGAGCACGTCGGCGGTGCCGACGTGAAGGTGATCGGCGTCGACGACTTGTACCTCGACCGGCTTCGGCAACTGACCGCGAATCCGACCGGGCGCAGTCGCGAATACATGTCGGCGATGGCGATCGTGAGCGCTCGCTATGAGGACTTGGACTACGACTACATCGAACGGCGTCTCGAAGAGGTATCGCGCAACGAGCCGAAGTTGGTCGAACAGATGCGGTCTCTGGATCGACGCATCAACCGTGAAGCGCGCAAGCGCATCACAGAGTAGTTGTCTCCGAGCTTGCGTGATCGTGTCGTCCCCCTGGCCTAGCCTGTGGGCATGATGAAGAGCGAGCGGCCATTCGCTTGCCTCCTTGGACCGCGACTTCGCGCGTTTCGAAGAGCTTCGCTGGAATCAGGCCCGGCGAGAGCAGCCGACGAGGCTTCGCCGGTGCACGTGTGGCCCCGGCGCACCCGCAGCGCGGCGGATTGGCCCATCCCCGAATCGGGTATCCTCCTCATATCGGTCTTCGGGAGGAGGGCGCATGGTACGAAGAAGCCTTACCATCCTGACGGTGCTCTGCGTTCTGCTGGTTGGGGCGGCCGCGCCGTCGTTTGCAGGCAAGATCCGGGGAGCCCCGGGCGGCGGTGGCCAGTGGCACGAGGCTGAGCTCAACGGAGCCAACGAGGTTCCCGGCCCGGGCGATGCCGACGGCACCGGCACCGCGATCGTCACGCTCAACAAAGGTCGCGGCGAGGTGTGCTGGCAGCTCAACGTCTCCAACATCACGTTGCCGGCAGCGGCAGCACACATTCACCGCGGCGAGGCCGGCGTACCCGGTCCGGTCGTGGTGACCTTGTCAGCGCCCGCCGCCGACGGCGAGGCGATCGGATGCACCAGCGCCGACAAGAGCCTCATCGACGCGATCCGCTTGAACCCGTCGGATTATTACGTCAACGTTCACACCAGCGACTTTCCGGCCGGCGCGGTCCGCGGGCAGCTCACCACCGGATAGCCCAGAGCGAGACGAGCGGTTAGATCAACGGCACCGAACAGAGCGAGGGATAACCCTCGCTCTGTTCTGAAGCGGCGATGTCAGTGCGTCTTCGCGTAGTTGCTCGCGCCGAACCAGTCCACCACCACGACCGGCTCGTCGCCGACGACCCATGCGTCGTGCCCGCTCGGCAGCGAGGTTACGTCCCCCGGCTCCGCGACGAACTCCGTCCCGTCGTCCATAAGGATCGCCAGTCGTCCCGCGAGGTGGTACTGGAAGTGCGGCGCCTCGCAGCTCGCCGTGCCCGCCAGCGGCTTCACGTCGTTCGACCAGCGCCAGCCCGGCTCGAACACCAGCCGTCCGATCTCTGCGTCGCCGATCTCAAGGATCTCCGCTTTGCCGTTGGGGAACGAGCGCACCTCGTCCGGCTTCTCGAAGGTCTTGTGCTCCGTCTGTTGCATGTCCGTCCCTCCTTCTGTCACATCTGGACTTCGCGCACGAAGTGGAATGCGACGGTGTGCCCGCCGTAGGTCAGCGGGATCATGTCGGTCTCTGCGCCGAAGACCGATCCGTCTTTGCGCCTGCCGCGGAAGCGGAACGTCACCGGGAACTGCAGCTCCGCGACCCGGTTCTGGTAGTGCCACACGTACAGCCCGCGGTCGGCGTCGTCGACGAACGTGCGTGCGAAGTCGCCGGCAGCCTCCCACTCCGCGGCCGTGCATCCGAACATCTTCGCGAGCCGGTCGTTGCAGCGCTTGTTCGACTCGTCCAGCCAGATGTACAGGCCGTCGGGGCTGTGCTCGAAGATCGGGCGGAGATGCTCGGCCAGCTCCGCGATCGCCTGCTGGTGGGTCGTCATCGTCTGCCTCCTCTCCTCGATTCCGTGAAGCGAAGGTAGGCGCGTGCGCTTGCAGAATCCTTGCGACCGGGCGATAGTCCCGTCCACAATGGTCCGGATCCGCCTGCTCGGCCGCTTCGCCGTCCGCATCGGGGAGCAGGTCGTTCCCAAGGAGCGCTTCGGCGGCCGCCGGACCCGCTCGCTCGTCGCGTTCTTGGCGACGCGCAGGGGCACGCTTGTCCCGAAGGATCTGCTCGTCGAAGCGCTTTGGGGCGAGCGCGAGCCGGCCGATCCGTTCGGCAACCTCGACGTGCTTGCCAGCCGGGCGCGCCGGGCTCTCGGGAGTCCCGCGCTGATCGAAGCGGCATCGGGGGGCCTGCTTCTGGTCGACGACGAACGGGTCGATGTCGATGCCGAGCAGTTCGCCGCGGCGGTCGAGCGCGGGCGCAACTACCTGGCGGCCGAGCAGACCGGGCCTGCGCTGGCCGCCTTCCAAGAGGCCCTGTCGATGTGGGACGATCCGCTTCCCGAGGAGACCTACAGCGAGTGGGCGAGTCCGTTTCGCCGCGAGATGGCGTCGCACCGTCTCCAGGCGATGGAGGCTGGTGCGCGAGCGGCGCTCGCGCTGGGAAACGCGCCGTCGGCTGTCGGACTGGCGAGCGGTGCCGTCGCCGCGGAGCCGCTGCGCGAGACTGCGACCTTGCTGCTCGTGACCGCGCTCGGACTCGGCGGTGATCAAGTCGGCGCGTTGCAGGCGTTCGATCGGTATCGCGTTGCGCTGCGTGAGGAGCTGGGTCTTGATCCGTCCCCCGACGCGTATGAAGTGCAGAGCCGGATCTTGCGCGGGGTGAAGCAGACGACCGACGCCGCGCTCGGCCGGCTGCTGCCCGAGGGGATCGCCGGCGATCCGCGCGCGGCGCTGGGACGGCGGGGCAGCGGGCCGATGCGCGCCCGAACGCTGGCCAGCATGGCGATGTTCGCCGCGGGGTCCGACGACTACGGGCGCGCCGCCGAGCTGAGCGAGTTGGCGCTCCAGGAGGCCGGCGACGATCAGCGCGCGCTCGCCGAGGCGCTGTACGTCGCATCCATCGTCGACATGAACCTGGGGCAGCTTGCGCGAGCCGAGCAACGCGCCGATGAAGCGCTCGGCCACTTCGAGTTGCTCGGCGACGACGAAGGCGTGGCAAACATCCTCGACGGCAAGGCCATGGCGACGTTTATGGCCGGCCGCATCGCGGACGGCGTCGCGGCGTTCGACCGGGTCGCGCGTCTGTTCACCGACGCGCACGATCTGGCACGGGTGGTCACGCCGCGCTCGACCAAGGGACACGGAATGATCTTCATGTGCCGGCCCGCAGACGGTCTTGTTGAGATCGACGAAGCGTTGCGCATCGCGGTGTCACTCGGCGAGCGGGAGGGTGAGGCGTACGCGCGCTGGCACCGGAGTGAGGCGCTCGCTGCGCTCGGGCGTGCCGACGAGGCGGTGGAATCCGCGGCGGCATCGCTGGCGATCGCGGAGGAGCTGGTCCATCGGGAATGGACCGCGGCCGCGTTGCGCGCCGTTGGGATCGCGCGCCGGGCGGCGGGGGATCGAGCCGGGGCCGAGGACGCCTCCCGTCGCGGCATTGTCGCGTCGGAGGGGATCCCGCTGTTCGAGACCTGGCACGCCGCCGGATTGGCGCGCACGCTTCTGGACGACGGCCGTGTGTCGGAGGCGCGGGAGTGGGCGGCACGCGCGGTCGGTGGCGGCCCGCCGCTCGGGCTGTTCGAAGCGCGCCTGGCGGACGTGCTGGTCGCTGCGGCGTCCGGTGAAGCACGCGCGCCCGAACTGGCGGATGCGCTGTGGAAGGACGCAGAGGCCGGAGGTCACCTGGCGGTGATCCACGAACTGAAGTCGGTGCGCGCGCATTAGGTCTTGGCTGGCAATCGGTCCCAGAAGCGGTCAAACTGGTCGAAAGCTTTCGGTCTGCGGGGCTCCGCGTGAAGGAATGTGCCGGGTCTGCCTTGAACACGGAGGGTGAGCAACCTTGGCGAGAAATCGATCCGAAACAACGGGGATTGGGGTGAATACGGTGAGGAAGTTTGCATTGCTTCGGCGGGCATCGCTGCCGACTGCGGCGATCATGCTCGTTTCGACGCTGGCAGTGTTCTCGCAACACGTCGAGAACCTGTCTGCGGCCGGCTGTCCGTCGGGCTACGGCCTGTACGGCGCCGAGGAGGCGCGGATGTCGCCGTACTCGCGAGCGCTCGACGTGGCGACCGGAGTGGATCCGCTGTGTGTCTTGGACAAGCACCCCGAGTCCGCATCGGAGGTCAACGCGATGTTCTCGCAGCGCGCGGCGATCCAGTCGGCGCCCGACGGAATCGTGCCGGCCGGAGCCGGCTGGCGCGCGACCCGCCAGAAGGACGAGGTTCGCAAGCGCGGCCAGTCCTTCCACAACGGCCACGAGTGGGTCTCGGTCGGCAACGGGCCGCTGCAGTCGGGCGACCCCGGCTACGGCGTCTCCAGCCTCGGCCTGATCGAGCTGGCCGGCCGCGTCAACGATCTCGTCTACGTCCCGCCCACCGACTTCTACCAGCCCGACACTCTGATCGCGTCCGTCGGCCAGGGCGGCGTGTGGATCAGCGATCAGTCCGCGGCGAATTGGGCCTCGATCGGCGACGACCTTCCCACTCAGGTCATCGGCGCCGTTGCCTACACGCCGGCCGGCGGCGGGACGATCTTTGCGCTGACGGGTGACGACAGCCTGGGATTCCACAGCAAGGAAGGCCTCGGCGGCTACTTCACCATCGATGGCGGGCACCGCTGGCACAAGGCCAAGGGCCTCCCCGAGGACGCGTTCGGCTTCAAGATGGCAGTCGACCCGTCGAACCCGAAGATCGTGTATGCGGCGACGAGTTCGGGCCTGTACCGGTCGACCGATGTGGGACGCTCGTTTCGCAACGTAAACCTGCCGACCGGTGACTGCGCCGGAAAGTCCAACCGCGTGAAGGGCTGCTTGCTGGCCAACTACGTCACCGACGTGATCGTGATCGAGCCGGGCGGCTTCACCGACGAGGAAGGCGGGCGTGTGCTCGCCGCGGTCGGCTGGCGTGGCGGCAACGCCACCAACGCCGACGGCACCGTGCAGTCGCCGGCCAACGGCTTCTACGTCTCCGAAACCGGGGCCGCGAACACGTTCGAGCGGACCGGCACGGTCGGTCTGCCCGAGCAGGCGCGCATCGGCCGCACCGAGATCGGCGCCGCGAGCGGCCCCGACCAGAACCACAACTACGTGTACGCGCTGATCCAGGATGCGGTGCTGCTGCGCGGCGGCCTGCCCGGGATCGACGCGCCGGGCGCCGATCGCACGCTTGCGATCCCGACGGTGCTGCACGGCATCTACGTGTCGCCCGACTTCGGCGCCACCTGGACGATGATGGCGCAGGGCCTTGAGTTGCAGTCGGCGACGACGGGTTCGGCGCTGGGCGTGACGCCGGCGCTGGGCCTCGGGCCGGGCGTGCAGGCCTGGTACAACCTATGGATCAAGCCGGATCCCACGCGCGCGGCCGGCGGGATCCCGACCCGGCTGGTATTCGGGCTCGAGGAGGTCTGGCAGAACGAGGGGATCGGAATCCCGCTGACCGGGAAGACCTCGTTCAAGGTCATCGGCCGCTACTTCAGCGGACGCACATGCCTGTTCCTGGTGCAGGACGTCCCGTGCGCGACGAACCGGCAGGAGGCGCTGACCCCGACGACGACCACCCATCCGGACCAGCACACCGGGCTGTTCATCCCGGACGGCTCCGGCGGCGTCACGCTGATCGCCGGAAACGATGGCGGCGTGTACCGGCAGTACGCGCCTGCGACGGTTGAGTTCCAGAACGCCAACTGGGGGCTCGGCAACAACCGCGGCTTCAACACGCTGATGCCCTACGACGCAGTCCGGTCGGCGGACGGCACGATCTGGATGGGCCTGCAGGACAACGGCACCGCCAAGATCGTCGACGTCAAAAAGAACGGCCGGATCATCGAGCGCGGACGCCAGATCATGGCGTTCGGCGGCGACGGCTTCTTCGTCGCGACGCACCCGACCAACGGCAAGATCGCCTACGGCGAGACGCCGGGCGGCTCGATGCGCGCGACCCAGGACGGCGGGTACACCTGGAGCGCCATGAGCCCGCCGATCACGGCCGGTCAGTTCTCGAACCCGTTCGTCATGGATCCGTTCGATCCGGACCACCTGCTCACCGCCGGCAACGAGGTCGTCGTCACGACGGGTGGCCCCGGCACCGGAGCCAGCGACTGGGCAGAGGTGTTCGACCTGGGGACGGCCAAGCACCCCGGCGACGCCGAAGCGGAGCCGGTTCCCGACGAGGACCCGGTCAACCAGATGACCGCCGTCGACCTGGTCGGCGCCGCCGGCTACGTCGGCTTCTGCGGCGTCTGCGACATCCTCAACAGCAAGACGCCGTTCCTCAACGGGCTCGCCACCAACGTCGGCGGCGCCAAGGCGCCGAAGAAGGGGTCGCCGGACGGCTGGCACATCGCCAAGGCGAACGGCCTGCCGAACCGATGGATCTCGAGCATCGCGATCCACCGGATGAACCCGAAGATCGTCACCGTGACGCTCGGCGGGTACGGCCGGCGGTGGACGCCTCCGGGCACGCTCGACAAGCCCGATGCGAAGCGCGTCGGCTCCGGCCACGTGTACGTGTCGGTGGACGCCGGAGAGAACTTCTTCGACATCTCCGCCAACCTTCCCAACGCTCCGGTCAACTGGGTGACGCTGCGGAACAGTCAGATCATCGTCGCCACCGACTACGGCGTGTTCATCTCGGTCCCGGAGTTCCGCTGCGACGATTACAGCGCCCCGACGTGCAACAAATGGCAGCAGCTCGGCAACGGCCTGCCGGCCACGCCGGTGCACACGGTTCGCTTGTCGCACGGCGATCCGAACCTGCTGATCGCCGCCGCGCACGGGCGAGGCGTGTGGGCGTACCGGTTCAGCCGGCCGGCGTTCGGTCCTCCGAAGGGGACGCCGCGCATTCCTCCGCCGGCGTTCCTCGGCAAGGTCGTCGCGGGACCGTTCGGCTTCGAGCTCGACGCGGAAGGCTGGACGACCGAAACGAACAACGATCTCACGACCTGGGAGCGCAGCGCGCCGGGCGATGGGTCGGCGAACAGCTTCCAGGTGCAGCACTACGCCGACGAGTCCACCGCGACGCTCCGGTCGCCGAAGATGACGCTGACGGAGCGGAGCACGGTTCGGGTCACGTGGTCCGAGTGGATCAACACCGAGCCGGACTTCGACTTCATGTGGCTGGACTGGTCGGCCGACGGGAAGAAGTGGAATCCGGTCCACGCCAGCAACGGCGTGGATCCGACCTTCAACGAGGTGACGACCGAATTCGTCGCCCCGAAGGGCGGCCTGTGGCTCCGCTTCCGAATGTCGAGCGATGCGCTGGTGTCGTCCCCTCCGTTCACCGGCGTCTGGATCGACGACATCAGGATCGAGCGGTAGGCAACGCAGAGAACGTCGGAGCCTCCCGGAATTCGGGAGGCTCCGATCGTCTGGCGGCTGTCCCGAACGGGACACGTGGGCAGTGCCGAGCTACATGTCCGGCATCGGGGACTGGAGTTGGAAGTAGTTTCCGTCGGTGTCTTCGAAGGTCGCCATCCAGAAGCTCTCGTTCTCCTCGCCTCCCGGCTTGTA
>Ga0214471_10000712_pt1 | contig 27349 bp, 43 predicted proteins | sample RVTome_5_FD_207665 | JGI IMG/M metagenome (GOLD analysis project Ga0214471, IMG submission 207665) | Soil microbial communities from uranium-contaminated site in the Upper Colorado River Basin, Wyoming, United States - RVT142D155 | ecosystem: Environmental > Terrestrial > Soil > Contaminated >... | reverse complement strand
AGTGATGGTCAGGCCGTTACCGACCTGTGCCCAATCCGTGCCGTCGAAATCGTAAGTGCGAAGAGACTCAAGCGCGTCATCCATGTATGCGACACGGGTAGAGCTGAGCGCGCCGAGAGCCGGCTTGCCGACGGTGGTGATGGTCAGGCCATTGCCGACCTGTGCCCAGTCCGTGCCGTCGAAGTCGTAAGTGCGGAGAGAGTCAAGTGTGAGATCAAAGAATGCGACGCGGGTAGAGCTGAGCGCGGCGAGAGCCGGGTCTCCGGCGCCAGTGATGGTCAGGCCGTTACCGACCTGCGCCCAGTCCCCCTCAGCGTTATGAAAGGTGATTGCTCCTTGGCATCGTGCATCGAGACCGCTGATCGCGCCGGCGTCCGTAAGCGACCGCAAAATCCGCCCTGGCATCGGCCGATAGCCGCTCGGCGTCGGGATGCAGTTCTTGATCTCCGCACTGCCCGGATTGCCGACCAGCCCTTGATCGGGCAGCCACTCGCCGAATAGGACTGGCGTCAGATCAGGCATCAGAACTGCGGCGATATCGCGGTATCAGGCCGGATTTCGAGCACGTCGCCGGAGAAGCGGTCCATGTTGTTGGCGACGATCATGTCGTCGATCAGGTCGCGCATCAGCGCATCCCACGTCGTGCCTTCCGGCTGCGTCGTGGCCTTGTACGTCCACGCCCATTTTAACGTCGCGGTCAAGTAGAGCTGCGGATTGTTGGTCAGCAGATCGTTCGTCGGTGCGGCGTCCGTGAGCGGCGCGAACCCTTGATAGAAAAGAATCTTGCCCGTGTACGTAGCGTCAGGGATCGGGCCGAACAGGATCGAGTCGCCCTCGATCGTGAAGGCTACAGGCTTGGAAGTCTCAGTCGAAAGGTACGTCTCCCAGTACGTTATCGGCGGTACGAAATTGAGCTTCCTGACCGGGCTGCCGTCGAGATACAGCCGTCGCATTCCCCGGTAGCGCGTCGGCAGGTCAACATCACGGTCATCGGCCGTCAGCGACAGATCGGCAGTCGCCTCCATGTCTCGGATACCGCCGCGCCGCATGATCTTGCCGTGCAACTCGCCTTCGGCGAGCGCCACCCACTCGTCAATCCTGGCCGACGCATAGGACGTTACCAACCAATTCCCGACCGCCGTCCGGAGTTCCGCGAGCGTCGTTATCGCCATTGGTCAATCCCCGTAGCCAATCCGCCCCTGCGCCCGTGCCGAAACCTTCAACCTGTCCATCTCGACGAGCTTGCGCTTGAGAAAGGCGTCGCGTTCCGCCCGTTCATAGAGCGGGATGCCTTGCTGCATCGCTTCGCACAGCCAGCTATCGTAGAGCGAGGGCGGGATCGACGCTTTCAGCCGCGCATTGCGCGATGGCGAGAACCCGCCAGTGTGGTCGCTATTGCGGTCGCCGAGATGGTCGAGCAACGGTTGCACGTTCTCATGCCGGCCGAACACGTAGCGATCCTCGCTCTCGTCGAACTCGATGGTTTCGACGTACCCACTGCGGCGATCTGTAATCTTGAACGACATCAGCGTGTCATCGTGCGAAGGTAAACGGTGCCGCTGGCAGACACCCCGACCACCACGACATACTCCCCCCCGTTCGTCAGGAAGTACTCCGGGACGTTGGCCGGGAGCACTAGGCCCGACGCGGCGTTGACGGTCCACGTCGCCGATTCCCCCGACGTGAAGTTGGTGGCTGATAGCGCGACAAAGCACGATGCTGAGCACATGACCCGGATGGCATCGACGAACTGGGCAATCGTCGCCCCGGTCACGACAGGCGTTCCTACCGTGAAGGCAGGTTGCGTGGCGTGGAAACTGAGCCCGTCGGTGCCGAGCAACGACCCCAGCGGCCCATAGGCCGGGCGGTAGATGTCCTGGGCCGCCGCAGAGCCCGCCAGCATCGCCAGAAGCGCGGCTGCGATGATCTTCTTCATTGTGCTGTCTCCGTTGTCCTTAGCAGCCCCATTTGCTGGAAGATGCCCAGCCCGCCGGGCAGCGCGACTGCGGCAAGGACCGACCTCTTGATCCGTTCCTCGTCGTTGATCAGCCCGGCGTACACGCTTTCGAGCGCGTAGCCGTGCGCGTACATCGGCGCCACCTTGTGCAGCTTGTCGAACAACTGCTCGATCTCGCCATCAGCCATCCAGCGGTCGTAGGCCAGCAGATACTCGACCCGCGAGATCAGGATGCCGGGATGGTTCGGCCCGGCGGTCATGCCCCACCAATGAATCCGGTCGGCCGCATCCGGTTGTAGCCGTACCCGGTCGCCATGCCGCGCGATGACCGAGCGGAGCGAGAGCACGGCCTGCAACCGCGGCCAGACCGGGAATGGGTACGTCCTGATTGCGTCGAGGTTCGCTTGGAGGGCGATGACCGGCTCGACCGGAATCCATCGCGGCACGAGCGCCGTCTGCACCGAGCTGATCGCGAACAGGTACATGCTCACGGCCAGCGGCACCAAGCCGAGCCCGGCGAGGTTCGCGAACGGGACTGCCACCCTGGCATCCAGGCCGCGGGCGAACAGGCCGGCGGCAATCGCTATGAGAACGCCGGTCGATGGGTTCTGCGCCGGGAAGCCAAACAGGGCGATGGCGGCTGCCGTCAGCAGTACGCCGGCCCCGCAGGCGCGCGGCTTCCACACCGTCCAGCGGGCGCGGGCGCACAGCCAGCCCACCAGCCCGGCCAGCGCTGCCCCGACAAGGCCCAGCTCGACGATGAGCTGAAGATACTCGTTGTGGACCGCGCCCATGAAATCGGTCGGGTTTTCGAGAAACGTCCCGCCCATGACGCCGAGGTGCGCCGCCCGCGGGTAGTCGTAATCGAACGAGCCCAGCCCGACACCGAACAGGGGATGGCCGGCGATCATCGCCAAGGTGTTGATCCAGATTTCCGCCCGGCGCATCAGCGATGTCTCGATATCGCCAAGCCAGCCGGCGTGCCACATACCGATACCGACTACCGCAAGAACCGCGATCAGCACGCCGAGCAGGCGCCACTGCCGCGCCTTGGCGAGCCCGACGAGCCCGATGCCGATCCAGCCCGCGATCGCCGCGTGCTGCACGTTGGACGGGTTCCAGATGAACAGGTACAGCGCGATGGCCGGCAGGATCGGGACCAGCAGCCAGTGCATCAGCCTGGACGTGTCATGCGCCGGCATGAACACCAGGAATGCGAACAGCAGGACCAGAAGCTCGGCCAGGAAGTTCGGGTTGCCGACCCCGGCGTGCCAGTCCGGCCTCCACCAGGCGAGCGCGAGAAGCCCGACCGCCCCGATCATGACCGCCCGGTAGAACACGCGGTCGAACGCCGGGCAGTGCTTCACCATCAGCGCGATGGCGAACAGGCACGCCATATTCTGCCACTGGAAGATGCCGGCCCGCCAGTCGCCGGACCACGCAATGGACAGGGCCGCCCAGCCAAGGAACGCCACTGCGGCAATCTCGATCCAGCCGAGCCTCGGCCGGCCGGTGATCGCCAATGCGGCGAGGGCTGCCAAGGCAAGGCCGAATACGGCCAGCCACCGCGGCGCCATCGCCGAGATGTTGGGATCAAATGCCAGTAGGGCGGCGGCGAGGAGTGTGCCGCCGCCCCACCAGGCGAGGTATGGTATGACCTTCGTCAATGGACGATGATCGTTACGACGGCTTCATCTTCCCAGTCGTTCGGACCGGCGATAGTGGAGCCGCCGTCGTTGTTGATCGCGATCACAGCGTTCGCGCCGAAGGTCGGCGACGTGTTGGCGCTGCTGTATGGGATGTCCACATGCGACCGCTGTCCGGTCACGGCGTAGGCGATACCGAGCTGAAGCTCGTACAGACCCGTTGCCGCTTGGGCGATAACCGGCGTGATCGGCGTGAACTGTTGGGTGGTAGCGCCGCAGCCGAGCTGCAACACGCATCCGCTGCTCGCCATCTCGGCGATGTAGAACGTGATAACCTCGGTCGCGGTCAGGATTTGACCACCGACCGTCACGCTGTAGCTCTTGACCCGCCCCGCGAACGGGATGGTCACGTATTGCGTCGCGGCCGTGGCGATATCGGAGATCGTCACCGTGAACGTGTGCTCGCCCGTAGGCACGCACTCGCCGCTCACGTTGTCGCACCAGGACGCAGTGCCGTCGTTGTTTTGGCGCAGCAGCTTGGCGGCGGACGCCGGCCCCGCAAGCAGGGCCAGCGCCGTAACCGCCAAGAGGCCGATGAGGAACTTCTTCATGTCGGCCTCCCTAGCCTAAGCCGTCGAAAGATCGGCGACGATCCCCGACGCGGCCTGATTCCGAGCCTCCAAGGTAAACTCGATCAAAAGTTGCTTGCGATCGCTGTCGCCGTCTTTAGCGAGATCAACGAGCCGGAACGGCCGCAAGGATGCGAACGCCCACATCTTCTTTTCGAGGATCAGCGCGACACCCGCAGGCTGGAAGCGGTTCACGACGACCTCGATGTCGCCGAAGTCGGTCTCGTAAACGTCAATTGCGCTGAACAGCTTCCGATCGGCCGCGCCGACGTTGCGGGTGGCGTTGCCCTGGAACGTCGAGAAACGCCGCTTGTTGAACGCCCCGAGCATGATGCAGTCGGGGTTGCCGCCCGCGACGAAGATTTGCTGAGATACGCTCAGCATCATCGACTCCTCGAACGTGCGGGCAGTGCCGGCCGTGCGGGTATTGGTGCCGTCGCCGGTCGGCGCAGAGCCACCGGTGCCGACACTCTCGTTGGTCGCGATCCATGACACCAGGCCAGCCGAGCCTCGGGCGACTGAATCGCTGCCCGCGGCGCGACTTGCGTTGGCGCACAGGTCGTTCTCGATGTCGGTCTTGAGCTCGAAGCTGCGCTTCATGATCTGATGCGCCATTTCCGAGCGCCGGCCGGCCTTCGACACGACCTCCTGGGTGCCGGTGACGCGCGGCACCTTGTCGCTGATCTGCGTGTAGTTGCCACGGCGAGTCGTTGCCGTGCCAACATCCGTGGTCGCGTCGTCGCCTTCGATCACACGGTTCTGCGCCGCGGCAGCGAGTGCGTCGATTTGCCACTCGATTTCTGTTACATTCACGGCAACAATCAAAGCGATTGAAGCCGCTACTGACCGCATCACTGCGGCGGCAGCATGTTTCCATGCTACTCTCAGCCTTTCGGTCTGAGATCGGACTGGCTCATCATGGTAAACACCATGCGTAGCGTACAAGTCTCTGAGCTTAGCCTGCGCTTGCTTGTAATGCCGGTTGCAAAGACCCTTGGCGAGATGCTTGTGGCCGCATAATGGCACAGCACAAAACCGCTGCGGACCACCACGCGGATGCAAGGCACGCCTTTCGTAAGGACCAATGGCTGCCCATTGATCTACGCGGTCCTGCTTACGTGCGATATTGAAACGCATCCCAGCATTAATCCACGACTGCATTTTGATGTGGAATCTGGTCGGCGTTTTATATCCGGGCTTCCGAGGTTGTTCCTGCGAGATTTTGCCAATCCGCAGGCCGACGCCCTCCATGATCCTGATTAGATCAGGAACCCATATATCGCACGATTTATAGCCCATGTAATAGGCGCGGTTTGTACGTTTCCAGTTGTAACCACGGCCATTACCGTTGGCCGCGACAAACCCTTCGCTATCCATTAGGCCGATAACGAACTGCTTCCGCAATTCGTCATCCCATGCGTGCACATAATCAGGAATTATGGTTTTGCCCTTTGTGTCAGCGACCAAACGCTCTGCAAGCGCCTTGTCGCCGCAACTGACATTCCAGATCGGACTTGCCGGCCTGTCTTTCTTGGGCTTTTCCTGATACGAGACGCATACGCGGCAGTCGCTCAAATCTGCGAACGCTGCCACAACGGCATCGGCGAAATCCTTGTCGATGGTGCTTTGAGCATATCGCCCGCGCGACACGCTCCCATCTCCAAGAAATACGCCCAACAAGTAAGCGTAGCTCTTAGCTGCGGATTGGCCAATTTCCATGTATTTTCCGCTGTGGGTCATGGAACTCTCAGGCTATCCCCGTCATATAGCTACGTTTTATCTGCACAAGTGGTCTACAAATGCAGCGTGGCCGTCGCCTTCGACCTCGGGATCGCCGAGTAGAAAGGCGTGTCGTGCGGAGAAATCATGTAGATGACATTCTCCAGGTGCTCGCGATTACCAATCGCGTCGTAGGTGCTGAACGGTGCCGGTGACGGTTGGGCCATCTAGGCCTCCTCCTAAACGATGCCGAGGCCCATAAGGGCGTCCGCTCCGTCTCGCCAGTCGCCGGTTTGCCGCAGCTTCTTCAGCGCCACCTTGGTTGTCGCCGCACGGTCGCCGCCCGCACCCTGCCCAGCACCAGGCCGCGTGAGCTTGATCTTGGGTAGGGTCTTGAGCTTCTTGCGCGCGAGCGGCACCCCCGCCTTCTGCTCGCGAAGCTGCTTCAGCTCACGAAGGAGAAGGATGGTCCGGTGGTCGATGAGGTTGTCGGTTTCGGCCTGCGAGAATCCAGCCCCGCGCGCCAATGCCCTCAGCTCGCCGATCTCACGCTGCGCCTTGTACGGGTCGCTGCCCCACTCGGGCACCTTCTCGGCAAGGTTACGGGCGTGAAACTCACGTAGAGCTTCGTGCTGCTGAAATTGCTGACCCTGTGCGTACTGAAGCACATTGCCGATCCCGCCGTAGAGCTGGTTGAGATACTCGCGCCGCTGCCGGATCGCGCGTTCCTGACGCGCATACTCGATCGGGTCGTCCTTTTCGAGTTCCGGGTTGAGCGCCTGCATCTCGCCGGCGATCAGATGTTCAGCCTGTTGGGCAAGAGCGTGCAGGACTTGCGAAGTCCTCTGGTACTCGGCGTTGAACGCTTGCCGGGCGTCATCGAACGCCCGACGCTCATCCGCCAAAGCCATGTCCTTGCGCTGCCAGTGGCCTTCAAGCTGGTAGTTCTTGACGACATCGGACAGCGGAACATCGCGCACGGCCCCGTCCACTTTGACCTGGACCTTGACGTGCGCGGCCAGCGCCTCGGCATCGACCCCGAGTTCCTCAGCCCAGGCCCCGATCGTTTCGGGAACCTCGACATCCTCGGTGTCGGCCTTCTCGCCGGCCTTCTTGGCTTTGACGGCCTCGTCAGCGCTCTCGTCAGGCTCGCTCGTAGCGTCCTCGGCCTCCCGCTCGTGCGGGGTCGGCTCCGGGGTGGCCTCTGCGGTCGCCTCGTCTCGCGCTTCTTCGGAACCAGCCTCGCCTTCTGCGAGGATGGCTTCCAAACTCTGAATGGTTGACGCCTCGGCAGCGCCGGGCGAAGGATCAAGCGCCATATCGTCTCCATGGCAACTGTGGTGTCGTCGCGCTCATCATCGACAAGGGCCGCCCGAAGGCGCCCCCCGGACGCTGGAAGCGCGCAAACGGATTGGCGTTGCCGAACGCCTGCTGATTGGGCATCGGCTGCTGGATCGGCGGTGTCGCCTGGGTGGGCTGCGGATTGGTCCCCGGCGGTACGCCGGGCATCCCCATGCCGGGCGGTCCCATGCCGGGCGGCATCCCACCGCCCATACCCGGCGGCATCCCGGCTGGCATGCCAGGAGGGCCACCGCCGCCCATTCCTGGAGGCCCGCCGGCGCCCATGCCGGGCGGCATCATTCCGGGCATCCCCCCGCCCATCATCGGCGCGCCGGCGAGCGGCATCCCACCGCTCTGCGGGCCGGGCATCTGGCCAGACATCCCAGCCCGCTGCATCAGCGCAGCAATCATCCTCGGGTCCATCTGCCCGCCCCCGGGCATGCCCCCGAACAACGCGCCGGTCGGTCCACCGAAAGCCATGTCTCAACCTCCGAAAAGCATCGACGGGCCGAGCTGAAAGGCTTGCGCCGCAGCCAGCCGCTTCTTCAGGAACTCCGGTATCTCCGGTTGCTGCATCTGCCAGGGCAGACCCATTGGCGGTTGCCCCTGGGCCGGCTGTCCTGGCGGCTGAGCAGGGGGCTGTCCTGGCGGCTGGGCCGGAGCTTGGGCCGGCGGAAACATGGCCGCCTGCTGCCACGGCCGCGGCGCGAACATCCCTCCGAGTTGGGGATAGGGTGTCGCTTGCCCGAACATCCGCGCCGGCGTCTCAGGATTGAGCAGCGGCGGTGGATTGGGATTCAGGATCGGCGGTCCCGTCCCCGTAGGTGGCGGTCCCAACGTAGAGCCGGGAGGCGGTGGCACGGCGGGATCGGCTGGTGGCGGCTGCGGGCTACCCGAAGGCAGATCAAACAGATTGCCGATGCCGTATTTCTCGATCGAGGCCGTCGCGTTCTGGTTGCCCAAGTCCAGATAGGTCTTGAGCGCAGCGATGTCGTTGGCGCTGCCCTGTGCCGCTTGAAAGGCGTGAAAATCCATAGTCCCTTGCGCGGGGGCAGGGCCGGTCGGCATGGATGACGGCGCGGCTACGGGCGGCGGTTGTGAACCGGCTGCCGGTATCGAACTGGCGGGAGGCGTCCCCGGTGGGACGTTCGACCGCTGAAGAGAGGCCAAATGCTCCGGGCTGCCCACAAGCACGTAGCGACCTTCGCTTGCCAGCCAGACTCTCTTGGGGGCCGTGCCTTGTCCAGAAGGCGGTGCGCCAGGCATCACTCGGCCTCCGCGAAAACCGGATGCTCGAACTCCCGCGAATACATCCGCTGGCTTTCGAGATTGGCGCTGTCTGCCTCGGCCATCGCCCCGGTCTGCACCACAGCGTTGAACACCGTCTTGAAGTCGTTGAGCACCCGGAGCTTCATGCCGAGCATCTGGTAGCGCTCGGCCTGCTCAGGGCCGGGCGGCCCCGTGGCGACTTCCTCGAAGCTCGTATGGATGCCGCGTTCGATGCGTGCGAGCGCATCCCGCAACAGCGGATGCTCCAGAAACCGCTTGGCCTCGGCGCCCCGATGGATATCGGGTGCGAGGTCGGCGATCTGGCGGTCGATCTCGGCAACGGTGGGCGGGGTCGGGACGACCATGGATCAGTAGTCCATGCCCATCTTCTTGGATCCGCCGTAGCGGCCGTTGTTATGCCGGCCGCCGCCCATCCCGTGACGCCGCGGCGCGCCGCCGTTCGGCAGGCTGGTGCCCTGGGTGTCCTGCATCTTGGTGGTCTGCTTGCCGCCCGGCTCGCCGACCTTCAGGCCGTGCTGAACCTCGTGGCTGCCGCCCACCGAAGGGGGATCGTTGCGATCGTAAGGCATTGCGCCCTCCTGGGTTGTTCGATCCCAGGATAGGCGTCAGGGCGCAGATTTTAATGTCAGGACGGACGGTTATGTGGTAGCAAGGTGCCGAGACGCGGCGGCGTGGAAAGTCGCAGACACGCTTTCGAGAACTGGGCTGACGTTGCTGGCGAGGCTGAGAGCGAGACGCTTGTGACCTAGTGAACGGCGGGAATCGCAAGAACACAACTGCCGTGGAGGCAGGCCAGATGCCGGAGTAGCGACCGGCCCGCGTCTCAATCATCGGCGAGCAGCCACAGCAGGATCGCCTCTTCGTCCTCGCGCTCGCGCATTGCATCCAGCGCCCGTTGCCACTTGAGCCGTTCGGCGATCGCCAGCAATCCCACCGTGACCGGCAGGAGCGGCGAGAACGTGACGATCGGCTCTTGCGATGGCGGGGCGGCATAGGACTCTGCCGGCAGCCACGGCTCTTCGACAGTCGGAGCGGTGAACTCGGCCGGCTCCGCTACGGGCTCCGGCGGTAGCAGCTCGGCGATGATCCGGTCTAGGGTTGGCTCGACAACCTGGCGGCGGTAGCCGGCCTCGGCATAGAGACGGCGCTGGCGGCGCTTCTTCTCAAGCTCGATCGGCCACCAGCCGACCGCCGCAACACCCGGCAAATAGCCGCGGGTGGCGATAAGCGCAATCGTGCCGTCGAAGGTTCCGTTCCCGAAACCCCGGCTTACAACCGCCCTGATGGCCATTAAGTTCTCGCGGCGCTAGTCGGATTCGTGTCGTCGTCCAGCGTCACGACGAAGGCCGTTGTCGCGTCGTCGAGCTTCTTGACCGTGACGGACGTACCGGAGATCGCGAAGTCCATCAGCATTTGGTGTATCGCCATCAACGCCTGGTCGCGGGTCGGCGCAGCTCCGTTCACCGCATAGGATTCGGTGAGCGCCGTGGTCGGGATGGCGTCGATCACAATCAGATCGGACTTGATGATGACCAGGCTGCTCTCGACATCCGAGACGGCGGGAACCAGGATCGTCGTGTCGGAATACACTTGCAGCAGGTCGGAGCGCACGATCACCAAGCTGCTCTCGGTGTCTGATACCCCGATCTCGATAGCGGCAGTGTCGGACTCGATCTTCGTGGTGTCGCTATACACCCTGACCAGCGAACTCTTAACATCGGACGTATCCGACTTCACGATCAGCACTTGCGAGCCGACCACAATCACGTCGGAATGAACTTGCGTGAGCTTGCTATCCTGGGCAGCAGTCAGAGCCGCGCCGGCGGCCTCGATCGCGGTCGTATCCGAGTAGATTAGTACCACGTCAGAGGCAATGACGGTGGTGTCCGAATACACCTGCGCCAAATCGGATTTAATCACGACCAGCGCGCTTTCCGTGTCGCTCACGCCCACTTCGATTGCGGCAGCATCCGACTCAATATGCGTCGTGTCGCTGTTGATGTGAGTCGTATCCGAATAGATAATCGTGGTGTCGCTATAGACCTGGGCCAAATCAGACTTGATGACCACCAAGGCGCTCTCGGTATCGCTGACGCCGACCTCGATTGCCGCCACGTCACTGACGACGGTATCCCACTCTGATGCTTCGCCAATCAACGGGATGTTGAGAATGGCGAACGTCTCGGCGGCGGACGGTGCGCCGGACAATGCAGTTTCGAGCGTGATCGTCCCGGTTAATCCTGTGTAATCGAGGATGCGCCGCGCCTCGCCGGCTTCGTCGCCACTGGTCATGACGAAAACCATGTTGTTGTAATGATTGTCCGTCGCCTCGGCGAGATTGGTCTGCAAGACCGTCGTTGTCGGCACATCCTCTAGCGCGCCGGTGGCTGTCACCAATGCAAGCTCAATCCTTGTCGTGTCGCTGCGGACCAGCGTCAAAAGGCTGTGGATGTCGCTCGTATCGGCCTCGGCAAGATCGGCCTCGATGCTGGTCGTGTCGCTATAGACCTTCGTCAAGTGGCTCTGAATATCACTCGTGTCTGATTTCACGACCAGCAGGCGGGACTCCGCCAGCGTCACGTCGCTGTCGATGTGCGTGGTATCCGAGTAGATTTGCACAACGTCAGAGGCGATGACCACCAGATGCGACCTGATGTCGCTGGTGTCCGATTTCACGATCACGGTCTGCGATGTGAGGATCGTCGTGTCGCTGTAGACCTGCACCACGTCCGACGCGATGATCGTCGTATCGGAGTAAACCTGGAGCAGATCGGACGCCACCACGACGAGCTGCGACTTGATATCGGAAACCTCGTTATCCACGAAGTCGTCGATCACCACTAAGTCCGACTTGACGATGACCAGCGAGGATTCGATGTCAGAAATGGATGCCGTATGCAGGTCGGCCGTCGATGCAAAGAAGGCATCATAAACAGCTTCCTCGACAACCATAAATTCGTGCCGCACGGGTAGCGAGGTCGAGCTGCCGACGACCGTGAGCACCAGCGTCCCGACCGTGTTGGTGTCGGTCGCGTCAAGCTCGCAGTTGTAGTAGCCGTCCGCGTCATGGACCGGCGTCGTTATGTCGGTCTTGGCGGCGAGCCCCTGCCCGTTCTTCGACAGCTTGACCGCAGGGGATACTCCGACCTCGGCGGTGAAGCCATCGGTGCTGTCAAGGAACGGGCCAGCCAGCACGTCAACGGCTGTCGATTGTCTCAGGATTTGCGTCACGATAGCGCCCCCTCAAGCACGGCCTTGAACTGCTCGCCGGTTTTCTGCATCCCGAAATTATCTTCCGCCTGCTTCCTGGCAACGGCCCTATCACCAGTCACGCCCCAATAGATCGCCTCTTTGTAGTCATCGTATGGATGCACACCGAGAACTGGAATCCGTGCTACAGGACAACCGCACGCCATCGCCTCGCGCACGCTCCTGGTGTCGATCTCATGCGCCGTAATCATGAACGTCGCGGCGCGGTAGACGTTCTCCAATCCCTTAACCCAGCCGGCGACCTCGCCGAGATTGCCGTCATCTTTAATCCGCCTCAGCAACGGCCCCCACCCTTTTACGTTCGCTGGCTTGGCATAGACATGCAGCTTGGCCTCGCCGGGCGTTTGTCGCGCCCACAGCGCGAAAGCGTTGATCGGCACGAACGGGTCAATGTCATCGCGGAACGCATCGGTGCAGACGACGTTGATCTTCCCCTTGTGGCCGTGGAACTTGTACCCGCTCGGCCCGTTCGGCGTCCATGCCTCCAGATCGACGCACGCTTGCACAACGTGGATCGGCTTGTCCGGGAACATCACTTCGAGATACGGCTGATGCTGCGGCCAGAACGTCACCACCGCCTTGAAACGCGGGTCTTTGTTCTTGGAATAGTGGTATGAGTAGATCGGCGTAGAGCCTTTCATCTCGCTCAGGAAGCTCGATCGTGGCCGACCGTGGGCGATGTGGACCACGGGCTGTTCCGTGTCTCCGAGCGGCGTGTTGTCGTACCCCGAGTGGTTCACGAGCACATCGGCCTTCAGTCCCCAGCCCATATCCGCGAGCGGTGCGCCGCGATCCTCTGTGCCCTCGGGATAGAGCTTGTTGGTCTCGCGCGTCGGATCGACCAGCCGCGAATCCACATCCTGCCGGCGCAAGGCGACCACCAGCTCGCGCGCCGTCTCGAAAAGACCGCACCTGCCGGGCGTAACCACGGCTATGTGGGCGACCTTCATCACGCCGCCAATTTGAGCCAGTCCGGGCCGAACAACATGATGATTAGCGCGCCAGCGGCCAACATTGTGCCGACCAGTACGAAAACACAGGCTGCCAGGTTGTGGTGCCGGTGGTGGTAGAGCGCGACAGACGGAGGGATGCCACCAGCCGCCGCTTGCGGCACATACAGCGGCAGGTAGCGGAGCGCGCTCATCGTTTAAGCCGCGATGCCGTAAAGCACCGCGTCCAAGATGCGATCCGTAGCGTCGTTCGTCGTGGACTGCGAACGCATGGCGAGCCTGCTGCCCGCTGGGACGGAACAGGGAAATGGCCCCTGCGCCGATTGAAAGATCGTGGAAACTGTTTCAAACGCCACGTAGCGAGTCGTTATGCAGAAGTTGGGGACAATGACTTTTTCGCTACCTGCCGCGCCCACGCCAATGTCGAAAAGAAACAGAGCAATAGCAGGCACACCGTTTTTATTCGATCCCATGCTTACAACAAGCGAGGCAAAATCTGCCGATGTCGAAGCGACGAGTTCCGACCAAGCACCCTTAGTGTTCGCTGTCGCTCCAGCATTTACATCTACTCCGGTTGTGCTGGCGGTTGCCGCCCCCATCGAGATCATGCGCGAATGAGGCCCAATGAGAGGCGATGCAAAGCCGACCGCATAGCCTATACCACTGATGACACAAGTAGCACTGCCGACGTTGCTCTGCACCCGAGCGGAAATCCTGCTCCCAGCCGGTATCCCGACAGGAATTTGCAGCATCACCGCAGCATGAGCCCTATATGTCCCTGAGAAGATGTTGTCAGCGACGATCTTCTCGCTAGCCGCCGCGCCTATGGCAATGTCGATCAGGAAGTCCTCGTTGTTGGTATCGGTGTTGGCGAAAAGCTGAAAACCGGCGTAGGCAAAACCCGTGCTGGCTATAAGTTCCGTCCAAGCACCCTTCGTATTGGCGGAGGCGGACGCATTTACGACCGTCCCATTACTGGCCCCGCTCGTGACCTTGCCAAAGCCCTCATAGCGCGCCCCATCGTGCAGCGGCCAGTTGCTCATAGCTCGTACACCGCCCAGGGGAACGCCCGGCCGGTGCCTCCGTTCTGCTCAAGCGTGAACCGCGCATGGTGCGGACTGACCACGGCGAGACTCGCCTTCAACGTCGTGGTCTGCGCGTGGGTGAAGCTGGCCTCGTAGAGCAGCCGCTCGGTATCGGTAGTCCGGGCCTTGCCGTAAATGCGCAGTTCCAGCGTCTCGTCATCGACGAGCAAGGCGGCATCTACCACGAGTTGATAAGTGCCAGCGTCGGTCACGGTCGCCAGATCGTGCTCGGTGGTGAGCGTTGCGGTCTGCGATCCCGATGTCTTGACGGTCGCCATCTACCGCGCCCCCCCAGCCAGCTTTGCCTCGATGCGCGCGAGCGATGCCTTGATCTCATCACCGTCCGACGGTTCGGGTGGGGACGGCGCCACGTCGTCGAAATCCCGCGTGCCTTCGTTCCACCGCTTGGTCCCTACCTGCGGGTCGCTCGCAAGCGCCTTCGAGACCAAGCCGCGCTTCGCCAACTCACCAGGCGGCGCGACCACTGTCCCGACGCTCTCCAGCCGGCCTGTAGCGTCATCGTAAATTGCGAACCAGGTCATTGCTCCCACCATCCCAAAACGTCAATCTCCGCCCGCCAGTTGGTCGAGCAGTTCAGACCGAAAATCCAATCCCAAAACGAGTTATACTGCCCCGGCCATCCGTGGGCGCAGGCGTAGCGGTAGTACACCACCGGCGCGGCGCAGCCAGGGTAGGCGTACTCAGTGCGTCTCTTGAGCGCATTCCATGTCTCGACCGACGGCCCGGTACAGCCATTGGTCCAGGCGCGTAGGTCAAGACCAGGTTGCACCGGCGGGTAATTCGCATTACCGGCCCATGGCACCCAACCGTCAGAACCGCCGTGCATGTGCAGGAGTGGCACCGGCCCGCCTGGGCACGACTGCGTCCGCGACACTCCGGCAACTACGTGGACAGCCTGGATGCCTTCGATGTGGCAGGCCACCAGGTAGGCGAACATCCCGCCCGCTGACATGCCCGACACCCGCACGGCCCGCCCAGGGTATAGCGCGAGCATGGCACGCACAAAGCCTACGTCGTCACGGTTCGCTGCCTCGCTCGCCCAAGCCGGAGCAGCGCAGACCTCGGGTGGGGCAGAACAGGCGTTCCAGGCAGTATCCGGCGCCTGCGGGGCCAGCACCATGAAATCGCGCGTCGTCTGCGCCAGGTTCGCCCAGTACTTGCCAAACTTGTCCGCCGCGCAGTTGCCAGACAGCCCACCGTGCAGGTACATCACGACCGGCGCATCTGCTGGGACACCGGGAGGAGTGTACTCACAATAAGTGCGAGGCTGGCCTTCATAGGTCATCGCCCGCTTGACCAAGGTCGCCGCGTTTGCAGATTCGGCGACCAGCAGACAGAGTATGATGGCAATCAGCCTCATGAACGCTTCTTGCCCTTCGGCGGCTTGCCAGTCTTAAGCGATTGGTCAGTCGCACTCTGGCACACCCGCGCAGCCTTGCCCTTGCTCGCGCCCTTCTTGACCATGCTGTCGTAACAGCGGCCAACCTTGGTGTTCTTAGGCATCGTCGTCCGGCCTCCAGCCGTAAATTGCGCCTACTGCACCGTCTGCGGTCCCTCGATCACGGTCGCTCCCACCAGCTTGTCGCTGCGGTCGCGCTCGAAGCTGACGCGCTTCGTCCTCGACATCCCGGCCTGCTCGCCCTGTAGCCGCAGGTTCTCGGCCCGCAACCGCTCGACCTCGGCCGCGGCCATCGTCGCCCTCTCGCGGGCAGCCTCGACCTCGACTTCGGCGGCAGCCGCCTTCTCGCGGGCACTGCCGCCCTCGCGCGCCGCCGTGGCCCGAGACCCGAAGGCACCCTGATCGGCCGTCGCCCGCGCGATCTGCTTGTCCAGCACGTCCATGTTCTGACCCTCGCGCGCGACATTGAGCTTGGCGTATTCGAGCGCCAGCTTCTCTTGCATCTCCTGGCGCTCCTGGGCGAGCTTGGCTTCCTCGATCTGGCGCTTCTGCGCAAGCTCCTCATACTTGAGCTGCATCTCGGCCTGGAACTCCTGCCCGGCCGCTTGCAGCTTAGCCTGCTCTAACTGGCTCTTGGCCTGTAGCTCCTGCATCGCCTTCTGCATGTCGAGCTGGAGCTTCATCATCTCGGGATCGGGCGCCTGCTCCTTCGCCTCGGGCTGGTTCTCCGGGGCGGCCGGGTCGCCGCAGAACAGGTCCGGCTCCTTGTAACCGGCAAGCTCGGCACTCTTGTCCATCATGTTTTTGACGTGCTTGGCCTTCACCAGCGGGCCGTCAATCCCGCCCTGGAGCGCGATGATGGCCTGCTGCTTCATCGCGATCGCGTCGATGTGGAGCCGCTGGAGGTCTTTGTTGCTCGCGCCAAGCCCGACCTCGATAACGGTATCCATCCGCTCCGACCAGTCGGTCGGATCGATCTCGACCCACCGATTGCGCAACCGGATAGTGCGCGGCACGTCCTGGTACTTCCTGATCAGCTCGTGCAAGCCGCGGAACAGGTCGGTCAGCCCGGTCTCGGCGAACAGGCGCGCGATCAGCTTGATGCGCTGCTGCGCCGCCGTCATGATCTGGTTGATACCGGAGGCGGTGTCGTTCAGGCTGGCGGAGTCGAGACCCTGACCGTATTTCGTGACGCCGGTCCTCGACTCGCGCTCGCCGGTGATGAACTCAAGGAGCTGGTATGTCGCCGGGTTCGCGGGCGATGTGCTGAACGGCAGCAGTACCTCGCCGGGCGGGCCGTGCGTGCGGATCACCCTGCCGCCCGAGCGCGTAACGAGCAGGTCTTGCATCTCGACCTTCTCGAACCACGCGGCCACGCCCGGATTGTTCGCGTTGGCCTGGGCGTCGATCATCTGCCTGGCGAGAGTCGAGCGCATATGCTGGATGTCCATCGTCATGTCCGCGATCGACATGCCGAAGAACTTGTGCGTGACCGGCTGCGGGCAGATCGCGTAGTACGGCGCGCGCTCGTGCGGCCAATGATCGTTGACCAGCATCGTCGTCCGGCCCCGGCCTTGCGCGCCGACGACGGACCCGAGGCTGCCGGCGATCTTGATCCGCCTCAGCTCGGCGATGCCGTCGCCGTCCCAATCCACCCTGACAAAGCACTCGGTGGTCCAAATCTCGCGCGAGGCGTCACGCTCGACCGCCGCCTCCAGGCTAAGCGGGTACTCGTCGTCAAGCGAATGCCGCTCCAGCCGCTCCTCGGAGAAGTCGTCGTCGTATGACGGCAGGTCGCGGACCATCTCCGGGTCGTGGCCTTCGAGGATGAGTTCGCTTTCGGTCTGCCTCTCCTTGTGGCCGACGAACTGGGCGTCGTCGATCGTCGTGGCGCGCCGGCTGATCATGAAATGCTCGGGCGGGATCGCGGCAACCCGGATGCGCTTGTGGTCGCGGACGCGCTTGATCGAGATGTCCCAAAGCGTGCCGAACTGCTGTTGCCCGTGCTCTTCGGCCGCAACGACCTCGACCTCGGGGTTGTTCATAAGCTCGATGAGCTGGAAGTCGGTCAGCCCCTCATACCGCTCCTCCTGGACGGTCTGGTACTGCTCGGCCCACGCCTTCATGATCCCGGTCTTGGACAGCAGGGCATCCTTGAACGCGGTGTACAGGATCGAGAAGCCAGGATTGTCTTGCATCAACACGTGGTTGACGTAATCGGTCTCCTGCTCGGCGGCCTCGATGTCCTCAGGGCCTTTCGGCGCGAACTTGACCACCTGATCGCCGGCCACGAACGGCTCAAGGAGCTGCGGCAGCATCCATTCGATGGTGTCGGCAACGTCGGTCAGGATGACCTGGGAGTGCCCGGCGCGCTCGTCCCCGAACGGCTGCGCCTGGTAGTAGCGCATCGCCTGCGCGCGCTGGTTCGTGATCTGGCCGCCGATGTAGCCCTGCGACTGCTCGATGTACTGGGCGACGAGCGCCAGCAGCTCGTCCTCGGTCATTTCTGAGCGCGGGCGGTGGGCCATGGCCCGATTGTACGCGCCGGGGCGCGGGATTTAATGTCCGGCAGGGAGCCGATTAGCCGGTCGCGGTGGCCTCGCAGCGGGGACAGAGCCGGGCGCCGGCCATTGCCCGGAACCTCGATCCGCAGACGCGACAGTGCGGCAGATCGTCCTTCAGGCCCTTGCAGCCGTCGCACATGCGAACATGGATGCCAGGCGACCAGAACCGCCGCTCGCAGTTGAGGCAGTGGCGGTATTGCGGCTTGATCCCCGGCCGCGACCGGCGCTCGTGGTCGTGCCGCGGCAGGTCGAAGCCGCGCTTGCGGAGCCGCCTGGCGATGTTGGCGACGGCGCCCGTGTCAAGCTCGACCCGCTCGGCGATCTCACGGGACCGGTGGCCCCACCTCCAAAGGGTCAGGACGCGGAGATAGTGGAACGGCAGGGCGATCATGGTCCTGGGCTTTCGCGACCCCTCCGGCACAGCAGATCAGCCTCCTGCTTCCTCTCTTCATGCGTAAACGGCTTCGGAGGCGGGTTGACCGGCCAGAGCCGCAGCCGTTTGGAGTGCCAAATTTTCCTGTCTGGCCAGTTTTTCGTAGGGGCGTCCATCAACGGTCCCTCGATACCAACTACGCCGCCAAAGAACCAGATACCGAGCCGATGACGCTGGCGATCCAATGTAGGCTCTACGAACCATCGAAAAAGTCGATCATCCTCGTAAGGATACCGGTATTCGCCGCGCTCAATCCCAAAGCGCCATGCAACAATATACGAAACCAACGGTTTCTTGCCGGGGAAAAGATCGGGATATGGCCGGCGCGCCCACCAGCAGATAAAATTGCGCCGGCCTCTCCCGAACAGTACTTTCCCGGTTTCGTAATTGGCGACGATCATGATCCCCGACTCTTGGGCCGCCCGCCCCGGCGCCGGCGCAACTCGGCCTCGACCTCGCCGAGGCGTGCCAGTATGTCCGCCGCGACATCGCGCTTGGCGGCAAGCTCCTGGTACGACCTCTCCAGCGCGGCAAGCCGCTCGGCGATCACTACGAGCGGTTCGTGGGGTGTCTCGCGCTCCCGCTCCCTCAGCTCGGCGGCGAGCCGGTAGACCTCCTCGACCTTCTTGCGCAAGTCCTCAAGCAGCACGGCGTGCTGTTGGACGCGATGCGTCATGGCAATGGATTCGCCCATGGTCCTGGCTCCGGCTCGTTAATACCGTAGGTCTTGCGCACGGCGGCTAGCAGCTCGGCATCGTCCGGCCACACGGACTCGATGCTGTGAACCTTGGCGTGCTCGCCGTGCCAGCCTTTCTCGAACTCATAGATTTGGCCCCACAAGGCGACTTGGCCGATGGCGTAGCTTTCAGTCTTACTGGGTGCGCCTACATACGACATCGCCTGCCGCCGCGTCTTGAACGCATGGATGCCATCGCCCATGACCTCCGTCACCTTATGCGCGGTCACGACTTCGCCAGGTGCCCATTCGCACATGTCCTGCGTCACGCTGTAGAGCCAGCCGTAGCTGATAACCCACACCCGCCATGCGATGACCTCGCCGACCTGTATGCCGGTGCTTTCGATAGGCTCCGGCGGCGGTTGGGGGAACTGGCCGAAGTATTGGGCTGCTGAGCCCATCTGCCGGTAAAGGGCTCCTGAAGTGAGGGCCGATTGGGTTTGGGCATCGAGTTGTTGCCTGAGCCCGGCATAGATCGCTGCGTCCAGGGGCCGTCTGGTATCGCCGGCTGCTTGTTGGGCTTGGGCATGGAGGGCGGCGCGGGCATGGCCGGCGTAGTCGGCGCCGTACTTGGTAATGGCGTATTGCTGGGCAAGGACCGCCGCTTGTTTGGCTCCGGCGTCGGAGAGATAGGGGAGCTGAGCGGGATCGCCGTGAACTTGCGGATCGGGTTGCCGATGTTCGACATTGTCCGTTATCCTTTTACATTGCGCGGCGTGGGCAGATGGATCGTCTTCTATCTGAGTACACGTCAATCCACACTCGACGCACATATCGTTCTCGTAATTCCAGACGCAGACACCGTTCGTCATCGCTGGCGGCACCTTCTTTCGCTGGAACCATCGTTCGATGCGGGTCAGCATGGGGCGCCTATACGTCGCCGCCCTCGATGCGCGCCGTTGTCTCCGGCTCCACCACATCAGCCGTAGCGGCATCGGCCTTGTGCTTCCGACGCGGCGCCGGATCGGGCTCGGCCTGTGGGTGCGGCGGTGGTGCCTGCACCACGATGCGGAACCCGTAGTCGTCGATCTCCAGCGCCTCGGCGCGGGTAACAAGCATCCCGCCCGGCAGCCCGGTCAGGATGTCACGCAATTCGCCCACCGTGAGCGGATGCGTGTGTGGGATGGTCCTCATGCTCGTCTCCTCAGTTGGTGTGAGTCCCCGACATCTGCACGTCCTTGGCCGTGAATATCCGCTGCCGCCACTCGCCGCAACCGAACGTGCTCTTGACCGGCGGCCAGACCGACCTGATCTGGTTCGGCCCATGGATAAACGGGGTCGGCGGATAGCGCGCGCAGAGGCCGGTCGCCACTTGGTCGTCGGCCTCGTAGAACTTGCACGTCCCGCAGCACTCATGGGAGCCTTCGTAGCTCACAGCCGCGCTCCCTAATCCGGGTACTCGATCGGAGGCAGCCGGCCGGGCTTCTCCTCCTCGGCAACGGCCGCATAGCGCGCGGCGTCGGCGCCGTGAGAGGCCCAATTGTGCAGCGGCACCGGCTTGAAGAACGGCTGGTCCATGTCCCGCGCCTTGCTCTCGTCCTCTTCCCGCCGATACGATTTTAGCGCGTTCAAGCCCTGCTCGCACCGTGTAGCATCGAACCACGAGCGCGGCAACAGCGAGCGCACCGCCTGGATGCCGTCCTCGACCGAGACCTTTGGCACGATCTTGAACTCGATGCCGAGCTGCTTCGCCACGGCCTTCCGCGTGTTGCTCCCCACGATCCCCCAGTCGTGGTTTTCGAGATCGAATGGTCCCCAGTGCGAACCGTATTCGTATCTCAACTGCTCGGCCTTGCGCCGCAGCATGGCGGCGTAGTGCTCGACGCTCTTGCCGTCCGACTCGTAATAGTCGATCCAATGGCGCGCATGGCCGATGTCCTGGTAGAACCAGATCGCCGTCGCGTCGCCATGGCCAATGTCCCATGCCGTGCTGACCAGATGCGCGGTGTCGTGCGGCACGTTGCTGATCCGGCCTTCTTTCTCGGCATCGAGCAGCAGGTCGGCGTAATACGAGCCGACGAGCGGCGCATCGAAGCTGACGTAGTATTCCTGCTGGATGTACGCCTCCGACGTGCCTTCGCGGCGGAGCTTCCTGATCATGTCGAGGCCGATAACGCCGGTGTCCTCGACCGTGAGCCGCTGGCAGAACCAATCAGACTCCTTCAACGCAGTCTGGTACGTCTTGTACCCATGGTTGCGTCCGCGCGGCGTGTAGATGAACACCGCCCAGCCGTTATTCTCCAGCAAGATCGGCTCAAGGATCGGCCATGCGTGTGGGTTCGCAACCGCCCATTCCGACATCACCAACGCCGCGGGCGGCGAGCCGAGCAGGCTGTTGTAGTTGTCGCTCCCGACAAGCTGCCAGATCGCGCCGTTGGCCAGGTTGATGCGCATGTCCACCGAGTTGCGGCTTGCCACCACCGGCGCCGGGAAAACCTCGTCGAGTATCGGCTTGCCGGTGTGCGGGTTGACGCCGTTCCAGATCGCGCGCCTCGCTTGGTTCGCGTTCGGCAGCATGTGCCAGTAGTTGGCCGGCCTCTGCATCGCCATTTCGAGCGTGAGGCGTATCGCCGTCGTGTCCTTGCCCGCGCGGCGATGCCAGACCGCGCACGCCCGCTTGCCGCCGTCGAGGATGTAGTTGCGCAACGGCTCCTGGTACGGGCGGTACGTGAACTCGTGCGGCAGCTTGACGATCGTGTCGGTAAGCATTACCGCGTGTCCTTGGAACGAGCTGCGTCCCGCGCTTCGCACATTACGTGCCAAATCTCGGCAACTGCCTCGTCAGGAAGATTGCCGTCTGGATCATATCGCACAAAAACCTCGACTCCCGCTTCGATCATCTCGGGCGTGGGCGTTAATGCCGCGCCAGCCTGCCGCTCTATGTCGCGCAACGCCGCGCCCGCCAGCGCAAGGCGCTCACCGGCCGTCGTAGAGTACGGGTTCGCCGCAGCCCGCAGCGCCTTCATGACCAGCTCAGTTAAGCCAGCGTGATCATTTGCGTCACGGGCGCGCTCAGCAGTTTCCAGGATACGGATCGCATGCAGCCGGCGGTTAAATGCCGGCAGCTTGCGCATGACCGCATCGATCTCGCGTTCCGTCGGCATTTCACCAGCCTTTTACCAGATCGAGACAGAGCCCCCACATCGCAGCCAGCATGGCTATCGCGACTGTGGGCAGCACCCACCAACCTGCCACGCCAACCAGCACCAGCGGGAGGCTTGACAGGAGCAGCACGATGGCGATAAGCAGTAGCCAAGCAAACAACGCCGCCTGTTCCTCAGTCACCTGCATCTCTCAACTGCTCCAACTCACTTTCCAGTGCGACACGAAAACGCCAGAGCGTGGCCACGATTGCCGCCGCGACCGTCAGCGGTGCCCACCAGCCGACCAAGCCCGCCAGTGCCAGCGCCAGCGAAGCGCTCGCCAGTGCCAACAGATTGGCAGCCAGAAGCACCCAGGCGTTCATTGACGCTCCGCGATCACGCGCCGGATAATCTCCGCAACCTTCGGTCCTATCCGTAAAGTCATCGAGTCTTCCGAGGTAAGCCACCCAATGGCTCTCAGCTCGGCCTCAAAACGCTCGGCAGCTCGTGCAAAATCCGCTGGCGTGCGGCAGCCATCGAAGCAGGCATTGAATAAGTCGTGCTCTTCCATGTTCGTCATTGCCAAGAGCGGTGGCGCCGCGCCAACCAATTTGTTAGGACGAGCAGCGTCAGCGGAACGCTTATCGTGAACAATATGAGGACGATAAGTAGTAGCCAAGGAAATGTCATCCTACCCATCCACCACCAAGTCGTGCTCCTTACCGTCCGTCATTTATCACAACCGCCTCCACTGTTCGCCATTCCAATATAACGTTGCTCGATGCAAAACTTCCCCACGCGGATAATGCAACTCAACCACCACGCGGCCTTCGTATCCGTCTGTATGCTTAATTCTAACGTATAATGGCGGATCATCCGTAACTTGCGTGTATAACTCCTCGACCGTGTTGGTGCCGACTGTTTGATAGGCTGTTCTGAGCTGGTCTCTCAAAAACTCCATATGATCCCGATCATAAAGCCGCGTACCTACAACCCCAAACACGAGCGCACTAACCGGGAAAACCACCAGGACCAGAATTTTCCTCATCACCTTCTACCCCTCCACCACCAGGTCGTAGTCGTGCGACCGCCCCCACGCCTTCTTGATCTCGCTGACCAAGACGGCTTGGGTGCAGGGCTCCTCGCGCCCCTCGATCTGCCAGTTGCCATCGGCGAGGCCCGTGACGCCGCGGCCCTCCCGTGCCCGGTACCACGCCGCAGCCGAAACCATCGTCATGCGGCGCACGGTGCTCGGCTTCGGCGGCGCCGCAGGCTCCAGCGGATCGGGCGGCTCGTGGGTTGTCAGATTCGATAGCTCGGCAACCGCTGCGCCGTCCAGCCATGCGCTAAGCCCACGCCGCCATGCGAGCAACCCTTCGATGCGGTCGAATTGGTCGGCCTCCGCCGCCGCCTTGATTTGCGTCTCGACCAGCCCGAGCAGCGCATCGCCCAGCATCTCGTCCGCGCCCGCCTCGATGACCAGCCGGCCCTTCACCACCACTCTCCGAGCACGCCAGCCGTGAGCAGCACCGCCAGCGCCGTGTAGCCGACCAGTGCGTCAATCCGGTCCCACATGACGCTACGCTTCGATCCCGTAGACCTTGAGCACGGCACGGGCGACAGTGAGACAATCCTCGCGGGTGTCCCTTGGGAGATGTCCCCATTCTACCAAGTGCTGGCCAACAGCCCAGACGGCCTGCGCAGCTCGGTCGAGCTTATCATCGCGCGGCTGGTCCCGAAGCGTCCTACCGCATGATTGGCAAATAGCCTCTGTAGCTTCCAGCCGCAGAGCACAAATGCGGCCCCTCGTCCCGACAAGCGCAAATGGATGTACTCGGACTGTCAAATCCTCGTTCCCGCACTTGTCGCATTTCTCTGGCCATGGCTCGACCTTAACAACTGGTATGGCGAGAGGTTTGCCATTTTCCTCTCGCGCGCGCTCGGCGGCGATCAAAGCAAACCTCATAACCTCTGGCCAATTTGGAAGCGACGTTGTCGGATAGTACCGTCCAAACTCTTCTAAGGCCGCCTCAATCTCGCGCTTTGTCGGCATCTTGGTTCTCCTGTCGCCTGCTACAACCCGGACGTTCGCGCGGCGTCGTCAGGCTCGCGCAGCTCGTCCAGCGGCTTCGCGATGACAGCCGCCGGCGTCCACTCCCCGCACCAGCCTTCGCGGTCCATCTTCACTCCGCCAGGATAGCGCCGGCATAGCCCAACCGAGGAATTGCCCATGGGCTTGAAGAACCCGCAGATTGTGCATGTCTCAGCCGGCGTCATGTACGAAATCCTTATGCTTGACCTTCGTGATGATTCTTCCTCGCCGGCGAGATACGCGAACTCAGGCAAGGCTCACTCGGATGGCAGAAGCGTCTTGCAAGAGGTCGCCGGATCACGTTTCCACACGGTCTGAATCTTGTGGTATTCCGTCATTGCACGACTCCCGTCCCCTTACACTCGGGACACGCGATCATGCCGTAACGAATTTGAGGCCGGGGCATGTTGAGCCTATCGTGCGGTACGAATTTTGCGCCGCTGCACAGCCAGCAGGGGGACGGAACGATCGCTGGCTCTTTGGGCGTGGATTCGGCGCCTATCTGACCTACCGCTTCCTTGAGCCGCGCTGTATGCGCCGCATGCACAGCAACAGCCGCAACATGCTCCGCATTGACCGACCCAGCAGCCCATGCCTCCAATACTTTCCTTAGCGCGGCCTCTACAGCCTCAACCTCGTCAACCTCTTTCATCGGAAAAACCCCTCGAACAAATCAAACGTCCCATCTCCGTGCCCGACACACTGGCCGCCGACCCGGTGGCGCGCCAGCCCGTTCGGCCCGGGCTCGCCACCGTGCATCGCCAGCCGCTCGCGCGTCCACTCCCGGCCGCCGTGGCGCCGCTCGGCGATGATCCGGCGCATGTCCTCGGCCAGGAGTGCAGCGCCGCCGGCGTGCGATATAGCCGCACCTCGCTGGCGCCAGAGCGCTTCCCAGTCGGCCAGTCCCTCAATGCCGCGTCCTGGCTCGACGTGCAGCTTGAAGCGCCAGCCGGCAGAGGACTTCCCGATGTGCAGCGGTTCGGCGCGGCCGGGCAGTGTGAGGAAGTAGTTGCCTTCAGTCATTGCAGCTCGTCGTCCTCTCGATCATCATCTTCGTTGTGGTCGGCCGTGATGGCGCGGTCGGCCTTGATGGACAGGAACACGACCAGCGCGGCAGCGGCAACGATGGCGGCAACGATGGTGAACGTGAAGACCTCAAACACGACGTTTCACTCTCGAACAGGGAGGGTAGATTCATCGCCCTGCCCCGGCTCCTCGTCCACTGGCGGCGGCCCGCGGCGCACGAGCCCCGGCCCAGGTACACCGCAGTTCGGGCAGCCCATCCGAGCGTGGCGCCGGCGCCCTGGCGCGGGCTGCTGCGGCACGATCAGATAGCCGTGGTCGTTGCAGACCCGGCAGTGGGCGCGGCGCTTCATCACAGCCTCCGCGTGAGCCGGCGCAGCATCGCAATTGGCCATTCGTCGCCGCTGGTCCTGTAGGTCACGGGGCTGAACATCCCGCCAGCTTGGCGCTCCGCATCGTCCAGCTCAAGCGCGCGCTCTACGTCGTCGCGCCCGAACAGAGGATCAGCCTTCGGCCGGTGCTCCATGCACCAATAATCCCGCTCCACGTATTCCCGTTGCGGGTGCCGGTGGCACGTCCCGCCCGTGTCAGCGGCGTTGCGCGGCTCGAAGCAGGCGCAGGTCTTGCAAGCGCGGTGGTGGTCTTTCATGGGCGCCATCCGGCGCGGGCAAACTCGTACTCGCGGGCAGCCTCTATCAGCGTGCGTAGGGCATGCGCCTCAATGTCAGGGACGGACCAGTCCACCGCCGGGGTAATGTCTTGCATGTCCGGCGGGAGCATATAACGCGACATCAACGGTTTGAGTTCGGCATAGCCGAGCGGCACAGCTCGCAGGTAGCGCTCGCCAATCACGACCTGCTCGTTGCGATCAAGCCGAGCCAGCGCCCCGATCGGCCAGAATGGCTTGAGCGGCGTCGCGGGCGGGCTCTCTGTCGGCAATAGCCTGGCCGCCAGCACCAGCGCCGGCGTGCCGACGACCAGGCTCGCCAGCGCGACCGCTTTCGATGTGCCGACGAAGAATGCGCGGCGGGTTAAGATCATACCATCACCGGCAGCTCGTGTTCACGAAGGCGCCCTGCGCGATCGACGTGCAGTCCAGGCGCATCGGCGGCAGGAACACGGGTGGACGGTACACCGGGCGGTTGGCGGCCGACAGGGTAGCGAGCCCCTGCCCCATGAGCATGAGCCCCATGGCTTGGCGCTGCTGGGCCAGCGCGAGCCGGCAGTCGGCATACCCGGCCAGCTCTGGCGTCAGGCCGTAGGACAGGCAGGCGGCGTGCTCGCGGGCGGCGTGACGTGAGGCACAGGCACCGAGCATCAGGACGGCGGCAAGGATCACGAGGGCGCGCATCGTCAGGCTCCTTCCTGGTCGCCGGATGGCCCTAGGACCGCCTGTGCTGCCCGCTGATGCGTGGCGGCATCTTGCCCGGTCCTGGCTGCCACAAGGGTAGCCTCCGCGCGTCCTGGGGCATCCTGGGCGCCCCGTCCCGGCGGCGTGGCATCGATGGTCACAGATTCCTCACCGCGGACGATCTGCACGATCAGGCGGACACCGACGTTCAGGCCGCCTGCGCCGTTCTGCTCGCCCTTGGTCGGGAACATGCCGAGGTGGCGGCCTAGATCGACCAGGGCGGCGCGCTTGTCGTAGAGCTTGAACTTCACGCGCCGCACGTCACGGGCCTCCTCGCCGCGGCCGTCAACGAAATCCTCGACCGTGACCTCGGCAAGCGCGGCCTTCTGCTCGCGGGTCAGCTCGGCGAAGGCGAGGTACGGGTCGCCATTCTGGGTTGCCCGCATGTAGTCGCCCATGTTCGCGAAGCCGATCAGGGCGAGCTCTTCGACCACGCGCCGTTGCGTGATCTCGAGTTTTTTAATGAGGCTTAGCTGTCGCGCTGCTATTTCTGCCTGGACCTTAGCGTCCTTTAGCACCCGACAGCCTGTCACCATCGCCGAGGTGGGTGAGTACCCGGCCCTGATCGCGGCCTGGGTAGCGTTGCTGTCCACGAGGTACTCGGCAACGAAACGGGCACGCTTAGCGCTCAGCATGGGGGATTCTCTGGCACATCTGGATCGGTGGTGTCAAGGCTTAGCCATTTTCGGGCATGGAAGCG
>Ga0214471_10000709_pt1 | contig 27444 bp, 30 predicted proteins | sample RVTome_5_FD_207665 | JGI IMG/M metagenome (GOLD analysis project Ga0214471, IMG submission 207665) | Soil microbial communities from uranium-contaminated site in the Upper Colorado River Basin, Wyoming, United States - RVT142D155 | ecosystem: Environmental > Terrestrial > Soil > Contaminated >... | reverse complement strand
ACGAGATCGACCTCGAGCGCATGCGCGAGGCGATGATCTGGCTGCAGCAACGCGCGAGCGCCTGATGCACCTCGCCGCGGGCCAGGTATCGGGCCGCGATCTGGGACACCTCACCTACTGCACCAACATCCACGCCGGCGAGCCGCTGGACGAGGTGATGGCGGGCCTCGCGCGGCACCTGCCCGCGATCAAGTCGGCGGTTGCCAAGGACCAGCCACTGGGCGTCGGCCTGCGCCTCGGCCATGCGGCCGCGGAAAGCCTGCGCGAGCGCGGCGCGCTCGCCGAGCTCAAGCGCTTCCTCGCCGACGGCAACTACTACGTCTTCACCCTGAACGGCTTTCCCTACGGCGCGTTTCACGGCCGCGCGGTGAAGGAGGATGCCTACAAGCCCGACTGGAGCGACCCGCGCCGGCTCGCCTACACCGATCATCTGGCCGACATCCTGAGCGAGATTCTGCCGGCGGGGCAGGAGGGCAGCGTCAGCACCGTGCCGTGCACCTTCAAGCCCTGGGCGGCAGGGCGGCTCGATGCGATCGTCGATCACCTGATCCGCCATGTCGCGCACCTCGTGGGCATCGCGAAGAAAACTCGCCAGACGATCGCGCTCGCGCTCGAGCCCGAGCCGTACTGCTACCTCGAGACGATCGACGAGACGGTCGAGTTCTTCAACGCCCGGCTGTTCAATCGCAAGGGCGTCGCGCGGCTCATGCAGCTCACGGGCCTTTCGGCGACCGAGGCGGAAGCGGCCATGCGACGGCACATCGGCGTGTGCTACGACGTGTGCCACGCCGCGGTCGAGTTCGAAGACCCGAAGGCGAGCATCGAGCGCTTGCGCGCGAACGGAATCCAGATTGCGAAGTTGCAGTTGAGCTCCGCGCTCAAGGTGGCGAAGTTCAACAAGCGAAGCGCACAGCATCTCGCGGCCTTCGCCGAACCGGTCTACCTGCACCAGGTGGTGCGCAAGTCGAAGGTGAAGGGGTCGCTGCGCCGCTTCGTCGACCTGCCGCAGGCGCTCGCGCGGGCAAGGGAGGCATCGGGTACCGAGTGGCGCGTGCACTTTCACGTGCCGGTCTTTCTCGAGCAGATGACGCACTTCGGCACCACGCAGTCGTTCCTTGCCGAGATCCTGGCGATGCATCGCGCCGATCCGATCAGCAAGCACCTCGAAGTCGAGACCTACACCTGGGACGTGCTCCCGCAGAATTATCGAAACGTCGACCTGAGTTCGGCGATCGCAAGGGAGCTGAACTGGGTGAAAGCGCAGTTGCGCCAGTGAAGCTCGAGACGGCGCTCGGGCTCGGGCGCGTATCCAATCTTCCGACGGTCTGGACCAACACGCTGGCCGGCGCGGTGCTGGCCGGCGCGGCTGGCTTCGGCGCGCAGTTCGCGGTGATGCTGCTCGCGTTCTCGCTTTTTTACCTCGGCGGCATGTTCCTGAACGACGCCTTCGACGCGCAGGTCGACGCCCTCGGGCGCCCCGAGCGCCCGATCCCCTCGGGCAAGGTGAGCAAGGGCGAGGTCTTTCGCTACGGCTACGGCATGATGGCTGCGGGGATCGCGCTCCTCGCCTGGGTCGGCTTCGGCTTCGAGCCGCGCACCGGCTTGTGGCCGGCCGCGGGCGGCCTCGCGCTGGCCGCAACGATCACCTTCTACGACTGGAACCACAAGAAGAACCCGCTCAGCCCGGTGGTGATGGGGCTATGCCGGGTGCTGGTCTACGTCGTTGCGGGCCTGTGCATGACGCTCGCGCTCCCGGAACGGCTCTGGATCGGCGCGGCACTCATGCTGTGCTATCTCATCGGCCTCACCTATATTGCGAAGCAGGAGAACCTCGGCAAGGTGGAGAACCTCTGGCCGCTCCTGTTCCTCGCCGCTCCAGTGGCCTACGGTGCGTCGCTCATCGCCGGGCACGCCGCCGTCGGATTCTTCTGGTTGCTGTTCACCGCGTGGATGCTGGTCGCGATTTGGTTCCTGCGCCGGCGCCGCAAAGGCGACATCCCGCGCGCGGTGGTGAGCCTGATCGCGGGCATCTCGCTGCTCGACGCGATGCTGATCGCGGGCGCGGGCTCGCTCGCGCTTGCGGTGTTGGGGCTCCTGGGCTTCGGCGTAACGCTGTTTTTTCAGCGCTACATTTCCGGTACCTGAGCTAGCGGCGGTCGCGGCGGGCGCAATCCCGCGGGTGGCACGCCTGACGCGCGCCGCATCCTGATCGAACGGGTCGTCAGGGCGAGGTGATCTCCACCTTGATCCAGTCTGCCGCCTGCGGGCGCGCAGGGTCGTCGTACTTGATCTCGACCCGGCGGCCCTGCCGCAGGTCGCTGATGTCACCGCTCAGGTTGCCCAGTTTCTGCCTTGAGCGGTCCAGCCAGATCCGGGTCCGGTCGGTGATGCGGACGGTGCGCCCGCCGGCGGTGATGGTGCGATCGCCCGGCGCCACCGCTTCGATCGATCCGACGTAGGTGGTTTTCCCGGACATACCGGGAGACTGGCCGATCGGGATGTAGCGCTCGGTCGATTTCTGGCCGTGCGCTTGCGACACGCCACCGAGCAGCGCGATCACCGTTCCGGCCGCCACTATGAGTCTTCGCATGGTCGTTGCCTCCTGATTGCGCGATGGGGTCGCGACGCAGCCGTTATAGTTCGATCATCTGCGCGCGCGCCTTTTCCAGCTCGTTCAGCGCGTCGCGCGTGAGATTCTTGCGAAAGAGGAAGAAGCTACGGGCCGCTTCTTTCGTCAGCGCTTCGGACTTTTGCAGGTGCGCAACCGCTTGCGGATGCAGGCCGCCGCCGGCCAGTACGCGACCGCCATCGGCAACGTCGCTCGCGGCACGATTGAGGACCGCTTTGGCGTTTTCGTTGCTGGCGGCCCGGCTTTTCTCCAGGAATTCGACGCTGGAGCGGATGTTCTCGAGCGCGTTGATGACTCGCAGGAATGCCGCGATCTCAACGATCTGCGTGCCGTCCAGCTTGATGCCCACGCCCCGCGGATCGGTGCTCGCGAGAAAGCGCCCGGAAGGCGAGTTGTTGAACGATTCGCCGTCGTAGAACGCGACTGCGCCTTCGATGGTTTCGATCGAGTTGTTGTGGAAAAAGGGCCCGGTATCGGCAGCTTCGACCAGCGGCGGAGTGTTGAAGGTCCCGTCGCCGGGCGTGCCGAGCCCGTCGTCGGCGGGCACCCGCTCGCCGGTCAGATCCGCCGGTTGATCGGGCAGGGCCTCGACCCCGGTGTTGAAATTGGCGTTGCCGGGGTTCGCGCCGCCCGCTAGCGCGGTCGCGCCGGCGTTGAGGTGGCAGATGTTGCACTTGCCGAGCGTGTTGTCCAGGAAGATCGCCTGTCCGCGCTTCGCCACGGTGCCCTTGAGCGGCAGCGGCAGCTGCAGATCGCGCTGGCGCCCGAGCGACAGCTGGAACGCCTCCAGGGCGTCGAGCTCCGCGTCGCTCGGCAGGCGAAAGTCGACGCCCGCCACGCGGTTCAGAGTCTTGGTGAAATGCTGGATGACGGCGCCGACCGCGAACGAGCGCAGCGACCCGTCGCCGGGCGCGCCATCGCCCGACCAGCCGGTGCGGGGTCCCTGGGGGCTGTCGATCGATGTGCGCTGCCCGAGGACGTGCGGCACGCCGCGCAGGGTGAAGACGTTCGCCAGATCGCCGAAGCCGTCGAGGTTCTCGAGAATCACCCCGAACTCGCGCATCAGCCGGGGATTCTCGAAATTCTTCGCCAGCGCCGGCGTGAATTCCGCTACGAACAGCGCATCGTTCGCGGGCAAGGTCGCGATGAAGGCCGGATCGATGGTGAAGTTGTTGTCTTCGCGGTGACAGGTGCCGCAGGTGCGGCCGTTTCCGCCGAAGGTTTCATTGAAGAAGATCTCCCGCCCCTTGGCGATCAACGCAGTCTGCGGATCGGGTGGGTCGGGCGACTGGCAGGCGGCCAGCAAGGCGGCTCCGGATACCGCAGTGGCCCACCGGGCGAAGCAACGAGGATGCAACTCGCGGTTCGTCTGAGCGAACATGACTCCTCCGCGTAGCGTGTTCCCCTGCTTCCGGCCTTATTCTCGTTATCCCGTCTCGCGCAGTCCAGAGATTTATGAATTCAATCGGATTGTTTTCGCACGTCTGAACTGTTACAGATGAAAGTGACGCGCAGCGTCACAACGTCGCTTGCAGGCGACACGCGATTCGCCGCGCGAGACTCGGCGTCGCGCCGATGTCCGTTTTTTTTCGTCCTATCGATGAGGAGGTGAGTCGTGGCAAAGATCGAGAGCCTTCATGGCACCACCACGGCGGAGATTTTTCAGACCGGGATGGATAACCTGGCGCAGATCGAAGCGGTCGCGCTTACCGTACTTTGGAAAGACGGCAGCATGACGGCGGGATGGTCGAATGTCGCCGCGCCGCAGCTTGCGCTGATGGTGCTGGCGCTCGACGAGAAGCAACGCCGCGACAACCTTGGGGATATCTAGGATCGTGCGCCGGGCGCAAGCCTCTATAATGCAGCTTCGGCTTTGCGCCGAAGCGAAGTTATTTCCTGATGGTCTGCTTCTAACATAAAGAAAGGCAACCTGTGGCGAAGACACTTTATGAACGTTTGGGAAGTGCCAAGGGCATCGCGCGACTCGTCGATGATGCAGTGGACGCGCACCTTGCTAATCCCGTCATCAAGACGCGATTCGAGAATACCAAGGACATCGCGCATGCAAAGAAGATGTCGGTTGCGTTTTTTTGCGCCGGATCCGGCGGCCCCGAGACTTACGCCGGGAAGGATTTGATAACCGCGCATAAGGGGATGAATATCTCTGACCAGGAGTTCATCGCCGTGGTGGACGACATTCTCGGTGCAATGGACAAGAATGGTTTGGGCGAGACGGAGAAGAAAGATGTTCTTGCCATTCTGTATTCACTCAAAGGCCAGATCATCCACCTGTAAAGTCGGCTGCTGCGCCGCTAAGGTCAGAATCGAAGCATCGACTGCAAGCGCCCACCCATGGCAGGTTAGCCAACCTGTGTTGATCGACGGATAGGCGTTCGCTTCAGTCGAGCCGCTTGACGAACGCAAGGCGCTCCGAGGTACCGAAGCCCGCGCGTATCAGGAACGCGAGCAGATCGAGGTTGGCGTGTGAGAGCACGGTCTCGACCCGCTCCGCGCGCAAGGCGGCGAGGTTGACGAAGAGCTGTGAGAGCAGCGCGCGGCCGATGCCGTTGCGCGCGTGGCGTGGATCCACGCCAATGGTGTCGAGGACCGCGACCGGCGCGGTGCGGCCGAAGTCGCCCATGTCGAGGCGCGCCATCATGTAGCCGGCGATGGCGCCATCCACCCAGGCGGCGAACGAGGCGCGCACCGCGAAGCCGTCCGCCGCCTCATCGAGCGCGTGGCGCAGGTACGCGCTGCGCTCGCGGCCGGTGATGCGCTCATCGAGCCGCGCCACGGCCTCGAGGTCCTGCGGGCGCAGCACGCGCAGGTCGACCAGGTCGCGCGCCAGCGCCTCGAAGTCGATCGCGTGCGGCGCGCTGTAGTCGTTGCGATCGCCCGGCCGCTCCTGCTCGGGCTGGGAAACGGGCGCCTCGCGCGGCGTACTGGCGTCGACCGGGCAGTCGAGCACTTGATTGCGCCCGAGCGACCAGCCGCCGTGATCCAGGAACCGCAGCATGCGGTGTTGCCGCCAGGTGGCCGCAGTGCGCAGCTCGCGAATGCCACAGCGGCGCGCCTCGTCTTCCAGGGCGGCGCCGAGCGCCGCGCCGATGCCGCGGCCCTGCGCCGGGCGCATGACGCCGATCACCTCGAGCCGCATCGCCGGCTCGCTGCGCCCGAACTCGCCCTCGAGCACGCGTCCGAGCACGTAGCCCGCGAGCGCCCCGTTTTCGTCGATCGCAAGCTGCGCATGCAGCGCGGGTTCGCCTCTTGCGGCGGCGAGGCGCCGCTCGAAGTAGCGTCCCCGCACCTGGCCCTCGAGCAGCGCGTCGATTGCGACCACCGTGTCGAGGTCCTTGGTGGTGAGCGGCCGTGCGCGAAGCTCCGCGCGCTTCTGGTCGGTGGTTGCAGGGCGGGTGGCCATCGTCGATCTCCAGGAAATCAGGCCGCCGAGTAGGCGCCGATCAGATCACGGTCGGTGTCTTCGTCGAGCAGGTCCTCGAGCATCGGCAGCAGCGCCATCTCCTCCTTCTGCACGTGGACCGTGAGGCGTTCGGCCACCTCGAGCGCGAGCGTGCGCAGGCGCTGCCAGCCTGGTACGTCCATCGCCCCGGCGCGCTGAGCTGCGACTAACGTCGCGAAATCAGCCGCCGCGGCGCGAATCGTTTCGTGCTCCTCTGCAAGCAGCTGCGCAATGTCGGCTTCGCCCGCATCGGCGAGGCGCGGGAAGAGCTCCTGTTCCTCGAACTCGAAATGGCGCGAGACCTCATCGGCGAGCCCCGCGGCGCACTCGCGCAGCGCTCGCTCGAGCTGCTCGTCCGGCGCGGCCGGCGGCCAGTCGCGGCCGCGCGCGGCGATCGCCTGCTCGAGTCGGCCCCAGGCGCCGAGCGTCGCGAGATGTTCCTCGTGCAGGCGCCGGCTGGTTTGTCGCAGGTAGTCCATGCAAAAGCTCCTTTCAGGCGCGCGTGGGCGCTGCGCCCGCGGGCGGCACCGCATCGCGCAGGCGCAGCATCGCGCTAATGAAGAACACGGCGAAGGCGATTGCGCCCGCGAGCCCGGCGGCGGCGCCGAGGCGCACCAGCCAGAGCGCACCGACGAGCGTTCCGGGAACGAGCGCGCCGAGCGCCACGAGGTGCAGCGCGCGGTGCGCGGCGAGCGGTCGCGCCGCGCTGAAGGCCGAGGCGAGCGGCGCACCGGGACCGCGTCCCGAGGCGTGCACCGAGGCGAGAAACGGCACGATGCGCTGCAGGACCGCGAGCAGGAAGCTAAGCAGCCAGCCAAGCACCAGCAGTTCCCCGAACGCAACCACCGCAGTCGAGGGCACGCGATCGAGCGCCACCGGAATGGCGAGCGCGAGGCTCGCGGCGAGGCAGCCCCAGGACACGCGCACCATCAGGAATGCGGGCCCGAGCGGGGCGCGCAGGCGCGCGCGCAGCGAGCGCTCCATGGCGACGATGTGCGCGAGCGCGGCGGCGAGGCCGAGCGTGGCGGCTGCCGCGAGCCATGCGCCGCTGCCACCCGAGGCGAGCGTGCCGAAGGCGAGCGTGAGCGCCGCGAGCGCCGCGACGAGCGGGACATAGCCGCGGCGCGCCGACGGTGCCGGCGCGAGCGCGAACATCGGCAGCAGGAAATAGGACATGCCGAACGCGAGCAGCCCCATGAACCCGTAGGTGGCGGCGATGAAGTGCACGCCGAGTACCGCGCGCCGGTCGAGCGCGAGACCGTGCTCGTAATACGCGACCAGCGCGAGCGCGCTCCCGAGCAACACGACGAGGCAGGCGAACGCCGCCCAGGCATGCGCGCGCACCAGCGGCATGCCGCGCGCGCGCAGCAGGTTGCCGCCGATCAGCCAGGCGTAGATGCCGAGCGCGGCGAGCACCGCCATCGCGCCGGGCGCCATCCAGCGCGGCTGGTAGAGCGCGGCGCCGAGGGCGAAGAGCGCGACGCCGGGCACGAACAGCCACCACGCGAGCTTGGCCGCGGTGACCGAGCGCACCGCCTGGCGCGTCGCCACCGGCAGCATTTGCAGGCTCGCGCCGACCGCGGTCATCGCCAGCACGCCGAGCGTGACAAGGTGCAGCGAGGCGAACACCGGCCCCAGCCCGCCGGAGAACTGCGCGATGTCCGGCGCCGCGACGAACAGCCCGAGCCACGCGAGCGCGTGGAACGCGACCGCGGCGCCGAAGTATCGAAACGGCACCGAGGCGGGCAACAGCCGGCTGCGGGCGGCGAGCGGCGATGGGAACATGCCTTGCCTCAGCCCGCGCTCTTCGCCGGAGCCTCGGCCTTGGCACGCAGGTCGCGCACCCTGACCGCCTTGCCCTGCGAGCGCGGTACTTCGCCGGGCGCCTTCACCGCGACTTCGGCGGTGACCCCGATCAGCGACTTGACGTGATGGCGCACGCTCTCAGCGATCTTCGGGTAGCGCTGCGCTTCGGCGAGCGCAGCCTCGACTTCGATGGTGAGGTGATCAAGGCTGCCGCGGCGCTCGAGCACCAGTTGGTAGTGCGGCGCGAGCCCGGGCAGCCCGACCAGCACCGCCTCGATCTGCGAGGGGTAGACGTTGACGCCGCGGATGATCAGCATGTCGTCGTTGCGCCCGGTGATGCGCCGGATGCGCAGGTGCGTGCGCCCGCACGCGCAGCGCTCGGTGCCGAGGCGCGTGACGTCGCGGGTCCGGTAACGGATCATCGGCAGCGCTTCCTTGGTGAGCGTGGTGATCACCAACTCGCCGGTTTCGCCCTCCGCGACCGGCTTGCCGCTCGCGGGGTCGATCACCTCGAACAGGAAGTGGTCCTCCCAGCCGTGCAGACCGGCCTGCGCTTCGCATTCGCCGGCGACGCCCGGGCCCATGATTTCCGAGAGGCCATAGATGTCGATCGCTTTCAGGCCGAGGCGCGCCTCGATCTCCCTGCGCATCGCCTCGCTCCAGGGCTCGGCGCCGAACACACCGACTTCGAGCGAGCTCTGCCTCAGGTCGACGCCCCGCTGCTCGGCGACCTCCGCGATCGCCAGCGCGTAAGAGGGCGTCGAGCACAGCACGCGCGCGCCGAAGTCCTGGATCAGCGCCACCTGGCGCTCGGTGCCGCCGCCCGACATCGGCACCACCGTTGCCCCGAGGCGCTCGGCACCGCTGTGGGCGCCGAGGCCGCCGGTGAACAGCCCGTAGCCGTAGGCGTTGTGCACCAGGTCGCCGGGGCGCGCGCCGGCGCAGGCGAGAGTGCGCGCCATCAGGCCGGCCCAGGTGTAGAGATCGCGCGCGCTGTAGCCGACCACGGTCGGCTTGCCGGTGGTGCCCGAGGAGGCGTGCAGCCGCGCGAGCGATTCGCGCGGCCGCGCGAGCAGGCCGAAGGGATAGTAGTCGCGCAGGTCGCCCTTCACGGTGAACGAAAGCTTCGCGACATCGCCGAGGCGCTTCAGGTCGCCCGGCCGGAAGCCGGCGGCCTCCAGCCGCTGGCGGTGCAGCGGCACATGCTTGTAGGCGTTGGCGAGCGTCGCGCGCAGCCGCTTGAGTTGCAGCTTGGTGAGGTCCTCGCGCGGCATGGTCTCGGCTTTGCGCTCGAAGTAGTAGCGTGCGCCGCGCGTGCGCCGCGCTCTGGCGGCGCGGTGGTGCGTGGCTTCGCCCTGGACCTGAAGGCCCTGTACGTGCATGGGGGTCATGGCGTTCTCCGTGTCGCGGTCGCGTGCCCCGCGGCGCGCGTGCCGCGCACCGGCAGCGCCGCGATCGAGAAACCCTGGTTGAAGGCGGCGCGCGTCACCAGCAGCGCCTTGAAGCGCCAGCCGCCGTGCGCCGCCGCGAGGCCGGCAAAGGCGGTGAGTACCGCCTCGGCCTGCGGCATCAGGATCGCGGTGGCGAGCAGGAGCAGCGGCAGCACGGTTCCGGTGTCGCGCAGCACCTTGCCGGCCGCGGTCAGCGTCTCGCGCGCCTCGCGCCCGAGCGCCGGCCCGACCTTGCGCAGGTAGCCGCCGAGCAGCAGCGCGCGCGCGATCACCGCGACCGTGAACAGCGACAGCCCCATCCAGGGCTGCGACCTGAGTGCCGCGTCGAGCGCGAGCGCGATGCCGCCGCCTTCGGCGATGCCGGTGGCGATTACGAGAGGCACCAGCTTCGGCTCGCGCCACGCGGGAATACCCTTAGAGGCGTGCAGGATGCGCGCCTGTGAAGTGAGGAACGCGAGCGCGGCGATGCCGAGCGCCACGCGCAGCGCATCGCCGCCGATTGCCAGCGCGGCGCCGGCGATCGCGAACAGCAGCAACGCCGCGTACGATTCGCGCGACATCCACGAGGTGCGCGGGTTGACGAACACGTTGAGCGCGCGCAGCGGCCGGCCGATCTCGAGCCACACGCAGGCGAGCCCCGTGCCGATCAGCGCCAGCGCGACCACGAGCAGTCCTTGCCAGCCGGCGGCCGGGGCGGCAAGCGCCGCAAAGATCGCGAGCCCGCTGCCGGCGCCGCCGAGCAGGAAGTTCGCCGCGGCGCGCCAGTCCCAGTGCTGCTGCCGCCAGGGTTGCGGTCCGGCGCTCATGCGCGATCCCACAGGTAGTAGAAGTTCGGGCCCGTGCCGAGCTCCTCGTGCATGCGAAAGCTCTGGTTCTCGGCGAGGAGCTGCGAGATGTTGCTCTGCGGATCCTCCGCGTCGCCGAAGTGAAGCGCTTTCGCGATGCACGAATTGACGCACGCGGGCGTTGCATCCGGATCGACGCCGGGGGTTTTGCCCTGCGCCAGGCCGGCGTCGATGCGATCGACGCAGAAGGTGCACTTGGTGGCGACGCCAAGCCGGCTGGGATCGAAGCGCTGCGCCTCGGCGGGGCTCGGATCGCCGTAGGCGAAGCTCGCCGTATCGGTCTTGAAGCGCGCCTGATAGGGGCAGGCGACCGCGCAATAGGCGCAGCCGATGCACAGATCGTAGTCGATGGTGACGATGCCGTCGGCGCGCTTTTTCGTCGCGGTGCTCGGGCACACGTGCATGCAGGGCGGATCGTCGCAGTGCATGCAGCCCACCGGCACGAAAGCGCGCGACACGTTCGGGTACTCGCCGAGCTCCATGTCGAGCACGCGGCGCCACTGCACGCCGGGGGGCGTGGCGTTGGCGTGCTTGCACGCGGCGGTGCAGGTCTGGCAGCCGACGCAGCGCCTGAGGTCGGCAATCATGGCCCATTTGGTCATGCGCGGGCCTGCGCAACGCGCGCGGTGCGGCGTAGCGAAACGCGCACCACGTCGGCGCCCGAGCCGGTGGCATCCGTCAGCTCGAGCGACATCGGCACGAGCGTGTTCAGGCTCGGCACGCCGAAGTCCTTGGCGTAAGGCGTCACCCAGTGCTCGAACTGGCCGAGCAGCAGCAGCGTGTCGGGGCGGATGCCCTGGCGCACTACAGCACGCCCGTGCACGCTGTGGCGCGGGGTGGCGATTTCGACCTCGTCGCCGTCCTCGATGCCGGCCTCGCGCGCGGATTGCGTGTTGATGATTACGCCGCGGTGCCCGGCGATGTTGTCGGCGACCTCCTTGATGATCTGCATGCCGACGTTGCCGCCCCAGGCGTACTGCATGCTGCGCGCAGTCAGAAGCCAGAACGGGTAATCGTTCGCGCGGCCACCGTCCTTCTCCAGCTCGCGCTCCCACAGCGCCGGGAAGTCCTTCCACGCCGGCAACGCCTGGTATTCGGCGAGCTGCGCGTCCCACCAGCGCATGTCGCGCTCGTGCAGCCGGTTGGCGAGCTCGCGCCCGATGCGCAACAGCCGCTCCTGGTAGGGCAGCTCGAAGCGCAGGCCTTTTTCGATCAAGGTCGGGAAGAGGTACCAGTCGAGCTTCGGGAACGGCTTGGTGAGGATGCCGTTCGCCTGCCACCAGTCGAGCCCGTGGATATCAGTGCCATCGGAGAGCTCGGCGCTCGCGGCGCGGCACACCGCGTCCCAGATCGTGTCTCGATCATGCGTCACCGCCGGCTCGAGCGAGAAATCCCACTGCTCGCCCGTGAGCGGCACGCCGCACACTCCCTTGTTGATCGAGGCGTTGTATTTCTCGATGAGCCCGGTACGCGCGGCGAGGTCGGTGGCGATATCGGTGAAATCGCGCGCCTCGCCTTGCGTTGCCACCGCGGGCTGGCGCAGCGCAAAGCCCTGCCGGTCCCAGAACTGCTCGACGTACTTCGAGCCGCCGACGCGGATCAGCTGCAGGCCCTCGAGGTCGGTGCACTCGGGCAGCAGCACGTCGGCCATGTGGTTGGTCTCGTCGTGGGTGTAGGCGAATGCCACTACGAACGGAAAGCGCGCCATGCGCTCGGTTAACGCCTGCGTGTCCCAGAACGAGATCGCCGGATTGGTGCGGTACACGAACCACAGCTCGGGGAGCGTCACGCGCGGCAGACCTTTCGGCGTTTCGTCCAGGAACATCCACGAGAAATGCGTCGGGCCAAGCGCCTGGCTCCAGGGACCGTCGGCGGCGAGCGGCACCATGGTGCGGTAGGCGTTGCGGATGTTGGGCTGCGCCTTCCAGTGCTCGCGGTCGGTGGGGTTGAACGGATAATCCATGAAGCCGTCGGGCCCGGGCTGCACGCTTTGCAGCCGCTCGGAAAGCGGGCGGTTCAGGCGCACGGTGGTGCCGAGGGTGCCGCCGGGCACCTCCAGCGCGCCCACCAGCGCCGCGAGCAGCGTGCGCGCCCAGCAGCATTCGTAGCCGCCCCAGCCGTTGTTGACCGTCTTGCCCAGGCTCACCGCCACCGGGCGGAACGGCAGCGTCTTGCCTTCGATCTCGATCGTCGCGCCGACCTGCGCGGCATCGATGTACTCGCCTGCGACGCGCCGCATGATTGCGGCGCTCACGTCGCAGATCGGCGCCGCCCAATCGGCCGAGTAGGGCGCCATGTGCGCGACGAGCCGCGTGAACGCGGTCTCGCCCTCGAGCTCGCCCTCGGCAAGCACCTCGTCATCCGGGCCGATCTCGATCGCGCGCGCGCGGAAGCGGCCTTCGAGCGCGGGGTCGATTCCGTCCATGTCGAACGGTACGGCCGCGTTGGCTCGCGCATCCCATATCAGAGGCTTGCGTGTTGCTGCATCTCGCAGGTAGAACCCGCCTGGCCCGACCAGGTAAGGCGAGGAGGTGTGGTTCCGCAGGAACGCGAGATCGAGCCGCTCGCGCGGCTGCTCGTGCAACAGCGCGTGCACGAGCGCAAACATCATGGCCGCGTCGGTCTTGGGCCGGATCGGCACCCATTCGGCCGAGCAGGCGCCGGTCACCGAGAGGTGCGGCTCGACCTGCACGCGCTTCATGCCGCGCTCGCGCGCGTTGGCGTGGCGCCAGACGCCGACTACGCCGCCCGAGGCTTCGACGTTGGCGCCGAAGGAGAGGAGGTAATTGCACAGCGGCGTGTCGGGCGAGACGGTAAAGGCGCGGTGCCACAGCTCGCCGTAAAGATGCTCGGAGTGATAGCACTTCACGCCCTGGCCCGAGCCGAAGCCCATGTCGATCGGGCCCCACGCGGCGAGGAACGCCGGGAACGATCCCATGTAGGACTGCGGCGTGCCGCCGCCGCCGAAGCTCGCCGCGACCTTCGGATAGCCGGACTCGTCCAGCAGCCCGGCGGCGCGGATCGCGTTCAGCTTGTCCGTGACGAGCGAGAGCGCCTCGTCCCAGGAGATCGGCACGAAGCGCGGATCCTCGTCGCGGCCCTTCTTCGGGTTCGTGCGCTTCATCGGCGAGCGCACGCGGTGCGGGTTGTAGGTCTTCTGCACCAGGCCGTAGGCCTTGACGCAGACCCTGCCGCCGCCGGGGTGCAGCTCGGCGGCGCAGAAATTCGGCTCGACCTCGGTCGCGACGCCGTCCACCACCTTCACGGTGAGCAGGTCGGGCCCGGCGACGCACTGGTAGCAGTACGTCGGCAGCTTTTTCGCGCCAAAGGCTCCCGCGCTCATGGCTTCTCGCCCATGAAGCCGATGGTGCGCGGCTTGTCGACGGTGATGCGCCGGGTGGTTTGCACGCCGGCTGCAAGCGAGTCTTTCATGTTCGATGTCCTCCAGTCGGGTCCATTGATAGCAGAGCGGAAAGGGCATTCCTTGATGCAGGTTAAAGAGCCCTCGTCAGATGCCGAGATACGCTTGCTGCACTGCGTCATCGGCGAGCAGGTCGCGGCCGCTTCCCTCGAGCGCGATGCGGCCGGTCTCGAGCACGTAGGCGCGGTCGGCGATCGAGAGCGCGGCACGCGCGTTCTGGTCGACCAGAAAAATGGTGATGCCCGCCGCGCGCAACTGCGCGATGCAGGCGAAGATCTCGCTCACCAGGCGCGGTGCGAGCCCCATGCTCGGCTCATCGAGCAAGAGCAGTCGCGGGCGCCCCATCAGCGCGCGGCCGATCGCGAGCATCTGCTGCTGGCCGCCCGAGAGCAGACCGGCGGGCGCGCGGCGCCGCTCCTCGAGCACCGGAAAGCGCGCGTAGACCTCTTCGAGCGTCGCTGCGGCCTCGCGCGGAGGGCGCAGGTAGGCGCCCAGGCGCAGGTTGTCCTCGACGGCGAGCGGCGCGAACACTTGCCGGCCTTCGGGAACCTGCACGATGCCGAGCCGCACGCGCTGCTCCGGCGCGAGGCGAGTGATCTCGGCGCCGCCGAAGGCGATGCGCCCGGCGCTCGCGCGCTGCACGCCCGAGAGCGTGCGCAGCAGCGTGGTCTTGCCGGCGCCGTTCGCGCCCACCAGCGCCACGAGCTCGCCCCCGGCGATGCGCACATCGACGCCGTCGAGCGCCTGGATGCCGCCGTAATGGCTCGTGAGCGACGAAATCTCGAGCAGCGTCATGCTTTCGCAACGCCGAGATAGGCTTCGATCACGCGCGGATCGTCGCGCACCTCGCGCGCGCTGCCCTCGGCGAGCCAGCGCCCGCCATCGAGCACCAGGATGTGATCGCAGAGCTCCATCACCAGGCGCATGTTGTGCTCGACCAGCACCACGGTGACGCCGCGCACGGCGATGCGCCGGATGAGCGCCTCGATCTGTGCGGTCTCGGTCGGGTTGAGGCCCGCGGCGGGCTCGTCCAGCAAGAGGAGCTTCGGCTGCGCGGCGAGGGCGCGCGCGATCTCGAGGCGCTTCATCGCGCCGTAGGGCAGCGACCCCGCGTCCGCGCCGAGGTACGCGCCGATGCCGACGAACTCCATCTGCTCGGCGGCCCGCGCGCGCAGCGCCTGCTCGCCGTCGGCGAAACCCGGCAGCCGCAGCAGCGCGCGAGCAAGCCCGGCGCGCGCGTGCCGATGGGCGCCGACCATCACGTTCTCGAGCGCGCTCATGTTCTGGAACACCTGCGGCGTCTGGAACGTGCGCGCGATGCCGGCGGCCGCGCAGGCGTGCGCCGGCCAGCGCGTGATGTCGCGCCCCTCGAGCAGGATGCTGCCGGCGCTCGCCTCGTAAACGCCGCTGAGCAGGTTGAGCAGCGTCGTCTTGCCCGCGCCGTTCGGGCCGATGATCGCCTGCACGCGCCCGGGCTCGATGGCGAAGCTGAGCGCCTCGAGCGCGTGCACGCCGCCGAACTCGCGCGAGAGTTCCCGCGCCTCGAGCATGCTCATCGTCGCACCCTCGCCAGCCACGCCGCCAGCGTCGGAACGAATCCGCGCGGGAAGAAGATCATGGTGGCCATCAGGATCGCGCCGAACACCGCCATCTCGTATTCCTTGAGCGCCGTCAGAAGCTGGGGCAGGGTCGTCAGGACCGCCGCGCCGACGACCGCGCCGAAGGTCGAGGCGAGCCCGCCGAACACCACCATCGTCACCAGCTCCACCGAATGCAGGAAGCTGACTTTCGAGGGGGTGATGAAGCCCGAGTAGTGCGCGACGAGGCTTCCGGCGACCGAGGCGAACGTCGCGGAGATGACGAAGGCGAGCAGCTTGTGACGTGCGGCATCGACGCCCGAGACCTGGGCCGCGACTTCCGAGCCGTGCAGCGCGCGTAGCGCGCGCCCGGCGGGCGAATCGATCAGGTTGAGCGCGAGCCAGACCGAAGCGAGCAGCAGCGCGCCCACCACCCAGTACCAGACGCGCTCGCCGGCGAGCGTCAGGCCGGCGAGCGCGAAAGGCGGCACGCTCATGCCGTCCGGGCCTCCGGTGTAGCGATCCTCGGTGTTGATGACGATCGAGATGATGATCCCCAGGCCGAGCGTCGCCATGGCAAGGGAATGCCCGCGCAGCCGCAGGATCGGCCGGCCCACCGCCCAGGCGAGCAGCCCCACCGCCGCGGTGGTGGCGGCGAGCGCCGCGGCGCTCGGCCAGCCGTAGCGCGCGGTGAGGATCGCCGAGCCGTAGGCGCCGAGGCCGAAAAAGCCCGCGTGCCCCAGGCTGATCTGGCCGGCGTAGCCGATCAACAGGTTCAGGCCGACGCACACGATTGCGTTCAGGCCGACCAGGATCGCGACCTCGTAGGTGTAGTTGTTGACGAGCGCGAGCGGCAGCAGCGCGATGATCGCCGCGAGCGCCGCGAGGCCGCCGCTGCAGCCCGAGCGCCAGGGGCTCACGGCTACACTCGCTCGGCGCCGCGCGCGCCGAAGAATCCGCTCGGCAGGAAGAACAGCACTGCAAGCAGGATGACGAAGGCGATCGCGTCCTTGTACGCCGAGGACACGAAGCCGGCGCCGAGGGCCTCGACGATGCCGAGGCTGAGCCCGCCCACGATGGCGCCGATGCCGCTGCCCATGCCGCCGAGGATCGCCGCGGCGAAACCTTTGAGCCCGAGCATCACCCCGACGTCGTAGGAGGTGAGCGTGATCGGCGCGATCAGGATGCCGGCGAGCGCCCCGAGCGCCGCGGAGAGCGCGAACGAGAGCGCCAGCACGAGTCGAACGTTGATGCCGGAGAGCTGCGCCGCGAGCCGGTTGTGCGAGGCCGCGAGGATCGCCTTGCCGGCAAGCGTGCGGCCGAAGAACCACGTCAGCACCACCACCACCAGCACGGTGACGCCGAGCACCCAGAGGCTCTGCGGCAGGATGGTGGCGCCCAGCACCGCGATCGGCTCATCGCCGGTGAACGCTCTGAGCGCGTGCAGCTTCTTGTCCCACACCATCTGCGCCACGCCGCGCAGGAAGATCGAGGCGCCGATGGTGATGATGATGAGCGTCACCACCGAGGCGCCGCGCGCCGGCTCGACCGCAAATTTCTCGAGCGCCAGGCCGACCAGTGTCGCCGCCGCCACCGCAAGCGCGATGGCGAGCGGCAGGGGCAGGCCCGTGTTGGCGAGCGACACGGTGGTCATGCCGCCGATCATCACGAACTCGCCCTGCGCGAAGTTGATGACGTGGCTCGCGTTGTAGATCAGCGCGAAGCCGAGCGCGACCAGCGCGTAGATCGCGCCGATCGTCACGCCGGTGAGCAGGTACTGGACCAGCTGGGCGGTCATGGCGGCGCGCGCCGCGCGGCGGGCGCGGCGCGCCAGCCGGGCGCTACTTCACCAGCGTCCAGTTGCCGCCCTTCACCTCCAGCATGCGAAACGCCGACAGGTCGAGCCCGAGGTGATCCGAGCCCGACATGTTGACCACGCCGCCGGTGCCGATAAAGCTCCTGGTCGTCTCGAGCGCATCGCGCACCTTGGCCTTGTCGGTCGAGCCCGCCTTGCGCATCGCCTCGACCGCCAGCATCAGGCCGTCGTAGGCATGCCCGCCGAAGGTCGACACCTCCTGCTTGTAGCGCGTCTCGAAATCGTTCTTGTAGCCGACCACGACCTTCTTCTGCAGGTCGTTTCCCGGAAGCGTATCGGCCACCAGCAGCGCAGCGGCGGGCAGGCGCACGCCTTCCGAAGCTTCGCCCGCGAGCTTGATGAACTCCTTGGAGGCGACGCCGTGCGACTGGTACAGCGGAACGCTCATGCCGACCTGGCGGAAGTTCTTGGTGACGATCGCCGGGCCCTGGCCGAAGCCGGCGTTGAGCACCGCCTGCACGCCGGGCGTGCTCTTGATCTTGGCGAGCTGCGCGGTCATGTCGGTGTCGCCCCCGCCGTAGGTCTCGTCGGCCGCAACCTCGATCTTGTACGTGGGCGCCACCTGCAGGCACTGCCCGCGCATCGACTTGTCGAAGCCGCCCGGGCCGGAGATGAGCGCGATCTTCGAGATTTTGCGCGCCTGCATGTCGACGAAAATCTTCTCGCAGGCCATGCGGTCGGTGTGCGGCGTCTTGAAGACCCACTTCTTGACCGGCTCGATGATCACCACCGCGCCGGCGAGCGAGATGAAAGGCATGCCGGCCTGCTCGGCGAGCGGCACCACCGCCATGGTCGCGCCGGTGGTCGAGCCGCCGACGATGATGTCCACCTTGTCCTGCTCGATCAGGCGCTTGGCGAAGGTGCGCGCCTTTTCGGCGTCGCCGCTGTCGTCGTAGGACACGAGCTCGAGCTTGCGCCCGAGCACGCCGCCCGAGGCATTCAGGCGTTCGATATACATCTCGAGGGTCTTCTGCTCCGGGTCGCCGAGGAACGCGGCCGGACCGGTGACCGAGAGGAAGGCGCCGATCTTTATCGGCTGCTGCGCGAGCGCGGCGCTTGCGGCGCTCAGGGCGAATGCGGCGCCCGCAGCGAGGGCGCCGAGCTTGCAGTTGAAGGTGCGGCGGTTCATGGACGTATCTCCTGTGTGGTGATCGCGCTCGGGTGCCGAACCCGGCCGCCGCGGGCGTGGCTGGCATTGAGGAGGAGTAAACGCCCGCTGGAATAGCGGCCAAGCCGACGGCACCAAGCGTATTCGGGTACTGCTATACTGATTTTGATTTATATCAAGTTATATCAACGATTTTCGAGCCGGCGGGCACGGCCGGCGGCGAGCCGGGAGAAACCAGCGATGAAGCGCAGCAGGGCCCGGGGCAGGGGCGCGGCGCGGCAGACGCCGGGTCGCGCCGGCAAGCGCGTGCGCGCAGTGCGCGAGGCGGATCTCGCCCAAGTGATCCAGATCGACGCCAAGGTCACCGGGCTGCGCAAGCGCGCCTACTGGCGCGATGTCTTCGAGCGCTATGGCCGCGGGCGCGGCGGACAGCGGTTTTTTCTGGTGGCGGCCGTGGGTGCGAAAATCGACGGCTTCATCGTCGGCGAGGTGCGCGACTGGGAGTTCGGCTCGCCGCCCTGCGGCTGGGTGTTCGGCATCAACGTGCGGCCCGACGCGCGGCTCTCGGGCGTGGGCACGCACCTGCTCGCCGCGCTGTCCGAGTCCCTGCGCCGCGCGGGCGTCACCCGCGTGCGCACGCTGCTCGCGCGCGACAACGCGGTGATCCTGTCGTTCTTTCGCAGCCAGGGCATGATGGCCGGACCGTTCATTCCGCTCGAGAAGGAGCTTGAATGAGCACTCTGACGAATGGGTGCGCCTCGTGAGGCTGCAAAAGGGCACGCGCTTGGCGCTCTACAGCCTGCTCGAGTTCGCCGCTGAGCCCGAGCGACAGATCTCGGCGGCGCAGATCGCCGTAAAATTCGGCATTTCGCCGCACCACCTCGCGAAAGTGCTGCGCGATCTCGGGCGCGCCGGCCTGGTGGAGTCGGTGCGCGGGGTGGGGGGCGGCTACCGCTTCAGCGGCAACGCCAAGCGCCTGACGCTGATGGACGTGATCGAGCTGTTCGAGGACATCAGCGGCGGCTCGGAGGCGAACACCGATCCGGGCGCCGCGACCGACGTTGGCGGTGGGCTCGGCATGGTGCTGGGCGAGATCGACGAGATCGCGAAAGCGACTTTCCGCTCGATCAGCATCGAAACGATGCTCAAGTTGGTCGAGCGGCGCCGCGCCGCGGCTGCAAAGATTTGATCCTTGCACTGACGCGCAGCCGCGCGCGGGCGCAGAATTCTGGCTGGAACTGAGGAGGGGGACGCATGGAGCACTCGAAAGCAGATCACGGCGTGAATCCGCCGCGAATCGATATTCCGCGGGACTACAACGCGGCCGAGGACCTGATCGGGCGCAATCTCGCCGCCGGACGCGCGAAGAAAACCGCCTACATCGACGACGCCGGCTCGGTCACCTTCGGCGAGCTCGCCGAGCGCGTCAACCGCTTCGCCTCGGCGCTCGCCAGGCTCGACCTGCAGATGGAGCAGCGCGTGATGCTGGCGATGCTCGACACGATCGACTGGCCGACCGCGTTCCTTGGCGCGATCCGTGCCGGCGTCGTGCCGGTGGCGGTCAACACGCTGCTCACCACCAGGGACTACGAGTACATGCTGAACGACAGCCGCGTGCGCGTGCTGTTCGTCTCGGAGGCGCTGCTGCCGCAGTTCGAGCCGCTGTTCGGCAAGCTGCCATACCTCCAGCACGTGGTGGTCTCGGGCAAGGCGCCGCAGGGGCGCACCGAGTTTGCCGAGCTGCTCGCCAACGGCGAGGCCGCGTTCGCGGCCGCGCCGACCACGCGCGACGATGCCTGCTTCTGGCTCTACTCGTCGGGCTCTACCGGCATGCCCAAGGGCACGGTGCACGTGCATTCGAGCCTGATCACCACCGCCGAGCTTTACGGGCGCGCCACGCTCGCGCTCAAGGAAAGCGACGTCATGTTCTCGGCGGCGAAGCTGTTCTTCGCCTACGGTCTGGGTAACGCGCTGTCGTTCCCGCTCGCGTTCGGCGCCACCACGGTGCTGATGGCCGAGCGCCCGACGCCGGCCTCGGTGTTCAAGCGCCTCACCGAGCGCAAGCCGAGCATCTTCTACGGTGTGCCGACTCTGTACGCGGCGCTGCTCGCCGATCCGGCGCTGCCCAAGCGCGAGGCGCTCGCGCTGCGCCAGTGCGTCTCGGCAGGCGAGGCGCTGCCTGCGGAAATCGCGAAACGCTGGAATGAAAAGCTCGGCGTCGAGATCCTGGACGGCATCGGCTCGACCGAGATGCTGCACATCTTTCTCTCCAACCGCGCGGGCGATCTGCGCTACGGCACCACCGGCAAGCCGGTACCGGGTTACGAGATGCGGCTGGTCGATGACGAGGGCAAGCCGGTCAAGCCGGGCGAGTTGGGCGAGCTGCAGATCCGCGGACCGACTGCGGCGGACGGCTACTGGAACAACCGCGAGAAGAGCCGCAACACCTTCGTCGGCGCGTGGACGCGAAGCGGCGACAAGTACAGCCAGGACAAGGACGGCTACTTCGTCTATGGCGGGCGGTCGGACGACATGCTCAAGGTCTCGGGCATTTACGTCTCGCCGGTGGAGGTCGAGGCGGCGCTCATCACGCACGAGGCGGTGCTCGAGGCGGGCGTGGTGGGTCATGAGGACGAGAACAAGCTCGTCAAGCCCAAGGCGTTCGTGGTGCTCAAGCCGGGCTTGAGCGGCGACGATGCGCTCGCGGAAAAGCTCAAGCAGCACGTCAAGGACAAGCTCGCGCCGTACAAGTATCCGCGCTGGGTCGAGTTCGTAAAGGAACTGCCCAAGACCGCAACCGGTAAAATCCAGCGTTTCAAATTACGCGGCTAGCGGCCGGAAGGGAAATCACACATGAGCCAGGAGCAGGAACGACGCGGCCTCGAGGTCAAGGTCGACGAAAACGCGCTCTATCACGAGGAGATCTTCACCGACCGGCGCGTCGGCACCATCCGCAGGCTGACGCCGGTCAAGAGCGACGGCGGCAGCGACGACAAGCGCGCGGTGGTCTGGACCGGCGAGACGCAGATGATGACGCCGATGGGCGCGCTGCCGATCGCCTTCGAGATCCCCGCCAAGTCGCTCGGGGAAGCGGCGACCAAGTTCGGAGCGCTTGCCAAGGCGGCAATCGAGCGCGCGGTGAAGGAGCTGCAGGAGATGCGCCGCGAGGCGGCCTCCTCGATCGTCATCCCGCAGGGCGGGATGCCGCCGGGCGGCCTCGGCGGCGGCGGCGGCAAAATTCAGATGCCTTAGCGCGCGGCGTACGCCGCGCGCGTCGGTTCGAATCCGACGCGAGGTCCCGCATGCTCGCCGATCGCTACGGCCTCGAGCTCTCGACTGCCTCGGCGGCGGCGCGCGATGCCCGAGACGGTGCGCATCGGCGGCCGCCGCGCGCAGTGCGATCTCGTCCGCTACACGCTGCGGCTAGTGCCGGATGCAGACCTTGCCGAAGTGCCGGGCGCTTTTCAGGTAGGCGAGCGCCTCTTTCAGTTCCTCGAAGGCGAACGCGCGATCCACAACCGGCTTCACCTTGTGCTGCACGACCGCGTGCAGCATCTTCTCGAAGCCCTCGCGGTGCCCGACCGTGACGCCTTGCAGGCGCACCTGGCGCGTCACGATGCGTCCGAGTTGTGCCGTGAGCGTGCCGCCCGAGAGCACGCCGATCATCGAGATGGTGCCGCCCGGGCGGATGCAAAGGAGCGACTGTGGCAGCGTCTTCTCGCCGCCGAGCTCGACGATGTGGTCGTAGCCGCGCCCCTCGGTGATGTCGCGCGTCGCCTTGGCCCATTCCGGCGTGCTCTTGTAGTTGACCGTCGCGTCGGCGCCCATCTTCTTCACGCGCGCGATCTTCTCGTCGCTAGAGGAAATCACCGTGACGTGGGCGCCGAGGAGCTTGGCGAACTGTAGCGCGAACAGCGCCACGCCGCCGGTGCCCTGCACCAGCACCTTCGATCCGGGGCCGAGCGATTCGTAGGTGACGAGCGCGCTCCATGCAGTGAGCGCGGCGCAGGGCAGAGTCGCCGCTTCCTCGTGCGTGAGATGCGCGGGCGCCTTGGCGACGCCGGCCTCGGGCAGGCACATCAGCTCGGCCATCGTGCCGTCGATCGGCCCGCCGAGGTTCTTCGACAGGCGATCGAGATCCGGCGCGCCCGCGAGCCAGCCCTGATTGAAGCACGGGCAGGCGCGATCGCCCACCTTGACCCGCGTGACCCCGGCGCCGATTTCAACCACGTCGCCGACGCCGTCGGAAAGCGGAATCAGCGGCAGCGTGCCGGTGTGGGCGCCGTAGCCGCGATTCGGCACCATGAGGTCGCGGAAGTTGAGCGAGGCGGCCTTCATGCGCAACAGCACCTGGCCGGGGCCGGGCTTGGGATCGGGGCGCTGGGCGAGCTGCAGATGCTCCATGCCCCAGTCGTCCTGGATCTGGAAGACTTTCATGGCAAGTTCTTTGCTGTCGTTCGGCGCTTGCTTCTATTGTCGCACGCATGCTGTGCAGTCCATCCAGCCGCGTGCTTCTGCGATCTGTTGCTTAACTGCCTGGCGTAACTTTGTTGCGGCGTTGTTGGGGTCGTTGCGTCGCGCGAATCTGCTCGGCCGGTGTGTGCTATCGGTCATCTCCTGTCACTTGATCACGCGGTCTGCGCGGAGCAGGATCGAGGGCGGAACGGTGAGGCCGAGCGCCTTCTCGGTTTTCAGGTTTACCGACAGTTCAAAGCGCGCGGCCTGATCGATCGGCAGCTCGCCAGGCGTCGCGCCGTTCAGCACGCGCGCAAGGAGGTCAGCGCCGCGCCTCACTTCGTCCAGCAGGTTGGTCCCGTATGAAAGCAGCGCGCCACTTTCCACAGCCGTAGAATCAGGGAAGAGCACTGGCACGCGACTTTTCACCGACTCCTCCACGACATGTGCGCCCGTAAGCGGTGCCTCGGGGTACTGAAAAAGGGCGATCATCGCCTGCGCGCCGGTTTGCAGAACCTGATTGATTCGAGGAGGACGGTGTTCGAGCAGCTCAATGCCCATGCGTATAGCCGCGTTTCGAAGCGCATCCCTATGCGCCTGATAGTGTGTTTCAAGCTCCTAGCCAAGACGACTACGCGGGACGCTGCTGGCACCAGCTCGCGCACCAGTTCGAGGCGCTTCCGCAGCAGTTCGCCTAGCCGATTGCTGACACCGGTGACGTTTCCACCAGGTATTGCGTATGTCTTGACGACACCTGCAGCCACCGGGTCCGCAACCAAAGTGAAAACGATCGGGACCGTTGTGGTCGCGCCGTGTGCGGCCCGCACGGCCCTGTCCCCACTAACAAATAGCGCATCCGCCTTCGCCGCCAGCAGTTCGCGCGCAATTGCGCGATCCTGGTGAAACTCGCCGTACGCCCCGCGCGCGTCGATCCGCAAGTTGCGGTCCTCGACAAAGCCGTGCGCGGCGAGGCACTCGGCGAGCGCGGCGCGGTAGGGCTGCATCGCGGGACCGCTGACATTAAACAGCGCCCCAACGCGACACATGCGCCCCGGCCCCTGTGCATGGGCGAGCGGCGCGGCGAGCAGCGCACCGGCTCCGGCGAGAAAACGCCTGCGTCCGATCTGACTCATGCATTACTTACTCTGGGACAAGCCGTGTCCGGACGCTACGCTTTTACGCGACCAAGATAGGTGATAACAAGCGAGGCACTGGTGCTTTAATGACGTCCGCGCGAATGTCGGTAAAGGGTCGAAAGTGGACGTTGGTGAAGGTCAGCTTTTTGGCCGATATCTAAGCGAATCCGCTCGCGTATACCGCCTCGAGCCGCGCAATGTCAGCCGCCGGCAGCGGCCCCATCGACTCGGCTTCGATCGCCTCGTCGAGATGGGATGGCTCTCCGAGTCCGACCACGAAGCAGGCGAAACTGGGATTCGCCAGGGCGAAGCGGAGCGCCGTCTGCGCGCGCGTGCCGTTGCCTGGCCCGAGGGCCGCGAGCACGGCGTGAGCCCTTCGCGTTTCCACCTCTAGCGCACTGTTCTCGGTGAGTGCGATCTCACGCCCGGTGCGTTCGTCGGTGGCGAGCACCCCGGAAGCGAAGACACGGATGTTCATCATCGCGACGTCATGTCGCACGCAGGCCGCACACACGCCGGCGAAATCGTGCCCGGTCCAGCCAGCGGGCATGGGACGCGCAGCGCTCGGATTGAGCAGGTTGTAGTAGACCTGCGCCGAATCGAAGCGCCCGCTATCCAGCGCGCGCACGATCGAAGGCGCTTCGCCGAGCGCGGTGAGGCCGATGAAGCGTGTGAGGCCCTGCTCGCGCATGCGCTCGAGGCCGTCGGCGACGCCGTTCTTGCGCAGCACGTCGTCGATGCTGATCGCGCCGAGCACGCCGCTTCCGGTGCGCGCACCAATCTGGTTGTGCAGCTGGAGCAGGTCGACCGAGTCGCGCTTCAGCCGGCGCAGGCTTGCGTGCACGCTGCGTTCGATTTCACTTGGAATATCGGCGCGCTTTTCGAGGTGGAGCCGGACCTTGGTCGAGAGATGGGGTTTGTCGGCAACTTCGGCGAGCAGCCAGCCGAGCGCATCTTCCGAGCGACCCTGGCCGTAGAGCGGCGCCGTGTCGATCCAATTGATGCCGGCGTCGAGCGCGCGGCGAAGCGCGCGGCGACGTGTATTGTCGTCGGCGAGGATCACGATGCCGCCGACGTAGCCACCACCGAAGACGACTTCCGAGACCTGAAGGCCGGTGCGGCCGAATCTTCTGTATTTCATTGCCGAGGCCCTTTCTTTCGGGTGGCGAATCGAAAATGACGACCATGCGCGAGGTCCATGATGCGGCCTCCTTCAAAGACTCCAGGCGCTTTGCAGTGGGACGTGCGCCCCACATTCCCACCTCAGACCGGTGACATGCCCTCCGCGCTTCGCATAGCTCGCAACGATGCCTCGGCCAACGACATCCTGGCCGATCACTTATTCGGTTCTTACGACGAAACGTAGCACCAGGGTCGGGGGCGATGCCGAAAGCCCGGTCGAACCCGATTCGGTCGAAAACCTACACCATGGATGTCCGCCATGGGTCTATTCTGTTGAAAAACTCGTTTGCCTTGCCCGGTCGAACACCTCATCGAAAAATCGACCGCTCAGAATGCGCTGCAAGCGACGCTAGCGAAGCGGGTAAGGGTTCGACGACCCCCAGAATTCATTCAGAAAGTCGTGCGGAGGAGTTTTTCAACGGAATAGGTCAAAAGCGGTCATTCGCCGCGCACCGTCTTCGTGCTCGGCCACGGGGCGTACAAAAACGCATCATTCGTGCTTGCTGTCGGTACGATCGCGGGCCGGAAGAGACTCACGAAACTCGTCAAACGTCTTCCACGCCGGAACTGGTGGCACGTACTCAGGCCGCGGCGCATATACCGAATGTTCGACAAGCTGCATCTTATGTATGTAGCGAGGACAATTTGGAAAAACCTTGGTTGCCGTGACGCGAACAATGAACACGGAATCAGGGTACTCGGCACGCAGGGGATCATCGGCCGCGATCCGGGCCGTGCCGTTCACACGGATGCGTTTTGGATTCTCGAAATCCAAGAACAGGAGCCCAACATGGGGATTAACGATGACGTTTCCCCAGGTTCGGTACATGCCGTTGCCGTCGTAATCGGGAAAGACGAGGGTGCGATCGTCCAAGGCGCGCACAAATCCGGGCAAGCCACCCTTGTAAGAGCAGTCCGGGTGGCCGTGGGCATCAGCTGTGGCTATGAAGAACATCGGACAACGTTGGATGAACGCGAGGTCTTCGTCAGTGAACCCCGTGCGAACGGTTACCTGCTCCAGCCGGTCAGCCAGGGGCCGCGTTTCGCGGGCATCCTGAAGCTGCCGCATGCCAGCGTGATACATCGGATCGTCAGCCATCAAAGCTCCCGATAAGGTCCCAGCGATCGAGCCCCAGGCATTCCGCTCTATTGGGCCCGCTTGAACGCCGGCCGCTCTGCGCAGCGCTTGCACCAGGCGGCGACGCGCGGATGGCGGTCGAGTTTCAGCCCGAACATGCCGCCGATCGCGAGCCAACTCGCGGCCGCAATGTCTGCGAGCGTAAACGCGCCCAGCAGGTATTCCTGTTTCCCGAGGCGCGCTTCTAGGACTTCCAACTGCCGGTTGAAATGCATCAGGCTGTAGTCGCCGGCCGCCTTGCTGCGGTCCTCTTTCTTGAATGACACGGGCGTGTCCAGCCCGTGATAGAGGTACTGCATCATATAGGGCCCCAGTTCGGTCATCGCCCACACGGTCCACGATACGGCATCGGCGCGCGCCTGGCCGCCGCCGGCGGGGAAGAGGTTTTTCTCGACGCCGTACTTGGTGCCTAGGTGCAGCAGGATCGCGCCGGACTCGAAAAAGGTTTGGCTCCCGTCCACCAGCGCAGGCACCTTGCCGTGCGGATTCACCGCGAGATACTCGGGCGCCAGGTGCTGCTGCTTCTTTGCGTCGAGTGCGATGTATTCATACGGTATGCCCAGCTCCTCTAGCGCCCAGGCGACACGAGTGCCAGAGCTAAAAGGCCACGAGTAGAGCTTGATAGGCATACCCGTCTCCAAGAATTAGCGGCGATCTTAGGACAATGCTGGGACGCTGCCTAGGGCAGAAGGGCGACATCTGTCAACGTCCGCTATCGGCGTGCGCCGTGACAAGGCGGCGCTTTTCCAGTGGGTGCAAGCCCCACCCGGCAACGGCTCCAGCCGGAAGCAACCGGAGCAGCTATGGAGGAAACGAAATGGCTGAAGCCTTCGGATAGCGTGTCACGAAATACGGTGACAGCGCGAGTGTGCAGGCCGTAACGCGAGTGAACGCCGAGCAAGCCTCGAAAAGGACGATGCGCAGGCCGACCCGACAGCCATATCGGGGAAGGCTGACACGGCTGGGTGAATGAGCGAAGCAGCAAGCCCGGTCGCTGCGCCGGGGTAGTGGCGATGAGCATGTACACAAGGAAAGCGCACGCAACACGGGAAGCCCCGAGGCGCGATGCAGGGATGATCAACCGGACGCCCGCGAGGGACGGGCCGGGCGCCCTGGGGTGACGGAGAGGCTCGTAGTACCGTTGAACTCGGGTAACGCCGACGGAGGGAAGGGGCCTCAGTTCAAGACAGACGCAGGACGTGGTGAGGGACCTGGAGATTGGGCAACCTATCAACTCCGAAGAGTGTTCAGAAACTACAGAGGGCGTTACACGCGAAAGCGAAGGCAGAAGCCGGTTACCGCTTCTACGCGCTGTACGACAAGATTCACCGCGAAGACGTCCTGACGCATGCCTACGCGC
>Ga0214471_10000708_pt1 | contig 27453 bp, 28 predicted proteins | sample RVTome_5_FD_207665 | JGI IMG/M metagenome (GOLD analysis project Ga0214471, IMG submission 207665) | Soil microbial communities from uranium-contaminated site in the Upper Colorado River Basin, Wyoming, United States - RVT142D155 | ecosystem: Environmental > Terrestrial > Soil > Contaminated >... | reverse complement strand
ATACACTGATCGGCATGGCGCTCGCGGCGGGCGGGACGCTGGCCTTGAACCAGTATCTCGAACGGGACGTCGACGCGCGGATGCACCGGACGCGGCGTCGGCCGCTGCCCGACGGACGCCTGCTCCCGGTCGAGGCGCTCTCCTTTGGGATCACGATCACGGCGGGCGGGCTCCTCTACCTGACCGTGGCCGTGAGTCCCCTGAGCGGTCTCCTCACTGCGTTCAGCGTCGGGAGTTATCTGTTTCTCTACACGCCGCTCAAGCGAAAGACCTCTCTCTGTAGCGTCGTCGGGGCGGTGCCGGGGGCGCTGCCCCCCCTCATCGGCTGGGCGGCGGCTCGGGGCGACCTGGGGGTCGGGGCGTGGGTCCTCTTCGGCATCCTGTTTCTCTGGCAGATCCCCCATTCCCTGGCGATTGCCCGCCTCTACAGGGAGGATTATGCCCGCGCGGGCATCCAGCTCCTCCCGGTGCTGGAGCCGGACGGGGCGAGCACGGGACGGCAGATCGTCACCAACTGCCTCGCACTGCTGGCCGTCGGCTTGTTGCCGACCCTGATCGGACTGGCAGGGCCGATGTATTTCGTCGGAGCCTTCCTCCTCGGGCTCCTGTTCCTGGGGTATGGAGTGAGTCTCGCCCTTTCCCCGACCGAGGAGGCCGCCCGGCGCCTCTTGTTCGCGTCCCTGGCCTACCTCCCGATCCAGCTTGCGCTCATGGCAATCGACAGGGTACGGTTTTAGGAGCGGACGCGGTCGTCCGTCCGTGAGGGGGGCGGGTGAAGAGGCGGAGGAGGGTTCTTGCCGCGGCAGCGGACGGGTCGTGAGATGCCGGGGGCAACCGAGTCGCCGGTCGTCGAGAGGAGCGCCGAGGATCCGGGTCCGGAGCACGTGAGGTTCGGCGGGGGGCCGCCCCCGGATTCCCCCCGGGATCCGTTCGGCCCCGGGGACAATGGCCGTGGGCAGCGCCCGGTCAGCAACGCGCGGCTCGGGATGCTGATCTTCCTGGGGGCGGAGGCGATGTTTTTCGCCGGGCTGATCGGCGCCTTCCTCGTCTTCCGGCTGGGAAGCGCGACGTGGCCTCCGCCGGGCCAGCCGTACCTCCCGGTTGGGGTGACGGGGATCAACACGGTCGTGCTGCTCTTCAGCGCGTACACGATGCGCCGGGCCCTGCGCGCGGTGCGCGCGGGGGACCGGCGGGGGCTGGTCGGTTCGCTCGTGATGACCGCGCTTCTCGGCACGGTCTTCCTCGGTGTGCAGGGATACGAGTGGGTTCGCCTGGTGCGCTTCGGCTTCACGTTGGCGAGCGGCACGTACGGTGCAACCTTTTATACCCTGATCGGGCTCCACGGAGCCCACGTGTTTGGGGCGGTGCTCTGGCTGCTCATCGTGCTGGCGGGGGCTTGGTCCCATCGGTTTTCGCCCGCTCGCCATGTCGGTGTCTCGCTCTGCGGCATGTATTGGTACTTCGTGGTGGGACTCTGGCCGGTGCTCTACACCCTAGTGTACCTGAGCTGAGGCCCGGGAGGGGGCGGTGGCAGTGCGTGTGCGATGCGGCATGTGGGGCGCGATGCTTGTGCTGGCGGTCGGGGGAGGCCCGGCGGTCGGGTATGCCTGCTCCGTGTGTGGAGGATCCGCGATGGGCACCGATCCGGGGGCGGGATTCAACGTCAGCCTCCTCTTCCTGATGGCTATGCCCTATGTCGTGGTCGGGGCCATCGGCGGCTGGCTCCTCTACACCCATCGCCGCGCCTCCGGCCGGCGGAGGAGGGCCGTCCAGGAGCTGGCCTCCGTTGCGAAAGGGGAGTGAGCTGTCCATCTGAGCCCCGCCATGGGGGTGCCCTGCCTCTGGGGCGGCGGGACGGAAAGGAGCCGGAATGGAACACGTTGCAGGAGTCGAGGAGATCCACAGATTCGAAACATCGAAGATGGGCGTGTGGATCTTCCTGTTCTCGGAGATCCTCCTCTTCGGTGGCCTATTCGCCGCGTACGCCGTCTTCCGCAGCCTCTTCCCCCAGGATTTTGCGCGGGATAACCGGGAGTTGAATGTTCTGCTGGGGTCGGTCAACACCGTCGTGCTTCTCTGCAGCAGCCTGACCGTGGCATTGGCCGTTGCCTCCATCCAGCGGGGAAAGACCCGGCCCTTGAAGTGGCACCTCGCGCTGACGATCCTCCTCGGGCTCGTCTTCCTCGTCAACAAATTCATCGAGTATAGCGGGAAGTTTTCCCACGGGATCTTTCCGTCGACGAGTCACTTCTTCTCTATTTACTTCGTGATGACGGGGCTGCACGGCCTCCATGTCTTGGGTGGGGTGGCGGCCCTCAGCCTCGTGCTCTTTCTGGCCGTCCGGGGACGGTTTTCCTCGACCAATTACGTCCTCGTCGAGGGCACGGCGCTGTACTGGCACCTGGTCGATGTCATCTGGATCTACCTCTTTCCCTTGCTGTACCTGGTCGCGTAGGCGAGGCCGCACAAGAGCGGAAAGGAGGGGGACCCGTGGGTCATTCGAGTTCCGGCCACTCCCTGCAACCCTACTGGATCTATACCGCGGTCTGGACCGCCCTGATCGTCTTCACCGTCGTGACCATCGTCGCGGCGCGGATCGACCTCGGGGGGTGGAATGTCCCGCTCGCGCTGATGATCGCATCGACCAAGGCGGCCCTGGTCGGCCTGTTTTTCATGCATCTCCGCTCTGAGGGGAGGTGGGTCTGGGGTTTCGCCGCCTTTTCCATCTTCCTCCTCTTCCCCCTGATCATCCTGACCGTCATGGATGCGCTGCATGGGCTCGTGCGGTAACGCGGTTGGGATCCGTCGCGGTGGGGCAGTCCTTCCCTGATCGGCCGCCTTTGGAAGCTACGGCTGCGCGGCACGGCTCCGTTCCGGGAAAGTGAGTGCGCGTGGGTTGTGATCGCCGCTTTCTCGAGGAGGCATCCTGCCGGAAAGACCGCTGGTTCCTGATCGGCATCGGCCTGGTCTCCTCCCTGGTCTTGGCGGGGATCGGGTGGCTCCTGTTGGGGGCCCCGGCGGAGATGGGGGGCGACGCCAGGGCATCCCCCCTCCCTGCCCTGAACGCCGCGCTGAATGGCGCAGCCGCCTGCGTTCTTGTGCTCGGGTATCGCTTGATCCGGCGCAAGCGGGTGACGGGCCACAGGCGCTGCATGGCGACGGCCTTCGGGTTGTCGTGTGTCTTCCTGGGGTCGTACCTGATCCACCACGTGCAGGTCGGGTCCGTCCCCTTCGCGGGGCAGGGGTGGGTGCGGCCCGTCTACTTCATCCTCCTCGTCTCGCACATCGTCCTGGCGGCCCTGATCGTCCCGCTGGCCTTGGTTACCCTGTATCGAGCCCTCAGCGGCCAGTTCGCCCGACACGTCAGGATCGCCCGCTGGACCCTTCCCATTTGGTTGTACGTCTCCGTCACCGGCGTGATCGTCTACGTCATGCTCTACCGCCTCTACCCGTCCCCGTGAACCGCGCCGGTGGCCGTTCGTGCGGCGCGGCTCCCTGTGCTAGAATGGTCGGCACCCACGTGAAGACACGCGCCCTCCAACGATTCCGATCCCTGCTCGGCAGGGCATTCACCCTACGGTGCCCGCGGTGCGGGCGCGCCCCGCTCTTCCGGGGTTTTTTCTCCATGTACGCGGAATGCATCGCCTGCGACCTGCGGTTTGAGCGGGAGCAGGGATACTTTGTCGGCGCCATCTATATCAATTACGCCGCCACCGCCGTGGTGGCGCTGGCCGGGTATTTTGCCCTGGATCATTTCGCGGAGCTTGCGCTGTCATCGCAGCTCATCCTGTGGGGGGCGTTCAGCATCGCTTTCCCGCTGATCTTCTTCCGGTATTCCAGGAGCCTCTGGCTGTGCCTGGATTTTTTCTTCGATCCGGAGGGTGTCGTTGGCGATCGGCAGCAGGAGCGACGGCGGTGAGTGAGACAGCCGGAGCAATGACGGCCCCCGCCGTTCGGGTGGAAGCGCTGCGGCACGTGTACGGGGCGAGGGAGGCGCTCGCAGACGTCGGTTTTTCCGTGACGCGGGGCGAGATCTTCGGTTTCCTCGGTCCCAACGGGAGCGGCAAGACGACGCTGTTCAAGATCCTCTCGACCGTCATCCCGCCGCGCGCCGGCAGGGTGTGGCTGTTCGGCCATGACCTTGCCGATGAGCCGCACGTCGTCCGCCCCCATTTGGGCGTGGTCTTTCAACATCCGAGCCTCGATCCGAAGCTCACCGTCCTGGAGAACCTGCGGCATCACGGACACCTGTACGGGCTCTGGGGTGCCCCCCTGCGCGATCGGGCGCGGATGCTGCTGGACCGGCTCGGCGTGGGCGATCGGGCGGGCGATCTGGTGGAGACGCTCTCCGGCGGCCTGCAGCGGCGGACCGAGTTGGCGAAGGTGTTGGTGCACCGTCCCCCGCTGTTGATCATGGATGAGCCGAGCACGGGGCTCGATCCCGGGGCCCGCCAGGATTTCACCATGCACCTGAGGCGGCTCCGTGACGAAGAGCAGGTGACGATCCTGCTCACCACCCACCTGATCGACGAGGCCGAGCAGTGCGACCGGGTCGGGTTTCTCCACCAGGGCAGGCTGGTCGCGGTGGGAGATCCGGAGACGCTGAAGCGGAGCGTCCGGGGCGATGTGGTGGTGGTCCATGCCCATCGCCCGGCGGAGTTGCTGGTGAAGCTCCGCGAGCGGTTTGGATGCGCCCCGGTGTTGGTGGACGGGGCGCTGCGGGTCGAGCAGGCCAGCGGGCACGAGTTCGTCCGGGAGCTCGTGGACGCCTTTCCCGGCGAGGTGCAGTCCGTGGCGTTTGGGAAACCGACCCTCGACGATGTTTTCGTGCATCTGACGGGGCGACGCCTGTGGGGCGGTGCCGCCTGATGGAGGACACGTGCACTTCGTGCTGCCGATGACCACCCTGTGGTGGCGGGAGATGGTGCGATTCGTCCGCCAGCGGAGCCGGCTGGTGGGGGCGTGTGCGCAACCTCTGCTCTTCTGGATTCTCCTCGGGGCCGGGTTCAGTGCGTCGTTTCGGCTTCCCGGGACGCCGGAGGGAGTGAGCTATGCCGAGTACTCCTATCCCGGCATCATCGCCCTCGTGCTCCTCTTTACCGCCGTCTTCGCGACGATCTCGACCGTCGAGGACCGCCGTCAAGGATTCTTGCAGGCGGTCCTCGTGGCCCCTGTCCCCCGCGCCAGCATCGTGCTCGGACAGGCGCTGGGCGGCACGAGCCTGGCGGTGCTCCAGGGGATGCTCTTCCTCCCCCTGGCGCCGGCGGCGGGGATTCCCCTCACGGTCCCCTCGGTGCTGGCGACGGTGGCGGTGATGGGCCTCGTTGCCTTCGCCCTGACGAGTCTCGGATTGGTGATCGCGTGGCGCATGGAGTCGATTCAGGGTTTCCACGCGATCATGAATCTGATTTTGATCCCGATTTGGCTCCTCTCCGGTGCCTTCTTTCCCGCCGCGGGCGTCCCGGCGTGGCTCGGGTGGGCCATGACGCTCGACCCGCTGACCTACGGCGTCGCGGCCTTGCGGCGGTGTCTCTATCTCCAGCAGCCCACCTTCGTCGGGGAGGCCCCTCCACTCGTCCTTTCGCTCGTCCTCACCGTCATCTTCGGCGCAGCAGCATTTGTCGCCGCCGCAGGCGCCGCCCGGCGGAGCACGACGTGATTGCTCACCGAGCAGCCAGGTTAGGACTGAGGACTGAGGACGGTGGACGGGGGACGGGGGACCAGCGAACGGGATGCTCTTCACCCTCGAACTGATCCTCGTCGGGGCCGTGACCGGCCTCCTCTCCGGATTGTTGGGGGTGGGCGGGGGATTCCTCTTTGTGCCGCTGCTGACCCTGATCGGTGTCCCGATGCGCTCGGCCGCGGGCCTGAGCCTTCTCTATGTGGCCTGCATCGCGGCCGCTGGAGCCGTCAGCCACTATCGGCAGGGGACCGCGGATGTCAAGGTGGCGGCTGCGGCGATTCCCGGCGGGGTGATCGTGGTTCCCCTCGGGTCGTACTGCAGCGCCCTGCTCCCCAACGGCCTGCTCCAAATGACCTTCGGCTTCCTGGTCCTGGCGGCGGCCGGGGGACTCTTCTGGCAGTCGGCGGAGCGGAATCCTTTTCCGGGTGTCGCGGTCGTCGGGAGCGGGACGCGGCGGCCCCCCTGGGTCATCATGCGGCGCGCCCGGGTGCAGGGGGTCGAGTATGTCTTCCCGGTCAGTCTCCTGCGCGGATTCTTGGTCGGGGCGATCACCGGTTTCTTTTCGGGGCTGGTGGGAGTCGGCGGGGGCCCGATCCTCGTGGCGTTGCTCATCCTGGTCGTGGGGGTGCCGGTGCACATCGCCATGGGGACGTCGCTGCTGATCATTGTGCTCCCGGCCGTGGGAGGCGCCATTGCGCATTACGGGCTGGGGCATATCGATCTGGCCTCTGCGGTCCCCGCCATGCTGGCCGGCGCGCTCGGCGCCGTCCTCGGGGCACGCAGGGCCCTCCTGCTGCCGGCGGAGGGGCTGAAGTCCTTGATGATCTGGCTGCTCGTGCTGGTGGCGATCTATATGGTCGGCAGGGGAGTGCTGTGAGACCGGGCGGCTAGGGGATCAACCGGTATTCCTGGATCAACCGTTCCAGGCGCCGGGCGTTGATGAGCTCGAGCGGAGGCCCCTCGGGGACCTTGGACGTCTCCTCGGCAAAGAAGCCGGTCGTGATGAAGATGCCCTTCGTGGCCTGCTCACCCTTCACCTGGTCGCGCAGGATGTTCACGCGGGCGGAACTGACGAAGCCATCCTCGGGGTGGGTGCAGTGGACGAGCAAGTCGCCCCCCGTGATCGGCTGGGGGTTGACCGCAGCGATCTCCAGCTCTCGCGGCTGATTCCGGACGTAAGAGCTCACCACCAGACCCATCTCCTCGACCAGCCTAAGGCACAGCCGCTCGAACTGCTCCATGGTGAGATGCGCGACCCCGGACTCCGTCTCCGGGCGGCGACCCTCGCGCTCGACCGCCGGGCGGCTCGGCTTCGCGAAGACGAGCAACGCGATGAGGAGGAAGCCAATTGCGACGGAGACGAAGACGAGTAGGAACATGGTCCGGCTACTTGATCATGTCCTCGTAGATCTCGTCCTCGCGCCCCTCTTCGATAAGACGGTCATGCGTGAAGGCCTGCTTCAAAGAGGCGTAGAGGCAGATCGCCACCGAGATGAGCAGCAGTGTGATCGGGATGTTGTCGGGCTTGACGAGGATTTCCAGCAGCTGTTTCATGGCTCACTCCGGATGCGCACGGTGGACCCATTCTAGCCCGGCTCGGCCCGTATTGCAAGGCCCTTTCCGGGCGGGACCCGTCGGTTTGACACCCTGTCACCCCTCCAGTATAGTGGGGCAGTTTCGCGCGGCGCGAGGATGCGCATGTACGCTCTCGGCCGGGGCCTCCAGGTCCTCGGGATGGGCAATTTGGTCGTGGCGCTCTTTGTCGGCATGACCGAAGAGCACGGCATGGGCCCCGAGTTGGTCCTCCTCGGGATCGGCGCCCTCCTCTTCCTGCTGGGCCGCCTCCTCGAACGGAGAGGGGGATGAGGCGCTCTCGGCCCACCTGGATGCTCGGCGTCTTGCTCGGCATCGTCGCTGTCGCTCACGCCTCAGCCGATCGGGAGGAGCGCGCGACGCCGAGCTTCGAGCGCGCCGAGAGCCTCCGGCGGGCGGCCAAATTCCCTGACGCCATCGCGGCCTACCGGCAGACCCTGCAGATTCTCCCCGAGCATCCGTTGGCTTTCGATCGCCTGCGGGAAGTCTACAATCGCGCCTTTGCCCCCGTCGAGGCGCTCGCGGACCTCGAGGCGGCGGTGGCTCGACGGCAGGACGACTTCATCGCATGGAATCTCCTGGGCGTTCTTTACGGGCGGGAGCGCCGTTGGGATCACGCCCTCGCGGCCTTCGGCCGCAGCCTGGAGGCGGAGCCGAGAGCCGCCGATGCCCTCGTGAACCGCGGCTGGGTGTTGCTGGAGCTCCGCCGGCATGACGGCGCGGTGACGGCCTTCGAGGCCGCCCTCAGGATCCAGCCGCGGCTGGCCCGAGGGCACGCCGGAATCGGGAGCGCCGTCGTCGAGGCCCGCGGGGACTACGAGGAGGGAATGAAGCGCTATCTCGCGGCGGTCACGCTCGACCCCGAGAATTCCGCGCTCCTGAACGACCTGGGGTGGCTCTCCTATAAGATGAATCGGTATACGGAAGCAATGGCAGCCCTACGAAAGGCGGCGGAGCTGGATCCCCAGAACCCGATGATCCAGACCAACCTCGCATTGGCCTACCACAAGGCGGGTCGGGTCGAGGAGGCGATCGGACGCCTCGAGCGCGCCCTCGCGGTGAACCCGGAGTACACGCTGGCGCTCTATGGATTGGGCAAGGCGTACGAGTCTCAGGGGAAGTACGCCGAGGCGATTGAGGCGTACCGCCGGGCCTGGCGGCAGAGCGGCAACGACCTGTACCTGCTCCTGTGGATCCAGGCCTACATGGCGAGCCACGGGCAGGCGACGACCCTCTTCCTGTTTGCGTTTCTCGCGGCGGGCGGCGTGATCGCCTTCCGGACTTTCCGCGGGCGGAGGGCCCCTGCACCCTCGAAGGGATAGCTACCGCTTCTTGGCCGTGAGTGCTTGGAGCATGCGCTGGGCTTCCAGGATCCGCTCGGATTCGATCTTGAGCCGGGACGTCCACGACCAGCGCCGCGGCCTGAGCGACGCGGCACCGAATTCCTTGGGGCGGAGGGCCTCGAGGTGGCAGACTTCCACCCAGGATCGGGCCAGCTTGAGGAGCGCGAGCGCACCGAAGAGGCCGAAGAAGCCGGCCAGGAGGTTGAATCCCAGGAACGGCATGAACCCTTCCGGCGTGAAGGGCGCCGTCAGCAGGTCGTGGAGGGTCGGAGCGCCGGCCAGGGGCACGCTGTACCGGAACACGTACAGCAGCCCTAACGCCGCACAGGCCCCGGCGATGGCGAAGGAAACCACGGCACCGGGGATCTCCGCGCGGGCCCGGCGCCGCTGCCGGTCGATCTCCATCTGGAGCCGAACTCTGGCCACGCGATCGACGATGGCGTTGCCCAGGTCCATCTTCTGGCGGAGCGTCACATCCTTCTTTTCCAGGTCCTGTAACGTATAGTCCCGTTTCCCAACGGCTTTTGCGAGCTCCTCGAACAACAGCGTGGCGGTCTCTTCCGCCCGCGCAAGTTCCTCGAGGCCGGCCGGCCGGGCCCCACTCTCAAAGTCAATCAGGGCGTACAGGACCTCTTTCGCACGCTCGAAGGAGGGATCGGGACCGGTCCGCCGCGCTTCCGCCATCTGGCGCTCGGCCGCGGCGGGCGCCTCGGCCGGTGAAGGCGCTTTCGCCTGTGCCGGCCTGGCAGCGGCAGTCGCTTGGGGCTCACCTGCTGGGGCGGACGGTGCCCCAGAATCCGTCCGCCCGTCAGCTTTTCCCTGGAGCAACCGGATCGCCGCCGCCGCGGCTTCGGCGGCGCGGGCTGCGGCTTCGGCGGCCGCTGCCGCCGCCTCGGCGATCTGTACAATGGCATCGGATACGGCGCTCGCCGTCCGGGGTGCAGCGGCGGCCGGCGCGGCGGGTGGAGCCGCCGCCTTAGGCGCCGCTTCCGGCTTCGGCGGCGCGGCGGCCTTGGGGGGTGCGGCCTCGGCCTTCGGGGGGGCCGGTCCAGCCGCCTTGGGTGGCGGCGGCGCAGGCCCGCCGAAGCCTGATGGAGGCGGAGGCAAAGTGATCGTCTTTCCCTCGACCGTGAAGGTGTGGGCGAAATTGTCCTGGTCGCCCAACATCGCCTTGGTCAGCGCGTGCGGCGCCTGGGGGTTCTCCTCGATGAACTTGTAATTCTTCGGGGTGTAGGACGACTTCCACTGCTCGGGGACGCTATCCTCCGGGAAGATGGCCGTCACTGGGCAAACCGGCTCACAGGCCGCGCAGTCGATACACTCCTCGGGGTGAATGTAGAGCTGGTCCGTCCCCTCATAAAAACATTCGACCGGACAGACCTCCACGCACGCCCGGTCCTTCGTGCCGATACAAGGCTCACAGACGATGTACGTCATCCTCCTCCTCCCTTGTTCTGGTCGCGGGATAAGGAATGGCGCGAAGAGTCCATCGAATAGGTTGCTATTCTATTGACTCGGTTCCGCCATGGCAAGGGAAAACGCAAACGCGGCCTCCGCCGTATCCAGTCGAGGGACAGGGAAAATTTTTTGCCGGATGCTTCACTTTTTCCTTGACAGCCACAACATGTTGTAGCATAGTTCGTGTGCCTGTACTAAATCTTGTGGATAAAGCTGTGGAAAAGTTGTGGAGTCTATGAGAAGAGGCTGTTGATTCCGGACGAGTTTGTCACGAGGAGGAGGCTCCGGATGAAGGCGCACTCGCGACAAGTAGCGAGCGAGAAAGGGAAAGGCGCAGCATTCCTCCAGCGGTTCCCGAACCCACCGGAGAGGAAGGGAAACTGGTCGGAGTCCGCCCTTCGGGTCATGGGGGAGCGGTACCTGGCACGGCAAGGGGACAAGGTCTTAGAGACTCCCGAGGGGATGTGCTGGCGCGTCGCGGGTGAGATCGCCGCCGCGGAAGAGAAGTGGGGGAAGTCTCCAAAGGAAATCTACGACGTTGCCTGCCGCTATTACGACCTGATGATCGAAGGCGTCTTCCTCCCGAACTCCCCAACCCTCATGAACGCCGGAAAACAGAACGGCCTGCAGTACTCAGCCTGCTATGTCCTTCCGGTGGGGGACAGCATGGAGGAGATCTTCGAGGCCGTCAAGGCGGCTGCCATCATCCACAAGTCGGGAGGCGGGACCGGCTTTGCCTTCTCGCGGCTCCGGCCGATGGACGCGGTCGTCCGCTCAACGGGAGGGAAGGCCTCCGGCCCGGTCAGTTTCCTGCGGGTCTTCAACGGGGCCACCGAGGCGGTGAAGCAGGGCGGAACGCGTCGGGGCGCAAACATGGGGATCCTCCGGGTGGATCACCCCGATATCCTGGAATTCATTGAGTCGAAGCTCGATGGGGGGATCACCAACTTCAACATCTCGGTCGCCATCACGGAAAAGTTCATGAATGCGCTGCGACGGGATGCGGAGTACGAGCTGGTGACCCCGCACACGAAAGAGGTGGTCGGGAAGATCCGGGCGCGGGAGGTCTTCGACCGCATCGTCAAGGCGGCCTGGCGGACCGGAGACCCCGGCCTCTTCTTCATCGATCGCTGTAACGCGGGCCGCGCGAATCCGAGCCCGACCGTGGCGGAGGTCGAGGCCACCAATCCCTGTGGGGAACAGCCGCTCTATCCCAATGAGGCCTGCAACCTCGGCTCCCTGAACCTCGCGAAGTTCTTCAAGGCGGCGGCAGGCAACGGCAAGGGGCACATCGATTGGGACGACCTCGACCGGGTGATCCGACTGAGCGTCCGTTTTCTCGATGATGTCATCGAGGCCAACCCGTATCCGCTGCCGGAGATCGATGCCTCGGTGAAGGCGAACCGGCGCATCGGGCTCGGGGTGATGGGCTGGGCCGACCTCCTGTTCGAGCTTGGCATTCCCTACGACAGCGAGGAGGCCTTGAGCCTGGCCGAAGAGGTGATGCGGTTCATCGAGGAGAAGGGGCATGACGAGTCGGCGCGGCTCGCCGAGGAGCGGGGACCCTTCCCCAACTGGCCCCGGAGCATCTACCGGGACGAGCGCCCCCTCCGGAACTCGACGGTCACCACTATCGCTCCCACGGGGACCATCTCCATTCTCGCCAATTGCTCCTCGGGAATCGAGCCGGTCTTCGCACTGGCCTTCAGCCACATCGTGGGGGACAGGCACCTGACCTTCGTCAACCCCATCTTCGAGCGGGTGGCGAAGATCCAGGGCTTTTCCAGCGAGGAGTTGATGCGGGCCGTGACGGAGCGGGGCACGGCGCGCGGGTTGGCCGGCGTCCCCGAAGCGGTCCAGCGGGTCTTCGTCACGGCGCACGAGGTGGTGCCGGAGTGGCATGTCCGAATGCAGGCGGCCTTTCAGAAACACACCGATAACGGTGTCTCCAAGACGATCAATCTGCCGCATGCGGCCACCGAAGAGGATGTGGCCAAGGCGTATCTGCTGGCCTACGAGCTCGGGTGCATCGGGATCACCGTCTTTCGGGACGGCTGCAAGGGCGAGCAGGTGCTCCACGTCGGAACGGCGAAGAAGGAGAAGGGCAAGGACGAGCCGGCGGAGCAGGCGGGGACCGGCATCGAGCCGAGACCCGAGGTGTTGCCGGGGAAGACGTATCGGATCCAGACACCGGTCGGGACGGCCTTCATCACGGTCAACGATGACGGCAAGGGAGCCGGAGAGCCGTTCGAGGTCTTCGTGAGCGTCGGCAAGGCCGGCAGCGAAACCATGGCCCATGCCGAGGCGCTCGGACGTCTCATCTCGCTCATCCTTCGGCTCCCGCTCCCCGGCGGGATGTCCGCACGGGATCGGGTGGCCGAGATCGTGGGACAGCTCAGCGGGATCGGTGGCGGGCGCCCGTTGGGATTCGGGCGGAAGCGCGTCCTGTCGCTTCCGGATGCCTTGGCCCAGGCGCTCGCCCAGCATGTGGGAATGACGGAGGTCCGAGAAATACAACGGCCGGCGGAGGCGTTGACGAAGGTCGGCGACCTCTGTCCCGACTGCCAGCAGGCGACGCTGGTGAATGAGGAGGGGTGTCGAAAGTGCTACTCCTGCGGCTTCAGCGAATGCTAGCCCGGGTTAGCCTTGAGCCGTTCGACAGGCCTACGGCCCCGAGCTAGTCGAGGGGCAAGGTGCGCAAGCACCGCGTTGAAACATCCGAGAGCGCCACAGGCGCTCCCGGAGGCGGTACCGAGCGAAGACGCAGTCGTCGCGAACAATCCGGGCTAGGCGGGGGAGGGGGGGATGGCTGACGAGAGGGGGATGACGCTGACCGGGGAAGTCTCTCCTACGGGGGAGTGGGAAGGGCAACGACGGGCCGACCGGCTAGAGGGTGTCCTCCGACAGGCCCTGCAACGGGTCGTCCCGGCAAGAGATGTGTCCCTCCTGGTTCTTGACATGGGCAAAGGCGAATGTCTGGTGGCGCTCCGGCACCTGCAGAATCTCGTTCAGATCCGGTTCTGGCGGGAGCTAGTTGATGAGGTGCTGGCGGATCCGGACGCCGCCATTCAGCACGTCCTGGGGCGGATCGTCCTGGGGGCGCTGGCGCCGTGAGCGGCGGGAGTCGGATATGGTGCGGAAAAGATGAAGGAGGTGAGAGCGGGCCGTGGATGAGGGCTGGAGCGATGCCGAGATCCGGGTGCTGATGGAGCGAATCGCGATGCAGCGGCGGCGGGCGGAAGTCAAGGCGCTCGCGCGGCGCAGGCAACCGCGCCCGTTGGTCCCCAAGCGGGCTATATCGATGGCGGTGCGTCGGCAGGGCGGTCTGGCCGCAAAGCGGAAGCGTCTGGCCGGCTGAGCACGTCAGATTTCAGGAAGAGATCGAGAGGCGGAAGCCTCTTTTTTTGTTGTCTCGCAAGGCCAGTTCTGCTTTATTGGGTCCGAGGCCGTCGCTGAGGCTGGGCCTGGCCGGCCCGAAGGGAGGAGCGTCGCCGCGTCGGCGGCCCGGGAGGATGCTCGGCATCATGATCCTGCGAGCGGGGGTGGCGGTTTTCCTGAGCCTGATGGCGGTCAGCACGCCGGCGGCAGTCGAGCCGCCCGTTCGGCCAGAGGTTCCCAGCGCCGTGGTACGGGCCTACCTGTCTGCGCTCCTCGACGGCAATTATGCGGATACCTACGACTACCTCTCCTCGCGGCAGCGGAACGGCATGTCGCGGAGAGATTGGGTGGATCACCTCAGGCGCCGGGACATCAAGCCCCGGTCCGAGGTTCTCTTCCTGCGCGTCGATCCCGCCATCGTCCGGGGAGAGGAAGCGACGGTCGTGATCAGCCTGCACCTCAAGACCCCGGAGGGGAAGAAGGTGAGCCGGGAGACGTATGACCTCGTCCGCGAAGAGGGGCAGTGGCGAATCGACGGGATTAAGGTCTTCGACGTCCCGGCCGAGCAGTAGCTGACGCATTGTCCCCCTGCACCCGGTTCGATTCTCCTGTGTGGACAGTCTGCCCGCCGCACCGCCGCCGGCCGTCCAGGACCTTCATCCGGGAATGGCCCAGAGACGCACCGCGAGGGAGGACGTATGGGGATCAAGGCGGATAGTTGGATCCGACGGATGGCCCTCGAACACAAAATGATCGAGCCTTTCGTGGACTCCCAGGTCCGGGACGGGGTGATCTCCTACGGCCTCTCGTCGTACGGCTACGACATCCGGGTCGCCGATGCGTTCAAGATCTTCACCAACATCAACGCGACCATCGTCGATCCCAAGAACTTCAGTCGGCAGTCCTTCGTCGACTTCGAGGGCGCGGTCTGCATCATCCCCCCGAATTCCTTCGCCCTGGCCCGGACCGTCGAGCACTTTCGCATCCCCAGAAACGTCCTGACCATTTGTCTGGGCAAGTCCACCTATGCGCGATGCGGTATCATCGTCAACGTGACACCCTTCGAGCCCGAGTGGGAAGGGCACGCCACCCTCGAGATATCGAACACCACACCCCTGCCGGCCCGGATCTACGCGGGAGAGGGCATCGCCCAGGTGATCTTCTTCGAGGCGGACGAAGTCTGCGAGCGGTCCTACGCGGACAAGCAGGGGAAATATCAAGGCCAGCAGGAGATCACGCTGCCGCGCATCTAGCGCCGCACGTGCGTGCGGGCTCGTGGCTGGTGACGAATGGTTGGTGACCGGTGACTGGCAGCAGGTGCAGGGATGAGGGTTCAGGGCCGGTCCTGACTGCCGACGGCTAACAGCTGACTCCTAGGAGGCGAACGAGACATGCCGGTCCCTCGCAAAACCGAGATCCACAGGCGGCGGGTCCGTCGGCTGAAACTCGCCAGGCTGCGCAGGCGGTATGTGCGGGCCAAGAGCGAAGAGGAAAAGGCGCGGATCTGGCAAAAAGTGGTCAAGATCAATCCGGCGCTGACGCTCGAAGAGTTTCTTGCGCCCACCCGCCCGCGGGCCGAAGCCGCCGGGGCCCCAGGGCCGGGCGTGACGGCGGCTCCGCGGACGGGCAGCCCGCCCGGCACGGCCGATCGGCAGCGGAAAGAGCCTTGACCGGACCTTGGGCTTGAGCTACCGTATGGCACGGTGTATCCCTCGCGCGGGGGCGGTTAGCTCAGTCGGTAGAGCGCTGTCTTCACACGGCAGAGGTCACTGGTTCGATCCCAGTACCGCCCACCATTCGACGCGCGGGGAAAGCTTTTTGGCGAGAGCTTTCCCCGCTTGCTCATGGCAGGTCATCTGCGGCTGGAGAGCTGTGTCTCGCGCGTCGAATGGTGCCCTGAGCGAGCCACCGAAGTGCCTCAAGCCTGCCGAGGAGAGAGAGCGAGTCGAAGGGCTCTGTTCGTTGGGGTCGCTGCAAGACCGCCGTGTTCCCGCCAGAGCCGTTGACACTCACCGTCCAGTGTGATACAAAGAATAGGTCCCAAGAGGTCGCGCGACACGCAGGATCGTTCTCGTGTGATCGAACCGCTCCGGCGGCGACCGCGGGTGATCCCCGGTTCACCGCCGGAGAGAGGAGACGGGGAAGGCCTGAGAGTGCGGCGGTCACTTGGGGCGTATTCTTTTTCTATTGCCTCAGGGAGGGCACGCTGGCGGGGATGGGCCCGGCGGGCGCTGCCGAGTCGGACGTGGACCCAGGCGAGAGGGGAAGTGGTGCGGTGAACTGGCAGGATCCACAAGTGCAGGCCAGCCGGCCCTCGCTCAGGCGGTATTTTGTCACCGGCCTGATCATTGTCCTGCCGACCCTGCTGACCCTTTACATCGTCTGGATGCTCTTCAGCCTGGTGGGGGGACTCCTGTCTCCGTTCCTCGGGGTCCTCCTCCGCGACGTCGTGGCCACGAATTTGGCGGCGCCGCTGACGACCCTGTTAAGCGTCCTCGTCACCGCCAGCCTGATCTACCTCGTGGGAATGACCGGGACCCTCTTCAGTCAGCGGATCTTCCAATGGGCCGAGACCCTCTTCGCGCGCATCCCCGTGGTCCGGGGAATTTACACGTCTGTCCGGCAACTCACCGACCTGTTCGCGGTGAAGGATGCCTCGTTCAAGAAGGTGGCCCTGGTGGAGTTTCCCCGCGAGGGGATCTACAGCCTCTGCTTCATTACCAGCCGCCGGCGGTTTGATATTCCGGGTCGACCCGGTCGCGCCGTCTCTGTCCTCATCCCCACCGCACCGGTCCCCACCGCCGGGTTCTTCCTGCTGGTGCCCGAGGAAGAGATCATCCCCGTCGACATCTCTGTGGATGAAGCGATGAAGATGATCATCTCGGGTGGCGCGATCACTCCTTTGGATCGAGCGCCTCTCGCTCAGGTCGCCGCGGACCTCACCCGCGAACAGATCAACCGCTGAACCGGACCGTCAGGATATCGCCGTCCTGCACCCGGTACTCCTTCCCTTCGAGCCGCACACGTCCCTCCTTTCGCGCCCCCGCCACGGATCCGGCTGCCTCGAGGTCGGCGAGGGCGATGACTTCGGCCTTGATGAAGCCCTTGGCCATGTCGGTATGGATCACCGCGGCCGCCTCGAGCGCGGTGGCGCCCTCCGAAACCGCCCACGCCCGCAGTTCCTCCCCCACCACGGTAAAGAACGTCATGAGGTCCACAAGGTCGAGGCAGCGGCGCAGGATCTGGGGGGCCTCGGGTGTCTCGAGGCCGAGGGCGCGGGCGAACTCCTGCCGCTCATCCTCCGGCAGTTGACGCAGTTCCCACTCGGTCTTCGCCGCAACGCGGCCCCAGCCGGTCCGGGGCAGCGTCGGACGCTCTTCGATCTGCCGCCAGATCGGGTCTGCTTTTCCGATCTGCTCCTCGCCGATATTGAGGAGCAGGAGGAGGGGTTTGAGCGTGAGGAGGGCGTATCCCCGCAGGCCCTTCTCCTCGGCATCCGTCAACGCCTTGTCCCTGAGGCTCTCTTCCTTCACCAGCCACGCCCGGCATCGCTCGAGCAAAGCGAGATCGTCGCGTCCCTCCCCCCTGCGCCCCTTGCGGATCTCGTCGGCGATTCGCTCGATCCGCTTCTCCACGACGCCGAGATCGGCAAGCAGGAACGCGGTGTCGAGGAGGGCCACGTCCCGCAATGGGTCGATGCTCCCTTCCTCGTGAGGCACGCGCACATCCTCGAAGTGTCGGATCACGTGCAGGATCAGGTCGACCTGGCGGAGTTCGGCCACGAGCGGCCCTTCCACCTCGCCCCCCTTCCCCGCTCGACCAAGGGCGGGAAAATCCATGATCTCGAGAGCGATTGGAGTGACCTTCTTGGGGCGGAGGAGTGTGGCAAGGCGGTTCAGGCGGGCGTCGGCGACCTTGGCGATGCCGCTCGCCGGCCCCGGCCCCTTCGGCGGCGCGGGGTCGTGGCCTGTGAGCAACCGGAAGAGAGTGCTCTTTCCTGCGCGCGGCAGTCCGATGATACCGATCCGCATAGCGGTCTCCTCGTCGGCGTCCATTCGTATCACTCACTCTCGGCAGCTGTCAAACGATGACTGCCCGCCGCCAGGTTCATAGGGTCATCGGGTTTGTTGAGTTCTTTGGGTTCCTGGGGTTCATTGGGTTTATTGCTTGGGATCTCGGCCTTCTGCTTCGTGGATAACCATCCAGAACCCAACAAACCCAACGAACCCAACAAACCAACACCACTTGCAAAACAGATAGGGTATGCTAAGGTGATGCGCCGGAGGAGGGGAGAGTGAAGGCCTACCTGGATATCGAAACTTCTTTCGGCGGGGAGATCACGGTCATCGGTCTGTACGCCCCGGATCGAGGGCTGGTGCAGCTGGTGGGAGGCGGTATCTCCGAGTGCACCGTGTGGCAGGCCCTGGAAGGGATTCAGGTGATCTGTACGTACAACGGAAGCCGGTTCGATCTACCCGTGATTCGCCGCCGCCTGGGCCTCGATCTGTGCGCTGCGTTTACCTCCCATGATCTGATGTACGACTGCTGGCGGCGGCGGCTGTATGGCGGCCTCAAGCGGGTCGAAGAGCGGCTCGGCATCCCGCGCCGGACGCGCGGCATTGATGGGGTGGAAGCCATGCGCCTGTGGCACCGGTACGAGACGTCGAGAGACCGCGAGGCGCTCGCAACGCTCCTCGAGTATAACCGGGAGGACGTCCTGAACTTGGAGTGCCTGGATCGGATGCTCCGCGGGAGCGTCGCGTGCGCATAGCATTCGCAACATTGGGTTGCCGACTGAACCAGTTCGAGACGGATACGATGGCCGAGCAGACGCGGGCCGCCGGCTTCGCGCTGGTGCCCTTCACGGAAGCCGCCGAGGTGTATGTGATCAACACCTGCACGGTGACCGAGCGCGCCGATGCCGATTCCCGGCGCCTCATCCGGCAGGCGGTTCGCCGCAACCCCCTGGCATTCGTGGTGGTGACGGGGTGTTATGCCCAGGCTGCGCCGGAGCGGGTCGCGGCTATCGAGGGGGTGGACCTCGTTCTGGGTAATGCCGAGAAGATGGAGGTCATGCGTCATCTGCGGGCCGTGGGGTGGGACCCGCAGGACGTGGAGGGGGACGCCGACGGTGCGGTCGGTGAACGCCGCGCCGGCCTGATGGCTGCTCACCCCTTTCGGGGTGGCACCAACGGGGGGCGGGAAGAGAACGCCGGCCGCATCCGAGTCGGCGGCATCGGCGCCCTGCGTGCCTTTCAGGTCGCGCCGGCACCCGAGCGGCCGGAGCGCACCCGGCCGTTCCTCAAGATTCAGGACGGGTGCGACTTCGCCTGTACCTTTTGCATCATCCCGGCGGTCCGGGGCCCCAGTCGGAGTCTCCCTCCCAATCGGGTAGTGGCGGAAGGGCAGCGCCTGGCCGCCGCAGGCCACCCCGAGGTGGTGCTCACCGGGATCAACATGGGCACGTACGGGTGGGACCTCACGCCGCGGAGCTCGCTGTCGGCGGTGCTTCGACGCCTGGTGGAAGAGACGACGATCCCCCGGATCCGGCTGAGTTCCCTGCATCCCCATGAGGTCACGCCGGAAATGATCGGACTCTTCGGTGCCTCGTCGCGCCTCTGCCGCAATGTCCACCTGGCGCTGCAGAGCGGCGACGACGCGGTCCTTCGTCGGATGGCGCGTAGCTACCGTTCCCGACACTTCCGGGAGGTGGTGGCGCGCCTGTATGCGACGGTGCCGGGGATGGCCATCGGCGTCGATGTCATCGTGGGCTTCCCGGGCGAGACCGATGCGGCCTTCGACAATACCCGGCGCCTGCTGGAGGAGCTGCCCGTCAGCTACTTCCACGTCTTCACGTATTCCTGCCGCTCGGGCACGAAGGCGGCCGGAATGCTCGACCAGATCCCGCCCGAGATGAAGGCGCGCCGCAACCGGGTCCTGCGCGAGCTCGGCGAACAGAAATTTCTCGCCTTCAAACGCAGCGTCGTTGGGCAGACCCTTCCGGTCGTGGCGCTTGACGAGGGGGATGGAGAGAGCGGCCTCCTTCACGGGGTGAGCGACAATTATCTCAGCGTCCTGTTTGCGGGGGCGGATGCGTGGAAAGGCCGGCTCGTACAGGTGCGGGTCGAGGGGATGGATCCACGCGGCATGCTGCGCGGTCGCGTGCCGGGCGTCGGGCCTCTCGTGGGCGCCGCGTCGGGGCCTGCGCTTCCCCCGGCGGGAGGGGAATGACGTGGGGGAGCCCGTGATTGGCATCATCGGCGGCAGCGGGCTGTACGAGATGGAGGGCCTGACCCATCTCCGGGAGGAGCGGGTACCGACCCCCTTTGGCGACCCCTCCGACGCGTACATGCTCGGTCGACTGGAGGGGCGCCCGGTCGCCTTCCTGGCGCGCCACGGCCGGGGGCATCGGCTCCTTCCCTCGGAACTCAACTTTCGGGCGAACATTTATGGGTTCAAGACGTTGGGGGTCCAGTGGATCATCTCGGCCTCGGCGGTGGGGAGCATGCGGGAAGCGATCCGCCCCGCGGACATCGTCATCCCCGACCAGTTCTTTGACCGGACGAAAGCGCGGGCGAGCACCTTCTTCGGGGACGGGCTCGTCGCCCACGTGAGTTTTGCCGATCCGGTCTGTCCGCAGTTGAGCGATCACCTCTCCCGCGCCGGCCGCGAGGCCGGGGCCACCGTCCACCGAGGGGGGACCTATCTGTGCATCGAGGGCCCCCAGTTCTCGACGCGGGCCGAGTCCCGGATCTACCGGGGCTGGGGGGTCGACGTCATCGGGATGACCAATCTGCAGGAAGCCAAGCTCAGCCGCGAGGCGGAGATCTGCTACGCCACCATGGCGCTGGTGACCGATTATGACGTCTGGCACGAAACGGAAGGGGACGTGAGCGTCGAAAAGGTGGTGGCCATCCTGCACAAGAACGTGGCGACGGCCAAGGCCATCATCAGGCGCGTCCTTCCCATGATCCAAGGAGACCGGTCGTGCGTCTGCGCGCACGCCCTGAAGGACGCCATCATCACGGCTCCGGAAGCCATCGCGGAAGCCGCGAAGCAGAGACTCTGGCCCCTGGTCGGCAAGTACCTGGGAGGGCATCGCCCGTAGCGGATCGCGGACCGGCCATGCAGATTCTCGTCGTCGGCTCGGTGGCCCTGGACACCGTCAGGACCCCCTTCGGCGAGGCGCGGGAAGTCCTCGGAGGCTCGGCGACCTACTTTGCGTCGAGCGCGAGCTATTTCGCCCCCGTCAGCGTGGTGGCCGTCGTCGGCGAGGACTTCCCCATGGAGGAGCTGGAATTCCTGAAGAGGCGGGATGTCGATCTCGCCGGCATCGATCGGCGGCCCGGCCGCACCTTCCGGTGGCGAGGGGAGTACGGCTACGACCTCAATGAGGCCAGAACCCTGGAGACCCAGCTGAACGTCTTCGCCGAGTTCCATCCGCAGCTCCCTGAAGGCTACCGGGCGCACGACGTGGTGTTTCTGGGGAACATCGATCCCGACCTGCAGCGGGAGGTCCTGACGCAGGTGCGCGCCCCTCAGCTCGTCGCGGCCGACACGATGAACTTTTGGATTCAGGGAAAGCCCGAGTCGCTCAGGCAGACCCTGAAGCACGTCCAGATCCTCATCATCAATGACGCCGAAGCCCGGATGCTGGCCCAGGAGCCGAACCTGGTGCGGGCGGCCAAGACGATTCTGCGCTGGGGCCCGCGCTCGCTCGTCATCAAACGCGGCGAGTACGGCGCGCTGAGCTTCGCCGACGGCGGCTGGTTCGCCGCCCCCGCGCTTCCCCTGGAGCAGGTCTATGACCCGACCGGGGCGGGCGACGCCTTTGCCGGAGGCTTCCTCGGTTTTCTTGCCAGCACGCGGAATTTTGATGAGGCGAATCTCCGGCAGGCCGTCATCATGGGCTCGGTCATGGCCTCCTTCACCGTGGAGGCGTTCTCGCTCGATCGGTTGCGCCATCTCAGCTACTCCGAGATCGAGGACCGGTACCGCCAGTTCAAGCACCTGGCCCACTTCGAGGACCTCTAGTCGGGAGGACTGAGTGCTGAGGACTGAGGACTGAGCGCCGACGACCGACGACAGCAGGTTCATTGGGTTTCTCGGGTTCATTGAGTTCGTTGAGTTGGTCAAACCCAACAAACCCAATAGACCCAACAAACCCCATAAACCCAACACCCGGAACCCAACACCCGATCAGTGGCACGCCGATTGCTCGTTCGGCGTATGGCTCTGACCTCTGGTCTCCCATGGGCACGAGGGGACTTCAGGAGTGCGTGAATCGCGCGCTGACATGGCCGCCGGGGATGTGGCATCGAGACTTCCGATCGGATCCCCGGACCGAACGGCCCACTTCGCCTGTGGCACGTTGGGCATCGCCCTGGGCGTTCTGATTGCTGCGATCCCCCTGGTCTATTCCGTTCTCGCTCCCACGACGCTCAAGTGGGCCATTCTCGGGGTCTTCGCGCCAGTCGCGACCTTCCTCTGGCTGTGGGGAGGGTGTGGTCGGCCCTTCCGCCCCCTGCCAAAGCTGGCCGCGCCCCTGCTCGCCCTTTTGCTCGTCTCCGGAGTGTCACTGTTCCAGGCGATCAACCTGGAATACGGCCTTCAGCGGATCGCCTTTCTGCTCTTCCTGTTTCTGCTCTACCTCACCGTTGCCTATGCCATTTCCCCGGATCGTCAGGAAACGCTCAGCCGGTACTTTCTCGTGACCCTCCTCGTGGTGAGCAGCCTCTCTTTCTTGAGCTGCACCATCGGGCTTCCCTCGATGTCCGGCGGCCCGATGGAGATATTCTCCCGACTCTTCGGCAATACAAACTATGGAGCGGCCTACCTCCTCACGGTCATGCCCATGGGCTTGGCCCTCTATCTCGCCGCGTCCCAGAGAGCGGAGAAGGGCGTCTACGGGACGGCGCTCTTCCTCTCTCTGGTGCTCCTCATGCATTCGATGGTGCGAGGGGCATGGATCAGCATTTGGATCGGCCTATGGATCCTGGTCCGGGTATATTTCCACGCGGAGCGGCGACCAGGCACCTTCTGGACCGCCCCCCGCCGGCCGCAGGTCGCTCCACTGGTCCTCCTCGGGTCGGCCATCCTGGTCGCCGTCGTGCTCTGGCCCCTGTGTCTGCCCGGCCACGTCTCCTTCGGCGAGCGGGTCACGAGCACCTTTGATCCCGGAGCAGACAGCCTTCAGGTGCGTTGGGCCTTTTGGGAGGGGACGCTCCGGTTGATCCGCGATCACATCTGGACCGGGGTCGGGGTCGGCAATTTCGCCCTGGCATTCGTCCCGTATCGATCTCGGTTCATCTACCGGAACCCCGGTGTGCAGGTCGAGCATCCCCACAATGAATATCTCAACCTGTGGGCGGAGCTCGGGCCTCTCGGCCTGCTGGTCGGCCTCTGGCTTCTGCTCAGGGTGGTCCGACTGGGCCGGCATCTCGCCGGGCGCGCTGACGTGAGGAGACACGTCCTCGCAGGGGTCCTGGGCGGGCTGGCCGCCGCCGCGGCCTATGGCAATTTCTTTTACGTCGCGTATGTCCCCGAGTCGGCCGTGAATATCGCCGTCCTCCTCGGGATGCTCGACGGGATGGATCGCGACGCCGGCCAGGGGCACCGAGGAACGCCGCTCCGCCTGAGCATTCTTCTTCCCGGACTCCTGGTGATGGGCCTCCTCTGGTATCAGTATTTCCTGCGCCCGCTGGCAGGGGAGGCTGAGTTTTTTCTCGCCCAGAGGGAGCTCCGAGACCAGCGGCCGGAGGCGGCGCTGAGCCGGCTCGAGCGCAGCCTCGCATGGAACCCGCAATACTACTTGGCCCGGTATCGGCGGGCGCAGATCTTTACGGTGATGGGCAGACACCGGGAGGCGATCCAGGAGGCGCAGGACATATTGCGGGTCCACCCGAAGTCGGAGATTGCGTACTGGGCCATGGGCAGCGCCTATCTCAAGCTGGGGGAGAAGCCCAGGGCCAAAGAGCTGTTCTTGCAGGCCTTGGCGATCAATCCGGATTTCCCCCACGCCCTCCACAATCTCGGGATCCTCGCCGCGGAGGAGGGCCGGATCGCCAAGGCCGAGGCGCTGTTCCTCCGGGCCAAGGAGGTGCTGGGCCGCCGCGATGCAAAGCCCTATACCAACCTGGGAATCCTCTACGAGAGGGCCGGCCGCACGAGAGAGGCGCTGCAGATGTACGAGACCGCCGCCGCCATTCAACCCAAGTCCGGCGCGCACTGGTACAGCGTGGCCCGGTTGAAAGCCCTGACTGGCGATCCCGGCGGGGCCCATGCGGCGCTCGCCAGGGCGATAGAACTGGATGCAGCGTTGCGGGCGCAGGCGGCCAAGGACCCGGCCTTCGGGGCGTTGCGCCAGGCTCATTGAGTTCATAGGGTTTTTTGGGTTTATAGAGTTCATTGAGTCCAACCCAATAAACTCAACAGACGCAACAAACTCAATAACAGGTTCATGGGGTTCATAGAGTTCATAGGGTTCATTGGGTTGATTGAGGTCGTCAAACCCAACAAACCCAACAGACCCAACAAACCCACCCGTTTTGTCTGAGCAAAACAGTGGGGTATAATGAAAGATCGACTTCGCGGGGAGGAACCGGATGGGGACGGACGCCATCATCATTCGCGGCGCGCGGGAGCACAACCTCAAGTCGATCGATATCGAGATCCCCCGCGGAAAGCTCGTGGTCATCACCGGGGTCTCCGGGTCCGGGAAGTCGTCCCTGGCCTTTGATACGATCTACGCCGAGGGCCAGCGACGGTACGTCGAGTCGCTCTCGGCCTACGCCCGGCAGTTCCTCGAGCAGATGGACAAGCCGGATGTGGACGTGATCGAGGGACTCTCGCCCGCCATCTCCATCGAGCAGAAGACCACCAGCAAGAATCCCCGCTCGACCGTGGCGACCGTGACCGAAATCTACGACTATCTCCGGCTCCTGTTCGCCCGGGTGGGCAAGCCGACCTGCTATCGGTGCGGCAAGGCCATCACCTCGCAGACGGTCCAGCAGATCGTGGACCAGGTGCTCGCCCTGCCGGAGGGGACGCGGTTCCAGTTGCTGGCCCCGGTGGTGCGGGGGCGCAAGGGGGAGTACCGCCACATCTTCGGGCAGATGCGCCGCGAAGGATACGCCCGGGCGCGGGTGGATGGGCGGGTGCGCGATCTCGACGACGAGATCACCCTCGATAAGCAGAAGAAGCACACCATCGAGGTGGTCGTCGATCGGCTCGTCCTGAAGCCGGACATCCGCCGCCGGCTGACCGATTCCCTGGAAGCCGCGCTCAAGCTGAGCGAGGGGATCGTCACCGTCAACGTCCTGGGGGAGCCGGAGCAGGACACCACCTTTTCCGAGCGGCTCGCCTGCATCGCCTGCGGCGTGAGCTATCCCGAGATCAGCCCCCGCGTCTTCTCCTTCAACAACCCGCACGGCGCCTGCCCGGCGTGCGGCGGCCTCGGGACGGCGCTGGATGCCCGCATCGATCGGGATTTGGATCCGGAGTTCTTCGGCGCGACGCTCCACTCGCTCGACCGCCGCTACAAGTTCACCGAGTCCGCGCGGGTGCGGGAACAGATCGAGACGGCCGTGGATCGGCTCTCGACGCTGCGCCCGTGCCCGGCGTGCCACGGGGCGCGGCTCAGGCCCGAGTCGCTGGCGATCAAGGTCGCCGGCCTCAGCGTCGCCGAGGTGACCCGGTTTTCGGTGAAGGACGCCGGGAAGTTCTTCGCCGATCTCCGGCTGAGCGACAAGGACCAGGAGATTGCCCGCCGCATCATGAAGGAGATCCGCGAGCGGCTGGGCTTCCTCGTCAACGTCGGCCTGGACTACCTGACGCTCGACCGGACGGCCGCCACGCTGGCGGGGGGCGAGGCGCAGCGGATTCGCCTGGCCACCCAGATCGGCTCGAGTCTCGTGGGGGTCCTGTATATCCTGGACGAGCCGAGCATCGGCCTGCACCAGCGCGATCACATCCGCCTGCTGAGCACGCTGAAGCGGCTGCGCGATCTGGGGAATACCGTCATCGTGGTCGAGCATGACGAAGAGACGATCCGGAACGCCGATTTCGTCATCGACCTCGGGCCGGGGGCCGGCGTCTCGGGGGGGCGGGTGGTCGCCTGCGGCACGCCCCGTGACATCATGGCCTGCACGGCCTCCCTGACCGGGCGCTATCTGACGCGGGAGCTGGAGATCCCGGTGCCGCGAGTGCGCCGGCCGCCGCCGGGGCTCTACCTGACCATCACGGGAGCGCGGGAGCACAACTTGAAGGGGATCGAGGTCGAAATCCCCTTCGGCCTCTTCACCTGTGTCACGGGCGTGTCGGGGTCCGGGAAGAGCACGCTGGTCACCGACATCCTCAAGCGGGCCCTGTGCGCGCGCCTGTACGGCGCCCGTGAACGCCCGGGGGCGCACGACAAGATTCTCGGGATCGAACGCATCGACAAGGTGATCGACATCGATCAATCCCCCATCGGCCGGACCCCGCGGTCGAATCCGGCGACGTATACCGGCGTCTTCAGCCTGATCCGGGATCTCTTTGCGCTGACCCCCGAGGCCCGGGTTCGCGGCTACCGCCCGGGACGCTTCAGCTTCAACGTCAAGGGGGGCCGGTGCGAGGCGTGCGAAGGGGACGGCATCATCCGGATCGAGATGCACTTCCTGCCGGATATCTACGTCACCTGCGACGTCTGCCGCGGCGCGCGGTACAACCGGGAGACCCTCGAGATTCTGTTCAAGGGGAAGACAATCGCCCAGGTGCTGGGTATGACGGTGCAGGAAGCCCTCGACTTTTTCGCCAATGTCCCCCGCGTCAAGATCAAGTTGCAGACGCTCGCGGACGTGGGCCTGGGGTACATCACGTTGGGACAGTCCGCCACGACCCTGTCGGGGGGCGAGGCGCAGCGGGTGAAGCTTTCCCGGGAACTGTCACGGCGAGGCACGGGGCGGACGCTCTACCTGCTCGACGAGCCGACGACGGGGCTGCATTTCCACGACATCCGGCACCTCCTGGACGTCCTGCATCGCCTGGCGGATGCGGGCAACACCGTCGTGGTCATCGAGCACAATCTCGAGGTGATCAAGACGGCCGACTGGATCATCGACCTGGGGCCGGAAGGGGGGGACGAGGGAGGGGCGGTCGTGGCCTCGGGGACCCCGGAAGAGGTCGCCGTGGTCGAGCGCTCGTACACCGGCCAGTTCCTCCGCCGGGTCCTTGCTCGCTCTCGCCGCGCAAAAAAATAAGCGGGGGGAACGCTCCCCCCGCTTATTTTTCTACACCGATCGCGAGGCTACAGCCGGCTCACCCTGCAGTCGTCATTGGCACCGGTCCAGGCATCGCCTGCGAGGCAGGTGGTGTCGATCGCGCCGTCGATAACCGGCGGCTGGACTGGCGCTACGGCGCTTCCCTGGCTCACCAGCCACCACCGGAACCCCTCCCCTGCCGGGATGTTGTACGGGCCACTCGGTGGGTAGTTCGGGCTGGACGCGAGCTCGTTTTCCAGGTCGGTTATGTCGCCGGCGACAAACGTAGCGCCAGCCGCCGTGCCGTCGGTAATGGCGTTATCGTACGTGCCCAGGTTGAGGACCTTGTCGGCGAAGTCGAGGCTGACGGCCGCCCGGCCCGCATCCAGGGTTGCCTGGGCAGAGGCACGAAGGGCCTGATCCCGCAGGTCCACGTACCGCGGGACGGCGATCGCGGCCAGCATGCCGATCAGGATGATAATGATCACCAGCTCGATCAGGGTAAAGCCTTTGTTGCTCTTCAGAATCCGCAGCATTGCCTCTTTCCTCCTTTTTGTGTGATGGGTGTCTTGTTTTCGATCACCCGTGTTTTGCTCTTATAGGGTAGTTTGCAAGAGCCAGACCATTTTCTACTTTCCCTTTGTTTTCAATGAGTTATCATACTTCACCTCATCGACGCTTGACCAACCGGACCATATCCCACAGGGGGAGGAAGACGGAAAGGGCCAGCAGGAGCACGAGACCCGCGACCGTGGCCAGG
>Ga0214471_10000704_pt1 | contig 27515 bp, 25 predicted proteins | sample RVTome_5_FD_207665 | JGI IMG/M metagenome (GOLD analysis project Ga0214471, IMG submission 207665) | Soil microbial communities from uranium-contaminated site in the Upper Colorado River Basin, Wyoming, United States - RVT142D155 | ecosystem: Environmental > Terrestrial > Soil > Contaminated >... | reverse complement strand
CGCGCCGCACGGCGAGCAGGCGCAGCTCGCACAGCGAGCGATGCGGCGGCAGGTAGTCGTCGAGACGCTCCAGCTTCTGGTCGAGGGAGAAGGGCCGCCGCGCCCGCAAGGCGAGCATGCCGATCACCCCGCCGTCGCCCGAGAGCGCGATGGCGTACTCGTTCTCGGGGTCGAAGCGATCGACGAGGCGCCGCTCGGGGTTCGGCGCGTGCTGCGGGATTTCCTCGACGAAGGTCTCGTAGTTGAGCCGGTGCACCTGCTCGCGCTCGGCGGGCGTTTCGGCCAACTTGATGCGGTAGCGATTCACGGTCCCCCCGCTCCACGCGCCGCGCTCCCGGCCTTCTCCGCTGGCGGTACCGGCGCGACGTAACCGATCACCAGCAGCAGCGCGCCACCGACCAGCAACCCGACGAACCACATGGCCTCTCCCCTTTGCTAGCGCCACCCTCCGCGCAATTCATGCACGTTGTTCTGCAGCGCCTCCGGCGTCGCTACTGGCGACTGACGGCCGTTCGTTGTTGCTTGTCACTCTTTTTTCCATGCCCGAAATTCGGGCAACCTGAGCCGATAGCGGGCAATGTTGCCCTCGTGCAGGTGATGGAGATCGTTGAACGCCATCGCCAGGAATTCGCTCAGGTCGTCGAGTTTCACGAGCGGGATGGCGAGCTCGCGGATTAGCCGGGTATTGATCGGCTTTGCGCCGCGCACGACCTCGCTCACGACGTGGATCAGGGCTTCGCGATTGCGCAGGCGCAGCGGGTCGGGTTCGGGGAGCGATTCCTTGATCGCAACGTAACGCTGACACGAGCGTTCGTAAGCCCACACGAATGCATCCCGCAGCAATTCGACGCGGTTGAGTTCGTACACGCCGAGAGTTCCGTCCACGTACGCTTGCTCGGGCACGTCCACGAAGGACAGCGGCGAGAGGTTGTGTTTGATGAGCGGGATGTTGGCGCCAAGCCGGGACACGCGCTTGTTGACGTCGAGGAACGGCTGCAGGTACGGGATCTGCACCATGAGGAAGAATGCCTGCTCGAACGGATCGCGTATGGCGTTCGTCTTGTCGAGAATGAGGCGAAAGTATTCTTCGATCTGCTGGGGAACCGCCAGTGGCAGAAAGACGCTGCCGCCGATCTCGATAGTCGTGGTGCGCAGGCGGCCCGACGCATCAGGATCCGGCAGCAGATTTTCCGACAGCAGGGCGTGCAGGTTGAAAAAAGTGAAAGTGTTGAAGCCGATTTCCTCGGCGTGTGCGACGAGCATCTCGATCGCGGCCTTGTGGTTGAGGATCATCTGAGCTTCGCGCCGATCCTTGCCCTCCGCGGCGTGTCCGAACTCGATGAGGTTCTGGGTTTCCAGGCGGGTGTAAGTGTTGCCCTCGAGCCGGCTCGAAGCCCATGACAGGTCGATCATCAGCCGGTTCAGGACATCGCGGGCGTACGTGCCGGCTGTGCGGTCCATCGCGAGCGAGCGGCCCAACGCATGTAGATGGCTGCGCACCGAGTCGGGAAGGTACGCGGAGCTGTTGGGCTCATAGCCTTCGACGAACGCGCGGTTGTAGCCGACGGGTTTGCGCTGCGAGATCGGGCGCCGCACGAGGTCTTTGACCTCCGCCCCCTGGGGCGATAACGGGATGTAGGTTTCGCCCTTCGCGACGAGTTGGACTGCTGGAAGGACGGCACGAAGCTCGCCGGTGATCGGCGCAAGCAGATAACGAGTGGCTCTGCCCTCGCCTTCTTTGAGCACGCGCTTGGCTTTGATGAGCTCGCCGAGCCGGCGCTGAAACGTCCGGCGGCCCAGTTTCAGTCCGGCCGCCCTGGAGGCCCGTTCGAGATCGGCACTGCCGAGACCCGCTTTGTGACGCCCCAGGAGAGCAGCAAGCTGATCAAGCTCCTGTTTAGGAACACGTTTTGGCATTTATATGTCGCGATTCCAAGCTTTCTCGACAGTATAGGTATTTATTTGTCGCAAAAGCAAGTTTTAATGTCGCAATATCGCTTTCACGACAGCAAAAACCGCGCGGAAGCAAAGTCCACGTTTGATGCCGGGGGCCGAGTGCCTGGAGCTCCTGTGCCACCACATCCTCGATCGCTACGAGCATCTGGTGCGCTACGTCGGCTGGTATGCCAACCGAGCGCGAGGAGAACGGGCGAAGGCCGGCGAGGACCAGGATGCGCCGAGCCCCTGCGCGGCGCCCACCGAACCGGTGAGCGAATTCGTCGCGCGTGCCAAGGGCGCGTCGGCGCGGCTCATTCGTCGCGCGGCGTATCCTCGAGCACCTCTATCCGATCATGCTCGCCTGGCTCGCCACGCGCTACGGCGGCTGGGACGCGACGCTCTGGGCGATGCTCGCGCTCGCTGCGGGGGGTGCGGCCTCGCCCTCGGACGGATCGAGGGACGGCTCGCGCCGGCGGGCTAGAATCCACCTTTCGGCGGGGGCAGCCATGCGACAAATCCACATCTGCGAAGTCGGCCCGCGCGACGGGCTGCAGAACGCCAAGCATCTGATGCCCACCGAGGCGAAGAAGGCCTGGATCAGCGCGCTCGCCGCGGCCGGGCTGGCAGAGATCGAAGTGGGCTCGTTCGTGCCGCCCAAGCTCATTCCCGCCATGGCCGACACCGCCGAGATCGTGCGCCACGCGCTTGCCATCCCCGGCATCAAGGTGGTGGCGCTCGCGCCCAACGTGAAGGGCTTCGAGCGTGCGCGCGACGCGGGCGCGCACAAGATCACCTTCCCGGTGTCGGCCTCGCACCAGCACAGCGTGTCCAACGTGCGAATGACGCCCGACCAGATGGTCGAGGAAGTGCGCAAGGCCGCGCAGAGGCGCGAAGGCAAAGGCCCCGAGATCGAGGGCGCCGTCTCCACCGCCTTCGGCTGCACGATGCAGGGCCATGTCCCGGAGGACGAGGTGGTGCGCATCGCGGTGAAGCTTGCCGAATTCTGCGACGGCGTGGCGCTCGCCGACACCGTCGGCTACGCCAACCCGGCGCAGGTGAAAAGGGTCTTTCGGCGCGTGAAGCGGGAAATCGGCGACAAGCTTGAAGGCGCGCACTTCCACGATACGCGTGGTCTCGGCCTCGCGAACGCGCTCGCCGCCTACGAGGAGGGCGTGCGCTACTTCGACAGCTCGATGGGCGGGCTGGGCGGCTGCCCGTTCGCGCCCGGCGCGAGCGGCAACGTGATCACCGAGGACCTGGTGTTCATGTTCGAGAGCATGGGACTCGACACCGGCATCGACTTCGACAAGCTGCTGGCGGCGCGCGAGGTACTGATGAAGGGCCTGCCCGAGGAGCCGATCTACGGCCACACGCCGATGGCCGGATTGCCAAAGGGCTTTCGCCAGGCCGCTTGATGACGCATCTGCCGCTCGAGGGCGTTCGCGTCGTCGAGTTCTCGCACATGGTCATGGGCCCGGCCTGCGGGCTGGTGCTCGCCGACCTCGGCGCGGAGGTGATCAAGGTCGAGCCGCTCGAGGGCGACAACACGCGCCGGCTCGCCGCCGCGGGCGCGGGCTTCTTTGCGATCTTCAACCGCAACAAAAAGAGTCTCGCCGTCGATCTGAAGCGAACCGAGGGACGCGAAGTAGCGCTCAAGCTGCTCGATGGCGCCGACGTGCTGACCGAGAACTTCCGCCCCGGCGCGCTCGACAAGATGGGCTTTGGCTATGAAGCGCTCGCCAAGCGCAACCCGCGCCTGGTGTACTGCTCGCTGAAGGGATTCCTCACCGGGCCCTACGAGCAGCGCGCCGCGCTCGACGAGGTGGTGCAGATGATGGGCGGGCTCGCGTACATGACCGGGCTGCCGGATCGGCCGCTGCGCGTCGGCTCATCGGTGAACGACATCATGGGCGGCATGTTCGGCGCGATCGGCGTCCTCGCCGCGCTGCGCGAACGCGAATCGAGCGGGCGCGGCAAGCGCGTTACGAGCGCGCTGTTCGAGAACACAGCGTTCCTGGTCGCGCAGCACATGGCGCAGTACGCGATCACCGGCGAGGCGCCGCCGCCCATGTCGGTCAAGCGCCCGGCCTGGGGCGTGTACGACATCTTCGACACCGCGGACCGAAGCCGCCTGTTTGTCGGCGTGGTCACCGATACGCAGTGGGAGATCTTCTGCCGCGAGTTCGACGAACCCGGACTCGCCGCCGATCCGCGCTTGAGGACCAACGCCGATCGCGTGCGCGAGCGCGCCTGGTTGATTCCACGCTTGAACGAGACCGTGCGCCGATTGGGGATCAAGGAGCTCGCCGCGAAACTCGAGGCCATCGGCCTGCCCTTCGCACCGATCGCCAAGCCCTGGGACCTGTTCGAGGACCCGCACCTGAAGGCCTCCGGCGGGCTGCTCGAGACGCGCGTCAAGCCGGGGATTTCGGTGCCCGTACCCGCGCTGCCGCTCGAGTTCGACGGCAAGCGCCTGGGGAAGCGCCTCGATCCACCCGAGCTTGGCGAAGGCAGCCGCGAGCTGCTGCGTTCGCTCGGCTACAGCGAGGCCGACCTCGGGCGTCTCGCCCGCGAGCGCGTCGTCGCATTGCCGGACTAGAGGGTATCCCGACCGGGATACACGTTGCATCCTACTGCGCTGCGAAGCGTCGCGCGCCGGAGGAGGCTACGCGCCGGCGACCTTTTCCTGCAGGAACTGCAGCACCGCGATCTCGTCGCGGCGCAGCGCCGCGCCGGCCCTACGCCGCGCCCGCCGCGCCGGTGCCTTCGGCGCCACGGGAGCCGTGAGCCCGAGCAAGTAGGCCTGCGTTAGTGCGGGGTGAACGTAGTATTTGCGGCACACGGCGCGCGTGTTGCCAAGCCGCTCGGCCACCTCGTCGATCGCGCGCAGGATGTTGCGGTCGGCCTCGCGCCGGCTGGACGCCGGTCCCATGGCGCGCAGCTCGAGCGCCGCCTGCATCGTGCCGCCCCAGGTGCGGAAGGCTTTGGTAGTAATGTCGCGCCCGGTGATCTCGCGCAGGTACTCGTTGACGTCGTCCGAGGACACCGCCTGGCGCTTGCCTTCGGCGTCCAGATACTGAAACAGCTCCTGTCCGGGCAGGTCCTGGCAGCGCTGAATGATGCGCGCGAGCCGCGGGTCGTTCAGCGCGACCGAGTGCTCGACGCCGCTCTTGCCGCGGAAGCTGAAGCGCAGCAGCTTGCCTTCGACGTGCACGTGACGCCGGCGCAGTGTGGTCAGTCCGTAGGAGCGGTTCTCGCGCGCGTACTCGTCGTTGCCCACCCGGATCAGCGTGCGGTCGAGCAGCCGCACCACCGTGGCGAGCAGCTGCTGCCGGCTCAGGTCGTCGGTGCGCAGATCGCGCTCGATGCGCTCGCGGATGCTCGGTAGCACCTCGCTGAATTCGAGCATGTGGCGGAACTTCGAGCGATCGCGCGCTTCGCGGTACGAAGGGTGGTAGCGGTATTGCTTGCGGCCGCGCGCATCGCGCGCGGTGGCCTGGATGTGGCCGTCGGGATCCGGGCAGATCCACACGTCGGTCCACGCCGGCGGGATGGCAAGCGAATTGAACCGCTTGCGCGTCTTCGAGTCGCGGATGCGCTCGCCGCCCGGCGCGAAATAGGTCCAGCCCTTGCCCGATCGCTGGCGACGGATGCCCGCCAAGCCGTCGCTGACATAGCGCAGACCGGCGCGCACTGCCGCCCTGCGATGTTCGTGCGTCCGTGACGTAGCCAACTGGCGCCCTCCGTTTGCGCTGCGCGAATGGTGCACGGAGTCGGCCGCCGAGCGCAAGCTGCTCGCGCCTGGCGCGCTCAGGATTTGATCTCGATTTCGATGAAGGCGTACTCGAAGTCGTTGCCGTTTACCACGTCGTGCTCGACGCCGATGTTGCGGAAGTACGGCACGCCCTTTTTCAGCTCGGCGAGGCGCTCGCCGCCGCCTTCGAGCAGCTTCAGCTTGCCGTCGAGTAGCGGCACCACGACGTAGTCGTACTCGTGGCGGTGCCAGCCGGTGGCCGCCCCGGGCGCGAAGCGCCACTCGGTCACGCGCACGCGCTCGTTGTCGATGAACACCTTGGAGTCCGCGCGCGCGCTCATTTCGGCACCACCGCGTTGAGCGCCGGCCGGGAAATCATTGCGGGGCGCCGGCGAGCGCGCGCTTCAACTGCTCGAGCGCGCCGGGGTCCTCGATGGTGGTGAGATCCCCCGGGTCACGCCCTTCGGCGAGCGCCTGGATCGCGCGCCGCAGCGTCTTGCCCGAGCGGGTTTTCGGCAACAGCGTCACGAAGTGCACGGCGCGCGGCCGCCCGATCGCGCCGAGCTGTTTGTCGACGGTTTGCATGACTTCCTTCTCGAGCGCCCTGCGCCCGTCGGGCGTGCCGAGCCTCGATACGTCCTTGGCGACCGCGAAGGCGAGCGGCATCTGGCCCTTGACCGGGTCGGTGACACCCACCACGGCGCACTCGGCGATGTTCGAGTGCATGTTCACGGCCTCCTCGATCTCGCGCGTACCGAGGCGATGGCCGGCGACATTGATCACGTCGTCGGTGCGCCCGAGGATGAAGTAGTAGCCGTCCTGGTCGCGGATGCCCCAGTCGAAGGTCGAATAGACGATGCGGTCCTTGAAGCCGGTGAAGTAGGTCTCGACGAAGCGCTCGTCGTCGCCCCATACCGTCGACATGCAGCCCGGCGGCAGCGGCGGCACGATCGTCACCACGCCCTTTTCGCCGTTGGCGACTTCCTTGCCCGTCTCCTCGTGCAGCAGGCGAACGTCGTAGCCATAGGCTGGAAAACTCGGCGAGCCCAACTTCGAGGGGGTCTTCTCGACCCCCGGCATGGGCGCGAGCAGCGGCCAGCCGGTCTCGGTCTGCCAGTAGTGATCGAGCACCGGCCGGCCGAGCGACTCGGTGATCCACTGATGCGTGGGCTCGTCCAGCGGCTCGCCGGCGAGGAACAGGTGCTTGAGCGAGCTCAAGTCGTACTTCTTGAGGAACGCCGGGTCATGCTTCTTGAGGACGCGAATCGCGGTCGGCGCCGAGAACATCACGCTCGCCTTGGTGTCCTGCACGATCTTCCACCAGATGCCGGCGTCGGGCCGGATCGGCACGCCCTCGTACATGATCGTGGTCATGCCCGCGATGAGCGGCGCGTAGACGATGTACGAGTGCCCGACCACCCAGCCGATGTCGGAGGTGGTGAACATCGTTTCACCCGGCTCGCCGCAGAAGATGTGCTTCATCGACGCCGCGAGCGCCACGGCATAGCCGCCGACGTCGCGCTGCACGCCTTTCGGCATGCCGGTGGTGCCCGAGGTGTAGAGAATGTAGGACGGCTCGTTCGACTCAAGCCAGGCGCAGGGCACCTCGGCCTTGTCGTGCTTTTTCGCCAGCTCGACCCAATCCACGTCGCGCCCGGCAGTCGTCGGCAAGTTCGGGTCGAGCCCCCGCCGGTACAGCAGCACCTTGTCCGGCGGATGCCTGGAGAGCTTGAGTGATTCGTCCACCAGCGACTTGTAGAGCACCGCCTTGCCCATGCGGCTGCCGCCGTCGGCAGTCACCATCAGGCGCGGCTTGGCGTCGTCGATCCTTGCCGCGAGACTCGAGGCGGCAAAGCCGCCGAACACCACCGAGTGGACGGCCCCGATCCGGGCACAGGCGAGGATCGCGAACATCGCCTCCGGGATCATCGGCATGTAGATGATCACGCGGTCGCCTTTCTTCACGCCGAGCGAGGCCATCATCGCGGCGGCGCGTTGCACCTCGCGGTGCAGCTCGCGGTAGCTGTAGCGCTTCTCCTCGTCCACCTCGGTCGAGATGTAGATCACCGCCGTCTGCTCGGCGCGTGCCGCGAGGTGGCGGTCGATCGCGTTGTGGCACAGGTTCGTCTCGCCGCCGAGGAACCACTTGGCGAACGGCGGCCGGCTGTACTCGAGCACCCTGGTGAACGGCTTGTGCCAATGCACCAGCTTCGCCTGCTCCGCCCAGAATCCCTCGCGATCCTCGAGCGAGCGACGGTGAAACGCCTGGACTTTCTTCATATCCCGCTCCTCAACCTCTCAGGCCGCCAGATCGACGACGACCCGGCCTCGAATTTGCGAGGCAATGAACTTGTCGAACACCGTCGGCAGCTCCTCGAAAGGAATCGTCCTGGCCACCTCCTTCAAGTGCGCCGGACGCATCTCGCCGGCAAGCCGGCGCCACACCTCCTGGCGCATCGGCATCGGACAATTGACCGAGTCGATCCCGAGCAGGCTCACGCCCCGCAGGATGAACGGCGCCACCGTCGTGTTCAGGCTCATGCTCGCCGCGAGCCCGATCGAGGCGATCGTGCCCCCGACCTGCATGCTGCTCGCCATCCAGGCGAGCACTTCGCCGCCCAGATTATCCACTGCGCCCGCCCAGAGCGACTTGTCGATTGGCTTGATCTTGGTCAAGTCGAGCTCGCTCCGAAGCTTCACCTCCCTGGCACCGAGCTTTTTCAGGTAATCGGCCTCGTGCGCCTTGCCGGTAAGTGCGACCACGCGATAGCCCAGGCGTGAAAGCGCGTCGACCGCGATCGAGCCCACGCCTCCGGTCGCGCCGCTCACGATCACCGGCCCGTTGGCGGGCTTGAGGCCGTTGTGCTCCATGCGCGCGATGCCAAGCCCCGCGGTGAACCCGGCGGTACCGAAGGCCATCGCCTCCCACAGCGAGAGCCCCTGCGGGATCTTCACCAGCCAGTCCGCGGGCACGCGCGCGTACTCCGAGTAGCCGCCATGGTGCGCGACGCCGATGTCGTAGCCCGTGGCGAGCACTGCGTCGCCCTTGGTGAAGCGTGCGTCTGTCGAGCTCACGACGGTGCCGGAAAAATCGACCCCGCCGATGCAGCTTGACCGGCGCAGGATCCTGCCCTTGCCAGTTGCGGCGAGCGCGTCTTTGTAGTTGACGTCGGAGTACGCGACGCGCACCACGACCTCGCCTGGATCGAGATCATCCAGCGTGCATTCGACGAAGCCGGCCTGCACCTTCTTGTCGGCCTCGGTGATGCGGAAAGCCTTGAACTTTTCCATGACTCCTCCCCGTCCTGCGGCAGTTTAACGCGGCGTGCGCTGCATCCTGCGGTACTCGACGGACTGCATTTCGTTCAGCCGGCTCACGGTGCGCGCGAACTCGGCGCTGTTGGCCCCCTGCGGGAAAAGCGCCTCCGGCGCGGCCTCCGCTGACACGACCAGCTTGACGCGCTGATCGTAGAACACGTCGACCAGCCAGGTGAAGCGGCGCGCGGCGTCGGCCTTGCCCGGCGTCATGCACGGCACGCCCGAGACGATCACGGTATGGAAGCGCCGCGCGAGGTCGAGGTAGTCGGCGTAGGAGCGCGGCCCGCCGCACAGCACGCCGAAATCGAACCACACCAGGCCGCCGGCGCGCTTGCGGTAGCGGATCTGCCGGCCCTCGACGTCGAGCGGATGGCGCTCCTCGACCACGTCGGCGAGCTCGGCAAAGATCGTTTCCAGCGCCGCCTCGGCATCCGTGCCGAGCGGCGTGTGATAGACCTCGAGGCGCTCCATCTTGCGGCGCCGGTAGTCGATGCCGCCGTCGACCTCGAGCACGTCGAGCCGCTGCTTGAGCAGTTCGATCGCCGGCGCAAAGCGCTCGCGCTGCAGGCCGTTCGGATAGAGCGCGTCCGGGTGAAAGTTGCTCGTCATGCAGAGCTCGACGCCCCGGTCCATTGCCTGTGTGACGAAGCGCCCGAGGATCATCGCGTCGGCGATGTCCGAAACGTGGAGCTCGTCGAAGCAGACTAGCCGCCATCGGCGAGCCGTGCGGTCCGCGACCTCGGCGATCGGGTCCTCGGTGCCCTTCAACTGGTTGAGCTCCCGATGAATCTCGCGCATGAAGTGATGGAAGTGCACCCGGCGTTTGCGCATCAGCGGCACGCACAGGAAGAAGGCGTCCATCAGGAAGCTCTTGCCGCGCCCCACGCCGCCCCACAGGTAGACGCCCTTAGGAAGCGGCGGCTTGACCAGCAGGCGCCTGAGCGCCGTATTGCGGCGCGCCTTATATGCGGTCCACTCGTCGTAGAGCTGCTGCAGCCGCTCGACCGCGCGCCATTGCGCCGAATCAGAGACAAAACCGCGCTGCGCGAGGCTCTTCTGGTAGAGCGCGACGACGTCCAGTGCGTCGGCCTGCGCGGCTGCGGCGGTGCCCGTCGCGCCTTCGGGCGCGCTATCGCGCATCGCTCACCCGTTCAGCGCGCGCTGGTCCACCGCCAGGGCCGCCTCGCGCATCACCTCCGACATCGACGGATGCGCGTGGCAGATGCGCGCGATGTCCTCGGCGCTCGCCGAGAATTCCAGCGCCATGACGGCCTCGGCGATCAGCTCCGAGGCCTGTCCGCCGATCGCATGCACCCCGAGGACGCGGTCGGTCCCGGCATCGGCCAGTATTTTGATGAAACCCTCGGGCTCGTCGCGCCCGAGCGCGCGCCCGTTGTAGGCGAACGGGAACTTGCCGGCGCGGAAGGCGATGCCCTCGCTCTTTAACTGCTGCTCGGTTTTGCCGACCCACGCGATTTCGGGCGCGGTGTAGATCACCCAGGGGATCGCGTCGTAGTTTACGTGGCCCCTCTGCCCGGCGATTATCTCGGCCACCATCACGCCTTCTTCCTCGCCTTTGTGCGCAAGCATCGGACCGCGCACCACGTCGCCCACCGCCCATACGTTCGGCAGCCTGCTGCGGCATTGGGCGTCGACTTCGACAAAGCCCTCGTCGTCGATCTTCAGGCCGACGGTATCCGCTCCCAGGCCGTCGGTGTTCGGCACGCGCCCGACCGAGACCACCAGCCGGTCGCACTCGAGCGATTGCTTCGCGCCGTCCTTAGAGGCGTAAAGGACCGTCACACCATTTTTGCCGCGCTTGACTTCCTTCACCTCGACGCCAAGCTCGATGTCGAGGCTCTGCTCCTCGGTGAAGATCTTCCATGCTTCCTGCGCCACGGCGTCGTCCGCCATGGCGAGAAAGTTCGGCAGCGCCTCGAGCACCTTTACCTTGGCGCCGAGCCGGCGCCAGACACTGCCGAGCTCGAGGCCGATCACGCCCGCGCCGATCACCCCCAGCCGCGCGGGAATCTCGTCGAAGGCGAGCGCGCCCTCGTTGTCGCAAATGATCTCGTTGTCCACCGCCATGTCTGGCAGGTGGCGCGCCTTCGATCCGGTGGCGACGATGACGTGCTTGGCGAGCACCGACTCGGTCTCCGGGCCTTTGCGTACCTCGACCTGCCAGCCCGAGGCATCGCCGCCGGCGAGGCGCCCCCGCCCCTTGTGCCAGGCGATCTTGTTCTTCTTGAAAAGCCCCGCGATGCCGCCGGTCATGCGCGAGACGATTCTATCCTTGCGCGCCATCATCGCGGCGAGGTCGAGCTTGACGCTCCCCGCGGTGATGCCGTGCACCTTGAACTTGTGCATCACGCGCTCGTAGTTCTCGGAGGACTCGAGCAGCGCCTTGGAGGGAATGCAGCCGACGTTCAGGCAGGTACCGCCAAGCGCGTACTCGCCCTTTGGGTCGCGCCACTGCTCGACGCAAGCAGTCGATAGCCCGAGCTGCGCGCAGCGGATCGCGGCGATGTAGCCCGCCGGTCCGGCGCCAATGACGACGACGTCGTAGCTTGCGGCCATGGCTCAGATCTCCAGGATCAGCCGCGCCGGATCCTCCAGCGCTTCCTTCATCGTCACCAGGCACAGCACCGCCTCCCGCCCGTCGATGATGCGATGGTCGTAGGACAGCGCAAGGTAGTTCATCGGCCGGATGACGATCTGGCCATTTTCCACCACCGCGCGCTCCTTGGTCGCATGAACGCCGAGGATCGCCGACTGCGGCGGATTGATGATCGGCGTCGAGAGCATCGAGCCGAAGATGCCGCCATTGGAGATCGAGAACGTGCCGCCGATGAGCTCCTCGATGACGAGCCTGCCGTCCTGCGCGCGCTTGCCGAAGTCCGCGATCTGCTTCTCGATCGCGGCGATGCTCATCTGGTCGACGTCGCGCAGGATAGGCACCACCAGGCCGCGCGGGCTGCCCACCGCGATGCCGATGTCGAAATAGCCGTGATAGACGATATCGTTGCCGTCGACCGAGGCATTCACCACCGGAAATTTCTTCAGCGCGGCGACCGCGGCCTTGACAAACAACGACATGAAGCCAAGACGAACGCCGTACTCCTTTTCGAAGCGCTCCTGGTACTTCTTGCGCAGGCCGATCACCGGCTGCATGTTGACCTCGTTGAAGGTCGTGAGGATCGCGGCGCTCGACTGCGACTGCACCAGCCGCTCGGCGATGCGCGCCCGCAGGCGCGACATCGGCACGCGCTGCTCGGGCCGGCCGGCGAGCACCCGCTCGACGCTCGCGGGCGAAGGCGGCTGCTGCAAAGGCGCCCGCGCGGCGGGGCCGGGCGCCGCCGCTGGCGCCTTGGCCGCGGGAGCGCCGGAGGCCGCCTGAACGTCCGCCTTGGTGACGCGCCCATCGCGCCCGCTGCCAGCGATCGTGGCGGAATCGAGGCCTTTCTCCTCGGCGAGCTTGCGCGCGGCCGGCATGACTGCAGCGCCCGGCGTGGGCGCGGCCTGTTGCGGAGCCGGAGCTTTGGGGGCCTGCGCCGCCTTCGCCTCGGGCATCGGCTCGGCCTTGGCCGCGGGCTTCGCGGCTCCGGCCTTCGCCTCGGTGTCGATCTGCGCCAGCAGCTCGCCCGAGCTCACCGTGGCACCGCTTTTTTTGACGATTCTGGTTAGCACGCCGTCGGCGGGCGCCGGCAGCTCGAGCACCACCTTGTCGGTCTCGATCTCGATCAGGTTCTCGTCGCGCGCGACCGCGTCGCCTTCCTTCTTGTGCCATTCGAGCAGCGTCGCCTCGGCAACCGATTCCGACAGCTGCGGCACCTTCACTTCGACAATCATCGCTTCTCCCGTTCGATTTTCCCCCGGGACCGGCTAAGCCTCGCCCGGGTTATGGAAAAACCAGCGTGTAACACGCCGGGTTCGCGCGGGTTGGATCGGCGCGACGCGCCGTTCCAACCCGCGCAGGCGGAGCGGCGCTCCCCGTAACGGGGAGCGTCCGTCTCCGCCCTTATTTAAACTTCCCCAAAGCCATATCAACCACCGCTTTCTGCCGCGCCTGATGCTTCGTGAGATAGCCCCCCGCCGGGGCCGCCGAGGGCGGCCGCCCAGCAAAGTAGAGCCGCTGGTCGTTGCGCATGTTCTCGGCAAAGTAGTGCGCGGTTTGATACCACGCGCCCTGGTTTTGCGGCTCCTCCTGGCACCAGACGACCTCGTGGGCGTCCGGGTAGCGCTTCATCTCGCCCGCGAACTGCTTGTGCGGAAACGGATAGAGCTGCTCGACGCGGATGACTGCCACCTCGTCGCGGCGACGCTCGCGGCGCGCAGCGAGCACGTCGTAATACACTTTGCCGCTGCAGGCGACGATGCGCTTCACGTCCTTCGGCTCGAGCCCGTCGACCTCCGGGATGACGGTCTGGAAGGTGCCATTGGCGAGCTCCTTGATCGAGGAGGAGGCTTCCTTCTTGCGCAGCAGCGACTTGGGCGTGAGCACGATGAGCGGCTTGCGGAACGGCCGCAACATCTGCCGGCGCAACAGGTGGAAGATCTGCGCCGCGCTCGAGGGCACGCACACCTGCATGTTGTGCTCGGCGCACAGCTGAAGATAGCGCTCCAGACGCGCCGAGGAATGCTCGGGCCCCTGCCCCTCGTAGCCGTGCGGCAGGAACATCGCCAGCCCGCACACCCGGCCCCACTTCGCCTCGCCCGAGCTGATAAACTGGTCGATCACCACCTGCGCGCCGTTGCCGAAGTCGCCGAACTGCGCCTCCCAGATCACCAGCGCGTTCGGCTCGGCGCTGGAATAGCCGTACTCGAAGCCGACCACCGCCTCCTCCGAGAGCAGCGAGTCGATCACCGTGAAGTGGCCCTGATCGGGCGAGACGTGCTGCAGCGGAATGTGCGTGCCCTGGTCCCAGCGCTCGCGGTCCTGATCGTGCAGCACCGCATGCCGGTGCGCGAAGGTGCCGCGGCCCGTGTCCTGCCCGGAGAGGCGTACGTCGTAGCCGTTGGCGAGTAGCGACGCATAGGCGAGCGACTCCGCCATGCCCCAGTCCACCGGTGCCTTGCCCTCGGCCATCTGGCGGCGCGCCTGCAGCACGCGCTCGACCGTGGGATGCACTTTGAAGCCTTCCGGCACGGCCGTCACGCGCTGCGCCAGGCGCTGCAGTTCGGGCAGCGGCACCAGCGTGTCCGCAGCGTCGGTCCATTTGGTATTCAGGAACGGGGCCCAGTCGACCGCGAACTTGCCCTTGAAGTTCGACAGCACCGGATTGGAAGTGGTCTTGCCCGCGTCGAGTGCGTCGCGGAATTTCTTGATCATCTCCTCGGGTTCGCCCTGGGCGAGCACGCCCAGCGTCACCAGCCGGTCGGCATAGAGCTTGCGCGTGCCAGGGTGCTGGCTGATCTTCTTGTACATCAGCGGCTGGGTGACGGAAGGTTCGTCCTGCTCGTTGTGGCCGAGCTTGCGAAAGCACACGATGTCCACCACCACGTCCTTGTGGAACTGCTGCCGGAAGTCGAGCGCCATCCGGGTGACTAACAGCACCGCCTCCGGGTCGTCGCCGTTGACGTGGAAAATCGGTGCTTCAACCATCTTCGCGATGTCGGTGCAGTAGATCGTCGAGCGCGCGTCGCGCACGTCCGAGGTGGTAAAGCCGATCTGGTTGTTGACAATCAGGTGCACCGTGCCGCCGGTGCCGAAGCCGCGCGTGCCCGAGAGGTTGAGCGTCTCCATCACTACGCCCTGCCCGGCGAACGCCGCGTCGCCGTGGATCAGGATCGGCAGCACCTGGTCGCCGGTCTTGTCGTCGCGGCGGCGCTGGCGCGCGCGCACCGAGCCCTCGACCACCGGATTGACGATCTCCAGGTGCGAGGGATTGAAGGCGAGCGAGAGGTGCACCGGCCCGCCCCCGGTCGTCAGGTCCGAAGAAAAGCCGTTGTGATACTTGACGTCGCCCAGCGGCAGATCGTGTGCCGACTTGCCCTCGAACTCGGAAAACAGCTCCTTCGGCATCTTGCCAAGCACGTTGACCAGCACGTTCAGGCGGCCGCGGTGCGCCATGCCGATCACGATTTCCTGCACGCCATTCTTGCCGGCGCGGTGGATCAACTCGTCGATCGCCGGGATCAGGCTCTCGCCGCCCTCGAGCGAGAAGCGCTTTTGGCCGACGTATTTGGTGTGCAGGTAGCGCTCGAGCGTCTCGGCCTCGGTGAGCTTCTGCATCAAACGCTTTTGCTCCTGCGCTCCGTACGAGGGGGTAGCGCGCACCGGCTCGATCTTCTGCTGGATCCAGTCACGCTGCACGCGATCGCTGATGAACATGTACTCGAAGCCGATGTTGCGGCAGTAAGTCTCTCGCAGCGACTGGATCAGCTGGCGCAGCGTGGTGCGCTCCAACCCGACGAACGAGCCGGAATTGATACTGACGTCGAGGTCGGCCTCGGTGAGATCGTAATACCCCGGCTCGAGCTCCGGCACCGACGGACGCGGCAAGCGCTTGAGCGGGTCGAGCGTCGCCCAGCGCGAGCCTGCGATGCGGTACGCGGTGATCAGCAGCAGCGCCGCGACCTGCAGCCGCTCGTGCGCGGCGTCGAGCTGCGGCAGCGCGCGTCCGGCGAGCTCGCCGCTCTTGGCGCGCTGCACGAAGGACTCGATCACCGGCGCGTGCGCGACGTCCTTGGTGCCCGCGGCGTTGCCGCCCAGGCCCGGGACGAGCTGCATCTGGTCGAAATACTCGCGCCACTGCTCCGTCACCGAGCCGGGATCGGAAAGGTAGCGCTCGTACAGGTCCTCGACGAACGGCGCGTTGCCGCCGAAGAGGTACGAGTTGCTCATGAGCTGCTTCATCATGGGTGCGATCTCCGCATCAAGGCCGGCGCGCGCCGATCCGGCATTACTCCTTCGCGCGCCGCTTTGCCCCGGCGCGTTTCACGCCGCTGTGCTTCACGTCGCGCTGCTTGGCGCCCTCGTAGAGCTGCCGCGGGCGCCCGATCTTCTGGTCCGTGTCGCCGATCATCTCGTTCCACTGCGCGATCCAGCCCACGGTGCGCGCCAATGCGAAGATGCAGGTGAACATGCTCACCGGGATGCCGAGCGCACGCTGCACGATGCCGGAGTAGAAGTCGACGTTCGGATAGAGCTTGCGCGAGACGAAGTACTCATCTTCCATCGCGATCTTTTCGAGCGCCATCGCGAGCTTGAACAGCCGGTCGTTGGCGAGGCCCAGCTCCTTGAGCACCTCGTAGCAGGTTTCGCGCATCAGCTTGGCGCGCGGATCGTAGTTCTTGTAGACCCGGTGCCCGAAGCCCATGAGCTTCACGCCCGAGTTCTTGTCCTTCGCCTTCCTGATGAACTCGCCGATCTTCGAGTCGTCGCCGATTTGGTCGAGCATCTGCAGCGTCGCCTCGTTGGCGCCGCCATGCGCCGGCCCCCACAGGCACGCGATGCCGGCGGCGATGCACGCGAACGGATTCGCCCCCGAGGAGCCCGCCATGCGCACCGTCGAGGTGGAGGCGTTCTGCTCGTGGTCGGCGTGCAGGATCAGAATGCGGTCGAGCGCGCGCACCAGCACGTCGTTCACCTTGTACTCCTCTGCCGGGGTGCCGAACATCATGCGCATGAAATTCGCGGTGTAGGAAAGCTCGTTTTTCGGGTACATGAAGGGCTGGCCTGTCGAATACTTGTAGGCCATTGCCGTGATCGTGGGCAGCTTGGCGATCAGGCGGAACGCCGAGATCTTGCGGTGCTCCGGGTTACTGATATCGGTCGAGTCGTGGTAGAAGGCCGAAAGCGCGCCCACCACGCCGACCAGCACCGCCATCGGATGCGCATCGCGCCGGAAGCCGGTGAAGAAGCGGTTCAGCTGGTCGTTCACCATCGTGTGGCGCGTAACGATGCTGTCGAACGCCTGCTTCTGTTTGGCGTCGGCCAGCTCGCCGTTGAGCAGCAGGTAGCACACGTCGAGAAAGTCGCATTGCCGGGCGAGCTGCTCGATCGGGTAGCCGCGGTACAGCAATAGCCCCTTGTCGCCGTCGATGTAGGTGATCGCTGAGCGGCAGCTCGCGGTCGACAGGAACCCCGGGTCGTAGGTAAATACGCCCGCCTTGCCGTACAGCGTGCGGATGTCCACGACGTCCGGCCCGATGGTCCCCGACAGCACGGGAAAGTCGATCGTTCTGCCGTCGGGCAGCTTGAGGTTTGCTACTTTTTCCACGACATTCTCCTTGTTCACGTTGCGGCGCGGCCGGCGGCGCCCCGCTTCCTGGTTGCTAGCACGCCCGCAGGCGGGCGACGATGTCGCCCAGGCGCCCATCGTAGCGCTCGCTGCGACCGTTGACGATGTCCCACAGGTCGTTGTCCTGAAGCTCGAGCAGCTCGGAAAAGCGCGCCAGCGCCGCGTCGTCCAGCGCCGCGGCATCCCGGCGGAGGAAGCGCTCGAGCACCAGATCGAGCTCCAGCAGTCCGCGCCGGCACTTCCACTTCAACCTGTCGTGCACGACGCGATCCATCTGCCGCCCGGCCGGTCCCGCCCGCGCTACACCGCACGCCGGACCATCATCTCCTTGATCTTGCCGATGGCGCGGGTCGGATTGAGATTCTTCGGGCACGCGTCGACGCAATTCATGATGGTGTGGCAGCGGAACAGCCGATAGGGATCCTCGAGGTCGTCCAGGCGCTCGCTGGTCGCCTGATCGCGCGTGTCGGCAATGAAGCGGTAGGCCTGCAAGAGGCCCGCCGGGCCGACGAATTTGTCCGGATTCCACCAGAACGACGGGCACGCGGTCGAGCAACACGCGCACAGGATGCACTCGTACAGGCCGTTCAGCTCCTCGCGCTCCTCGGGCGACTGCAGCCGTTCGCGCTCCGGCGGGGGCTCGTCGTTGATCAGGTAGGGCCGGATCGAGTGGTACTGCTTGAAGAACTGCGTCATGTCGACGATCAGGTCGCGCACCACCGGCAGCCCGGGAAGCGGCCGCAGCGTCACCTGCTGCGGCAGGTCGGCGATTTTGGTGATGCAGGCCAGGCCGTTGCGGCCGTTGATGTTCATTGCGTCCGAGCCGCACACGCCTTCGCGGCACGAGCGCCGGAACGAGAGCGAATCGTCCTGCTCCTTGAGCCGGATCAGCGCGTCGAGCAGCATGCGGTCGGTCGGCTCGAGCTTCAGCTCGTAGTCCTTGAGGTACGGACGAGGATCCTTGTCCGGGTCGTAGCGGTAGATGGTGAATTTCATCAGTAGGTCCGCACCTTGGGTTCGAAGCTGTCGACGCTGAGCGGCTTGAGATGCACCGGCTTGTAGTCGAGCCGGTTGCCCTCCTTGTACCAGAGCGTGTGCCTGAGCCAGTTCCTGTCGTCGCGCTCCGGACAGTCGGCGCGCGCCTGCGCGCCGCGCGACTCCTTGCGTGCCTCGGCCGAGACGATGGTCGCCATTGCCGACTCGACCAGGTTGTCGAGCTCGAGCGCCTCGACGCGCGCGGTGTTGAACACCTTGGAGTGGTCGGCGATGAAGGTCTTCGCGGCGCGCGAAGCGACCTCCCTCACCTTCTCGACGCCCTTCGCCAGGTCCTCGGGAAAGCGGAACACGCCGCAGTGCGCCTGCATGGCCCTGCGCAGGGCGTTGGCCACGTCCGCGACGCGCTCGCCGGAAGACGCCGTCTCCAGCCGCGCCAGGCGCGCGCGCGACGCTTCGCCCGCGTCCTTCGGCAGGTTGCGCTGCGGCCGCGGCATGCCGCGCAGGTCCTTGATCATCTGCTCGCCCGAGGATTTGCCGAACACCAGCAGGTCGAGCAGCGAGTTGCACCCGAGCCGGTTGCCACCGTGCACCGACACGCACGAGCATTCGCCCGCCGCGTAGAAGCCCGGCACGATCGCCTCGTGGCTCGATCCCTCGGGGACCACTACCTGCCCCATGTAATTGACGGGAATCCCGCCCATCTGGTAGTGCGCGGTGGGTACCACCGGGATCGGATCCTTGATCGGGTCGGCATTGGCGAACTTGATGGCGATCTCGCGGATCCCGGGCAGGCGCTGCATGATCACCTCGGGGCCCAGGTGGTCGAGCTTCAACACGACGTGGTCAGCCTCGGGGCCGCAGCCGCGGCCTTCCTTGATCTCGGTGGTCAAGGCACGCGAGACCACGTCGCGGCTGGCGAGATCCTTGGCGTTGGGCGCATAGCGCTCCATGAAGCGCTCGCCGTCCTTGTTCAACAGGTAGCCGCCCTCGCCGCGCACGCCCTCGGTGATCAGCACCCCGGCGCCGTACACGCCGGTCGGGTGGAACTGGTAGAACTCCATGTCCTGCAACGGGATCCCGGCGCGCGCCGCCATGCCGAGGCCATCGCCGGTGTTAATGAAGGCGTTGGTCGAGCTGTGAAACATGCGCCCCGAGCCGCCGGTGGCAAACAGCGTCGCCTTCGCCCGGAAAATCGAAACCTCGCCGGTTTCCATCTCGAGCGCGGTGACGCCGAGCACCGCGCCGTCCCGGGGATCGCGGATAAGGTCGAGCGCCATCCACTCGACGAAGAACTGCGTGTTGGCGCGCACGTTCTGCTGGTAAAGGGTATGCAGCATGGCGTGACCGGTGCGATCGGCCGCCGCACAGGCACGCATCGCCATCCTGCTGCTGCCGTAGTCCTGCGTGTGCCCGCCGAAGGGGCGCTGGTAGATCTTGCCGTTGTCGAGCCGGTCGAAGGGCATGCCCATGTGCTCGAGCTCGACCACCACCTCGACGGCACGGCGGCACATGTACTCGATCGCGTCCTGGTCACCGAGGTAATCCGAGCCCTTGACCGTGTCGTACATGTGCCAGTGCCAGTCGTCCTCGGTCGAATTGGCAAGCGGCGCGGCGATGCCGCCCTGTGCCGCGACGGTGTGCGAGCGCGTCGGAAAAACCTTGGTGAGCACCGCAACCTTGAGGTTGGCGCGCGCAAGCTCCAAGGCGGCGCGCAATCCCGAGCCGCCGGCTCCAACCACAATCGCATCGAACTTGCGCACCGGCAGCGACATGCTCAGCGCCACAGGATGTGGACCGCCCAGCCGAAGTAGCCGGCGATCACCAGCAATACCGCGACTTGCAGCGTGAGCCGCACACTGACCGGCTTGACGTAGTCCATCAGGACGTCGCGCACCCCGACCCACATGTGCCAGGCGAAGCTGGCGGCAAACAGCAGCGTCGCCACGCGCATCCAGCCCTGCGAAAACAAGTCCTTCCACAAGTCGTAGCTGATCGGCTGGCCGAGCATCAGCACCGCGAGCACGACCGCCGTGTACGCGGCCATGATCGCCGCCGTGACGCGCTGCGCGAGCCAGTCGCGCAGTCCGTAGTGCGCGCCGACCACGACCCGGTTCACCATAGCTTGACCCCGAACAGAATCGTGAGCGCGATGCTCGTCACCAGCACCAGGATGCTGGTGAGGCGCGACGTTTCCTTGTCCACGCCCATGTCCAGATCGAGGAACAGATAGCGGATGCCGGCGCAGAAGTGGTGGCAATAGGCCCAGATCAACACGATGAGCGCGAGCTTCACCACCGGCAGGCTGGTGTAGTACTTGACGTAGGCAAAGTCGCCTTCGGAGGCGAGGCTGCGATCGAGCATGAACAGCAGCCAGAGCGCGGCCACGAACAGCAGCACGCCGCTCGCGCGGTGCAGGATCGACACCCAGCCCGCCAGCGGCAGGCGGATCTCGAACAGCAGGGCGGTCAGACTGAGGTATTTGGGTCGGGTCTTCTTGACGGCCGCGTGCGCCATGGCCTCGATGTCCTCGTGCGGTTCCGGAATGCAGCGGCGGGGATGAGCGGATTATATCGCTGCAGCGCAACGACCGGAGCCGGATCGCGCTTCGATTCGCCATTTCAGTCGCGTTCGCCGTGTAGAATTCGGGCCGGGTGCCGCTTGGCATCGCGCCACCGTTCGCGAAGCATTGGCGCGCGGCACGTTTGCAGCCAGGGGACCGGCCCAGGATCCGCCGACCCCGCACCCGACGACGCGCTTTAATTTCCGGAGTCTCCATGCCCAAAGCACCCGTTCGCGTCGCCGTCACCGGCGCCGCCGGCCAGATCGGCTACAGCTTGCTCTTCCGCATTGCCGCCGGCGACATGCTCGGCAAGGACCAGCCGGTCATCCTGCAGCTGCTCGAGATCCCGGATGAGAAGGCGCAACAGGCGCTCAGGGGCGTGATGATGGAGCTGGACGATGGCGCGTTTGCGCTGCTGCACGGCATGACCGCGGCCTCGGACCCGATGCTCGCCTTCAAGGACGCGCAGGTCGCCTTGCTCGTGGGCGCGCGGCCGCGCGGGCCCGGCATGGAGCGCAAGGATCTGCTCGAGGCGAACGGCAGGATCTTCGCCCCCCAGGGCAGGGCGCTGGACGCGGTCGCCAAGCGCAGTGTCAAGGTGCTGGTGGTGGGCAACCCGGCAAACACCAACTGCCTGATCGCAATGAAGAATGCGCCCGGCCTGAAGCCGCGGCAATTCACCGCCATGATGCGCCTGGACCATAATCGCGCGCTCACCCAGGTCGCCCAGAAGCTCGGCAAATCGGTTTCCACGGTGCACAAGCTCACCGTCTGGGGCAATCACTCGGCGACGCAGTATCCGGATATCTTCCAGGCCGATTGCAGCGGCAAAAAGGTCTGGCCGATGATCAAGGACCAGAACTGGCTCGAGACCGCGTTCATTCCGACAGTGCAGAAACGCGGCGCGGCGATCATCGAGGCGCGCGGGCTGTCCTCGGCGGCGAGCGCGGCCAACGCCGCGATCGACCACGTGCGCGACTGGGTGCACGGAACGCCGCGCGGCGACTGGGTTTCGATGGGCGTGCCCGCGGACGGCAGCTACGGCATTCCGCAGGGCGTGATCTACGGCTATCCGGTAACCTGCAAGGACGGCAAGATCACCATCGTCAAGGGCCTCGAGGTGAGCGAGTTCTCGCGCCAGCGCATGAACGCCACCTTGAAGGAGCTGCACGAGGAGCGCGAGGGCGTCAGGCCGCTGCTCGGCTAGGAGTTCACCATGGCACAGGCATCCGCAGGCGCGCGCTTCCGGCAGGCGCTGAAGGACGAAAGTCCATTGCAGGTGATCGGCGCGATCTGCGCCTATCACGCGCTGCTTGCGAAGCGCTCCGGCTACCGCGCGATCTACCTCTCGGGCGGCGGCGTGGCGGCCGGCTCGCTCGGACTGCCCGACCTGGGCATCTCGAACCTGGACGACGTGCTCACCGACGTCCGGCGCATTACCGACGTGTGCGATGCTCCGCTGCTGGTCGACGTCGACACCGGCTTCGGCGCGAGCGCCTTCAATGTCGCGCGCACTACGCGCTCGCTCGTCAAATTCGGCGCCGCGGCGATGCACATCGAGGACCAGGTCGGCGCCAAGCGCTGCGGCCACCGCCCAGGCAAGGAGCTGGTGTCCAAGGATGAGATGTGCGACCGCATCAAGGCGGCCGTCGATGCACGCAGCGACCGCGACTTCGTGGTCATGGCGCGCACCGACGCTCTCGCGAGCGAGGGTCTGGAACGCGCGCTCGAGCGCGCGACGGCCTACGTCGAGGCGGGCGCGGACATGATCTTTCCAGAGGCGATTACCGAGCTCGAGATGTACCGGCGTTTTGCCGCCGCGGTAAAAGTGCCGATCCTCGCCAACATCACCGAATTCGGCAAGACGCCGCTGTTCACGGTGGACGAACTGCGCTCGGCGAAGGTGGCGATGGCGCTTTACCCGCTATCGGCGTTCCGCGCCATGAACAAGGCGGCGCTCGACGTCTACCAGAGGCTGCGCCGCGAGGGCACCCAGAAGAACGTCGTGGGGTCGATGCAGACGCGCGACGAGCTGTACGATCTCCTCGGCTACCATTCGTACGAGCGCAAGCTCGACGAGCTGTTTGCCGCCAACAAGTAACGGGGGAATGGATGAGTGATGACAACGGTGCGGGCGCACCGAAGCCGAAAAAATCAGTCGCCCTGTCTGGCGTACTCGCGGGCAACACCGCGCTGTGCACCGTCGGGCGCACCGGCAATGACCTGCACTACCGCGGCTACGACATCCTGGATTTCGCCGACAAGGCCGAGTTCGAGGAGATCGCCTACCTGCTGATTCACGAGCAGGCGCCGACCGCAGCCGAGCTCGCCGGGTACAAGGCGAAGCTCAGGGCGCTGCGCGGATTGCCGGCGAACCTCAAGGCAACGCTTGAATGGATTCCGCCATCGGCGCACGCGATGGACGTGATGCGCACCGCCGTTTCGATGCTCGGCACGCTGCTGCCCGAGAAGGACGATCACGGCGTGCCCGGCGCGCGTGACATCGCCGACCGGCTGATCGCCTCGCTCGGCTCGGCGCTGCTGTACTGGTATCACTACAGCCACAACGGCCGGCGCATCGAGTGCGAGACCGGGGACGATTCGATCGGCGGGCATTTCCTGCACCTGCTGCATGGCGCAGAGCCGGTGCCGGAATGGGTGCGCGCGATGCACACCTCGCTCAACCTCTACGCCGAGCACGAGTTTAACGCCAGCACCTTCACCGCGCGCGTTATCGCCGGCACCGGCACCGACCTGTATTCGGCGATCGCGGGCGCCATTGGCGCGCTGCGCGGCCCCAAGCACGGCGGCGCCAACGAATCCGCCTTCGAGGTGCAGTCGCGCTACGCCGACCCGGACGCCGCCGAGGCGGACATCATCAGGCGTATCCAGGACAAGGAGATCGTGATCGGCTTCGGCCATCCGGTCTACACCACCGGCGACCCGCGCAACAAGGTGATCAAGGATCTCGCGCGCCGGCTCTCGGGCCGCGCCAACGACATGAAGCTGTTCGAGATCGCCGATCGCATCGAGAAAGTCATGTCGCGCGAGAAGAAGATGTTCGCGAACCTCGACTGGTTCAGCGCGGTGTCGTATCACATGATGGGCGTGCCGACGGCGATGTTCACGCCGCTGTTCGTGATCTCGCGCACCACTGGCTGGGCGGCGCATGTCATTGAGCAGCGCATCGACGGCAAGATCATCCGCCCGAGCGCCAACTACACCGGGCCCGAGAACCTCAAGTGGGTGCCGCTCAAGGACAGGAAATAGCTGATGGCCCAGTACGAATCCGACCTGACCAAGTTCATGCGCCGGTACCTGGCGCAGCATCCCGAGGAAATCGCCTCGCAGAAGAAAGGGCGCGCGGTCTGGTGGGACAAGACGCCCGAGGAACGCACGCCACCGCAGAAGGTGTCCAACAGCCCGAAGGCCGGCGGCGCCGAGTACACCTTCAAGGCAGATGGCGAGACCTAGCGTTCCAGGATGCGAGGCGCACCTCGCGCGATTTTCAGAACAAGCTTTCCGGAGAAACATGTCCAGCCACGTTGCCAACGTCCGCCCGAAGCCGGACGCGGTCCTGACCAGGATCGCCGACTACGCCACCAAGTACCAGGTGACGAGCAAGGAGGCCTACGAGACGGCGCGCTACTGCCTGATCGACACGCTTGGCTGCGGGCTGGAAGCGCTCGAATACCCCGCTTGCACCAAGCTGCTCGGGCCGATCGTGCCCGGCACCGTGGTGCCGAACGGCGCCAAGGTGCCCGGCACCCAGTTCCAGCTCGACCCCGTGCAGGCGGCGTTCAACATCGGCGCCATGATTCGCTGGCTCGATTTCAACGACACCTGGCTCGCCGCCGAATGGGGCCACCCCTCGGACAACCTCGGCGGCATCCTCGCCACGGCCGACTGGGTCTCGCGCGTGGCGCTCGCCAACGGCAAGGGGCCGCTCGTGATGCGCGACGTGCTCACCGGCATGATCAAGGCGCACGAGATCCAGGGTGTGCTCGCGCTCGAGAACAGCTTCAACCGCGTTGGGCTGGACCATGTCGTGCTCGTGAAGGTCGCTTCCACTTCCGTTGTCGCCACACTGATCGGCTGCAGCTACGACGAGGTGGTGAATGCCGTGTCGCAGGCCTGGGTCGACGGCCAATCGCTCAGGACCTACCGCCATTCTCCGAATACCGGATCGAGGAAAAGCTGGGCCGCCGGGGACGCGACCAGCCGCGCGGTGCGCCTGGCGCTCATTTCCAGGACCGGCGAGATGGGCTATCCGTCGGTGCTCTCTGCCAAGACCTGGGGCTTCTACGACGTGCTGTTCAAGGGCAAGGAGTTCAAGTTCCAGCGCCCGTTCGGCTCGTACGTGATGGAGAACGTGCTGTTCAAGATTTCCTTCCCCGCGGAATTCCATTCGCAGACCGCGGTCGAAGCTGCGATGGATATCCACCGCGAGCTCAAGAAGGTCGGAAGATCGGCCGAGAACATCAAGAAGATTACCATCCGCACGCACGAGGCCTGCCTTCGCATCATCGACAAGAAGGGCCCGCTCGCCAACCCGGCCGACCGCGACCACTGCATCCAGTACATGGTCGCCGTGCCGATCTTGTTCGGACGACTCACCGCGAGCGACTACGAGGACTCCGTCGCGGCCGACCCGAGAATCGACGCCCTACGCGACAAAATCCTCTGCGTCGAGGATAAGAGCTTCACCCGCGACTACCACGACCCCGAGAAACGCTCGATCGCCAACGCACTCACGGTCGAGTTCAAGGACGGCAAGAAACTGAAGGAAATCGTCTGCGAGTACCCGATCGGCCACAAGCGCCGCCGCAAGGAAGGCATGCCGGTGCTGGTGGAGAAGTTCAAGACCAATCTCGCGCGGCGCTTCCCCGAGAAGCAGCGCAAGGCGATTCTCGAGCTGTGCCGGGATGCCAAGCGCCTGGAAGCTACGCCCGTCAACGAGTTCGTCGATCTGTTTGTGATATGAAAGTCCGAATTGCCATGGCCCCTTCCGCAATGCCCTCCCCCCAATCCGTTGCCGCGCTGCACGCTGCGCTGCACGCGCGCCTTCGTCGGCGAGCGAGCCTGCTCATGGAGGAAGTACGCCGCTATCCGGGGCCGATCGCGCGCTGCGACGAGCAGTTGAGCGCGCTTCTCGAAGAGCGCACGAGCGTGTTTCGGGCGCTCGAGCGTCTGGAACGAGCCTCGGCCCAAGGCCTGCTCGACGAGGATGCCGCTTCGCTCACGATGCTTGAGGACGCTCTGCGATCGGGCATGCTCGAAGACGGCGACGCTGACCTGGCGGAACGCCTATCGGCGCTGCGCGACGAGTGGCGCTCGAAGCGCGGCGGCTGCGGGCCCGCCGACGCGTGGCTGAACGACGGCGGGCCTGCGCCCCGTCTGACATGCGCATCCTGAGCCGCCTGATCGCTTCGCTCGTTGCGCTTGCGCTGCTTACGGGGGCGGCGCCCGCCACGCGCGACGCGATGGAGCACTTCATCCAGCCCTTCCTTGGCGACCTGCGCGAGGAGCTTGCCGAAGCAAAGGCCGGCGGCCGCAAGGGCATGGTCATCATGTATCACTTCGAGGAGTGCCCGAGCTGCACGAAGATGAAGCAGACGGTGCTCAACCAGCCCGTGGTGCAGGATTGGTATCGCAATACGTTCCGAGTGATTGCAATCGACACGCGCGGCGCGCAGCCGATCACCGCTCTGGACGGCCGCGCCCTGTCCGAAAGCGAATACGCCCGCGCGGTCCAGATTCGCGGTACACCGACCTTCGATTTCTACGCCCCGGACGGCACGCGCACCTACCGGCACGTCGGCGGCCTGTTCACCGTAGGCGAGTTCATGCTGCTCGGCCAATACGTGGCGAGCGGCGCGCACCGCAACCAGACCTTCGCCCAGTACCGCCAGGCGAAGGCCAAGAGAGGAAGCTGACCATGGCACGCGACGTATTCAAGACCCTGCAGGACTTCAAGATCGGCGCCGGACGCACCGGCAAGCTGCATTCGCTCGCCGCGCTCGGCAAAACCCTCGGCGTCAAAATCGAGCGCCTGCCGGTGTCGATCCGCATCGTGCTCGAGTCGGTGCTGCGGAACTGCGACGGCCAGAAAGTGACCGAGCAGCACGTGAAGCAGCTCGCCGGCTGGAAGCCGAAAGCCAAGCGCACCGACGAGATCCCGTTCGTCGTGGCGCGCATCGTGCTGCAGGACTTCACCGGCGTGCCGCTGCTCGCCGATCTCGCCGCGATGCGCAGCGTCGCCCAAGCCATGGGCAAGAACCCGAAAGTGATCGAGCCGTCGGTGCCGGTCGACCTGGTGGTCGACCACTCGGTGCAGGTGGACCATTACGGCAGCAGCAACGCGCTGGACCTCAACATGCGGCTCGAATTCAGGCGGAACGAAGAGCGCTACCAGTTCATGAAATGGGGCATGCAGGCCTTCGATACCTTCAAGGTCGTGCCCCCAGGCATCGGCATCGTGCACCAGGTGAACCTCGAGTTCCTCGCGCGCGGCGTGCACAAGTCGAAGGACGGCGTGTATTACCCGGATACGCTGGTCGGCACCGACAGCCACACCACCATGATCAACGGCATTGGCGTCGTCGGCTGGGGCGTGGGCGGCATCGAGGCCGAAGCCGGCATGCTCGGCCAGCCGGTGTATTTCCTGACCCCGGACGTGGTCGGCGTGAATCTGAAAGGCAAGCTG